>Ga0272447_1000554_pt1 | contig 27635 bp, 31 predicted proteins | sample YNPCB0133_FD_194589 | JGI IMG/M metagenome (GOLD analysis project Ga0272447, IMG submission 194589) | Hot spring microbial mat communities from Yellowstone National Park, WY, United States - YNP-CB-013-3 | ecosystem: Environmental > Aquatic > Thermal springs > Hot (42-90C) > Sediment | place... | reverse complement strand
GGTACCTGGGCCAGCGCCTGCAGCTTTTCCGCTCGGGAGCCCTGCCGCACCTGGCGGTAGGTCTGGATCATCTGCTCCACTAGCCCCTCCCCGTCCCCCAGCAGGATGAGGTCAAAGAAGGCAGCAAAGGGCTCAGGGTTGGCCGTCAACACCGGGCCACCACCGAAAACCAAGGGATCCGCTTCCCCCCGCGCCTCGGCCTGGAGGGGGATCCCCTGTCGCTCCAGCAGATCCAGGATATGGACGTAGTCCAGCTCCCAAGACAGGGAAAAGCCCATCAGCTCTGGATCCCGCGGCAGAGGTTCGGCCAGATCTGTAAAGAGGCGGGAGACAGCCACATCTTGACGGCTGGCCAGCAGGCTCCAGATGACCTGGTAGCCGAGGCTAGTAATTCCTACTGAGTAGGTGTTGGGAAAGGCGTAGATGACCCGCACGGCGTCCGGGTCGGGTGTGGCCGGGGTGAAAAGAAGCTGCTCGAGGGCAAACTCCGAAGGGGTCAAGGCAAGACGGCAAGGAGCTCCTTTCCCAGCTTAGTCGGGTTTTGCAGGATTCACCGCGCTGCGCCGGCAAGCTCCAGGTACTTTTGCTTTACCGCCTGAATGTCTTGCCACATCAGCCACTTGGGACTGCCGGGGGTGCGGTCGGGGTTACGCAGCAGATAGGCTGGGTGAAAAATCGGCATGCACCAGCGCCCCTGCCACTGGATCCACTCGCCGCGAATCTTGGTAATGCCCCGCTTATCCCCCAAGAGCGAGCGCACCGAGGTGGCGCCGGTCAACAAAATGATCCAGGGATCCACCAGGCGGATCTGCTCCAACAAGTAGGGCCGGCAGGCGTCCATCTCCTCCTGGGTGGGCACGCGGTTGTTGGGGGGACGGCACTTGACGACATTGCAAATGTAGGTGTCCCGTTCGGAATCTAGCCCCACGGAGGCCAAGATCTTATCGAGCAACTGCCCCGACTTGCCCACGAAGGGCAGCCCTTGCAGATCTTCCTGTTCCCCCGGCCCCTCGCCGATGATGAGAATCCTTGCCTTGGGGTTGCCTCGGTGCACCACCACATGGGTACGGTTGGCCGCCAACTCGCAGCGCTGGCAGACTCGGCAGTGCTGCTCCAGTTGTTCCAGATCCCGATAGGTACCGGGGGGAATGGGCACCTGGGCCGAGAGCGGGATCTGATCCCATTGGGGAAGAGTCTCCGCAGTGGGGGCAGGCGGCTCTAGGGGATCGTCAAACAGGCTGGGCTGAAGCTCCGAGGCTCTTTTCTTGGCAGCCATTGCAAGCTGGGGGTTCCTTGTGCAGCGATCTTCGGCTGCTCCTTTGCCCTTGTCAAGCTGGGAGGCTCTTTCCCCCAGAAGGCAGCCTTTACGTCTTGTTAAACTGAGGAGATAAAAGCCGGCCTCAGCCCCCTAAGCCTGTATGCTGCTTCTATCCAAAGACCTGCCCAACCTCGACTACCGCCCCACCCTGCAGCGCTTCGGCGAGGACTGGCGGGATCCCCTTTCAACTCTCTTGGGCTGGGGGCGGGCTGCCGGCGCCGACTTGGTGGAGATCTTCCTGGAGCGGGTCAACTCCATCAGCTGCCTCGCGGAAGACGACGCCATCACCAGTATCACCCCTCGGCTTTCCACCGGCGCGGGGGTGCGGGTGTTTCGTGGCCTGGCTGACTGCTACGTCAGCACCAACGATCTCTCCTTTGCCGGCCTCAAAGCTGCTCTGGAAAAAGGCCTGCTGCTCATGGGCCTCACCCCCCCTGGCCCTGCCGCTTTGGTCTCCCCTGCCAACTTAGGGCTGCTCCAAGACTACGCCGAGCGCCGCAGCAAAGACGGCTGGCTCAAGGAATGCAGCCCTATTGGCGAAATGGGGGAGATCCTGCTGCGGGCCAACGCAGAGCTGAAGCGGCAAGCTCGCCACGTCCAGTCCCGCCGCACCAACTACTTCCGCGACTGGCAGGAGATCCTGGTGGCCTGCAGCGATGGCACCTTTGTGCGTGACATTCGCCTCACCCAGTCGGTCAGTTCTACCCTGCTCTGCGCCGACGGCGACCACCGGGCTTCGGTTAGTCAACGGGCGGGGGGCACCGGGGATCCCGACTTTTTGCGCCGCTGGGATCTTGTAGCCCACAGCCAGGAGCTGGCAGAGGCTGCCGGCCAGATGCTCTACGCCGACTACGTGGAGTCGGGCACTTACCCCATCGTCATGTCCAACGCCTTTGGCGGCGTGATCTTCCACGAAGCCTGTGGGCATCTCTTGGAAACCACTCAGATTGAGCGCAAAACCACCCCCTTTGCCGACAAAAAAGGCCAGAAAATTGCCCACAAAAACCTCACCGCCTGGGATGAGGGGCTCTCCGAGGGGGCCTTTGGCAGCCTGGATGTGGACGACGAGGGCATGCCGGTTCAGCGCACCCTGCTCATTGAAAAGGGCATTCTGAAGAACTTCCTGGCCGACCGCGCTGGCTCCATGCGCACTGGCCACCCTCGCACCGGCAGCGGTCGCCGCCAGAACTACACCTTTGCCCCCGCCAGCCGCATGCGCAACACCTACATCGCCCCCGGCGATGCCGAATTGGACGATCTTTTTGCTTCTATTGACAAGGGCATTTACTGCAAGCGCATGGGGGGAGGCAGCGTCGGCCCCACGGGACAATTCAACTTTGCCGTTGAAGAAGCCTACCTCATCGAAAACGGCAAAATTACCAAGCCCCTCAAGGGGGCTACCCTAATCGGGGAAGCTAAGGACATCCTGACCAAGATCTCCATGTGCTCCAAGGATCTTCGCCTAGCCCCTGGCTTCTGTGGTTCTGTCAGCGGCAACATCTACGTCACCGTGGGTCAGCCCCACATCAAGGTGGACGCCATCACCGTGGGCGGGCGCTAGATCCAGGGATCCCCCATGGCCTACGACAACGTCTGCAAATACCTGGCAGAGCGCTTCCCGGAGCAGTTTGCCGCCTGGCTGGTAAGAGAAGTGGCTGCACCGGTACAGATGCTGCCTACGGAATTGTCAGAGGAGCCCATTCGGGCAGACTTCGTGATTTTGTTGGGGCTTCAGCAGAGCATTTTGCATCTGGAATTTCAAACAGATCCAGATCCTGAAATCCCCTTTCGCATGGCTGACTACCGGCTTCGCCTCTATCGGAAATATCCCCAGCTACCGGTGCGGCAGGTGGTCATTTATCTTCGCAAAACGCGCTCGGAGAGGGTTTTCCAAACCTTTTTCCGCCTAGAAAGGCTCAGCCATGAGTTCGAGGTCATTCGCTTGTGGGAATGCAACTTGCCAGCCGGAGCCGTTCGCGTGAGCGGTGCGGAGCACGTTTGGCAAGCCCTGCTCCCTTTTCGCGTCTTGAGTCAGGTGGAGGATCCGGCAGAAACCTTGCGGGGAGTGGTCAGTGAGCTAGAGCGCTTGCCAGACCTCAACGAGCGACGGGAACTGGCAGCGGCAACAGCCGTTTTGGCAGGACTAGCATTGGATCGGTGCTGAATTCGACAAATCATGAGGTCTTTGGATATGAGGGAGTCGGTGATCTACCAAGAGTGGCGGGCAGAAGCTCTGCGCGAGGGCCTGGAAGCAGGGCGCAAAGAAGGTCTGCAACTGGGCCTGCAACAAGGACTGCAACAAGGATTGCAACAAGGACTGCAACAGGGATTGCAGCATGGAGAAGCAACGCTGGTTTTGCGGCTTTTGCGGCGGAAGCTGGGATCCCTTGACCCGGCTCTGGAAAACAGGATTTGGACTTTGCCAACGTCGCAACTGGAGGCGCTGGGGGAAGCGCTGCTGGATTTCAACAGCGTGGAGGACTTGACCGCCTGGCTGGCCCGTCGGTAGGGGAGAGAAGGAGTGGCGATACTGGAAGTTGAGGCCTTGGCCGAACGGGTGCAAAGCTGTGCCAAACGTTTGGGGATCCCCCAGTTTGATCTCTACGGGGCTCAAGTGGACGAGACCAGCGTGCAGGTAGATCACGGGGAACCTCGCCAGGTCAAGGCTTCCCACCGCTGCAGCGTAACGGTGCGGGCCTGGAACGACCAAGGGCAGGTGGGAGTGACCTCCACCACCGATGTCGATGAGGCGGGGTTGGAACTGGCCCTGCAGACGGCCTTTGAGGCCAGCCACTTCGGTGTGCGGGAACACGCGCCCCAATTTAGCCCAGAGGCCAAGCTGCCCATTCTCCAGCCCTGCAACGACAAAAGGCCCCTGGCGCTGGCTAGCGAGCTCCTAGAGCAACTGGTGGCTGCTGAGAAGGCTTTGCTGGGATCCCATCCCGCCATCCAAGGGGTACCCTACAACGGCTTGGCCCAGCGGCAGATTGACCGCTTTTACCTCAACAGCGACCAAGCCCTGCGCCAAGAGGGCCACACCCTGGCCTCCATTTTTCTCTACGGGAAAGCAGAACAAGAGGGCTGCAAACCCCGCAGCGCCGGCGCCATGCGGGTGGCTCGCAGCCTGGAGGAGCTGGATATTCAAGGTTGCACCAAAGAAGCTGCCGAGAAACTCATCAGCCACCTGGAGTACGAGCGGATCCCTTCGGGGAAATACACGGTGGTTTTTTCTGGGGAAGCTTTTCTAAGCCTCTTGGGAGCTTTCTCCAATCTCTTCAACGCCCAGAACATCCTCGACAACCAAAGCCTTTCCACCCCCGACTCGCTGGGCAAGCAGATTGCCTCGCCGCTGCTCTCCGTGTGTGATGACGCTCTCCACCCAACCAACGTAGGAGCGATCAGCTTTGACGGCGAAGGCACCCCCACCCGCCGGGTTCCCCTCATCACCAACGGTGTCCTAACCCACTTCTTGCACAGCGCCGGCACTGCCAAACGCCTGGGGGCCCAGCCCACCGGCCATGCCAATATCGGCGCCAAAGTGACGGTTGCCGCCCACTACTATCACGTGTTTGCTGGGGTGCCGTCAGAGAGCACCTACAACCTGGCCACGGCTGAGAACGTGGTCTGGATTGACGAGTTGCAGGCCCTCCATGCTGGAGTTAAGCCTCTACAGGGATCCTTCTCCCTGCCCTTTCAGGGCTGGTGGGTGCGCCAGGGAGAGCGCATCAGCATCGAGGCGGCCACAGTAGCCGGGGACTTTCTGGAGCTGTTGAAGTCGATTTTCTACGTCGAGCCGGAGCCACAGGTCACTCCCGCTGGCCTGTGTCCCCGCATTTGGGTAGCTGACCTCTCCATCACCGGCCAATAGCTCCATGAAACTCACCCGCCTCGACCTTAACAGTTGGCTCGTCCAGACCCAGAGGCAGACCTTCCTCCTGGATCCGTGGCTGGTGGATCCTTTGGTCTTCTTTGGCCTGCCCTGGTTCCTCCGCCTGGAGCACCGCCAGCCGCCCCCCTTTACCCCGGAGACTCTGCCCAAAATTGACGGGATCCTCCTCAGCCAGGGCCAGCCGGATCACTGCCACCCGCCTACCCTGCGAAGGTTGGACAAGCAGATCCCGGTTTTGGCTTCGCCAACGGCTGCCAGAGTGGCACGGGGCCTTGGCTTTACCACCGTGCAGGCGCTAGATCCCTGGCAGGGGGTACAGTGGGGGGATTTGCGCATCACAGCAGTTCCCGGCGCGCCTTTGGGGCCGGTGCGGGAGCTGGGCTTTTTGCTGGAAGAGACCTCCTCGCAGACACGGCTTTACTACGAGCCTCACCTTTCCCAACCGGATGTCCGCCCGCGGCTACAGCAGGAGTTTTCTCCCATCCACACTCTGTTGATTCCGGTGGTGGGGCAAATCTTTCCCCTCTTGGGCGAGGTAATCATGGGGCCGGAGCGAGCCCTGCAGGTGGTGGCAGCCCTGCGCCCGCAGCAGGTGATCCCGACGGCGATGGGAGAGGTGAACTACCAGGGCTGGTTGGCCGCCCAGATCCGCCCTCTGGGGAGCCTAGAGGAGTTTCGGGAAAAGCTGGGATCCCTGAACGCTGCCACCGGCCGATCAATCCGACTATGCTGCCCTGCTCCTGGGGAAACGGTGTCTCTTTCTGTTGCGGCCAAGGCATGAGCATGCCTTCCCAAGCCCCGCCTGGCCCTGATCTGGTGGCTATTTTGCGGGCAGATTACGCTCGCTTTCCCAAAAATCGAACTTACTCAACTTACGATCCCCAAGTTTACTTCCGGGATGCCCTCAACGAGTTTTGCGGCCTGGATCGCTATCGAGCCATGATCGACAGCCTGGGGCGGTGGCTGCAAGATATCCATCTCGAGCTGCACGACATCCAACAGGTCGGCGTATATCAGCACCGAGTGGACGCTAAGGGGATCCCTGTCTTTTTTGCCCTGGCGTCCCCGCCTGTGCATCCCTGACTAGACAGCAATGCAACTCAACGCCACCCTCAATCCCTAGCGCTGCTCTCGCTGGCAGGTACTGCTGCAAGCTTTAGAGGGCGGGGAGTTTCTTTGCTAGAATTAGAAAGCTCACTTTTCGGCGCTGCTGAAAAGTAGTTGCATAGGTGCACTGGAGAGATGGCCGAGTGGTCGAAGGCGCAGCACTGGAAATGCTGTGTGGGGCAACTCACCGTGGGTTCGAATCCCACTCTCTCCGTCACAGAATCGTTTCCCTAGCTGCTGAGGTTTCCTGAGCTCCGGTCGTATGACTTTGCAGCTTGTTAGCTCCGCTTTTGCCCCCTCAGAACCCATCCCCTCCCGCTACACCTGTGAAGGAGACGACCTTTCTCCCCCCTTGAGTTGGTCGGGGGCACCTGCAGGAACCCAAAGCTTTGCCCTGATCATGGATGACCCAGACGCCCCCAGAGGCACCTTTGTCCATTGGGTAGTCTACAACTTGCCTGCCAGGGTCACGAGTCTGCCAGAAGGGATCCGCTCCGACAGCGATCTCCCCCAAGGGGCCGTCCACGGGCAAAACAGTTGGGGTCGGAACACTTATGGTGGCCCTTGCCCTCCCAGCGGCACCCACCGCTACTTCTTCACCCTCTACGCCCTGGACAGGCAGCTAGCCTTAGCTCCAGGAGCCACCAAAGAGGCCTTGCTACGGGCCATGGAAGGCCACATCCTCGCCCAGGCGCAGCTGATGGGCACCTATCAAAGGAGGGGAAGCTCGGGGTAGGCCCCCCATCCCTGCGTAGATCTGAGACTGAGGAGATCCCACAGCTCTTCTCTCCACACCACCGAGCCAGCCACTGCTTTTCTACCCAAAACGGGGATCCCTACCTGGGCCGGCAACTGCCAGACCAAGGCAGGCGCTAGTTGGGAGGAGAGGGCTGGTGCCGCTTCCAGGAGCACCCACCCTAGGCAGTCGGCCTTGGTTTGCCGCAGCAAAGCTGCAAAGGCGGCTGCTTGGCTAAGGGCAGCTTCTTCAGGCAGCGTCAGAAGTACCTTGAACCCCCACGCAGCAGCTAGGTCAGCCCAGGTTTGGCCAGGCCCCAGAGGGTCGGCAAGGCTTCCGGGCACCACCAGCAGCGGGGCCTTCTCTCCCTCCCAAGCAACCATCTGCCGCCAGAGGGTTCTAAGCTGGGCTTCAGAAGGGCTGGGATCCACCTCGAGCAGACCCCAAGGAGCTTGCACCGCCTGCTGCCAGGCCTCTGCCACTCCTAGTGCTGCCCGACTTCCAGGCCAGGTGTCTGCCACCATCACTCTCATGGCTCCCCTGTCTCAGCTTCCCAGAGGCTTAGAAACTCGGGTTGCACCTCAAAGCCAAACACCAAGGCCATGTCGCGCAGCATCGAGACCGATCCCAGTTTCTGCTGCTTAAACCAGCGCATCAGCACAAAAATCTTCTGGTAGACGAAGATCTCCAATGCCTCCGGGTTGTAGACGATCCCTTCGCGCGGGTTGAACTGGTGGGGCACCAGCATGGCGGCGTAACGGGCCAGCTCACCACTGCGCCAGTCGAGAAAGTAGGGCATCCAGGGGTAAACCGTGTCCCAGCGGATGAACCACAGACGCACTTCTGGGATCTCCGAGAGCTCGCGCGGATCGTCGGGGCTGCGCGGCCAATCGATGGCGCACTGAACCTGCTGAGCGGCGCCAACGGGATCCGCCATCAGGGTTTTCACCAACTCATGGCCTGGCGTTAAATCCAGGGTTTGAATGGCTTTGGCCGGCAGGTAGAAGGTAATCGGCACGACGACAAGCAGTTACCTTAACGCCTTGAATCCTGGTCAGGGCTGTGGATAGCATCAACCTCTTGCAGCTTATCTCAGCTCTGGGCTATTCACCCCTGCCAGCGGGATCCCCAGCCGAGTTAGGTCGAGGACAAAGCCTGCCGCCACCAAGAACACCTGGTCTGCCAGCGGGGCCAGCTTCTGGGTGAGCTCCCCCATCCGATCGCGAAACTGACGCCCCAATGGGTAGGCAGGCACCACCCCCCAGCCTACTTCTTCGGAAACCAGGATCACTTTTCCTCGGCAGCCTTGCAACGCCCTCAAGAAAGATTGTGCCAAGGGATCCCATTCCCCAGGCGAGCAGTCCAAGCTCTGGGCCACCCAGCCCCCCAGCGAATCCACTAGGGCACAGCAGGGCTGAGGTAGCTGCTGCAGTTCGGCGCCCAGGTCAGGCCCCGTTTCCCAGGTTTGCCAGGTGGGAGGACGCCGCTGCCGATGCTGTCGAACCCGCTCCGCCCACTCCGGGTCAGCCTCAGGATCCGGCTTGGGCCCCGTGGCCAGGTAGAAGACCGGCAGTCCGGAAGCGGCAGCTAGGCTCTCCGCCAGCCGACTTTTACCGCAGCGGGCAGGGCCGCAGATAAGTACAATCGGCATTAGACATCAGTCAGGAAGAAGTTTATCGCTAGGTTAGCTTAGCGGTTAGCAGCTTCTACCTCTTCTGGCTTCGTTCGTAATTAGGTTAAGATCTGGAAGCTCCTAGGCGGATTTTGAGCCCATTCTACTGAGGCTTGCGTTCTGGCAGGTGAAGCCCCGATCTAGCGACCTAAGGTTCTATGCCCATCCGCATCGAACATAGTCCCCAACTGGAGGAGAAAACATACTTTGCCTACAGAGGCTTAGCACCATTTCCCTTGGTTACTATTGGCTCCCTAAGCTATGGATATGAGTTCTTTATCCATTGGATGGGAGAGCCTTCGCAGGTAAAGATTGGCCGCTGTAGCTCGATTGCACGAGAGGTGCATTTTTTTGCAGGCTATGAGCACCACACTGACTGGGCCACTACCTATCCCTTCACTCATCTACCTGAGTGTTGGAGCGAGCTGCGCGCCCTGGAAGGCCACCCTCTGACCCGCGGGGACATTGTGGTTGGCCATGACGTTTGGATTGGCCACGGTGCCATGATTCGCTCAGGAGTGACCATTGGAAATGGAGCAGTTGTTGGAATGGGTGCAGTGGTGACTAGGGATGTCCCACCATACGCGATTGTTGCGGGTGTGCCAGCCAAAGTAGTTCGCTATCGCTTCTCACCTGAGGTAATCGAGCAGCTCAGCCAGCTTAGCTGGTGGGACTGGCCTCTTGAAGCCATACGTAAAGCAGCGCCTCTTCTTTGTTGCCCCCTGAACCAAGAAACTCTTTCGGCACTAGCTGAGTTTAAGCAAAAGCTCCTGGCTCCGTGAGTTTGGAGCTAGGATAAGGCTCAATTAAGGGAAGTTTTACGAGAGACATGACGGATCCCAAGCCAGCATCTTCCCCTGGCCAAAATGCTGCTTCAGCCACCTCGCCAACCTTTCCTCCCCTTTGGCTGAGCCTGGCGTTGGGGATCACTACCGCGCCGGTTTTGTTGGGCTTGGTCTTGGCGGATCGGGCGGGGAAGTGGCTGGGATCTCTGAACTGGGAGGATCTGGGCTGGTGGTTGGGGGAACGGCTGCCCAACCTCGACAGCGCCTCTCTCGGCTGCCAGGCGCAAGAGCACTATGGTTCTGATCCGGTGAAGTAGCTGGCCTGTTGCCTGCATATCATCATAGGTAGAACAGGTTCCTAGCAGGAGTGAGCAGTCTTTGCGGAGATCGCTTAGGCCAGCCCGAGATTTCACCTCCAGCTTCTTGGGAGAGGTGGGTTGGCTAGTGGCTTTTTTCTTTACGGCAGTGGTGAGCGGCTGCGTGGGTTACCTCTTCGGCCAACGTGCTCTCTCGGGGGTCTCCTCCCCAGTTACCGAAACCAGCACTCCTTCTGCCTCGCGGGTCATTCGCGATCCCCGCACTGTGCCCCTCCTCAACGAGGCAGAGGTGATCGCAGCAGCGGAAGCCCTTCTTCGCCCGCCTCCCCCTCCTACTCCGCTTTTTACACCCCCACCCGTAGCCATTGCCCCTCCTACCCCCACTCCTCCACGCCGCTTGTCTCCCGAGTTGGCCTCGGCTCCCTCTCCCTTGCCTACCCCGCAGCCTGCCTCCCCCTCTCCGCCGCCGCGTCCTTCGCCACCACCTCCGCCTCTCCAAGTGGCTGCCAGCGGGCAGGTGGCCATGCAGGTGCTCTCCGTGCGTCGCGAGGGAGGGCAGGTGGTTTTAAACGTTGCCCTACAAAACAATTCGCCGGAAACGGTGCGCTTTCTCTACAGCTTCCTCAACGTTACCGACGACAACGGCCGGCCAATCGACGCTCTCATCCAGGGCTTGCCTGGAGAGCTGCCTCCCAACAGCCAAGTTTTCCAGGGAACGATCCGCATCCCTGCCTCTAGCCTAGCTGGCTCCCGCTCATTGTCTTTGAGCCTAGCGGATTATCCCAGCCGCCGCCACCAAGTTGGGGTCAGCGGGATCCCCGTGCCACCCTAGCCTCTTCTTCTGCCCGTGGAGTTGAGAACCGGTGCCCAGCCCAGCCTTTGAGCGCCCTGAGCAAATCCGGGAGCTCTTTGACCGCATTGCTCCTCACTACGACGCCCTTAACCAAACTCTAAGCCTGGGGCTGCATCAGGTTTGGAAGCGCATGGCCGTACGCTGGTCGGGGGCGGCTGCGGGGGAGCGGGTGTTGGATCTCTGCTGTGGCACTGGCGACCTGGCCCTGCAACTGGCCCGGAGGGTGGGACGAGGCGGACAGGTGGTGGGACTGGATTTCTCCCCAGCCATGCTGGCCATTGCCCAGCGGCGGGCCCGGCAATTGTTCCCCGACTACTCCCTGGAGTGGGTCTTGGGCGATGCTCTGGCCTTGCCTTTTCCGGATGGCAGCTTTGACGCCATTACGATGGGCTACGGCCTGCGCAACGTAACCGACATTCCTCAGGCCCTGCGGGAGATTTGCCGGGTGCTCAAACCTGGCCGCCGCGCTGCCATTTTGGATTTCCATCGCCCCAGGGGGATCCCTTTCCTGGAGAGCTTTCAGCGCTGGTACCTCAACAGCTGGGTTGTGGCCCAGGCCAAAGCCCTGGGATTGGCAGCCGAATATGCCTACATTGACCCCAGCTTGGATCGCTTCCCCTCCGGAGAACAACAGCAGCAAATGGCCTTGCAGGTGGGGTTTTCTACTGCCAAGTTCTATCCTCTCGCCGGCGGCATGATGGGAGTGCTGCTGGTGGCTCGCTAGTCTTCCACCACCCTAGCGCTGAGGAGAACCTTGCCGCCAAGTTCTGGCAGGGCAGGGGCGGCCGTAACCAGCACTTCTTGGACGCGCGCCTCCTCGGAGGGGGGTTGCGCCAGGCGCAAGGCAACAATGGCACTGCCCTGGGCATCTACCTGAAAGCTGCCGCCATAGAGCATCTCCTCAGTGTCCAGCTTGAGCCAAAGGTGGTAGCGCTCCCCTTCAGGCAGAGGGGGCAGAGCCCTTGCTGCCAAAACCACCGCCTGCCACTCCCCCGGGCGAAACAGCAAGTTAGCTGACCCTGCCTCCCCTTGCAAGGTAACTAGGCGAGATCCCGGCTGTTGGAGCAACTGGGCCAGCGCCTGCCCCGCTTCTAGGGGAGCTGGCTGCGGGGTCTGCCGTAGCCGCCAGTTATCGAAAGCCAGCAACAGCAGGGCCACTGCCCCTAGGCCCTTCAACCAGCGCCTCTCAACCTTGAGGCGAGCCAGCCCTAGAGAGGGCAAGGCTGGCTGGGGGGGGATGGGCGGGGCGCCCGCTTCTGCCATCACCTGGCTTCGCACGCTGGCCGACGGGATCACCCCCGGCAGCCCATAGGGCAACAGATGCAGGGCTTCTTGGAGGGCTTGCAATTCTGCCGCTAGCTGGGGCTCTTGGGCCAAGCGCGCCTCTAGGGCCCTTGCCTGCTCGGGTGGCAAGATCCCCAGCAGATAATCGGCTAGGATTTCTTCTCCCAGCTCAGAGGAACATGTAGACATGGCCATCCCAAAGCCCCGCCGCCTTACTGGTCAAGCAGAGGCCGCAGGGATCTCCGCAACTTGCAGAGGGCTTGGCGAGAGCGGGCTTGGACGGTTGCCAGGGGCATCCCCAGCTCCTGGGCAATGTCTGCCGCGCTTAGGCCTCGATAGTAGAGTAACTCCAGCAGCTGGCGCTGGCTTTCCGACAGTTGACTGAGAGCCTCCTGAACGGGCTGCCGCCGCTCTTCGACGGAGAGCTGCTCAAAGGGGGCTGGGGATCTATGGCTGGCAATCAGCAGAGGCTGCCAGGGTTTCCCGAGGCGGCGCTGGCTGCCTCGAGAGCGCAGACGCTCAAGGGCCTGCGCCCGGGTCAACCTACACAGAAGACTGTTGATGGATCCCTGCCTTGGATCGTGGCTGGGCTTCCGCCAGAGAAGGGCAAACACCTCCTGAGTTAGATCCTCCGCCTCAGTCATACAGCCCAGGATCTGGAGGGCCAGGCCATAGACCAAGCTGGCATAGCGATCATAAAGGGCCGCTAGAGCAGCAGGCTGCCCCGCTTTGAGGCCTTCCATCAGCTCCAAATCGGTGCAGGCTGGCCAATTCCTCACCCGCTTGCGCCAGAGGAAACCGACCTGCTTGTCCATCATTTGCCCCCCTGCCGCCGAAGTTGACAAGCAGTACGCCTAGGCCTCCGCCTAGCTGCGCTTCGGGGTTGGGAAAGATCCGGTGACCGCCTGGATCTTTTGCCGCCGCCCACCGCGCTCAATCTCCAGCTCCAGCTTGCTGCCTACCTCCATGCGCTCCACCTCTTGCTGCACCTGGTCGGCAGTGGTTACGGGGCGGCCATTGATGGAGAGAATGATGTCTCCAGCGCGCAGGCCGGCCCGCTCGGCTGGGGATCCCTGAACAACCTCGCCGATGAGCACCCCCCGATCCACCGTTACGAAAATGCGGCTGTTGGGATCCTGGTTGAGGCGTTCCTTCAGCTCAGGAGTGAGGGTAAGCATGCGGATGCCCAAGTAGGGGTGATCCACCCTGCCCCGGGCAATCAACTGCTTGGCCACCCGCTGGGCTGTCTCAATAGGGATGGCAAAGCCCAGCCCCTGCGCTCCCTGGATGATAGCGGTATTGACCCCAATCACTTCCCCTTGGGCGTTGAGCAGCGGACCGCCAGAGTTGCCGGGGTTAATGGCTGCATCGGTCTGGATGAAAGACACCCGCTTGTCGGGCACGCGGATCTCGCTGCTGGAACGGCCCAAGGCACTGATGATCCCAGCGGTTACCGTGTTATCTAGCCCTAGCGGGTTGCCAATGGCAATGGCCCACTGGCCCGGCTCGAGAAGCTCGGAGCGGCCCAGCTTCACCGTTGGCAAGTTTTGGGCGTCAATCTTCACCACAGCAATGTCCGTAACTGGATCCGTGCCGATGACCTTGCCCTCAAAGCTCCGGCTATCTTTCAGCGTCACCGTTACTTTGTCAGATCCCTCTACCACGTGGGCATTGGTGATGATCTGGCCGTCCGGGCTAATGATAAAGCCGGAGCCGGTGCCTTGCTGTCGCCGCTGTCGTGGCAGGGGAGGGATCACCTGGCCAAAGAACTCGCGGAAAAACGGGTCGCTAAAGAACTCCTCTGGGAAAGCCCCAGGAACGTTCACTGTCCGCTCCGCGTCGATGCGCACTACTGCCGGCCCCACCTTCTGGGCCACCTCGGCAATAAAGTTTAGGTTCAGCTGGGGCGGAGTTGCCGTCGTCTGAGCCAATACCCCCTTGCCTCCCACCAGAGCTGCCCCCAGACCCATGCCCAAGAGCACCAGCAGCACTGACGAGAGAAGAGCCCTTAGCGCCGAGACAGCCCAAGGCCGCAAAAAGGGAAAGCCTCTTTCCCCCTGCGACAAACAGTGCGGTTGGGCAGAAGCGCCTGAACTGGGGGAGGGTTGCTCTGGTGTGGAGGGGCTGTGCTTCATGGCCACAGGAAAAGGGTGTAAGCCCTACCTGAAGGGAGAAACCTAGGGCCTAATCTAGCACGGACAGCAGAGTTCCCAAAGCGGCGACGGCAGCGCTTTTCCGCACTTCTGTTAAGGCCAAAGAGCAGCAGAATCTACTGGTTTGGGGTAGTCCACCCCACTTTTGGATCGGGTTTGATGGAAGGGGAATGCCAAAGTAGCTCTTGCCCTTGGCTTTGGCCAGCTTGCCGCTAACGTAGAAGTGGAGCTCAGGGATTGAGACCATGACCAACCTAGCCCGTCGCCTGTTGGCCCCTCTTGTGGGGGGGATGCTCTGGCTACCGGTGGCTACGCCGGTTCTGGCGCAGAGGGATCCCTTGCCACCTCCGCCCCGCGGCGAGGGATGGCGACCTGTAAATCCAGGGACAGGCGGAAACGGCTTTGGCCAGCCCTTTCAACTGCGAGCCACGCTGCTGTTGCGCTCCGGAGACTTGATCCAAGCGGTGCATCGCTCTGCTGAGCCCCTTTTCTTGGCCCCTGGCGAAACTCGCACCGTCAGGCTCACTCTGGAAACCCCCCTGCGGGATATCTACGGCAACACGGTTGTCCCGGCAGGAGCTCTCCTAGAAGGCCAATTCCAGCCAGTAAGCGGCGGCGCCCAGTTTGTCTCGCGAGCTTTGATTTTCAATGGCCGATCCTACCCCCTCTATGCGCAAAGCCAGGTGATCCCGCTGCGCAAGGATCCCCGTCACACCTCCGCGGAAGCAATTGTCCAAGATGCCCTGATTGGGGCAGCCGCAGGGGCTCTCTTGGGGGGCCTTTTGGGCGACCGGGTGATCTCAACCGAGAAAGTGCTGGGCGGAGCAGCCGCAGGGGCGGTGATTGGCAATGTAACAGCGCCAGAAGTGGCGGTGATTGAGGCCAACGCCAGCCTGGCCCTAAGGGTTACGCAAGACTTTCAACCCTATCTGCCCTAGCGGCGAAGGGAGAGCTCCTTTCCTGGGAAAGATTTTAAGAAGTGTGAAGATCTAAGATGGCAGACGGCAGGCATATCGGAAAATAGCATGCGGGTATGCCTGCCATACTCCTTTTTTAAAAAAGCGACTTGAGGATGGATCTCCATGAGCGTTATCACGAAGTCGATTGTGAATGCGGATGCGGAGGCCCGCTACCTCAGCCCGGGAGAACTGGATCGGATTAAGTCCTTTGTTACCTCGGGGGAGAAGCGGCTGCGCATCGCTCAAGTCTTGACGGAGTCGCGCGAGCGCATCGTTAAGCAAGCAGCTGATCAGCTCTTCCAGAAGCGTCCCGACATTGTCTCTCCAGGGGGCAACGCCTATGGGGAGGAAATGACGGCAACTTGCCTGCGGGACATGGACTACTACCTGCGCCTGATTACCTACGGGATCGTTGCCGGCGACGTTACCCCGATTGAAGAGATCGGCTTGGTGGGTGTGCGGGAGATGTACAACTCTCTGGGCACGCCCCTCCCGGCAGTGGCGGAGAGCATCCGCCTCATGAAGCAGGTAGCCATGGGTCTTTTGTCTCCCGAGGACGCGGCTGAAGCGGCCTACTACTTCGACTTTGTCGCGGGAGCCATGAGCTAGGCTCTTTTTCGACTGCCCTCTGTTTAAGGTTGTTTGATTTAGGAAGCTCATCATGCAAGACGCCATTACCGCTGTTATCAACAGCTACGATGTCCAAGGCAAGTACCTCGACAGCTCGGCCATGGACAAGCTAAGGGCTTTCTTCGCCACGGGCGAGCTGCGGGTGCGAGCGGCTGCCACTATTGCCGCCAACGCTTCCAACATCATTAAGGAGGCTGCTGCCAAGGCCCTGCTCTACTCCGATCTCACCCGCCCTGGTGGCAACATGTACACCACCCGTCGCTATGCTGCTTGCATTCGCGACATGGACTACTACCTGCGTTACGCCACCTATGCGATGTTGGCGGGGGATCCCTCCATCCTCGACGAGCGGGTGCTCAACGGCCTCAAAGAAACCTACAACTCGCTGGGGGTGCCAATTGGGGCAACGATTCAGGCCATCCAAGCTATGAAAGAAGTAACCGCTGCTTTGGTGGGCCCTGAAGCCGGCAAAGAAATGGGTGTGTACTTCGACTACATCTGCTCTGGCCTCAGCTAACTGCCAGCCTCGTGGCCTTGGCGTGAAGTTCATCTAACAAGCACGACAGGCGACTTGCCCCAGGGATCTGGTGTGCTAACTAAGGTACGCGAGCTTTCTGAGGTGGGTCGCCTGTGTTGCTGGTCAAGTTAATCCTTGCCAGGGGGGATCCTCCACCATGCGCATGTTTAAGATTACCGCTTGCGTGCCTAGCCAAACCCGAATTCGCACCCAACGGGAGCTGCAGAATACCTACTTCACCAAGTTGGTGCCCTACGACAACTGGTTCCGCGAGCAGCAGCGCATTCAGAAGTCGGGTGGCCGCATCTTGAAAGTAGAGCTCGTTGCCGGCAAGCCAGGAATAGACGTGGGGCTGCTGTAGTGCCCCTGCCCATCTGCGGTGGCCTCCTTGCCAGATCTGGCAGACTCAGCTTCAGGGAACTTGGCTCTGGGGTTGGGGAGGCCAGGCTGGCTATTCTGTGGGGATGAGGTTGACGGAGCGGGAGCCGGTCATTACTGTTAACAACCTGAGCAAGGTTTACCCCGTAGCCATCAAGGAGCCGGGGGTAGTGGGTACCTTACGCCACTTTTTTCGCCGCACCTATTGCTACATCCCGGCAGTGCAATCCTTGAGCTTTCAGATTCAAGCGGGGGAGGTGGTAGGCTTTCTGGGGCCGAACGGGGCTGGCAAGACCACCACCCTTAAAGTGCTGACGGGTCTCATCTACCCCTCCAGTGGCACGGTACAGGTGGTCGGCCATCTACCCTACCGGCGCGAGCCAGCTTTTTTGCGGCAGATTACCCTGGTGATGGGGCAAAAGCAGCAGCTCCTCTGGGATCTGCCGGCGATGGACTCCTTGCGCATTAACGCCGCTGTTTACGAGATCCCGGAGAAAGTGTTTCAGGAGCGGGTGGAGGAGTTGGCGGAGCTGCTCAACCTGAAGGACAAGCTAAAGCAGCCGGTGCGCAAGCTTTCCCTAGGGGAGCGGATGAAGGCAGAGCTGCTGGCGGCCCTGCTCCACCGCCCGCAGGTTTTGTTTTTGGACGAGCCCACCTTGGGGTTGGATATCAACGCTCAGGCTGCAGTGCGGCAATTTCTGCGCGACTACAACCGCCGCTATGGGGCAACAGTTCTCCTGACCAGCCACTACATGGCCGATATTACCGCCCTCTGTGAGCGGGTGTTGGTGATTAGCGGCGGGCGGCTTATCTACGATGGCGGCCTGGAAGAGCTGCGGCAGCGCTTTGCCCCCTACCGAGAGGTAAAGCTGGAATTGGCCCACCCCTGTCCCCTGGCGCAACTGCAGTCCTATGGCGAGCTGCGCAGCGAGGGGGATCCCGGCAGCAGCTGCGAGGTGCGGCTGTGGGTACGGCGGGAACACCTCACCCAGACGGTAGCCAGGCTCCTGGCGGAGCTGGAGGTGTTGGACTTGGCGGTAACCGATCCGCCCCTTGAAGAGGTCATCGGGCGAGTGTTTGCCGGAGAGATCTAGGCCGCTCCCCCGCCAACTCCTCTTCCTCTTGGGGAGGAGGCAGCCGGGAAGCCTAGCCTTGCGCTCAAACCTTCTGAGTGGCAGCCTCCCGCTGGGCAGCCGTCGAGCGAGCTGCGTGCAGAGCGGCGTAGAGCTTATTGAGGGCGTTCATATAGGCTTGCGCAGAGGCAACAATAATGTCCGTGTTGGCAGCATGTCCTGAGAAAATGCGATCCTCGTGGCGCAGGCGGATGGTGACTTCCCCCATGGCGTCAATGCCGGCGGTAACCGACTGGACGGAAAATTCAATGAGCTGGTTAGGAATGTTAACAATGCGGTTGATGGCTTTGTAAACCGCATCCACTGGTCCCGTGCCCACCGCCGCATCCACCTTTTCCTCGCCTTCAGGGGTAATCAGGCGCACGGTAGCTGTGGGCGTCTCGTGATTGCCACACACCACTTGCACATGCTCCAGCCGGTAGAGATCCGGCACTGGCCGGGTTTCGTCGTTAACAATGGCCTCCAGGTCGAGATCGGTGATCTCTTTCTTCTTGTCGGCCAGCTCTTTAAAGCGCAAGAAAGCCTTGTTGAGCTCTTGCTCTGACAACTCGAAGCCCAGCTCCTTGAGGCGGGTACGGAAGGCGTGGCGGCCTGAGTGTTTGCCCAACACCAAGGTGCTCGATTGCAGACCGATGGTTTGGGCGTCCATGATCTCGTAAGTCTGGCGGTTTTTGAGCATCCCGTCTTGATGGATGCCGGACTCGTGGGCAAAGGCGTTGGCGCCAACGATTGCCTTGTTGGGCTGCACCAACATGCCGGTGAGGTTGGAGACAAGGCGAGAGGTGCGGTAGATCTCCTGAGTCTTGATGTGAGTAAGGGGTTTTTCAGAGTCCACTGGCAGGCCAAAGTAGGGGTTAAAGTAGCTGCGGCGCACGTGCAGGGCCATCACTAATTCTTCCAGCGCCGCGTTACCGGCCCGCTCGCCAATGCCGTTAACGGTTACTTCCACCTGGCGCGCGCCCTGCTTGATGGCCTCTAGGAAGTTAGCTACTGAGACTCCCAGGTCGTCGTGGCCGTGGACAGAGATGATGGCCTGCTTGATGTTGGGCACGTTCTCACGGATGCCTTTAATCAGTTGGCCGAATTCCTCGGGCATGCTGTAGCCGACCGTGTCAGGGATGTTGACGGTTTTGGCCCCGGCCCGGATGGCTGCTTCAAGAACCTGGTAGAGGAATTCGGGATCGGAGCGGGTGGCGTCCATGGCGGAGAACTCCACATCGTCGACGAAGGATTTGGCATAGGCCACCATCTCCTCGGCAATCTGCAGCACCTCAGCGCGGGTTTTGCGCAACTGATATTTGAGGTGGATGTCAGAGGTGGAGATGAAGGTATGGATGCGGGGCTTGGCAGCAGGCTTGAGGGCTTCAGCTGCCGCTTCAATATCAGCCTTGCAGGCACGAGCCAGGCTGCAGATGACGGGGCCATCGGGGGTGCCCACGTGCTCCGCTATCTTCTGCACCGCCTCAAAGTCGCCGGGGCTGGCGTAGGCAAACCCCGCCTCAATGATGTCGACCCCTAGCCGAGCCAATTGCCGGGCAATGGCCAGTTTCTCCTCAGCGTTGAGGGTTGCGCCAGGACACTGCTCCCCATCGCGCAGAGTAGTGTCGAGAATAAGCACATGATCCAAAGCTTGGCCATCGAATGAGGAAGAGGGAGAAGATGCGGCAGCGTTCATAACTTGTTCGATTGAAGAAGGGGACAGTAGGCAGTGCTTTTTATTTTGGCATTCCTAGAAGCGGCGTAAAGAGCCACCGGGGACAGGCCAGCGGCTGGCAAAGGCAAAACCCGTTGGGTGGCCTCGGGAGGAGGCGTTGCCGACCGCCTTTGCGGTACTCGACCGAGGGAGAAGGGGAGGGGGTGAGGCTGAGCTAGCCAATGCAAAAGAAGTAGCTGCAGACCAACCCCTGGGTGGACAAGGGTTGCCTTCTCCAGCAAGCCAAAGTGCTACGATAGCGGCAAGGAAAAAAGGAAGGCAAAGCGTTACATGGCAGAATATACTCGGTCGATTTCCTTTTACGGACGGGAAATTGACATCAATATTGGCTTGATGGCCCCCCAGGCAGGCTGTGGAGTCTGGTTAACCTGTGGGGAAACTTCCGTCTTGGTCACGGCTACCCGCCAGGCAAATCGCGAGGGGGCTGACTTTTTGCCGTTGCTGGTGGACTACGAGGAGCGCCTCTACGCTGCCGGTCGGATCCCAGGGAGTTATCTGCGGCGCGAGGGTCGGCCCCCGGAGCGGGCTACTCTGATCTCGCGTCTCATCGACCGACCCCTGCGGCCCTTGTTCCCGGAGTGGCTGCGGGATGACGTACAGATTGTAGCCACTACCCTCTCTGTGGACGACAAGGTGCCCCCTGACGTGCTGTGCATCTTGGGAGCCTCGCTGGCCCTCCACGGCGCCCGCATTCCCTTCAACGGCCCGGTGGCAGCGGTGCGGGTGGGCCTACTCCAGGATGAGTTTATCCTCAACCCCACCTACGCCGAAATCGAGGCTGGCGACCTGGATCTGGTGGTAGCTGGCTGCGCCGACGGCGTGATCATGGTCGAGGCAGGCGCCAAGCAGCTGCCGGAAAAGGACATGGTCGAGGCTATCGAGTTTGGATTCGAGGCTGTTCAGGAGCTCCTCAAAGCTCAACAGCAAGTCTTTGCCGATCTCAACATCCCTCGTGTAGAGCTACCTCCACCCCCCGTCAATGAGGAGCTGGTTGCCTTCGTAGCAGAACAGGCCCAGGAGGAGATTCGCGCTGTCCTCAAGCAGTTTTTGGACAAGACCAGCCGCGAGCAGCAACTGGAGGCCATCAAGGCCAAGCTGGCGGCCCAAATCCAAGAACGGCCCGAGGGGGATCCCTTGCGGCTTTACCTGCTGGAAAACCCCAAGGAGTTGGACAACCAGTTCAAGGCTCTCCTCAAGAAGCTGATGCGCCGACAGATCCTGGAAGAGGGGGTGCGGGTAGATGGGCGCAAGCTGGATGAGGTGCGGCCAGTCTCTTGCCGAGTGGGCTTGATCCCGCGAGTCCACGGCAGTGCTCTGTTCAACCGCGGCCTCACTCAGGTTCTTTCCATTACCACTCTTGGCACCCCTGGCGATGCCCAGGAGTTGGACGACCTCCACCCCGTGGACGAAAAGCGCTACATGCACCACTACAACTTCCCTGGCTTTTCCGTGGGAGAGGTGCGGCCCTCTCGTTCGCCAGGGCGGCGGGAGATTGGCCATGGGGCGCTGGCGGAGCGGGCCCTGGTGCCCGTGTTGCCCAAGGAGGAGGAGTTTCCCTACGTGGTGCGGGTGGTCTCGGAGGTGCTCTCTTCCAATGGCTCCACCTCGATGGCTTCGGTCTGCGGCTCTACCCTGTCTTTGATGGATGCCGGGGTGCCGATCAAGGCACCGGTCAGCGGCGTGGCCATGGGCCTCATCAAAGAAGGGGATGAGGTGCGCATCCTCACGGACATCCAAGGGATCGAGGACTTTTTGGGCGACATGGACTTCAAGGTGGCCGGCACGCGGGCAGGGATCACCGCCTTGCAAATGGACATGAAAATTACCGGCATCACGGTTGACATCCTCGAGAAGGCTCTCCTGCAAGCCAAGGCTGGGCGCGACTCCATCCTCGACAAGATGCTGGAGGTCATTCCTGCCCCCCGGCCGCAGTTGGCCAAAACGGCTCCCCGTCTGCTCACCTTCAAGGTGGATCCAGAAGACATCGGCAAGATCATCGGCCCTGGCGGCAAGATGGTGCGCAGCATTACTGAAGCCACAGGAGCCAAGGTAGACATTAGCGACGACGGCACGATCACAGTGTCTTCCACCGTCAGCGGCCAGGCCGAAGCGGCGCGGGCGATGATTGAAAACCTGGTGCGGCGAGTGGAGGAGGGGCAAGTTTACCTGGGCCGGGTGACCCGCATCCTCCCCATTGGCGCTTTTGTGGAGTTCCTGCCCGGTAAGGAGGGCATGATCCACATCTCGCAGCTGGCGGAGTACCGTGTCACCCGAGTAGAAGATGAAGTTGCCGTGGAGGACGAAGTGGTGGTCAAGGTTCGCAGCATTGATCACAAGGGCCGGGTCAACCTCACTCGGCTGGGCATTAGCCCTGAGGAAGCGGCGCGGGTGCGCAGCCACCGCCGTTGAGGCTAGGGTTTCTCCCCAGTCCCGTAGGGGCCAAGGTTCTGGCTTGCCCGCTCAACTAGCTGCCTCCCGCGGCGAAGTGGGCTGGGCCTTGGCTTGGGGGCTGGGGTGGGCTGCCTTGCTCAACCTTTCCGCTCAGCACCCCTTGCTGGTGCGGCTTGAGAGCGATGCCCAAGAATGGCTCTATGCCCTGCGCGGCCCCCAGCAGCCTTCCCCGGAGGTGGCAATCGTCGGCATCGATGGCCGCCTCGAAGGACAGGGGGAAAGTGGGGAGAGCAAGCCTCATCCCCATGTTGACTTTCTCCTGGAGCGCTCCAACTACGCTGCCCTGACCCTGCGCTTACTGGAAGAAGCAGAAGCCAGGGTGGTGGTGCTGAATCTGCCCAGTAGCTTTGTGGTGCCCCAGACGCTGGGTGACGAGGATCTGGATGCTCCCCTGCGTCAGGTAGTCCAGCGCTACCCAGATCGCGTAGTTTTGGCTACCCGCAGCAGTGAGAGCTTTGGCCGCCCTGAGATCACCATCTACAACCACTTCTTGCCTTTTTCCTCCCTACGGCTGGAGTATTTGGTAGCACCAGAACATGTTCAGGGAGTGGTGCAACACCGCCTGGATGGGGCTGGGATCCTGCGCCAGGCCCAGTTGCGAGGGCTCTACCTGCGCCGCGACAGCCAAAAGGAACAGATGTTTGCCTCGGTGGAGGCCTTGGCGTTTGCCAAGTACGATCCAGAGCGGGCCAGCCGCTGGCTGCGCGAGCGGGGCTTCCGGCCGGTGCAATTCAACCCTCTCGGCGCCCAACACTCCATTCCCATCCTCCCTATCGAACAGGTTTGTCCGCCCCTCCAGCTCAACCTCGGCCAGACTTGCGGCGCTCACGAAGGGATCCCTCCCCTCAAGCCCGAGGTAGCTCGTCAACTGCGGGACAAGATTGTTCTGGTCGGCTTTGTGGGCGGCTACCCCGAGACCTTCCCCGTGCGGACAGCGGACGGATCCCAGATTGCGGCAGTAGAACTCCAGGCGCAAATCCTCTCCAGCCTGCTCACTGGCCAGGTGTACCGATCCCTGCCGGCAGATCTAGCAGCGGGAGTTGTCTTCCTCCTAGGCGCGGCAACGGGCCTGCTCTTGGTGCGCTATCGCTCCTCTTCGCGCGAAAACCGCTGGAAACAGGCGCGCTCTCTCCTCTTGCCGCTGCTAGGGCTAGCCGTTTACGAGGGCTGGGCTGTGGCCCAATTCTTGCTGGGGCGTTGGATTTGGCCGCTGACCTTGCCAGCTTTGGCCGTTGGCCTGACGGGGGTGAGCTTGCTGCTGACCCTGGTGATCTTGGAAAACCACCAGCAGCTTTTGGCTCAACAGCAGGAACTGGAGCGCCTGCGCCGGGCTGAGCAGGAGGCAGCCATTGACCAAGCCCGTAAGCTCCTTTACCGGGTAGCCACCGACATTCACGATCGCGAGCTGCAGGAGCTGAAGGTGGTCATGGACGAGCTGGAGAGCTTGCAATGGCAACAGCAGCAGGGCAGGGCTCCCGATCCGGCTGTTTACGATCGTCTGCTGGAGCAACTGGAGCAAATTGGGCGGGGCATTCGCGCCCAGCTCAACGACGTGCGCACCCTGGCCACCAAGCTGCACATTTCCCCTAGCTTGCGGGAAGGGCTGCACCGGGGCATCGACACCTACCTAGACGAGCTTATCCAAACGGGCAGCCTGACCTTGCCTGTAGAGCGCCACCTACAGCCCTTAGCGGAGCCCAATACCAGTGAGTGGTTTGACCAGCGGGAGGACATCTTGCGCTTTTTGCGGGAGGCCATCGGCAACGTCATTGCCCATGTCCAGCCTCCCAAGGGCAACGCCTCCTTTGTCAAGGTGTCGCTGGTTCAAAGGGATCGCCTCTGCTGTCTGTCAATTATCAACGACGGCATAGAGTACGCCCCTACCCCGGGCGGCGGCTACGGCAGCAAGGCCATGAATACCATCGCCCGCTACCTGCCTAAGGGCTCTTGGCACCGCACCCAAACCCCGGAAGGCTACACCCACGTAGAGCTGCACTGGGAGATGCCTGGTTCCTAGCTACAAAGAAGGCAAGAGAAGCTCTTCGGAAGCTCCCGCTTGCCTTCCCTTCTCCTAGCGACCCAAGGCCTGTAGCCAGCCGATGAGGGTGGTGCCGGACAGCGCTTCAAACAAAACCAGCGCCACAAAGCCAATCATCGCCAAGCGCCCGTTCAAGCGCTCCGCATACTCGGTAAAGCCCACCCGTGGAACAGGGTCTACGTACATCTCTGGCTCAATGGCGTAGTTGTTGAGGCGGCCACCGTCTTCGACAACCACGGAGCGATATCTGCTCATAGGGTTCTCCTCATCCTTTCTTTAGCAGTGTAGCCTGCTCTATGGAGGATTGTAAAGTTTTGTTGAGGAAGCTGGGTAAGCAGGGTTGTGGCTTTCGTCAAGAGGTGCGAGCTCGGTGACTGAGACGCGGGATTTTGCTCCCTCCCGCTCCCCTGCAACCCGAAGACTACATCCCACTCTTCTCAAGCCAAGCCAGGTTGGGGATAATAGCAGCGGCTATGGGAGCAGCCATGTCAGCCCAGGAAAAGTTGCGAGCACTGCTGGAGACCCAGCCAGTAGCCAGTCTGGCAGTGCTGGAGCGGGGAGCGCCGGCGGTGTCGCTGGTGCCGTTTGTGGTGCAGTGGGATCCCCTGCGTTTTGCCATCGTCATTAGCGACCTTTCCCCCCACACTCAGGCCCTGCGGGAGGATCCGCGGGTCGGCCTGCTCATCCACGAGCCGCCCACGGCAGGGGATCCGCGCAGCAACCACGCCTTGCCGCGGCTAATGGTCAGTGGAACAGCCCAGTTCCTCAGCCGCGAGGAGGCCCAAGCCCAGGGGTTTGAGGCGCTCTATCGCGCCAAGTACGAGATTGCCGAGATAATCCTGGGGCTAGCGGACTTCCACTTCTGTCAGATCACCCCCACTGGGGGCAGCTTCATCCAGGGGTTTGGCCAGGCCTTCCGGCTGAGTGGACCCAACCTGGATCAACTGGAGCACCTAGGCCGTGCGGATCCCGGATCCAGGCCAGGAGCAGCGGGTTGACCAGCTCCGGCGCCTCATCTTGGGGGCAGTGGCCCACCCCCGGCAGGGGGATAAACCCCACCACGCAGGGAAACTCGGCCAGGGCCCGCCCTAGGGCAATGGGCTCCCAGGGATCTGCCTCCCCCCAGAGGATGAGGACGGGGCAGGTGACCTGCGGCAGGAGATCTTCGGCCAAGGGCCCCTGGGAGTAGCGGACAAAAGCCAAGAAGACCTCTGCCGCCCCTGGGTCGAGAGCCGGTCGCAGCAAAAGCTGCACCAAGTCTTCTGTAACTGCCTCCTTGCGCCCATAGGCTTGGAGGAGGATCTGGCGAATGGCTCGGGGCTGAGCTAGCTGGGCAAAGAAAAACCGCCCGAAGGGGGGCCACCCCAGCAGGAACTGCAGCAGAGAAGCAGTCCAGCGGCGCAGCCAGGGGAGCTGGTGTCGCTTGCGCTCGTGCAGCAGCCGCAGCGAGGGATCCAACATCGCCACTCCCAAGACCTGGGCTGGCTCCAAAACAGCCGCCTGCAAGGCCACAATGCAGCCAATGGAGTTGCCCACCAGATAAGCCGGCTCCCCCACCACCTCCCGCCCAAAATCGGCCACCTGGGCACCCCAGGTTTCGAAGGTGTAGGGGAGCGGGGATCCGGGCAAGGGCTTGGCGGATCCCCCAAATCCCAGAAGGTCAAGGGCGTACACGCGGCAGTGCCGCCCCAGCTCCGGCAGATTTTTCCGCCAGTGGTCGCTGCTGGCGCCAAAACCGTGGATGAGCACCACCGCTGGGCCAGCAGATCCCGCCTGCTGGTAGCGAATGGGCTGGCCCCGCCAGAGCCAGCGCCCCTCGCAAGGAGCAACACCGCTTGGAGAAGGCTGTTCGGGGAGCATGGGGATTAGGATGGCGCTCTTTTTTGCTGGCACAATTTGAATTGGGAAGCAAGTCCTCTCCCCCCTCGTGGCATGTCGCTGGTCACCTGCCCCCTCTTGGGCGTCAACCTGCACCTTACCCTGCCGGAAGCCCACCTGCAGAGCTACGCTGCCTGGATTGAAGCGCGCATCAGCCAGGGTCTGGGCGCCCAGGTGGTTACCTGCAACCCGGAGATGATCGTGCAGGCGCAGCGGGATCCGGCCTTTGCCCAAGTGCTGCAGGAGGCCGAGCTGGTGATCCCAGACGGCATTGGGGTAGTGTGGGCGTTGCGGCGGCAGGGGATCCGCGTCCAGCGGGTGCCAGGGATCGAGCTGGCCGAAGCCCTAATCTCGACGGCAGCTGCGCGGGGGTGGCGCCTGGCTTTGGTGGGGGGGAAGCCGGAGGTCAACCGGGCCGCGATTCAGCATTGGCAAGCCCGCTTTTCTTCCTTGGCCATCTGGGGCCACCACGGCTACTTCTCCCCCGCCGAGGAGGAAAACCTGCTGCTAGCTCTCCAGGCTTTTCAGCCGCAACTGGTGTGGGTAGGGCTGGGCTCCCCGCGCCAAGAGCTGTGGATTGCTCGCTGGCGAGCTCTGTTGCCCCAAGCCATCTGGATGGGAGTGGGCGGCAGCTTCGACATTTGGGCTGGGCAAAAACGACGGGCCCCCCGCTGGTGGCGCGACCATCACCTGGAATGGCTGTATCGTCTCTATCAGGAACCCTGGCGCTGGCGACGCATGCTGGCTCTGCCCAGATTTGCCTGGCAAGTGCTGTGGTCTTCTTCCTCCTCCCCGGCTTCCTCTTTGTAGGTGCTTTGCTGTAAACTACCCTACGGCTAAAGCCGGGAGCTTTAAGGACGCCGCTCCGCTGGCACAAGCAGGGCAAACGGCTCCCGGAAGAAGCAGTGGCTCGCTTGCAGGCCAGGGTTGTAGAGGGTGGCGCTCCTTGCCACGGCTAAGTCTGGGGATCTGTGCGCCGCGTTTTTCCATATGGCTGGTCAGCCCGTTGGCTATGCTTCTTGCTACTTGGCCAATCCAAGCCCAAGCCTCTCTCTTCCAGCTTTAACGGACTTAGGCCTTCAACCTCGCCCGCGATCCCTGCCCAGCGGCTCCGAGAGCATGGTGTTGCTGCGGGGTGTGAGCAAAGTCTTTCCCAACGGCGAGTGGATCTTGCGGGAGGTAGACTGGGAGGTGCGCCGCGGCGAGTTTGTCTTCCTAACGGGGGCCTCGGGAGCGGGCAAATCCACCCTCCTGCGGCTGCTCTACGGGGCTGAACAGGCCACCAAAGGCACGGTGATGGTGGATGGGGTGTGCCTGTTTTCTTCGGAAGGTCGGCAGCGGCCCTACCGGATTTCCTCCCGTCCCCTGGCGATGTTGCGGCGGCGTTTGGGAGTGGTCTTTCAAGACTATCGCCTGTTGGCCAATCGCACCCTAGCGGAAAACGTGGCCTTTGTCCTGCGCGCCCAAGGGCTCTCCCCAGCAGAAATTCGCCGCCGCCTCGGGCCAACCCTGAAGATGGTGGGGCTGGCTGACAAGGAGGATCGCTTTCCCCACGAACTTTCAGGGGGAGAACAGCAGCGCCTCAGCCTGGCCCGTGCCATTGTCAACCTGCCGGTGCTGCTGCTAGCAGACGAGCCAACGGGCAACCTGGATCCGGAAAACTCGCTGTTGGTTCTCCAGATTTTGGAGCGGCTCAATTCTTTTGGGGTGACTGTCATCATGACCAGCCACGACCCCTATCTTGTGGAGCGGGCCGGCCACCGGGTGGTGCGCATAGAAGGAGGACGTCTGTATGATATGGGCTGAGGAGCTGCCGGGATTCC
>Ga0272447_1000553_pt1 | contig 27661 bp, 25 predicted proteins | sample YNPCB0133_FD_194589 | JGI IMG/M metagenome (GOLD analysis project Ga0272447, IMG submission 194589) | Hot spring microbial mat communities from Yellowstone National Park, WY, United States - YNP-CB-013-3 | ecosystem: Environmental > Aquatic > Thermal springs > Hot (42-90C) > Sediment | place... | reverse complement strand
AGCAGGGCAGTGCGCAGACGCCGTGGAGGTGGAACCGGGAACGCCTTAGCGACGAAAGCATTCTCCTCGGCCTAGGTGGATGTTGGGTTATTATTCCTGGCAAACTTTGCATTGGACCGGGTTGCTCTGGGAACCCGAAGTGTCCGCCCAAGAAACCCAGAGACCCTGTTCACGGTGGCTGCCTTGCCATTTGCAAGTCTTTTGTAGCGTTTTGCCGAGGCGGTGTGATTGCGTCGAAGCTGTGCGAGCAGACACTAAAACTGGGGTGTGAAGCCATTTGTGCAGACATCAGTTCGCGGAAGCCTTTTGAGGACTGTACGACACCATGTAAATCGGTTCCCAGAACGCAGTGCATGGATTGCTGCGCAGCGATTTGTCCTCCGGGCGGTTCAACGAAACGGTGCAACACCTACTGCACTAGGGAGGCAATGCCGGACGATGCCGATCACTGGGTATGGAGGTGAGAGCGTTGAACAGACGCACAGCGCTGCTGCTGCTCGCCGTTATGCTCGGGAGTGTGCTTGTGACCTATTTTGCGCTGCAACGACGGTCTCGGCACCTGAGTGTGACAGATATTGACGACTCACGGGTGCAAAAAATCAGCCGTGTGGGTCCAATTCAGTTGCGGGTACCTTTGTATTTGCCGCCAAAAACGCAAACCTTGGCTGTTGAGCTCTCTTACGACGGTGAGGTCTGGAACAGCTTCCTACACGCTGTCACAATGTTGTCTTTAGACGAGGTTTACCAGTTTTACCGGCAAAGGTATTTCAAAGAGCGCGTCTATCTATATGACTCCAGAACTCCACGGACCTTCGGGACGCTCCGTTCTCGTCAGCCGCCCTATTTTGTGCTGGTGGTTTTTCCAGACCCTCGTCAGGAGCGATTGCGTTTTAGCTTTCAAGTCTATCCGAAGGTTTTCTCGGACGATGCTAAACAGTTGGAACTGTCCGAAAGACAATCCAACATGACTTACATTTTTGTATCCCTACCTGAGCCTCAGGAGTTCAATAAGTTGGGTAAGCCGCAACAGAAAGTGAAATACATCGTTTTATTACCACGCGCAGCTGAATAGAACCAGCCGCGTCTCGCAGAGCTTCATTAAGCTGGTGAGGTGTCAAGAGCAATGCAGAAACCAGTGCGACGGCGCGTGGTGTTGGCCGCACTGATCGGCGTATTGGTGCTGATGGCGGCTTTTCTATACCGCCAACTGCACGTAGGGTGGTTCCTTTTTGCTCTGCGGCATGACTACCCGCCCAAGACGTTCGTCACGGTAAGGTCACTGCTGGACAAGGCGGAGCGCGGCTATCCCCTATCCGCCAAAGAGTTCGAGACGGTATCGGGGTATGCCGAACACTGGCATCCTGGCATCCGCGTGCGAGTGCTGACAACCTTTTTTACTTGGCGGGCGAGGAGCACGCGGAGCGGGCACGCCAGATAGCGATGGAGCGTCTCCGTGACCGTGACTGGCTGGTGCGTGTTTATGCGCTTCGTTCCCTCTAACATTTGAGGCATCCGGAGATTTACAGGATTGCCCAACGGCGGGTAGCCGACCCGCAGGAGCACGAGCGGGTGCGCGAATGGGCGCAGAGGATACTGTCTGTTTCAGAGAGGTGAACTACTCAGGTGATTCTGGCACTTTTGCAGGGCATCTCGTTGGTACGTCGAAACAACGAATGGCACCATTTTGACCCGTTAGGCACGGCGCAGGTGATTACGAACAACTCGGCGGGGGTGGTGAGCAACAACCTATATAACCTGTTCGGGGTGCTGCGGTATCCGCAGGGCAGCTTGCCTGGTTGGAGGAAGCATGATACAATTTACCCAAACTAAGCAACACGTCAAGGGGGCTACATATGCTGACCAGAGAGAAGCTCTATGCACTCGCGCCCGAACAGGTGCAGTTCTACCGCGAAAACGGCTACCTGTTGCTGAAGTCGGTATTCACCCGCGAGGAAGCGCAGTATCTGCGCGAGGAGGCACATGCGCTCATCCATCGGTTGGCGCAGGTGTACACCGAAAACGGAATCAACGCTGCTTGGGGTAGCGCGCGTGAGGTCACCAGTCTCCCTACCCAGCTTTTGCATTGTCATAATGCGCAATACCACAGCGCGGCGTTTGCACGGCTGATGCTCGACCCGCGCTTGACCGACCGCATCGCCGACCTGATTGGTGAAAACATCCAGCTGCACCACACGAAGCTGTTCATCAAACCGCCAGAGAAAGGCGCGCCTTTCCCGATGCATCAGGACTATCCCTACTTCCCCCACGAAAAACATACCATGCTGGCAGCCATCGTGCATTTCGACGACGCGCCCATCGAGAAGGGGTGCGTGTGCGTAGTTCCGGGCAGCCACAAGCTGGGTCCGCTGGAGCATAACCCGGAGGGTGGTTGGCATCTGCCGGTGGAGCAGTACTCGCTGGATAAGGCGGTTCCCGTGCCAGCAGAGGCGGGCGACGTGATCGTGTTCAGCTACCTGACCATTCACGGCTCTGGGGTCAATACGACCCAGGAAGCGCGCACGACCCTGCTGATTCAGATGCGCGACCCGACCGACCACCCGACCGTGCTGACCCATCTTTCGCGAGGACAGGGGCTAATGTTGCGCGGGATAGACCCCGAAGCGGACGCCGGTCCAGGCACGGACGCGACTTCGCGATACATCCGATCGAAGCAAGCGGAAGCGGTGCTACTCTGAACGCACGCGCAATGTCTGTGGCAGCTGAAGGCATCGCCCAGTTCGAGAAGGCATGATGAGCCGAATACCCTACGACAGCCTGACGCTGGCAGCAGTCGTAGACGCATTGCAGCCGCTGCGCGGGGGACGCCTGCAGCATATTACGCAGCCAAACGAACATGACCTGCTGCTGGCTGTCTACGTGCCTGGTAAGGGGGAGGCATACTGGTTGATAAGCTGTTCGCCTCAGTGGGCGCGCACCTACCTGATGTCGCATCGCCTTAAATCCCCCCCGAAGCCTCCTCCCTTCTGTATGGCGTTGCGCAAGTACCTGCAGAACGGCGTGATTGTGACCATTGCACAACGCCGTTTCGACCGCATATTGGATGTGGAAGTGCGCGGACTGGAAGGACATACCTACCTGTTGAGCGCAGAACTGATGGGCAAACACAGCAACATCGTTCTCGTTTCGCCCGATGACCGAGTGTTATACGCTGCCAAACTGGTTTCCTCCCGCATCAGCCGCGTGCGGGAGGTGCTGCCAGGCAAGGCGTATATCCCTCCCCCCGCGGAGGACCTCCCCGACCCTCGCACGGTCGACAAGGCGCGGTTCCTTCAGTGGCTACAGGAAGACCAACCGACGGACTTATTGACGTGGTTGCGTAGCCGTTTCGAGGGCATCGGAAACTTTCTAGCGAATGAGATAGTGGAGCGCGCCAGTCGGCTGGAGAAGCCAGCCTCCGCCGAGGGGCTGTGGAGCGCATTTCGCTCGGTGTTCGCCGCGGCGGAGGCTGGCGACTGGGAGCCAGTCTTAGTGCGCGACGAAACGCACCGCCCCATCGGCGCATACCCCATTCCGTTAGCATCAGTGCCCGAAACCATGCAACACCCGCGCACGAACATCCACGTTGCTCTGGAAAACTACTATACCGTCGCTATTGCCGCAACGGAGCTAGAGCAACACAAACGCAGTCTGCAAGGCGTCCTGCAACGGATAGTGACGGCGCGTCAGCAGGCTCTACAGCAGATACAACAGGGCATCGCTGAGCGGAAGCGGGCAGAGGAGTTCCGCCTCTGGGGAGAACTCATCCTAGCTTCTCTGCACCAGATACCCAAAGGGGCGCAGCAGGCTGAGGTACCTGACCTTTACGCTGCGGATGGCACGACAATAACTATCCCATTAGACCCAACGCTGACTCCGCAGCAAAATGCCGAACGCTATTTTCAGCGGGCGCGGCACCTGATGGATAATGCGGCACGGTTAGAAGCCATGCGTCAGCGTCTGCTACAGGAGGAAGCGCAGGCGCAGGAGTTACTGCAACGGCTGCAAGCGGCGCGCGACCTGACCGACGTAGAAAAACTCCGCGCAGAGATAGCCGCGCGTGGCTGGCTTAGGCCTACGGCGGGCGTATCGGGAGAGACAGCCCATCCTCCACAAGAGGACTTCGGCGGCAAACGCATCCGCCTACACCTCGCACCTGGCGGGTGGCAGGTGCTGGTGGGGGAAAACGCGGAAGCGAACGATTATTTGGTAACGCGCGTGGCGCAGCCAAACGATTGGTGGCTACACGTACGTGCAGGCACTGGTGCCCATGTCGTGGTTCGTACCAATGGCAACCCGCAAGCCGTACCGCGTGAGGTGCTGGAATACGCAGCACGCCTGGCTGCCACCCACAGCCCACAACGGCACAGTTCGCTGGTACCAGTGGACTATACGTTGCGCAAATACGTCCGCCGTCCCCGCGGCGCGCCCCCTGGCCTCGTGACCTATACGCACGAGAAGACGCTACATGTATCCGCGTAAGTTTTTATGACATTGCTGGTTACTATAGTGAGGCATGCTGCCTGCGCTTGCCCCCACAACGAGAGAAACATGAGAGGCTTCCCCTAAACGGTTGGCAAGTGGGGCCGATACACAAGGCAGGGATTCATTGAGCTCACGTCGAATCGTCGGGCAGCAGGTCGACAAGCGATGAGGACGAAGGCAGATTACCTAACCAAACATGAAGCGCTACTTGAGCGATTTCGTGAGCTGAGGGTAGTTGTTTTGGGCGACCTGATGTTAGATGAGTATGTCTTCGGCGTCGTGCGCCGAATCTCACCAGAGGCTCCAGTGCCTGTTGTGGAATGGAAGGACGAGAGCTTTGTGCCAGGCGGTGCAGCAAACGTAGCAAACAATCTGCTCGCTCTGGGCGCGCAGGTCAGCCTGTTTGGCGTGGTTGGCGACGACGAGCGGGGACGCATTCTCACCTCATACCTCACCGAAAGCGGCGCAGACATAGCGGGTGTGCTAATAGACGCATCTCGAATCACGACCACCAAAACCCGCGTCATCGCCCACAGTCAACAGGTAGTGCGTCTCGACCGCGAACAACGGCATCCGTTGTCGGAGCAACTCCAGCAGGAGATGTTGAGCCGCTTGGAGAGCATCTTAACACGTGCCAGTGCAGTACTGCTTTCCGATTACCAGAAAGGGGTGTTGTCCCCGTCATTAGTGCGCGAGGTAACAAGACGCTGTGCCAATGCGGGCATCCTGGTGACGGCAAATCCGAAACCCCCGCTGTTGCGCCACCTGAGTGGCGTGACCTTAGCCTCTATCAACCTGCTCGAGGCGCAAACATTTTCCAACAGCTTCGGCAACGAGACGGAGTTACTAGACCTTCCTTCCCTAACTTCGACCGCGTGCCAGTGGCGGGAAATGCTGGGATTGCGGGCACTGGTAATTACGCTCGGCGCGCAGGGAATACTCCTCTCTACGCACGAGGCTCCCCCATTGCATGTGGCTGCTATGCCAGTAGAGGTTTACGACGCCGCGGGTGCAGGCGACACAGTGATTGCCACCTTGACTTGTGCGCTAGCGGCGGGCGCAGACTGGTACACTGCCGCACGACTAGCGAACGCTGCGGCGGGAAGCGTCGTCCGGCACGTCGGGGTAGTCCCGCCGCAGCGTGACGAGATTCTGAGCCTCCTTGCCGAGAATCATCTTAACGAAAACAGGTTGCGAGGAGATGATGATGTTAGCAGACCATAGACGTGCGTTCGGGTTCATCCTGCTGTTCATGCTAACATCAGGGACCACCCTGCACGCGCAGGTCCTGCCGCGCGTGGAAGTTAGGGAAAGCACACTGATTGTCAATCGGTCTATCGCCATTCGCGTCCGAGTAGCTAACGGCGACCTGTCTCCACAGCGACGGGCACAAATTGCGGCGGAGCGACTGCAAGCAGCTGTCGCCCGAGGGCTTGGGGCACGCCACGTCGATGTGAAAGCAGAGCAACGCCGTGCTGCAGTCACCATCGGCGGCGGAGTGCTTTTGTATGCAACCCGAGCGGATGCCCGTGCCGCTGGAACGACGCCGCTTCGCCTCGCGCAGGCGTGGGCCGCTGGGCTGCGACACTGCCTTGCTATCCCTCCGCTCAGCCTGAGCAGCAACGAACTGCTGGTTCCGTTAGGCGAGTCGCGAACCGTGCGGGTGAACGGGTGGGTCGAAGGCTCAGCGATTGTCGCCCCCACTGGGACGCCAGACGACGGAGTAGCCGACCCCGCGGTCATCGGTGACGGGCGCACATTGCGCATCACTGGACGAGCAGTTGGGCGTGAGCGCGTGCTGGTTTCCGTTGGGGAGCTGACGGTACCCCTTATGGTTACCGTACGCAAGTATGCGGGCGAAGTCAAATTGACCGAACCAGTGGTCGTGACAGGAGTGGGACTTTCTGCCAGCTTCGTGCGGCAAGCGGTGGAGGCAGCGATAGTGCGCGCAATTCAGCTGGAGCCCGGTGCGCAGGTGCAATGGGCTTCCCGTGTCCGACTGAGCGGCATACCTGATGTGGGACAGTCTGTTACGGCAAGTGCATTGGTGCGGGCAAGTGGCTCGGGCTATATTCCGCGCGAGCAAGAAGTGATGGTCAGCGTGGTTAACCGCGCGATAGTCCCAAACCAGCCCGTACTCTTAATGATTAGTAACGACCCTGAACGGGTGCAACGGGCACAGACGTTGTTTGCTGGTGAAGTCAGCGAGGTGCAGGGAGCACGCCTGCTCTACCATCACATGAACGGCATGGCGCAAGACGGCTTGTTGCAGATTGAGCTGCTTAACCCGACCGACACCCCACGTGTTTTACATGTGACAGGCGCAGCAAGCAGCCCCTTCCGAGACACTGTGCGCGTAGGGTATGTTGCGGGCGAAATGTTCCTGCGTGCGTTGATGAACAACATCGGGCATACTGTTGCCATCCCGCCGCAAAGTAAGGTAGTGCTGTTAACCCAAAGGATACGTCCCTTAGATACCGCCAGCGGAGTGCTCCAGATGCGCTTACTACCCATCGACGGCACGCAGCCGTCAGCGCCCTGTGTCCTGAAAGTGGTGATGCACGCGTACCAAAACCAGCCCGTACCTCTAATGGGCACAACGATGGTATGGGGGTTTCTGCCACCGCGTCCGCTCACCTCAGAGGAGCGTCAGCACGCCGCCAGTACCGAACACATTTACCCCACAAGCCACAAAGTACTTACCGCGACTTACGTAGTTGGACAACGTTGGCAGTTCATTCGAATTGGCGAGCAGGCGGTACGGAACCACACCCAGCAACGCAAGCTGGACGGTAATTACGGGGTGGTTTACGAAGTGCGAGTGGAGCTAGTAAATCCCACCGACCAAGCGCGCGACGTTGAGCTGGCGTTCGAGCCGAGCGCTGGGGAGGCAGGTGGCGTCTTCGCCATCGGGAGCGATGTGCTTGGAGTGCAACGGGCACTTCCTCCGAGAGAGTTCTCTATTACACGTATCCGCCTGCAACCGGGTCAGCGGCGAACTATCACAGTCCGCACCATGCCCTTGGCGGGGTCTAACTACCCAGCGACCCTCATAGTGCGCTCATAATTGCGGCAGCAAGCGGGCTACGAACTGCAGGCTCCGCTGAGTGCTGACGAGGGCGCAAATGTGATATAATTCTGTTCTGGGGAGCGGTGGCCGAGTGGTCTAAGGCGCACGCCTGGAGAGCGTGTGGGCGCGCAAAACGTGCCTCGTGGGTTCGAATCCCACCCGCTCCGCCATTTTATTGCCTCGAGGTCTCATCATGGTTCCATCATCCGACACCATCTCCGCAATAGCCACGCCGCCAGGCGAAGGCGGTATCGGTATCGTGCGGGTTAGCGGCGCGCGGGCCTTCGACATAGCGCGCAGACTGTTCCAACCGCTGCCTGTCAACCTTCAGAGTCACCGCATCTACGTCGGCACGGTGGTAGACCCAAACACAGCGGAACATATCGACCGCGCCCTGCTGCTTGCCTTTCGCGCGCCGCGCAGCTACACGGGCGAAGACGTGGTCGAGTTTAGCTGCCACGGGGGAATGGTGCTGCTACGGCGCGTGTTGCAGCTAACTCTGGGTCAAGGCGCGCGCCTCGCCCAACCCGGCGAGTTCACCCTGCGTGCCTTCCTCAACGGACGCCTCGACCTAGCTCAGGCAGAAGCGGTTGCTGACCTGATACGCGCCCGCACCGAAACCGCGCACCGCCTCGCCATGCGACAACATGAAGGAGAGCTTTCCAAAGCACTGCACACCATTCGCGACCATCTACTGGGATTGCTCGCTCAAGTGGAAGCCACGCTGGATTTTTCCGACGACGTGGGCGACATCGACTACGCCTCCTTGCGTGAACAGATACATGCAGCCATAGTGCGATGCCAAAACCTGCTGTCCACTGCCCGCTATGGTCGCCTCACCCGCGACGGCGCGAACGTGGTGATTGCTGGCAGACCAAACGTGGGCAAGTCCAGCCTGCTAAACGCCCTGCTCGGCGAAGATCGCGCCATTGTTACCGACATTCCGGGCACGACGCGCGATGTCATCCGCGAAAGCATCCAGATTCAGGGCATCCCTGTGCAACTTTGGGACACCGCCGGTCTGCGCGACACCCCGGATGTCGTAGAACGCTTCGGCGTGGAACGCACCCATCGCTCCCTGCGCGACGCAGACCTTATCCTGTACGTGATGTCTGCTGCCGAGGGCACTACCGAACACGACCGACACCTACTCCAACTCATCCCAACGGAGCGGGCAGTGCTGGTATGGAACAAGTGTGACCTTCTGCCAAACGAGGCCATCAACGCCCTCCGCCAGCGAGCGGAAAAGGAATATGATACACCTGTCGTTGCCGTCAGTGCGCTGACCTGCTGGAACATGCAGACGCTGGTAGACGTTATCGGGGAACGGCTGCTGGGCAGCGATTGGTTGACACCGGAAGGAGCAATCGTCACCACTGAGCGACACCAACTGGCTTTACAGGGGGCTATCGAGAGCCTGCACCAGGCGATGCGGAGTGTCAACGAGGCTTTACCTGCCGAGTTCATTGCGGTGGACCTGCGAGCTGCCCTCGATGCCATCGGTCTCATCACCGGTGAAACAGTCACCGAGGATATTGTCGAGCGCATCTTCAGCGATTTCTGCATCGGAAAATAAAACGTATACTAATATCTACTTCATCTTTTGGCGGACTTTGATATATAATTTTAATGATTCAAAAATTTGGAAAGGAAGCCGCATCACATGCGGGGTCGCACGCCCATACAGATTCGAGTGCCTGAAGTCTGCCGTCCTAGCGCGGTGCGCGAAGGGCAGGTCAACGAAACGGTGCAGGAATACATCGAGGGCATCTACCGCCTGCAGCAAGAGGTCGGGCGGGTTGCGACAAACGAAGTGGCCCAATACATGGGGGTATCGCCCGCCTCTGCCAGCATCATGCTGAAGCGGTTGGCGGAGCTCGGACTGGTAGAACACACGCCCTACCGCGGTATCCTCCTGACCGAAGAGGGCACCAAACTGGCGCACGAGCTGCTTCGGATCCACCGCTTGACTGAACGGCTGTTAACTGACATCATCGGTCTGCCATGGAACGACGTACATGACTTCGCCTGCAAGCTCGAGCATTACATCGCCCCAGAGGTAGCCGACAAGATAGCGGCGGCGCTGAGCTACCCGTCCACCTGTCCACATGGCAACCCGATCGACCCCACAATGGACGATGGTTCGTGGCGGCTTAGTGACGCCGAAGCGGGAATGGAACTGCGAGTGATAAAAATCACCGACGAGCGACGCGAATTTCTCGAATACATCGAGGAGCTGCAGCTGGTGCCTGGGGCTCAGGTCGAGGTGATGAACCGTACGCCATTTGACGGATTAATCCAGATCAACGTGGATGGCACCCAACACACAATCGGTCCCGAAGTCGCAAGATATGTTTGGGTAAAGGAGGCAAAATGAAAAGCGCCGCGTCGGAGGCGACCCCTGCCTGCGTGGTACTGGTTGGCAACCCCAACGTCGGCAAGAGCGTGCTGTTTAACCGCCTGACCGGCAGATATGTAGTCGTATCGAACTATCCCGGCACCACTGTTGAGGTGGCTCGAGGACAGGCGCGTATTGGACAACATGCCTGCGAAGTGATCGACACGCCGGGAATGTACTCGCTGACCCCTATCACGGAAGAAGAACGTGTCGCACGGGCAGTATTGTTGCGCGAGCAGCCAGACGTGGTGGTGCATGTGGTGGATGCAAAAAACCTGAACCGAATGCTCGCCCTGACGCTGCAACTGTTAGAGGCAGGTCTACCCGTGATTTTACTGCTGAACATGATGGACGAAGCGGAACGACTGCATCTGCGCATCGAACACCATGTGCTCGCCAAGCGGCTCGGTATTCCAGTCATTCCTGCCTCGTTGGTTTCGGGAAGAGGCTTCGAGGAGCTCAAAAATGTTATCAGTGAATACCTCTCCTGCAGACAAAACCATCACCTACCCCCCGCCGATTGAGGAGGCTGCTGCGGCAATAGAAGCCCTTCTCAGCGCACAGTACAACCTGAGCAAACGGGCAATCGCCTTATTGCTGCTCCAAAACGACGAAGAGATAGAAGGTCTGGTCCGGCGCCATGAAGGCGAGCAGCGGTTTGCTACCATCGCCAAGCATATCCGTCAGGCGCAAACCGCCTATCGCGAGCCGCTCGGAATGGTCATCGTATCGCATCGGCAGAAGCAGGCGCAGCAACTCGCCCGGTTGGTAACCTTCTACCCGCGCCAGACACGAAGCAACCTCGCCGAATGGGTGGGCAGAATCTGCATGTATCCGCCGACCGGTATACCCATCCTGCTGTTAGTCCTATACTTTGGGCTGTACCAGTTCGTGGGCGTTTTCGGTGGCGGTACGCTGGTCGACCTGCTGGAGAATCGGTTGTTTGGGGAGGTCATCAACCCCGCCGTTTCCCGCTGGGTGAAGGCTCTTATACCATTGGCCCCGATTCAGGAGCTGCTGGTCGGCGAATACGGCGTCTTTACATTAGGGGTAACCTACGCCGTCGCGCTCATTCTGCCTATCGTGGGTACCTTTTTCCTGATGTTCTCCATTTTAGAGGACAGCGGCTACTTCCCGCGTTTGGCAATGCTCATCGACCGCCTGTTTAAACGCATCGGTCTGAACGGACGAGCGGTTATCCCCATGGTGTTAGGCTTCGGTTGCGACACCATGGCTACAATGGTGACGCGAATCCTGGAGACACCGCGAGAACGGCTTATTGCCACCTTCCTGCTCGCGCTGGCGATACCCTGCTCGGCGCAGTTGGGCGTGATTATGGCATTGCTCGCCGCGCATCCGGGGGCCTTGCTCATCTGGTCACTCACGCTGGTCAGTGTCTTCCTTTTCATCGGTTGGCTGACGGCAAAGGTGCTACCTGGAACCCCAGCCACGTTTCATATCGAAATCCCCCCGATGCGTCTGCCCATCCTTTCCAACGTGCTGACCAAAACCTATGCGCGGATGCATTGGTACTTGCGTGAGGTATTCCCTTTGTTTATCCTCGCTAGCGTCGTGATCTGGCTGGGGCAAATCACTGGTCTCTTCCAGCTTGCATTAAAGGCACTGGTGCCGGTGGTGCATTTACTGGGCTTGCCCGATGAGGCGGCGTCGGCGTTCCTGTTTGGCTTTTTCCGCAGGGACTACGGCGCAGCAGGACTGTATCACCTACAGGAACAGGGTGCGCTAAACGGACATCAGCTACTCGTTACCGCGGTTACCCTTACCCTCTTCCTGCCGTGCGTTGCGCAGTTTCTGATGATGAAAAAAGAGCGCGGATTGAAGACCGCTCTGGCAATTTCTGCCATCATTTTCCCCTTTGCCATCGCCGTTGGCGCGACGTTGAACCTGATACTGCACTTAGTTGGAGTCGGACTATGAAATGTGCCTTTTGCGGTTACACATACGAACAACAGGAAACTGCGCAGGTGTGTCAGGGATGCGGGCTGTTTGGAGGATGTCACCTGACGAAGTGCCCGCGCTGCGGCTACGAGCAACCGCAGGAGCCCGCCATCATCCAGTGGCTGCGACGCTGGCGAAATCGACGCATTAAAGTCGTCTCACAGGAGCTCGAATAGCCAGTGCCTAAACGCCAACGAAAACGTGAACACCTTAAAGACGCACAGGAAGAAACCCTACCCCTGACCGCGCTCCGAGTCGGCGCATCAGGCTACGTGCGCGAGCTGCATCTGCAAGACCAAATGCTTGCCCAAAAGCTTATCGCATTGGGTGTGGTGCCAGGGGCGCGCCTGAAGATACTGCAACGCTTCCCCGCGTATGTGATCCAGATTGACTTCACCCAAATCGCTATCGACCATCACCTCGCTAAAGCCGTTCGCGTCCAACCAGACGCCGACTGACTCTGCTCTTGCGCATCCCCTTATAGATGGGCTATAATCAAGAGACAGTTGTTGTCGCTGCTAAGAAAACGGACGAACTTCGCAGGAGTATCGGTAATGACAACGCACCCATCTGTTCCGAAGGTGTTATCTGAACTGCAGACGCGCTATCCCAATGCTACCCTCCTCGCGCTGGGGCAGACCGTTTTCTGGGATGAACCCATGAAGGCGACGCTCAACCGACTGTCGCAAGCCTGCGGCTACCGATTCCCTTTCCTGTTGTGCGTACATTGCACCGACTACTTCGCGAAAATCTCACGGCCCATGCGGACCGACCGACAAATCGTGGCCTTGCCGCACAACGACGGCACCACCCGCGACTTGTGGTCTGCGGCTGGTGAGCTCTCCTGCCTGTTCGGCAGCGAAGTTATCCCCACGCGCCAGCGATACGTGAACGCGGGTGTTGCCTTCGATAAGGTTGCCAAATGGCATCCCGACGGCGAGCAAGTATTTACAGACCGCATGACCGAAGCGTGGGGTTGGCGTGGGCTCGTCCACACCGAGTATCAGTCGGTTATCGTGCATGAAATCTGTTTACAGCATGTGCTGGAGCCGCTGCGTGAACTACTGCAGTGGGGTTTCGAGCAGAGCCTTCACCTGTTACCAGCACACCTTCGCCAGCAAGCTCGTTCCACAGTGGTGAATCAGATATTTGCATGGATCGATGAGTTCGCTGAACGACACCCGAACCAATGTCTGAGTGCATTGTATCAGTGGTTATTTCCCCAGTTTTTCCAAATGCTCGGCGCACCTATCGATAACGTCCGCACCGACTGCTCTGCCAACTTACTGAAGTTCACTCCCGACACAGCTTTGCTGCCCCGTTTCCAGTTAGTGGACATCTTCTTGAACCCGCAAACCCGCAGCGTCGCCGAGCAAGCGTACAATGAAGCAGTCGCCGACTCGGAAATCTATACGCTAGACCGCTTCGGCGAGGGTGCTATCCCGTTCGACCTGGTTATTCCCAAACGGGGACGGGGAACCCTGCGCGTCACCGACCGATGGCTCATTGTGGAAACCGAACCTGCCGTTGCGATACCCCTCGAGCAGCCTGTACGTTCCGTCTTGCAGCTGGCACAGGTGTTAATGCAGCATTTTGCAAACCCAGTAACGCTGGTGGGCAAGGCGGTTACCTTAGTGTCCATGCTGGCGCGAGAGTTTCTCTTCGTGATGAATGAGGAGGGGTCGCCGTACGTGTGGCGCACGCGCAAGATGAATCACTACCTGCGCGCCCACGGCATCCAGTGGGACATCCACCCCATTCTGCGTTTAGTCTATCCCACGTGGGACACCATCGGCGGGGAGCATTGCAAAGCCATTGCCTTACCCGAACATCTGGCAGAGTTTTTCGGCAAACGCGAAATTTGCACGACCGAATTCGCTGCTAGATGGCGCAACGTGGTAGAAACACAAAAAAAGTTATTGGAGACCATCCGCCAGCTTAGTAGCCCGCGAGAGCTCCTGGAGTTTCTGGCTCAACGGGAAGGTGAGTCATGGGACACCCTACGTGAAGAGTACGACCGCCACCTTGCCGCCCTTCGCGAGATGCGCCAGCAGGCAGAAACAATCCATCGTCACATCCACAGCCTGTACGCCCAGATCGAACAGTGGAAGCGGGAGTATCAGAGGATCGAAATCGCTAAAGGCGAAAACTATCGTGAAACTATCAAGCCGCTGAAAGAACGATTGTGGGAGCTCGCACAGCGCGGCGTCCACGCTGGCAGGGAAGTGGAGCGCATCTGGGACGAAATCCGTCAGTACGAAGAAGCCCGAAAAAGCTTCGACAGGGAGTTACAGCAGCGACGCGAGTGGATTGCCGCCGCTCGAGCGGAAGTGGCTCGTTTAAAACCCCAACGCCAAATGTTGGAACGCGGGGAGCAAAACCAGCGTACCCGGCAACGTGTGAAAGAGATCGAGTGGCAAGCAGAGTTGCGAAAAATGGAGCTGGTTCGTCGGGCCATCCTCGTAGCAGATGGACTAGTCCACACCAACCATCGCCCTACTTTCTGGTGGATACCCTTAGTAGACCCATCGGGCGGATGGTTTGACCGCATCACCCAAGGCACCGAAATATATCTCGAGGAGATTTAACGTTGCCACGAAAAACCAGTGACAAAATCAAAGCGCAGATAGAGCTGGCACACTTGGTACGTCATCGCCGCAGCGCTGGAGAACGGTGCGTCTTCACCAACGGTTGTTTCGACATCCTGCATGTTGGTCACATCCGCTACCTGCAGGAGGCCCGCGAGATGGGTGATTACCTCGTAGTAGCAATCAATAGTGACACCTCTGTCAGGCAACTGAAAGGTTACCCCCGCCCGTTCGTCACACAAGACGAGCGCGCCGAAATGCTCGCGGCTCTGGAGAGCGTAGATTACGTGACCATCTATGAAGAGCTAACTGCTGAAGCGGTCATCCGGCTGCTGCGCCCGGAGATTTACGTCAAAGGAGGGGACTACCGTCCAGACGCCATTGTCGAAGCCCCCGCCGTCCGAGAGTATGGTGGACAGGTGATAACGGTGGCTTTCGTACAGGGGCGATCGACTACCCAATTAGTGGAGCGTGTTGTGCGGGCGTTGACTGAGCGCGAGGAGAACAAAGTATGAATGGGTTCCTGCTAACCGCGACATGGAACTTCGGCAAGCTGGCTGTGGAGCGCGCGTGGAATGCGTTGGAGTTGCGCAGGTCTGCACTGGATGCGCTGGAGGTCGGCATTAACGCCGTGGAGATGGACGAAAGCGTGCAGTCGGTCGGTTACGGGGGGTTGCCGAACCGCTGGGGATACGTGGAGCTAGATGCTGCCATCATGGATGCACATGGGCACCGGTCGGGTGCGGTTGCTGCGTTACGCGGTTTCCGTCGTCCGATATCGATAGCGCGCAAGGTGATGGAGGTGCTTCCCCATGCGCTGTTGGTTGGCGAAGGCGCAGCCGAGTTTGCCCGCGAGCAAGGCTTTGAGGAAGAGGAGACCCTATCCCCCAAAGCTGGCGAACAGTGGTTGCAATGGCGCGAAACGCAAACGCCCCCTGCCGATGTGGAAGACCACCATGATACCGTCGGCATGATAATCTGGACACCGACGTCGCTAGTCGTCGGATGCTCCACCTCGGGATTGAAGTGGAAGTTCCCCGGTCGAGTCGGCGACAGCCCCATCGTTGGCGCGGGATTGTACGCTGACCAGCAGGTTGGTGCGGCGGTCGCTACTGGCAATGGCGACGAGATCAGCCGCGTTGCGTTATGCAGCCGCGTGGTCTTCTTGATGGAACAGGGTAGGAGTGCGCAGGAAGCCTGCGAGGAAGCCATCCGTTACTTGATGCGCAAACGCTCGGATGCACAGGGCGTTCCGCCCCATGCCGCGGTGTTGGCAGTACGCGCAGACGGCACTTTCGGCGTGGCTGCTAGCTACGCGAAGTTCCCATACGCTCTGCATGATGGACAGGTTTTGCAGATGGCAGAGGTGGAGGCGTTGTCTCCCGATGCAACCTGAAATCCTGTTTGGTCAGCAACTCATCCCTGACATTATCCCCGCGCATCAAGACTGGATTGTGGTAACGACCCCGCCGCTTCGGGACGCTATCGCTACGCGCCTGACAGGGGTTCGGGCACATCTGCTGGAAGCCACCTCGCTTGACGAAAGCCATCTCACTAATCTGGTTCAGAACCTGCCGCCTAGCGACGCAATATTGGGCATCGGCGGCGGCGTGGCGATCGATACCGCCAAGTATATCGCGTGGCGTTGCCAACTGCCGCTCTACCTTGCTCCGTCGGTAATCTCGGTCGATGCGTTTCTCACCGAGTCCATCGCGATACGGCGCAATGGAAGGGTGCACTACCTTGGCGAAGTCTACGCCCGACAGGTACTTATCGATTTTTCGCTCATCCAGACCGCCCCCCCACCAGTGAACCGTGCTGGAGCTGGCGACATCCTGTCGATACACACCGCCCTGTGGGACTGGCGCGCGGCGGCTGAGGCAGGGTTCGATCGTTACGACGGGGCGATTGCGACCCAAAGCCAGATGCTGCTAGACACACTTGCTCAAGCGGCAAGCGACATCCGTCATGTCACTGAAACGGGCATTCGCACGCTGGTGCAACTATACGCGGAAGAGGTGCGCCTGTGCCGCGCGGCAGGAAACAGCCGCCCTGAAGAGGGTTCCGAACATTTTTGGGCATACAACGTGGAGTATCTATATCCACGCCCATATATCCATGGTGAGCTGGTATCCTTGGGAGTATTGCTGATGGCGCATCTGCAACAGAACCGCCCCGACTGGATTGCCAGTGTGATCCGAAATCTGGGAGTGCGCTACCGCCCCGAAGATATCGGTCTTTCGGAGCAGGCGGTAGTACGTAGCCTCGTTACTGCCAGACACTACGCGCAGAGCGACGGGCTGCCGTATAGTATACTGAATATGCGCACCCTTGACGAGCAACAAGCCGCGGAAGTGGTGCGCAAGATTGTTCTGTTGGTGTAGGAGGAACGTGATGAGAACTTTCTGGACAACCTTAGTGGTGTCTTTTGTTGCCTTCAACATGGTAGGATGCGCTAAGAAACAGCCATCGCCCACCGAACAGGTGCAAACTTCGAAGGAACAGGTCACTCAGGAAGCCACTACTTCTCCGACCGCCAACGTCGCCTACGCCATCGTCGAAGTAGATGGAAAGGGCACGTTCATCATCGAACTAAACTTAGAGAAAGCCCCCAAAACCGCAGGCAACTTCATCAAGCTTGCGGAGCAGGGCTTCTACAACGGGCTAACTTTCCATCGCGTTGAACCCAACTTTGTGGTGCAAGGCGGTGACCCTAACGGTAACGGCACTGGCGGACCTGGCTACACGATCGCCTTTGAGGAGACAGGCTTGAAGCACGAAGACGGCGCGGTGGCGATGGCGCGACGCGGTGATGACAAAAACAGCGCAGGCAGCCAGTTCTACATCTGCCTGGGACCACAACATCAGCTGGATGGGGAGTATGCTGTGTTCGGCAAGGTCATTGAAGGCATGGACGTCGTGCGCAAGATCCAGCGCTACGACATTATGAGACAAGTTTCCATCACGTATGAGAAGCCCAAACCGTGAGCAGGCGCAGCAGGGCAAGATGTTTCTCCTGCCCTGCAACACCTCCCTCGCTACTCGACCGCGTTTTGAGCGATGACCTGCTGGTACCACTTTGCGCTGTCCTTCCAGATGCGTTGCTGCGTGGAATAGTCCACGTAGACGATGCCGAAACGCTTGGAGTAGCCGTATGCCCACTCGAAGTTGTCCATAAGCGACCAGACGAAGTACCCCTTCAATGGAATGCCTTCGTGGATTGCCTGGTGCGCCCGAAGGAAGTGCTGTCGCAAGTACTCTAGCCGCTGCGCATCAGCCACCTTACCATTCTGTACCTCGTCTCGGAACGCCGCGCCGTTCTCGGTCACATACAGGCTTAGTCCGGGTGCCTCCGAGTGAACCCAACGTAGAATCTCTAGAAGGCCGTCTGGGTACACCTCCCAACCCATCTCCGTGTAAAGGGCTCCCTCGTTAGCGATGCCCTCCGCCTGCAGGTAACCATGCTCTGAACGCCGCTGAATGCCACGCGAATAGTAGTTGATGCCGATGAAATCGATCGGCTGCGCAATCCGCTCCAAATCGCCAGACAGCACATTCGGCCACGCAAAACCCACTAGCTGTTCTGCCAGAGCAGGATAACGCGCTTTTACCAATGGCTCCAGATAGAGCGCATTATTCATGACATGCACCCGCTCCGCGGCTGCCCTATCCTCCTCGCTTGGGGTGGCAGGGTGTTGCGGAGAAAGGTTCAGCACGATGCCGACCTGTGCGTGGGCGGGCAATACGGTACGCATGCGGGCAACTGCTTCACCATGCGCCAGCAAGGCATGATGCGTAGCGCGCAGCCCCGCCCACAGGTCGCGCATTCCGGGCGCATGGTGCCCTAGCACGTAGCCGATAAAGGTGAAAACCCACGGTTCATTGAGAGTTGCCCACATGGAAACGCGGTCGCCCAAATGCTCTGCCACCACCTGTGCATACTCTCCAAACCAGTTGACAATCTCACGGTTAGCCCAACCGCCCAAATCCTGCAACGCACCTGGCAAGTCCCAGTGATAGAGGGTAATCATGGGCTGGATACCTGCGTCCAGAAGGGCATCTACCAGACGGCTATAGAAATCCAGTCCTGCCGAGTTGACAGCCCCCTTGCCTTCTGGCAGTATGCGCGGCCAGCTGACGGAGAAACGATATGCCTTCAAGCCCAGTTCGCGCATCATCGCCACATCTTCACGCCACCGCCGGTAGTGGTCGCAGGCAACATCGCCTGTGTCACCGTTGTGCGTGGTGCCCTGTGTGTGAGAGAAGCGGTGCCAAATAGAAGCTCCTGCGCCGTCTGCCAGGGGAGAACCTTCTATCTGATAGGAAGCCGTTGCGGCTCCCCACAGAAATCCATCAGGAAAGCGCGCGACAGACATATCTAACCCTCCTCAAACTTAAACCTTTCAGATGACATTCTACCGAAAAGGCGCGAAGCAGGCAAGAGGAGAAAGCATAAACTCGTAGAAAACCTGGACAAAGTTTTTAAGGGAGGCACCGCTCGTGCATATCACAGAGGTTAAAACCTATGCTGTGGAACCACGGTGGCTGTTTGTTAAGGTTAGCACCAATGAAGGCATCTGTGGGTGGGGCGAATGCTTGGGAGACAAGGCTTTCGTCATTGCAGAAGCGGTGCGCTCCTACGAGCATGTGCTTATTGGCGAAGAGCCAGCACGTATCCTCCATCTGGTGCAACGGATGTACCGCCATGCCTTCTGGCGAGGAGGTCCCATCCTAAACGCAGCCATCAGCGGCATCGAAATGGCGCTGTGGGATATTCAGGGCAAACGGCTCGGTGTGCCAGTGCATCAGCTACTCGGGGGAAAGGTGCGCGACCGTATCCGCGTCTATCGACACATCCTGAGCTACGAGCCGACCCAAATCGCCGAGCAGGCGCGCCAGCGGGCGCAAGAAGGATATACCGCCGTCAAGTTTTGTCCGTTGCCCGCTTTGCATCCCGTGGAAAGCGCCGCAGTCATCGAGAAGGCGGTGGAATTGGTGGCTGCCGCACGCCAAGCAGTGGGCAACCAGGTCGACATCTTGTTGGACTTTCACGGACGCGCAACGCCTGCTGTCGCTACACAGCTAGAGTACGAGCTGCGTCCGCTGCATCCCTTCTTTATAGAAGAACCAGTGCTGCCCGAAAACGTGGACGCACTGGCATCCGTCACGCGCAAAGCGGTCATCCCCATCGCTACTGGCGAGCGGTTGTTCACCCGCTTTGGCTTCCGAGAGGTGCTGGAAAAACATGCAGCCCACGTGTTACAGCCCGACCCCTGCATCTGCGGTGGCATCTTCGAGACGCGCACCATTGGCGCAATGGCGGAAGCATACTACATCGCCCTCGCTCCGCATAACCCGTACGGACCAGTTAACCTAGCGGCGTGCCTGCAGATCGACGCCTGCTCGCCAAACTTCGTCATCCAAGAGTTCGTTCACCTCGGGGAGGGGTATCTCAAAAACCCCTTCGTGGTGGAGAACGGATACATCCGAGTACCTTCCGCGCCTGGCTTGGGCGTCGATGTAGACGAAGACTATCTGCGTGAACACCCCCTTGCCCCCAAGCCCGATCCGGGCAGTGGCTTTTTCCATGTCGACGACGGTTCCGTCGCAGAGTGGTAACAGAGGAGGCAACCGATGCAAGCGCCAGACAGACAACCTATGCCTGGTGAGTGGGGGTACCGACCCGAGAACGGCAGCATTGTGACGGTGAACCCACCATCGCTCACATGGATACATCACCGCGAGGCGGCATCTTACGACGTGCAGTGGGCGACGCGACGCAACATGAGCGACGCTGTCACTGTGGAAAGGCATCGCTGGTGTGTGTATACCCACCACGAGCCGTTAAAGCCTGGCAAGTACTACTGGCGGTTCCGTGTGCGCACCCATAACGGTGAGGTTTCCGCATGGAGCCAGATACGCGAGTTTACAGTGAACTCCCGCGCGGTGCTGTTTCCAAAACCGACACTTGCTCAGATGAAAGAGCGTGTGGGCACGGCACACCCGCGACTGTTTGTGCGAGCGAAGGACCTACCGACCCTGCGAGAGTGGTGTCAACGCGAGGGCAGGCAATTGCTCGAAGACCTCAGGGCACGGGCAGCGCAGATACTGCGTGCGGGGCCAACTCCAGAGCCTTCTGTGAAAGCCAGTGCGCGCGATCCGAAAACTCGCCAATACTGGTGGTCTAACCGTGAGCAAACGGTGCGAGCGTGCATGGAGGCAGAGCTGCTGGCGTTCCTGTACCTGCTCACAGAAGATGACCAATATGCCGAACCAGCCCGCCGTTGGGTCATGCACCTGGCTACTTGGGACCCTGATGGACCAACCAACTTCGCCATCAACTGTGAGGCGGCTAAGCCGATGCTGCATCGCCTACCCCGTGCCTACGACTGGGCTTACCACGCCCTTAACGAGCAGGAACGGGAACGGGTACGCGCCGTCATGCTGCGTCGTGCTAGCGACGCTTGGCGCAGCTGGGAGGTGCAGCAAGGCAATGGACATCTTTCGCGCCCTTACGACAGCCACGGCAATCGCACCTGGCACAAACTGGCAGAATGCGCTATTGCCTTTCTGGGAGAAATCCCCGAAGCCGAGATGTGGCTGGATTACGCCGTACACAAGTTCTTCGCGGCATACCCAGTATGGAGCGACGATGACGGCGGCTGGCACGAAGGTCTTGCCTATTGGGCAGGGTATATGTCCAAGATTGTCTGGTGGACGGAGGTGGCAGAGAAGCCGCTAGGCATCGACTCGTTCCGCAAGCCGTTCTTTGCGCGTGCTGGTGACTATGCCCTTTATACCGCTCCGCCCAGCACGCCCGACATGGGGTTTGGTGACCTATCGCACGGCCGTCCTTCATCAGGTTGGACCTTCCTCGCGTATTTCGCCCACAAAATGGGCAATCCTTACTGGAAATGGTGGACACAGCAATGGAACATTCCGCTTCAGTCCGCCGAACCGGTGTTGAACCTATTGTGGCGCACCTTACCCAACATATCCGCCGAGCCACCACGCGACCTACCACCGTCCAAAGTGTTCCGCGGCACAGGCGTCGCCGTACTTAACAGCAACCTAGTCGACTCTCGCGAGAACGTGCAAATCCGCTTTAAGAGCAGCCCCTTCGGCAGACAGAGCCATGGACACGACCCACACAACGCCTTCACGCTCAATGCCTACGGCGAAAGCTTGCTAACGAACTGTGTCTACCGCGACATCCACGGTAGCCCCTTCCATGCGCAGTGGTGCTGGAGTACCCTTTCCCAAAACGCCATGCTAGTGGATGGCGAAGGACAGGTGCCGCACTCTCCGGACCCCTTCGGCAGCATTATCGCCGATGATTTGCAGCCCGGAGCTGACTATGTGGCAGGTGAAGCCGCACGGGCATACGCGGGCAAGCTGCGCCGTTACATTCGTCATGTGATTTTCGTGAAGCCCGACCTGGTTGTGTTTGTGGACGAAGCGGTCGCAGACCAGCCACGCCGTTTTGCGTGGATGCTCCATGCACTCGCCCCCTTCGAGGTGGAAACGCGCCAGCAACGCCTGAGAATCGAACGCGAGCGAGCCGGAGCCTACATCCACTACATTGGTCCATCTCCGCTACGGATGCGCCAGTGGGACGGGTACACCCCACCCCCCGATGCCGAATACCTGCGCTCCATCGGTCTCGGCGGCTTTCCCAACCAGTGGCACGTGGAGGCTAGTACCACTCGTCCCCACAGCGAAGTGTTCACACTCACTGTGGTGCGACCATATCTGAAGACCCGCCGTCCAACAGCGGAAATTACAGTGGAAGAGAACGACACCGCGCTACTCATCCGCACCGCTGGGGCGGACGGTACGCCTCTGGCGGTTGCCATTCGCCGCCCTGGTGTGCGAGAGGCGTCCATCGGTGGTTGGCGGTTTCGGCACTTCGCTGTGGCACAGCGAGGCGGCAGGCAGTGGCTGTTAGGAAAACCGTAGCCCTATTCGGGTAGGGGTTTGTCCTTCGTCTCTGGCGCCCAGCGCAGTACCACGTAGCCCAGCAAGAAGACTGCCGAGATAATCGTAGCTGCTTGCTCGATACCGTAGTGCGCGCGCAGTGTACCAAACGTCCACGGCGCCACCGCGGCGATGTAGCGTGCGACATTGTACGAAAAGCCTGTTCCAGTCGCCCGTAGTCGGGTCGGGAAGATCTCTGGGAAGTACACTGCGTAGCACCCGAGCAGAGCCAACATACTGAACCCCAGCAACGGGAAGAAAATCATCGCCATCTGGAAGGAATTTGTCAGATGGAAGGTGGCAGGCGCCACTACTAAACACAGCAACAGCGAAAACTTAATGGCGAACCGCCGTCCCACTCGCTGCGCCAGCCAAGCGGCAAACAGGCTGCCGAAAAAGGCACCAGCGTTCTGTGCCATAGCGCCAAAGCTTACCATCCGATCTGTATACGCCCTGAGTTCTGGAAGGTTGTTGGGGTTCAATAGGTTGCGCAACAGGTCTGGCGACCACGTGCTGATGCCCCAGAAACCGACGATGCCAACCGCACCCAACCCGATGCCGACCAACAGGTTCTGGCGCAGGTGCGGTGTGTTCCACATCTCGCTGAGCGCTCCGAGCTGCTTGTTCTCCAAACGGGCACGCTCTTTGGCTTCCTCCCAGCGCTCTGGTTCCTTCACAAACAGACGAATGACAAACACGAGCAGAGCTGGCGTAACGCCGACCGCAAACACCCATCGCCATCCCCAAGTGGGGGCGACGGTTAAGTTGACGACACCTGCCAGCATGTTCCCGAGCGCGGAAGATGCCTGCATGATGCCCAGCGCCGTCGCCCGCGCGTGCGCAGGAAACACCTCCGCCACCAATGATGCCCCCGCGGCAAACTCGCCACCGACACCGAGCCCTGTCAAGAACCGAAGCACGGCGAACTGTTCCCATGTCTGGGAGAGACCGCTTAATCCAGTGAAGCCCGCATACATCAGCACCGTGATAGCCATCGTACGGGTGCGTCCCAAACGGTCACCTACGATACCAAATAAAAATCCCCCCGTTGCCCATCCAGCAATGAAAATAGCCTGCACAATCCCAGAGTAGTAACCCACATTGGCATCGGTTGGCGCAATGCCCTCACGGGCGAGCAGCTCACGCAGCGCGGGCTGACGTGACAATACATACAGCCACTGGTCCATCGTATCAAACAGCCAGCCACACGATGCGACAAACAACACCAGCCACTGGTATCCAGTTACCCCCTCATACCATCGTTTCGGCGCTAAATCGCTCGATGGATGCATCCCCTCACCTCTCACAAGCAACTCGAGTCGAAGTTCGCGGTCTCGTTGCGATCTCCTACAGTTCGCCTGAAGCTTCCATTGAAACCTTACCTTGTAGTATGCTATACTCTTGGTACCTCCGCGACAGATTGTGAAAAGGCGAGCCTATGTGGCGTATCTGGGAACGTATAAAGGAAGATATTCAGACCGTTTTCAAAAAGGACCCAGCAGCGCGTACCGTCTGGGAGGTACTTACCTATCCGGGTCTGCATGCCATATGGATGCACCGCGTAGCGCACTGGCTGTGGAAGCATCGTCTGATCTTTTTGGCGCGATTGGTCTCCCATATCAACCGTTTTCTCACAGGTATAGAAATCCATCCGGGCGCAAAGATTGGGCGACGGTTCTTCATTGACCACGGCATGGGCGTGGTGATCGGCGAAACCGCCGAAATCGGGGACGACGTGCTAATGTATCATCAGGTCACGCTTGGAGGAACCACCCTCGAGCGGGTGAAACGCCACCCTACTATCGGCAACAACGTGCTGATTGGTATGGGAGCCAAAATCATCGGACCCATCACCATCGGAGATAACTGCCGCATTGGTGCCAATGCCGTTGTCAACAAAGATATTCCGCCCAACTGCACGGTTGTGGGAGTACCTGGTCGCATTGTCATCCGTGACGGTAAGCGCGTCGAGGAACCGCCGCCTGTCATGGATAACGTCATTAACAAGATCGACCCCGAAGACGAGATTATCCAGAACCTGCGACAACAGATTGAATTGCTGCAGCAACAGGTCGAGATTTTGCAAAAACAGATTGACCAGCAGAACGAAGTGATGCAACGTTATGGCGCAGAGCTGGACACGCTTCGCTATCATACGTTGACGCACGTGCATCAGGATGAGGGAGATACATGCTGCCGCTGAGAATCTACAACAGTTTGACCCGTCGCGAGGAAGAGTTCGTTCCGCGAGAGCCAGGTAAGGTCTCGATTTATGCCTGCGGCTTAACCGTGCAGGGACCGCCGCATGTCGGACATGTGCGCGGCGCGATTCTGTTCGATGCCATCCGCCGATGGTTCAAGCATCTGGGCTATGAAGTCCACATGGTACAGAACTTCACCGACATCGATGACAAGATTATCGCTGCCGCGGCGAAGGAGGGCATCACACCCGCTGAAATTGCCGATAAATACGCGCGACAGTATATCGAGGTGATGGAGCGACTGGGCGTTCTGCCAGTGCATTACTGCCGCGTTACCGAGAACATGGACGAGATTATCCGCATGATAGAACGGCTCATAGAGAAGGGACACGCCTACGTGGTAGATGGCGACGTCTATTACGATGTGTCCAGCTTCCCCGAATACGGCAAGCTTTCTGGACGCAATCTGGACGAGGTGCGCGCGGGATATCGCATCGAAGTAGACGAGCGTAAGGAGGACCCTGCCGATTTCGCCCTGTGGAAAGCCGCCAAACCGGGCGAACCCTACTGGGAAAGCCCATGGGGCAAGGGACGTCCGGGCTGGCACATCGAGTGTTCCGCGATGAGCCTGAAGTATCTGGGACCGGGATTCGACATCCACGCCGGCGGCAACGACCTGGTCTTCCCGCACCACGAAAACGAAATCGCCCAAAGCGAGGCGTATCTGGACAGTACGTTTGTCCGATACTGGATGCACTGGGGCTCGGTGAACCTGCGCCAAGAGAAGATGAGCAAGTCGGTGGGCAACTTCTTCACCGCCGAGGAGATATTGGCGGAGTTTGAGCCAGACGTGTTGCGCTTGTTCCTGCTTTCTACCGCCTACCGAAGCCCCATCGAGTTCAGCCGAGAGCGAATGCAGGAAGCGCAGTCTGCGCTACGGCGCATCCGAACCGCCCTGCGTAACGCGAGGCGCGTCCTGCCTACCGCCCCAGAAGATGCTCGCGTCGCCGAGCATTACTATCACCGCTTCGCCGATGCCATGAACAGCGACTTCAACACGGCGGCGGCTATCTCCGTGCTGTTCGACGCTGTGAGCGAAATCAACCGCCTGACCACCGCCATCCAGTTACAGAGCGACGAGCAAGCCCGAAACGACCTGGCGTCTCTGGTCGCGACAGTGCGGCTCTTTGGTAATCTGCTCGGCATCCAGCAGCTGGAAGAAGAGGAGCATGGACTAGATGACTCCTTCGCCCTGCAGTTGATTGAGAAGGCCATCGCGTGGAGGCAGATGGCGCGAGACAAGCGCGAGTGGACGATTGCCGACCGCATCCGCGACGACCTGCGCGAGTTGGGCATTATCCTAGAAGATAGTGTTACGGGCACCACGTGGAGACGAAGCTCCTGAGCAAACAGTCCATGCGACTTCCCCCTGTGCGCCGCTTGTCCCTGCTGGTTTGGATTGGGCTGATGCTGCTGGCGGCAGGTGCGGGGGTGATTTCGCTTTTCGCCCGCCAGGCGCACACTCACGCACACGATATCTGGGCTGTTGCGGGTGTAAATATTGACCCAATGTCCCCAGATAGCCGTCAGAAGCTGGAAGCCGCTGCCAAACACTGGCAGCAGAACGAGCTATTGGTGCAGGCGTTGCGCGCTGACGGCAGTGCTTTGCAAACTCGCGTCTGTTATGGCGAACTTGGGGCATCGTGGGACATCGAGAAGACGTTGCAACGCGTGCAGGACATGGCGCATCGCTATCCTGCTTGGTGGCGCATGGTGCTTGCCGCCACTGGGCAACAGGTATCGCAAAATGTCTCCCCAGTAATACACTTTGATGAGGGTGTCCTTCAGGGCTGGCTAAAGCAGTGGAGTTCTGAAGTAGAGTCGGCACCCCAGAACGCCCGACTTCGCTATATCGCACCTCGACGATGGGAGATTACCCCAGAAAAGGTAGGATACCGCCTTCCTGCCAACACTGGCGATTTGCTTCAGGAGGTCATACGCCGCGGGCAAAACGTCTGTACGGTAACGATGGAGACCGTGCCGCCGCGCATCACGAGCGAACACCTGCGGGAGATCGATACGGAATGGGCAGTTGTCAGCACCCGCTATTCCGAACGGGAACGCAATCGCGCCCACAACATCCGCAAAGCCGCAGCCAGCATCGATGGCATTGTCCTGCTGCCTGGCGACACTTTTTCCTACAACGAGGTGGTTGGTCCTCGCACCATCTGCGAAGGCTTCCGAAAAGCGCCAGTGATAGTGAAGGGTGAGATGGTGCTGGGCGATGGCGGCGGGGTGTGTCAGGTCTCCACCACGGTGTATATGGCGGCGTTGCAGGCGGGACTGCAGATTGTGCAGCGCAGCCGACATGCTTTCCCCATCGAGTACGCGCCAGCCGGATTAGATGCCACAGTGGTGTATGGAGTGATAGACCTACGCTTCCGCAACAACACGCCCTGCCCGATTGCCCTAGCTACGGAAGCGAAGAACGGTAGGATGGTTGTGCGGGTGCTGGGGGCGGGGCGCTGCCAGCGAAAGGTGAAACTGCAGCGAATAGTCCATGCCGTTATTCCTGCGCCGCAAAAGACCTTTCCCACCACAAGCCTTCCCGCAGGCGTGCGCAAAGTCAAAGACAAGGGACAGCGCGGCTGGCGAGTGAGCGTCTACCGCATCATCGAGGAGCAGGGCAAGCCTCCCATACGCGAAAAGGTCACCACGGACTACTACCGCCCCCAGCCGCGCATCGTACTGGTAGGACAGGCAACGCCTAGCAGACCACCCGCACAGGAAACCGCACCTGCTCAGGAGACCGAAGCGGGTCCGTAGCCTTTACATCTCCCTGTCGGTTGGTGTATATTCTGTGGTTTCCAATTTGAAATGTCCTATTTTATTCCCAATTTGAAATGTCACATCGTCTTAATCCCCGGAAATACCTTCCGGGGGAGGAAATACCATGAAACAACACCACTTCACGGAGGTAGAAATG
>Ga0272447_1000551_pt1 | contig 27747 bp, 28 predicted proteins | sample YNPCB0133_FD_194589 | JGI IMG/M metagenome (GOLD analysis project Ga0272447, IMG submission 194589) | Hot spring microbial mat communities from Yellowstone National Park, WY, United States - YNP-CB-013-3 | ecosystem: Environmental > Aquatic > Thermal springs > Hot (42-90C) > Sediment | place... | reverse complement strand
AGGATTGGTGGCCATCTTAGCCCTCCGGAGCGCCGGAATGGGAGGAGAAGCAGAATGGAACCGGGCCTGGAAGGAAATCGGCCTGGCCGCTTAAATTCTCCGACGATTTTGGGACACACCCCATCGGATGGAAGCCTTGACAAACCTCCCCACCCGTGTTACTTATTCTCATGGGAAGGGCCGAGATAGCTCAGTAGGTAGAGCACCCGGCTGAAAACCGGGGGGTCGGCGGTTCGACTCCGCCTCTCGGCACTGCAGGCGGGCGTAGCTCAGCTGGTGGAGCGCCTCCCTGCCATGGAGGAGGTCGCGGGTTCGAGTCCCGTCGCCCGCTCTGGGGCGGCGTAGCCGAGTGGCCCAGGCGGGGGTCTGCAAAACCCCAGACGTGGGTTCGATTCCCACCGCCGCCTCTGCCCCAGGTAGCGCCCCGGGCTTCCAAGGCCTGGGGCGTTTTGCTCCCCGGCTCCCACCCCTGATCGATTCGGGTTCCCGCTCATGACATCATGAAGCCAATTCGATGTTCGGGGCACGTCCGCGAGAGAGCACATATGAAGATCGTGGAAGTAGGCGTGCTCTATATTCGTTTCCTGGAAATCATCTTGACCGCTCGGCGTGTCGCGGAGGGCTCGGCGATCGGTGATGCGGCCGATGGGCGGATCGCTGGCGTGGAGAGCCTGGACGCTTGTCAGCGCTTAGGCGACCCGGAAGTGTTCCGGCGGGTCATCCCGGAAGATATCGCGCCCGCCTCGCCGGTCGCTGGCCGGAGGACATAGCCCGCAAGGCCCTTCCTGCCCCACGAGCGCAGACGGAGGGCTGGAGGCAGAAAGAGCCCGTGAGAGGTCCCCAAAAAGATCGCTAACCCGCGGTTTCCGAAGCGACGCCATCTGCGAGATGGATCGGCGCGCTTTCTTGCTCCGGATCCTTGGGAGGCGCGACCGAGCGGTGGCCGAAGGAGGGAATTTCGATCCATACCGCTTTACCGAAGAGGACGGCTTCTAACGCCGGGAGCCCGTCCCCATGGCGCTCTGGCGAGGGATGCGGTTCTGCCAATCGAAATAGCGAACCCGGGCCGGATCGGTGCGCTGGCGCTGAAGCCAGTCCTCGAAGGCCTGCTGTTGGCGGGCCTGGAGATACACCGGCGCCAACTCCCGATCCTCACGGCCGGCCACGAAGGCGATGTGAAAACCTAAGGGCGAGGTGATCACCGAGGTCGCCGAAAGGACCGGCGCGGCGAAGACGATCTTCTCCAGCTCCGTCCCGTACAGCGACTCCAGCCCGCCCACCGGAGTCCAGCCCGCATCCAGGGCCGTGGCGCTCACCACCTTGCCCGCCTCCACCTCCTCAAACACCGGATCGAACCCTTCGCTCTCAATCCGACGACGCAGCTCACCGGCCAGCTCCAGCGTCTCCGCGGTGATCAGACGGACGTTCACCTGCTCTTCGCGGGTGGGCACCTCCCGAGCGAAGGCCTCCCGGAGCTGCTGCTCCAGCAGATCAGCCCGCACTATCGCTCGGTAATCGGCCTCCGTGATCCCCAACTCTCCCCATTGCTTTAGCTGCGCAGCGTAAAGGGCTCGGAAGCTGTCCTCTGACATCGGCGCAGGGGTGGGAAATGGGGTCGCCGGAGGGGTGCCGGTGAGGACAGTGCCGACAGATGGGGTGGCCTCGGGCGTCGGGGAGGCGGACGGCGTGGGCGTCTCCCGAAAGAACCCGAAACGCCGCTCGATCTCCCGATCGACCGCCTCTGGGGGAACGCGGATCTCCCGCCGTTCGGCCTCCTTTTGCATCAGCCATTCGTCGATCATCTGCTGGAGGACCGCCTGACCCAGCACCACAGGATTCTCGAGCTGCAAGTTGATCTGAGTGAGCTGCTGCCGGTAGATCGCCGCCATGGCGGACTGGGTGAGATCGTCAGGGTCCAGCGCCGAGATCTCCCGCTGAAGGAGAGCCGCCTGCTGCCGGAGTGCGGCTTGCGCGAACCGGAACCGCTTTTGGAACTCCCGGGTTGAGATGGGCTGGCCGTCCACAGCCGCCACCGGCTGCTCCGGCCAGATGGCCTGCTCATAGACCCATCCCCCTGCGATGATCAGCAGGGCGAGCAGGACGACCCCGCCGGCGGCGAGCCAAAGAATCCGCTGCAGGCGGGCCTCCCGTTCCGCCCGGGAGAGGACCTTGCGGTTGATGCGGCTCGGTTTCTGGGCCATGCCCTCGCCTTAGGAGATCTCGGATGATGAACACATAAACTCCCCTGGGCTAGCATTGGGTCGCGCGGCCAGGGGAGCATGCCGGAGATGCTGAAGGGACCGCGGGGCCGCGGGCTTCTGCGGGCGTTTAGGGCCCGCCCCAGCCATACTTGCGGACGTGATCGGCGGTGAAGGGAAGGAGCCCCAGATGGCGCGCCCGCTTGATGGCCACGGAGAGGCGCCGCTGGCACTTGGCGCAGGTGCCCGTCTGGCGGCGCGGCTTGATGCGCGCCCGATCATTCACGAACCGGCGCAGCAAATCCACGTTTTTGTAATCGATAGTTACCCGCTCGACACAGAAGTAGCACAGCCGGGGTAGCTGCGCATAGCGACGCGCCGGCGCGGCCTTCGCCGAGGCAGCGGGCGCCGGAGCCGAGGCGGCGCTCTCCACCGCCGCTTCTACTGCCTCCGCGCGTGGCGTTTCGATCTCCCCTCGATCTTCCGTCAAGGCGAACCTCCTTATAGGCAATCTGGGCTTCGCCGGACGCCGCGGCGCCCGGCGATTTTCTTAGCGGCCTGCGTTCAGGAGCGCGCGGGGGCCCGATCGGCGCGCTTCAGAAGGGGAACTCCTCCGCGTTCTCCTCCTCGCTCGCCTCCTCAGCGAGGGACGGCGAGCTGGCTTGTCCTTCCCCCAGCACGATCATCTCATTGGCCACCAGCTCCGTCCGGTAATGCCGGCGGCCCTCCACGTCCTCCCATCCCCGGGTCTGCAGGCGTCCTTCCACGTAGACATAGATGCCTTTGCGCAGGCGCTGCTTGCAGACCTCCGCCAGTCCACCCCAAGCCACGACGTTGAACCATTCCGTCTCCTCCCGCCGATCGCCGTTGCTGGCGATCCAGGTGCGGGTGGTGGCCACCGGGAACGTTGTCACAGGGCGCCCGTTGGGGGTGAACCGCATCTCTGGATCCCGCCCAACCTGGCCGATGATCATCACTTTGTTCAGCCCACGCATGGAGACCTTCCCTTCTCCTTACAGATCCGCGAGACAGCCTTGCTACCTTTCAATCCTCATCCAGACGGACCAGGAGGTGGCGGAGCACCTCCTCGGTGATGCGCAGCGTGCGCTCCAGGGAGGCGGTTGCCGACGCGGGCATCTCCGCCCGCATGAGGACGTAATGCCCTTCCATCTTCTTGCGGATGGGGTAACAGAAGCGGCGGCGGCCCCACGGGATGATCTCCTGGATCTGCCCACCGTTCGAGGCGATCACCCCTTTGATGCGCTCGATGGTCTGGTCCACCTGCTCCGAGCTGAGCTCCGGATCCAGGACCACCATCAGCTCGTAAGGTCGAATGCGCGGCGCTGGCTGGATCAGCACGGAAACGACCTCCTTTCCACGGGTTTGCCCCCGCTCAGGGCGGGAGCGGAAAGGCGCAAAGCTGGCGGGTATCCTACCACATTTGGGGCAATTCGGCAACCGTCTGGTGCGAGTTCATCCGAATCCCCCTGCCTGCATCAGAAGGCGCCCCAGGCCGTAGCCCAGAAGGGCGCCCCCGGCCAGGAACGGCAGCCCCGCCTGGACCCGTCGCTGGGCGCTCAGCCGGGCGGTCAGGAGCAGCTGCCCCGCCAGGATGCCGATCAGCGTTCCGATCGCCGGCCACGGGACAGGATGTTCTCGCAGGGCGGAGAGCGTCAGCACAGCGGGCAGGATGGCATCTCCGAATCCAATGACCAGGATGGGCCCTTGGGTCTTCGCGCGGGGGATCCCCAGCGGGATGACGAACAGCATGGGGAGTTGCTCCTCGAGGGCCCATCGAGCCAGCCGCTGCATATGCCCCACGACGTGCACGGCCAGCGCATCGTAGAGGATCATGATCAGCAGCAGGGCGACAGCAGCCAACGGGGGAAGTAGATACCCCAGGTAGATGACGGCCCCGCTGCAGGCCAGAAGGCCCATGAGGCTCGAAAGGGCCCAAGAGGAGCGGCGGCGCTCCTCCCGGAGAAGGACCACGGTCAGCCCCCCCAGCATGAGATCCGCCCAAGCCGGCGGGGAAGCCCAGAGCAGCGCGGAGAGCAGCCTGTGCAAGGCGAAGAAAAGCGCCGCGCCGAAGGCGGCAAGCAGGGCGAAGCTCAGGATCCGGGAGAGGAGCATCCGATCTCGCAGCCGTAAGAGGAGCGCGAAGAGGGCTCCTACGGCGATCGGGATTAAGGCGAAAGGGACTGCGAAGGCCACTTGCTCGCCTATCGGCCGGGCGCCCAACTGCCCGGAGAGCTGACGGAGGGCTTCCAGGGCCTCGCTCGGGGCAGGGGTCCGGGAGGTCAGAGGGAAGCCGGACCCCAGAAACGCCAGGAAGTGCACGGAGAGGAGGATGGCCATCGCCCCGCCGACGCCTGCCGGCCCAACGGATCCCAGAGCGGGATCCGGCGCATCAGCGGACGGCTCGCTGGCTTCCGGAGGCGGTGCGACCCGGGCGACCTGCAGGCGGAGGCCCTGCACCGTTAGCACCCGGATCCGTTCGCCCGCTGCGATCCGTTCCGCAACCGCCCGAGCGGTCCACGTTTCCCCCCGCACCCAGACAGTTCCCTCGGGGTCCAAATCCGTCTGAGCAATCCCCTCTGCCCCGATCAGGCGCTCTAGGGACTGAAGGGGAGGACGCCGGACCATCTGGCGCATCAGGTGCGCCAGGCCGAAGGAAGCGGCCGCCCCGGCCAGGGTGGTCCCAACGAGGATCGCTGGGGCTACTCGCTGCTCGGCGCCAGGCGGCAGCAGGAACAGGCCGCCGAGGCCTAGGGCGATCGCCCCGGAGAGCCCAAGATATCCTCCACTCTGGAAGTAAATCTCCCCCAGGAGGAGAAGAGAGCCCAGAAGGATCAACAGGAGGCTGGCGGCGCTCACGGGCAGCTGGAGCAGGCCGATGATCGCCAAGCCCAGCAAGAGCGCCGACAGGCCCTCCGCCAGCCCGGTCCCCGGGATGCTCCACGCGGTGACGGCGGCCAGGATCCCGCCAACCAGGAGGAGATACGCCACGTTAGGGTCCGCCAGCCAGCCCCAGAGCAATTGCAGGAGGTCCATCGGCTTTTCCGCCTCAGGTCTTGCGCAGGACAATCGCCATGGCTTCCTTTAGGCCCTCCAGGGCGGCGCGGTTCTCCGCGTCTACAGCGCAGGCGATAATACAGGCCTCCATGTGGCTTTCCAGGAGCATCAAGATGGCCTGGTTGAGGGCGGACTTGACCGCCGCCAGCTGCACCAGCAAGCTGTTGCAATCCTGGTGCTCGGCCAGCATCCGTCGGACAGCGGCGAGGTGCCCTTCGATGCGTGCCAAGCGGGCGTCCAAGGCGCGCTCCTGTTCGGTCGTGAGGAATACCTGCATCTGTGGCCCTCTGGGCGTCCGAAGGAGGGCGTCCCGGGTCGGTTTGCGGCGCGATGCGAGTCGTCGGGGCATCTGGCCTCCTGAAGGCGTTCAGGGTCTTCTTCCAGCATACCGGAAGACGAGCAGGGAGACCAGACCGTACCCCGGCGCTGGGAGAAGGGATCCGACCCCTCTCGCCAAAACGGGCGAAGGTTGTTATAAATGACGTAGAGTTCGAGCGGAAGGGGGTGAACGGCCTCCGAATACAGCGCTGGATCCGCGCTGGCTACGCCGCGGAGCATTCCACGGATCCTCAGGCGGAGAGCCTATCCGAAGAACGGTGATCATTCGGCGCATGAGATGAACCGATCAACCCAAGGACGGCGTCGGGACGGAGTGCCCAACCAACAAAACCACGGCCAGCTTCTGGACTCCGAGGCATTTGCCGAATCACGTGCGTTGCGCCTTTGATGATCTATAGGCAGTGCTCCGATCCTTCTTTTTTACATTTTGCCTTTGCTTGGATCGCCCTGCGGGCAGGGGTGTTCGGATAGGCCCTTACCCGCCCGGGCCGGGCGGCTGGCGATGCTCACGAAGGATCCTCAGGGCGGAGGCCGCGCATGGGACGCCTGATGAGCGAAGTCGCCATCGTAGGGGTGGGCTGGAGCGGCTTCCGATCGATCACCCCCGATCTCTCCTTCCGGGAGATGATGTTCGAGGCCGCGGCCATGGCCTACGCGGACGCGGGGATTCATCCCCGCCGGGACCTGGACGGCCTGGTCACTGCGGAAGAGGACTTCCACGAGGGCGTCGCCATCAGCAATGAGTACGTTCCGGATCAGATGGGAGCGGTGTTGAAATCGGTGCACACCATCGCCGGCGACGGCCTTCAGGCCCTGGCCGAAGGGGTGATGCAGATCGCCGCGGGGGCCGCCCGCATCCTGGCCGTGGAATCCCACAGCAAGGCCAGCAACGTCCGGAACCTCTCCCAGATCACCGCCCTGGCCATGGATCCGGTCTTCCAGCGCCCTCTGGACGCTCATCCCCTCTTCATTGCCGGGTTGGAGATGCGCCGCTACCTGGAGGCCACTCGCACGCCCCTCGAGCACGTGGCCTGGGTGGCGGCCAAGAACCGACGCAACGCCATGCGCAACCCCCGCGCCGCTTTCCCGGCAGATCTCTCCGTGGCCGATGTGCTGAGCAGCGAGCCCCTGGCCGAGCCCCTCACCCGTCTGATGGCCGCCGAGCCGGCCGACGGGTGCGTGGTGGTCGTCCTGGCGCGGGGGGACATCGCCCGCTCCCTCACCGATCGGGCGGTCTGGATCCGCGGGATCGGATGGGCGACCGATTCCTACACCCTGGAGGGCCGGGACTGGGAGGGGGCCCGCTACCTCCGCCGGGCGGCCGAGATCGCCTACCAGCAGGCCAGGATCCGTTCCCCCCGCCGGGCCTTCGATCTGGTGGAAGTCGACGACACGTTCGCCTATAAAGAGCTCCAGCATCTGGAGGCCTTGGGCCTCTGCCGACCCGGCGAGGCGGGATGGTGGACGGCAGAGGGAGCCACGGAGATCGATGGGGAGCTGCCGGTGAACCCCTCCGGCGGGTGCTTGGGGGAGGGTCGTCTTCTGGAGGCCTCCGGGCTGGCCCGGCTGCTGGAGGCGGTGCTCCAGCTGCGCGGGGAGGCCGGTCCTCGGCAGATCCCCCGTGCCCGCACCGCCCTGGTGGCCTCCTGGCGCGGGCTGCCCACCGCCACCGGCGCGGTGGCCATCCTGAGTCGGGAGGCTTGATGGTGGGCCTGCTTCTTGTGTCCCTGGAACGCTTGCCGGCGAATGCTGGCCCTCCAGGCCGACTCCCTATGCCGCTCCGCGGCCGGGCCAGGAGTATAGGAGCGGAGCCCCGGGCGGTCCGTCGCCGTGAGGAGGGGAAGAGGCCCCCCGCGCCGCGGGAGGAATTCCCTGGGATCGGCCGGAGGTGCCCAGGCATCCGGAGGAGCCACGCGGGAGGCTGGAGCAGCTGGAGAACGAGGTCCTGATGCTCCAGCACGCGCTGCGCTTCATCTTGGCCGCTCACCGCCGCCATCTTGCCTCTGTCATCCAGTCAGCGGGTGGACCCGGAGATCGTGCGTCGGGTGCGGCGGGAGATCCAGACCCCGTGGCATCGGGAGTGGGAGGAGCTGAGCTCACCGAAACCAAGGTTCCTGTGAGAACCTACGTTCTGGACACTCGCGCCCCGGTGCGGTATCCCGCGCGGGACGAGCGGCTCGGCATGGCGGCCCGACAGGCCTTCCGGGAGATTGAGCGGGGGAGGCCGGAGGGCTGATCCCTATCGTCGTCCGGTTAGAGTTGATCTAGATCGAGGAGAAGGAGCTGATCCCACCCCCTAGGGAGCCGTCCCGGCTACGCTGTGCAGCGGAAGGGGATTTGAGATGGTGCCCTTGGATCTCCACCTGTGGGTGCGGGTGGGGGAGCTGCCGGAGATCGAGGACCTGCGCCACCTACGATGAGAGCGTCCAGCGCTCCGGTCTGGTGGAAACCCCATGATGATGCGGATCTGCCCGGGGAGGGAAGATCAAATGGTGGGACGGCGGGTTGCTATCGTCGGCGCAGGGATGACCAAGTTCGTGCGCCGGGCTCTGGAGACCGGCCCGGAGCTGGCTTGGGAGGCCGCCCACAAGGCCCTGGAGTCCTGCGAGATGACCTTGGATCAGATCGACGCGGTCGTGCTGGGCTCCGCCCCGGACGCTTTCGACGGGGTCCATATGAAGGTGGAGTATCTGAGCCCGGGGGCAGGCGCCTGGGGCAAGCCCATCATCCGGGGATTCGTGGGCGGCGGAACAGGGATCTTCGCGGCCATCGAGGGCTGGTATCACATCGCCAGCGGGATGTTCGACACGGCGCTGGTGGTGTGTGAGGCGAAGATGTCCTCCTGCCACCCGCACCCCCAAGCGGCGTTCAATTACATTTTCGATCACATCCTGGAGCGTCCCCTGGGCCCCAACCTCCTGTGGATCTTCGCCCTGGAAATGAACGCCTACATGACCAAATATGGCCTCGCCAAGCGGGACGTCGCCATGGTGGCGGTGAAGAACAAACGCAACGCGGCCGACCATCCAGCGGCCCAGCTGGGCGATCCGAACATCACGGTGGAGGATGTGCTGAACTCGGAGGTGCTGGCTTGGCCGGTGCAACGGCTGGATGTCTCCCCCACCAGCGACGGAGCGGTGGCCCTTGTGATGGCCGCCGAGCATGTGGCCCGGCGGGTGACGAACAGGCCGGTCTGGGTGGAAGGCGTGGGCTGGTCCCTGGACACCCAATACTGGACCAACCGGGATCTCTCTTACCCCACGTGTGTGGAAGAAGCCGCCCGCAAGGCTTACGCCATGGCCGGCATCAAGGAGCCCCGTAAGGAAATCCACATCGTGGAGCCTTACGATGCCTTCGATTATAAGGAGCTGCAGCACCTGGAGGGGCTGCTGCTGGCGGATCGCGGGAAGGCCGCTGAGTTGATCGCCCTCGGGATCGCCAACCGGGACGGGGACATGCCGGTCACGCCCTCCGGGGGGCTCTTGGGGGTGGGCAACCCCATCTCGGCCGCTGGCCTGATGAAGGTCGCCGAGATCTTCTGGCAGCTCCGCGGGGAGGCCGGAAAGCGCCAAGTGCCCGGCCAGCCCCGGCGAGGCCTGGCCCAGGCCTGGGGGGATCTCATGCAAGTCAGCGCAGTGATCATCCTGGGAATCTGAGGGGAGGGAAGCCCTATGGAGCGCTGGGTCTACCCCACCTCCAGCCTCCGGCTGGAGGACATCGAGCGGGGACGGGTGATCACCACTCGGATGCCGTTGCGGGGCGAATACGCCTGGGACGCCGGGGTGGCGGTAGGGCGTTTCCTGGCCGAACTGAAGAACGGCCGGCTGATCGGACGGCGCTGCCGGTCCTGCGGCCGGGTGATGATCCCGCCTCGCATGTTTTGCGAGCAGTGCTTCCGCCCTACCGACGAGTGGGTCCCCCTGGCCGACACCGGGACGGTGATCACCTTCTCGGTGTGCACCATCTCCTGGGACTTGCGCCGCTTGGAGGTCCCGGAGGTCCCCGCCGTGATCGCCATTGACGGCGCCTCCCCCGGGATGGGGATGATGCACAAGCTGGGGGAAGTTGGGCAGACCCTCGAGGAGATCCTCCAGCGGGTCCGGATCGGCATGCGGGTCCAGGCGGTCTGGAAGCCGCCGCAGGAGCGGGAAGGCGCCATCACGGACATTCGCTATTTCCGACCCCTGGAAGGCTGAGGAGGCTCCGATGGCGCTCATCGAACGAATCCTTCGTGCGGGGGACGCCCGCGCCTGGCACGGCGCCATCCAGCTGGAGGGGGTCTACACCGCTGGGGTGGCCGGGGAGCGCTGGCTGCGCGGCCTACAGGCCGGCAAGATCTACGGGACCCGCTGTCCTCGTTGTCGATATACCTACGTTCCGGCCCGCCTCTTCTGTGAGCGCTGCCTGGGCAAGCTGGATGAGGGCGCATGGGTCGAGGTGGGCCCGCAGGGGACCCTCCTCTCGTGGACACGGATGCATCTCGCCCCGGATGGGAGCCGGCTGGAGCGCCCCCGCACCCTCGGCCTGATCCGCCTGGATGGAGCCGACGCCCTCTTCATCCATGATCTGCTGGACGATGGAACCCCCTGGGCCGTTGACATGCGGGTGGAAGCCGTCTTCCGCCCAGCCCCTGAGCGGGTCGGCAGCCTCTGGGATCTTCAGGGCTTCCGCCCCGTCCGGTAGCGAAAGGTCCCCAATTTGTTTTGATTTTCACAACCTTTGCTTGCGGAGGGAGGTGAGATCCCCTATAATAGGGGCAGCCCGCTCGGACCCGGGCGGGCGGGGGAGGGCCGAGGCCCTTCCATCCGCGGGGGAGGGAAAGCTGCCGTTTCGCCTTCCCGGACAGGAGGATCCGAGGGATGAGCCATCACGCCTCGGCGCCAAGGCCTCCCCAGCAGGGGAGGGTAGAGGGACGTCTGCAGCGCTGCGAGATTGAGGATTCAGACTGGATGTGGCGAATGGGCTCCTGGGTGCGGGCCTGGCTGAAAAGACGGGCCAGCCAGCTACGGGAGCCGGTCCAGAGAGCGGGCGCGTTCGCCATCGATTTGTGGACCCATTACAGCCGGCACATTGGGCTGGTCCTGGCCGTGGGGCTGGTCTACCTGGCGCTTGTTCAGAGCCGTTCGGCCCCGGCCTGGTTGTTCCAACCGGTTCGTCTTCCGCAGGCTTCCTCGACCCAGTCGGCTTCTCCCGAGGTGCTGCAGGCCCTGCTCCGTCGGTCCGCCCATTTCGGTGGAACCCATCGGAACAGCCCGGGCTTGCTGATCCGCCGAGTGGATCTCCACACGGAGATCCCGGAGCGGCCCCGACGGGGCATCATCACCTACACGGTCCAGGCCGGCGATACCCTCTTCGGCATCGCGGAGCAGTTCAAACTGCGCCCTGAGACCATCCTCTGGGCGAACTATGATGTCCTCCAGGATAATCCCCACATGCTGGAGATCGGCCAGATCTTGAACATCCCTCCCGTGGATGGCGTGCTTCACGTGGTCAAAGAGGGGGAAACCCTGGAGGCCATCGCCCAGAAATACAAAGTGAGCCCTGAGGCCATCCGCGACGCGGAATGGAACGGCCCGGTGGAGGGAGGGGAGCCCCAGGTGGGCCAGGTGCTGATCGTCCCAGGTGGCACGCGCCCCTTCGCCGGATGGAACCCGCCCCGTCAGGCATATGTGATTGTGGCGGGCGGCAAGCGATTGCCTACGGGGGCCTGCCCCAACGTGCAGGTCCTCCCCCTGGGCACGGGGAGTTTCGTCTGGCCAGTCAACAGCCGCTGGCGGTCCGGCTATGATTTCACGCCCTGGCATCCCGGTGTGGATTTCGCCGGGCGCCTGGGGGATCCGGTCTACGCGGCGGATGCGGGGACGGTCGTTTATGCCGGCTGGAGCACCGGCGGCTACGGCAACCTGATCGTCCTGGACCATGGGAACGGCTACCGGACATATTACGCCCACCTCAGCGCCATCTTCGTCGGCTGCGGGCAGCAGGTGGCCCAAGGGGGTACCATTGGCCTGGTGGGCTCCACTGGGCGCTCCACCGGGCCGCATCTGCACTTCGAGATCCGGGGGCCCGATGGCTTCGTGAACCCCTGGCGCGCGCTTCCGTAGTTCGGATTCGCTCCTCCATCTGAGGGGTGGGGCTGGGAGGCGTCGTGAACCCTTCCCAGCCCTTTGTTTTTCTCCCGCATGAGGCATGGACCCAGAGTCTCGCTTACAATAAACTCGAACAGGCGCCCGTTGGAGGCGGGGATGATTTGGGAGGCGGTAGCACCCATCCTAGGGGTTGTGGTCCTGGCAGCCCTGGGAGCGTATTTCGTGGGGATCGCGGGGGTATATGAGCAGCTGTCGGCGGCCCAGCGGCGGGTCCATCTCGGATGGTTCGTCCTTGGCTTAGGCTTGGCCGCCTCCGGCTTCATCCCCTCTCCGCTGCTGCTGGGCCCGGACTTCCGCTTCACCGTCAACATGGCCCAGTTCGTGGCCCTGACCGGCCTGGCCGCTCCCCTGCTCTGGATGGGCCTGCCGGAGCCTTTCTTCCGTCCCCTGGTTCAGTGGCCTCCCCTGGCCGGGGCGGGCCGCTGGCTCACCCGGCCGATCCCGGCCTACCTCGGCGCCAACTTGATCTTTTTCGCCTGGCACACGCCCGCTCTCTTCGAGCTGTCCTCCCGCAGCTTAGCCCTCTGGGCGCTCAAGCAGTTCCTCTTCCTGTTTGCTGCCCTGCTGGCCTGGGGGCCGGTGCTGAGCCCGACCTCAGCTTGGCCCCGCCTCTCCGAGCCCGGCCAAGTCCTCTATCTCTTCTTCCTGGCCATGCCGACCACCCTGTTGGGCGCCCTCTTCACGTTCCCGGACACCCGGATTTACAACCCCACCGCCCTGGGCTTTGAGGTGTGCGCGCCGTCCTCCCTGGATGACCAGCGGCTGGCGGCGCTCGTCATGTGGATCCCTGGCGCGCTGGTCTATCTGGGGGCCATGACGGTGGTGTTCTTCCGCTGGTTCGAGAGGGGAGAGGCCCGGGCCTGAAGGTCTCCTGCTCCTGCCCTCACGAGTCGCTGGTCCACGGGGGGATGCGACGGGGCCGTCGGGCCTCCTCGCCGCCGTCCAGCAGGCGGCGGCCCCGCTGGAGGTCGGCCTCGTGTTTCAGGAGGACCGTCAGGGTGCTCTCCAGGGTCTTGCGGTCCAAGTGCTGGGCGTTCAAGGCCACCAGGGCCCGGGCCCAGTCCAGGGTCTCGCTGATGCTGGGCTGCTTTTTAAGATCCAGGCGGCGCAGGCGCTGCACCAGCTCTACCGCCTGCCGGGCCAGCTGGGGGGCCAGCTCAGGCACCTTCAGCCGCACGATGGCCAGCTCTTGCTCCAGGGATGGGTAATCGATGAACAGGTAAAGACAGCGCCGTTTGAGCGCCTCGCTCAGCTCCCGGGTGTTGTTGCTGGTGAGGAAGACCATCGGGATGTGCTTCGCCCGCAGGGTCCCCAGCTCGGGGACGCTGACCTGGAAGTCGCTGAGGACCTCCAGAAGGAAGGCCTCGAACTCGGCGTCGGCGCGGTCGATCTCATCGATGAGCAGGACCACCGGCTCATCGGAGAGGATGGCCTTGAGCAGAGGCCGGGGGAGCAGGAAGCGCAGGGAGAAGAAGACGTCCTCCTCCTGGGCGATGCGGTCGGCGGCTTCCCGCAGGGTGGAGACATCCGCCAGGGCCGCGTTGAGCTTGTCCCGCAGCAGCTGAGTGTAGAGCATCTGCTTGGCGTATTCCCACTCGTAAAGGGCCTTGGTCTCATCCAGCCCCTCATAGCACTGTAGGCGGATGAGCGGGCGCTCTGTGGCCACGGCCCAGGCCTTGGCCAGCTCCGTCTTGCCTACCCCAGCGGGGCCCTCGATGAGCACCGGCTTGCCCAAGCGCTCGGCCAGGAAGACCGTGGTGGCGATCTCATCGGAGGCGATGTATTGCTGAGCCACCAGCTGTTCCCGGACCCTCTCAACGGAAGAGACCATAACTCCCTCCCCGACCGCCATCAAAGTAGGGCAACCGCTCGCAGCGGCCAGCAACTTTATTCTAATCGCCACATCCCAAAACCGGCGAACCCCGCTCTGTGCCAGCGTTCACAAATCCGATGAAGCCGAGGGATGGTTTCTGAACCTCTTCTGAACTCTTGTAGAATATACTTGACTTGACTTGCCGGCGCAGATTGCGAGGCGTTGAGGAGGCGACGGGGCGGCAAGGGCACGAGCGGCTTCGTTCGTGATGCGGGTCTGGCAAGAGGAGTCCCGCGCCGACGGCCCGTTGCAGGGCAAGATCTCCGACTTCCGCACCGAGGAGATCCGCCCTTTCGGCGATGAGCTCCATCTCCTCCGCCGTCTTTGGGATTGGGTTCGATCGCCCGACATCGGGCGCTCTTCAGCATCTTGCCGGAAGGAGGTTCCCATGAGCGAGCTGACGGCGCGGGATGTGATCTTGCGGATGCAAGAGGGTTTCCAGCCAGACAAGGCCCAGGGCGTGAGCGCCACCATCCAGTATTCCCTTACTGGGGAAGGCGGCGGCGATTGGTATATGGTGATCTCCAAGGGGACCTGCACGGTCCACGAGGGGAAGGCGGAGAAGGCCGACGTCACTCTCACGATGGAGGCCCAGGATTTCGTAGACATCATCACCGGCAAGCTGGATGCGATGAAGGCCTTCATGAGCGGCAAGCTCAAGGTCAGCGGCAACGTGATGCTGGCTACCCGTCTCACCTCGTTCTTCCGCACTGACTGACCCGGGCCTCGGGCTAAGGCGGAGCATGGAGGAATGGCCAGGGAGGAGCGGCAACGGCATCGCTTCTATGATTTCTGGGTGCCGCGCTCCATGACCTACCCTCACCAGCCTCTAAGGGCCCTCATGGACTTCGCCGCGAACCAGCGTGGGGAGCGCATGGCGACGATCTTCTACGGCGCGGAGGTGAGCCAGCGGGACCCGCAGTCTCACCCCATCCGTCGGGCCACCGTCCTGGACGTCCCGGGGATCCGGCCGGGGGATCGGGTCGGGATCGTGCTCCCGAACTGCCCCCAGTTCTTCAAGTTTCTCTACGCCCATCCCGCCGTCCTGGAGGCGGCGGTAGTGGGGGTGCTGGATCCCTACCGCGGCGAGGCGGTGAAGGCCTACGTGGCCCTCCAGCCGGGGGCCCCGGCCTCCGAGGCGGAGATCCTGGAGCACTGCTGGCGGAACCTGGCCCCTTACAAGGTCCCTCGGGAGATCGAGTTCCGGGATTCCCTGCCTAAGCCCATGGTTGGGAAAGCGCTCCGCTCGGCGTTGCGGGAGGCCGCCCCCGGTCACGCGGCGCCCCGATGTCTCCATCCGCGCCCTCTCACCGAATGGGTTCCTCGGCTCTTGGAGGCGGCGTCCGTCACGCCCCAGGGGGATGAAGGGAAAGGCGCTCCGGGTTCGCTGCCGCGTGGGCAGGGAGGTCTTCACCCTTCGGGTGGAAGACGGAAGGCGTCCGACGGCGATCGAGGAGGAGACCGAGGAGGCAGCCCACGTGGAGCGATCGTGGGGCGGAGGAGTTCCGGGAGGTCCTCGCCGGACGCCTCCACCTCGGGGAGCTGCTCTAACCGGCCTTCCGCTCCCGGCGCTGGTTCGAGGCCCCACAGCGGGTGAGGGGGACGGTGTATCTGGAGCCGGAGCGGCCGGAAGGCGCCCCGTGGCGGGCAATGGCCATCTACAACGGGGCACTGGACCCTACGCCCGATCGCTGCGGACGACAGCTCGGTGCAGCGCGGGGAGCTGGACGGCCAGGTGCCCTTCGCCACCGGCAAGCGGCGATGGGGGAATTTCACGCTGTGGATCAGTCCGCGGGCCTTGCACGAATCGGGGGCAGGGCTTCCTGCTGCGCCCCGAGCGGAATGATCCACGGACTACCGGATTGATGTCGGGAACGGAGCGGCGGGCGGGGGGTGAATCCCCCTGCCGCCCCCACCGGTTCCCGGGAGGGATCGGACCATGATTTCGTTTGAGCCGACAGATGAGCAGCGGATGCTGATCCAGACCGTCCGCGCCTTCGCCGAGGAGCACTTGCGCCGGGTGGCCCAGGAGAGCGATGCGACGGGCCAGGTCCCGGAGGACGTGATCGCGCGGGGCTGGTCCATCGGGCTGTTGCCCAGCATGATCCCTGAGGCTTACGGGGGCTTCGGTGAGCCCTCGGCGTTGACCAGCGTGCTGGCCCTGGAGGAGCTGGGCTGGGGGGATTTCACCCTCGTCCTTTACCTGCTGGCGCCCCACGCGGTGGCCCTCCCCATCCTGCTGTATGGGACCGAGGAGCAGAAGCGAACGTATCTGCCCCGTTTCTGCGAGGAGCGCTTCGTGCGGGCGGCGGCGGCCTTGATCGAGCCGAGCTTCCTCTTCGATCCCTTCCGCCCCCAGACCATTGCCTATCGGGAAGGGGAGGAATATGTGCTCCAGGGGACCAAGATCGGGGTCCCCTTCGGGGCCGAGGCGGAGCTACTCCTGGTCTACGCCAGCGAGGACGGGCACCCCCAGGCCTTCATCGTGGAGCCGGGGACGCCGGGGCTGGTGGTGAAGGGGCGGGACCGCTACGCGGGGATCCGGGCCCTGCCTGTTTATGAGGTGGCCCTGGAGGGCTGTCGGATCCCGCGCTGTCGGCGGATCGGAGGCGAGGAGGGCATCTCGATGGAGCGGCTGCTGGAGCGTTCGCGGGTGGCCCTGGCGGCCCTGGCCGTGGGGCTGGCGCGGGGAGCCTTTGAGTACGCCCGGGATTACGCCAAGCAGCGGGTGCAGTTCGGCGAGCCCATCGCCCATCGCCAGGCCATCGCCTTTATGATCGCCGAGATGGCCATCGACATCGACGCCGCGCGCCTGATGGTCTGGGAGGCGGCCTGGAAGCTGGACCGCGGGGAGGATGTTGCCCGGGAGGCGTATCTGGCGAAGCTCTTCGCCGACGACATGGCCCTGCGGGTGACGGACGGGGCGGTGCAGACCCTCGGGGGCCACGGTTACATCCGGGATCATCCGGTGGAGATGTGGCTGCGCAACGCCCGCGGCCTCCCCATGCTGGAAGGGCTGGTGATGGTGTGAGGGGCCCGCAGAGGAGCGTGGACGACCCTATCGGTCTTTCAGAGGGAGGCGGCCTATGATCAGCTTCGAGATCCCAGAGGAGATCCAGCAGCAGCGCGAGATGGCGCGGATGGTGGCCGAGCAGCTGATGCGGCCCAACGCCCGCTATTACGATGAGCGCGAGCACGAGATCCCATGGGATTTCATCAACGTGATGTGGCCCATCGCGCAGCAGGATTGGATCCGCATCGTGCGGCGGGCGGAGCGGCAGCTGGCCGGGGAGCAGCCAGCGGAGAAGAAGCGCGAGGGGCCGCGCTACGATAACTTGGGCATGATCTTCCTGGTGGAGATGCTCACCTGGGGCGACGCGGGCCTTTACCTGTGCATGCCTGGGCCTGGCCTGGCCGGCTATTCCATCAACGCGGTGGGCACGCCTGAGCAAAAGGTCCGCTTCCTCAAGCGCTACATCGAGGGCGGCCCCAAGTGGGGGGCCATGGCCGTGACCGAGCCCGGCGCCGGCTCCGACGTCTCGGCCATCCAGACCACGGCCAAGCGGGAGGACGATCATTGGGTGCTCAACGGGGAGAAGATCTTCATCACCAACGGGTATCTGTCCCTGGAGGCCTCCGAGGGGATCGTCGTGGTCTGGGCGACCATCGATAAGACAGCGGGCCGGGCCGGGATCAAGCCCTTCGTGGTGGAGGCAGGCACCCCCGGCGTGAGCATCACCAAGCGGGAGCACAAGCTGGGCATCCGAGCCAGCGACACAGCGGCCATCCGCTTCGACAACGCCTGCATCCCCCTCGACAACATCTTGGGCAGCCCAGAGATCCTGGACACGGCGCGCACCGACGGGTTCAAGGGCGTGATGGTGACCTTCGACGCCTCCCGGCCGGTGGTGGCCGCCGGCGCCTTGGGCATCGCCCGCGCTGCCATCGAGTTCACCAAGGAGGTCCTGGAAAAGGAGGGCATCCGCATCCGCTACGGCCTCCCTCGCCACCAGCTGACGGCCATCGAGCGGGATGTGATGGAGATGGAGGCCATGCACAAAGCGGCATGGCTGCTCACCCTGCGGGCCGGCTGGATGCTGGATCAGGGGAAGCCCAACGCCCTGGAGGCCTCCATGGCCAAGGTGAAGGCCGGCAAGGCGGTGACCTGGATCACCTACAAGGCGGTGGAGATCCTGGGGCCGCTGGGCTACTCCACCCGCTACCTCGCGGAGAAATGGATGCGGGACGCCAAGATCAACGACCTCTACGAGGGGACCGGCCAGATCAACACCCTCATCGTCGCCCGCCGGGTGCTCGGCCTGACCAGCCGCGAGCTGAAGTGAGCGGAAGCGGGGAAAGGAGGCCGCGCCCCTCCCGGGATATTGTGTATGGTGTATGATGAATGCGCATATCCCGAACCGGAGGGGGAAGATGCTGCGTCGGATCCAGGCAGTTCTGGAAGAGGAGCAATACCGGTGGCTACGTAACGAAGCAGAGCGGCGGGGTGTTTCCGTCTCCGCGCTGATCCGGGAGGCGATCGAGACGCTGCGGGCTCATCAGGCTTGGCGGCCGTTGGACGAAAGCCCCTTCTGGGAGCTGGTGGGCGCGGGGCGGAGCAATCCGAAGGGGCCGGCGATCAGCGAGCACGTCGACGACTGGGTCTACCCCCTTCCGCCTCATCGCCGGCCCCGTTCGCGCCGCTCCCGATCCCGCGCGTAAAGGGAGCCACCGATGCGGCGTCGGATCTTGGTGGATACCAGCGCCCTCTTCGCGCTCGTGGATTCGCGGGACCCTTACTATGCGCTTGCCCGCGAAACAGCCCTTCAATATCGGAATGCAGAGCATATCCTCTTGGATCTGGTATGGATGGAGACCATCACCCTGGTCAAACGAGCCTTGGGCGGTCAAATGGCAATCGAAACGGGAAAGAGACTGCTGGAGGGGCCCCCTTTCGTGTTTTATCCCGTTAAGGGAGACGATTTCTGGGAATCTTGGATGATATTCCAGCGTTTCGGCGACAAAGAATGGAGCTTTGTGGATTGTGCAATTCTGCATATGGCTCAGCGCCTGGGAGTTCCGGAAGTTTTCTCCTTCGATCGGCATTTCGATCAGATGAGTGGTTTGGGAATCCGACGGATCCCGCCGCGTCCGCGTTAGGGAGGCAGGCTCCGGATGCGGATCGATCTGCGGGAGCAGGCGGCCATTGTCACCAGGGCGTCGCGAGGGATCGGGCGGGCCATCGCCCGGGCCCTGGCCGAGGCGGGCGCGAAGGTCGTGCGCTCCAGCCGCCGGGCGGGGAACCTGGCCCCGGTCGTGGAGGAGATCCGCGCCCTCGGCGGGGAGGCCCCGGCGGTGCCGGCTCACACCGGCCGCATGGCGGAGGTCGAGCGGCTGGTGGAGGAGACAGTGAAGGCCTTCGGGCGGGTGGACATCCTGGTCAACAACGCGGCCACCAACCCCCATTTCGGCCCCACCCTGGAGGCCGATGAGGGCCAGTGGCAGAAGATCCTGGAGGTGAACCTCCTGGGCTACTGTGCGGATGGCCAAGGCGGTGGTCCCGGTGATGCGGGCCCAGGGGCGGGGCAAGATCCTCAACATCGCCTCCGTGGCCGGGCTGCGCCCCTCCCCCGGGATGGGGCTTTACGGGATCTCCAAGGCCGGGGTGATCATGCGCACGCAGCTTTTGGCCCTGGAGCTGGCTCCGGATCGCATCCAGGTGAACGCCATCGCCCCCGGGGTGATCCGCACCCGCTTCAGCGAGCTCCTCTGGAGCACGCCGGAGATCGCCGAACGCATCCTGCGGGCCACCCCCCAGGGGCGCTTCGGGGAGCCGGAGGAGGTCGCCCGGCTGGCCCTGTTCCTGGTCTCTCCCGCCGCCGATTTCATCACCGGAGCGGTCTACGTCGTGGACGGCGGGCTCTCCCTGACCGGCGGGCTGGCGTAATCGTTCCGCAGCACAGCGTATTGATTGGACCCGCCCGGGATGAAACCGATTGCGGAGGAAACCCGATGCCCACCGCCCGGGAGCTCGGACCGGAGGGCTGGAAGCCTTAACTCGAGGCGGCCCGGCGGCGGCCGCGGCCGACGATCGCCATCGATCCGGAGGAGCGCGCTCGCCTGCTAAGTCGCGCCCGGGAGGCCGCGCGGGCGCTCAAAGAGCAGTTCGGGGCCCGGCGGGTGTGGCTCTTCGGCTCCCTGGCCCACGCGGCCTGGTTCGACCCGGACTCCGATGTGGACATGGCCGTGGAGGGCCTTCCCCCCGAGGATTTCTGGAAAGCCTGGGCGGCCGTGGAGGACATCATCCGGGAGCGCCCGGTGGATCTCATCGACTGGGACATGGCCAGCGACTCCCTGCGCCAGGCGATCGAGGAATTCGGGATCGAGCTGTGTTCGGGCGGATCCCAGAGCTCCAATGACGGAGGCACCAATGACCGTGGCGCCGCGGACGTGCTGGGTGTCCGGTGAGGTGCGGTTGCGCGTTCTGGAGTGGCCGGGGGAGAAGGGGACAATCCTGGCCCTCCACGGCTTGACGGGCTACGCGGAGACCTTCCTCCCGCTGATCCCGGCCCTGAACCCCCCTTATCGGGTGTTGAGCATGGACCTGCGGGGCCGGGGGGAGAGCGAGCAGCCCGCGGATCCCCAGGCCTACGGCCTGGAGGCCCACCTGCGGGATATCCCCGCGGTGCTGGAGGCCCTGGCCCCGGAAGGGGCGCTGCTCATGGGCCACTCCCTGGGCGCGATGCTCAGCCTGGCCGTCGCCGCGGAGCACCCGGCTGGGGTGCGAGGGCTGGTTCTGTTTGATGGCGGGCCGCTCCCCTCCCAGGCGTTCTCCGAATCCCTGAACCAGGTGCTGAACGCCCGCGTGGAGGAGCTGCCCTCCTTAGAGGCCTTCCAGGGGCTGGTCCGCTCGCTGCCCTTCCTCCAGCCCTTCGACGAGCGCCTGATGCCGGTCCTGGAGGCCGGGCTGATCCGCAAGCCGGATGGCCGGGTGCGAATGAAGTTCCCCTCCCGGCTGGGGGCCCGGGAGGCCATGGAGATGGGAGCGATCTGGAACGGGCGCCTGCGCGGGTATGCCGGGCGGATCCGTTGCCCGGCCCTCCTCCTGAAAGCCCCTGTGGGCACCTTCGGGCCCCATGACCGTTTCTTCACCGAGGCTGAGGAGGGCCTGCTGCGGGAGGTGATCCCTCAGGTCCGCATCGTGGAGGTCCCTGGCACCACCCACTACACCATCGTGCTGGGATATCACCCCGAGCGGGATCGTCTGGTGCGCGCCTTCGTGGAGGAAGCGCTGGGATGAGGAGGGATGGGCTGCTGCGGGATTTCGGGGGGGAAGGGCCGCTTCTCCATCTAGCGGTGGCCAACGGGTTCCCGCCTGCCTGCTATCGCCCGTTCATGCGCGCCCTGGGGGAGGTCGGCCATGGGGTGAGCCTTCTCCCCCGCCCCCTTTGGCCGGAGCGGCCCCGGCCGGAACGCGGGGTGACCTGGTATACCCTGGCGGATGACCTGATCGCCGCCTTTGAGGCCCGGGGATGGCGAGGAGTGGTCGGGATCGGCCATTCCATGGGTGGAGTGATCACCATGGTCGCCGCTGTCCGGCGCCCGGAGCTCTTCTCGGCCATCGTCCTGATGGACCCCGTTCTCATGGATCCGAAGGTGCTGACGCTGTTCCGGATCATCCGGTGGCTGGGCCTGGGACCCCACCTGCATCCCCTGGCCCGGCGCGCCCGGCGCCGCCGGCGGGCCTGGCCCAGCCGGGAGGCCGCCGCCGCCCACCTGCGATCCCGCCCCCTGTTTGCTACCTGGCATCCGGAGGCCTTCGAAGGCTACCTGGAGGAAGGCCTCCTTCCCGCTTCGGACGGTCAGGTGGTGCTGGCCTATCCCCCGGAGTGGGAGACACAGATCTTTGTGAACGTCCCCCACGATGGCTGGCGGTTCGTCCCTCGCATCCCGGTCCCCACGCTGGTGGTGCGGGGCGCATCCACGGACACCTTCACCGCGGGTTCCGAGGCCCGTTTCCGTCGCCTGAAGCCGGATGCGCACTTCGCGGTGATCCCCGGAGGACATCTCTTCCCAATGGAGCAGCCCGAGGAGACCGCGGCTCAGGTCCGGGAGTGGCTGATGCGGATCCTGGGCGGAGCATGATCTATGGAATCCCACAAGGTGCGGCACGGATGACTCGTGGAGTACCTTTCGAAGGGGGTTGCAATGGGTTACACCATCCGACGGGTGGCGGTGATCGGTGCAGGGACGATGGGCGGGGCCATCGCCGCCCATCTGGCCAACGCCGGCTTCGCTGTGGACCTGCTGGACGTCCCCCCAAAATCCCTCACTCCGGAGGAGGAGGCAAAGGGGCTCGCCCTGGACCACCCGGAGGTCCGCAATCGGATCGTGCGGGCGGGGCTGGAGCGGGCGAAGAAGGCGAAGCCCGCTGCTTTCTTTGTGGAGGACCGGGCCCGCTGGATCCGGATTGGGAACACCGAGGATCACTGGGACCGGCTGCGGGAGGCGGACTGGATCATCGAGGCGGTGGTGGAGGATCTGGCGGTGAAACGGGAGGTGATGGCCCGGATCGAGGCGGTACGCAAGCCGGAGGCCATCGTCACCACGAACACCTCCGGGCTCCCCCTGCGGGAGATCGGCGCGGGACGCTCCCGGGAGTTCCTGGCCCATTTCGCCGGCGCCCACTTCTTCAACCCCCCGCGCTACCTGAAGCTGGTGGAGCTGATCGCGGGTCCTGCTACCCAGCCCGAGGTCCTGGACGCCCTGGAGCGTCTCCTGGAGCTCCGTCTGGGCAAACGGGTGGTGCGGGCCAAAGACACCCCTAACTTCATCGCCAACCGCATCGGCTTCCTCTCCGGAGCCTTTGTAGGCAAGTACGCCATCGAGCAGGGCTACACCGTGGAGGAAGTCGATGCCCTGATGGGCCCGTTGATCGGCCGGCCCAAGACCGCCCACTTCCGCCTGCTGGATCTGGTGGGCCTGGATGTGGCGGCCCACGTGGGACAGCACAGCGCGGCTGCCCTGCGCCACGACCCCTTCGTCCCCCTGGTTCAGGATTCCCCGATGAACCAGGTCATGGCGGCGATGCTCGAGCGAGGCTGGCTGGGGAACAAGGCCGGCCAGGGCTTCTACAAAAAGATAGAGGCCTCCGAGGGGACCCAATACTGGCCGCTGAACCTGCAGACGCTGGAATACGAGCCCCCGAGGAAGCCCCGCTGGGAGTCGGTGGGCAAGGCGTTGAAGATGGAGGATCTGCCGGAGCGGCTGCGCTTCATAGCCGCCCAGGAGGACCGAGCCGGGGGGTTCGTCCGGGACGTCCTGGATTTCTACTTGGCCTACGCGGCCTACGTGGCCCCGGAGGTCGCTGACGACATCGTGGCGGTGGACAACGCCATGAAGTGGGGCTTCGACCATGAGCTGGGCCCCTTTGAGACGTGGGATGCCCTGGGGGTAGCGGAGACCGTCGCCCGCATCGAGGCCCGGGGCTGGCCGGTGGCGGAATGGGTGAAGGACTTCCTGGCAGCCGGGGGCCGGACCTTCTATCAGCATGAGAACGGGCGGATCTTGGGCCACTACGACTTCCGGGAGCGGGCTTACCACCGGCTGGAGCCCCATCCCCGGGTGATCGTCCTCCGAGAGCTCAAAAGCGAAGGCCGCGTCCTGGAGCGCAACCCCGGCGCCAGCCTGATCGACCTGGGCGACGGCGTCCTCTGCCTGGAGTTCCACACCCGGGCCAACGCCCTGGACCCCGACATCTTCGCCATGATGGAGCGGGCGCTGGAGCGGCTGGATCGAGAGGACTGGGTGGGGATGGTCATCGGCAACCAAGGGGAGTACTTCTGCGCTGGGGCCAACGTCTTCGTCATTGGCGTCTCCGCCCAGCAGGGAATGTTTGAGGCCATCGACCAAGGCGTCCGGACGATGCAGCGTCTGATGATGACCATGCGATACTTCCACAAACCCATCGTCACTGCCCCCTTCGGGATGACCCTGGGCGGCGGGGCGGAGGTGGCCATGCACGGGGCCCGCATGGTGGCCTCGGCGGAGACCTACATCGGCCTGGTGGAGGTCGGGATGGGCCTGATCCCGGCCGGCGGCGGGTGCAAGGAGATGATCCGGCGCGTGCTCACCCCCGCCATGCAGACGGAGAACGCTGATCCGCTTCCCTTCCTGCAGCGGATCTTCGAGACCATTGGCATGGCGAAGGTGGCCACCAGCGCCGAGGAGGGGCGGGCCCTGGGCTTCCTGAGCGAGGCCGACCGCATCGTGATGAACCCCGACTTCCTGCTCCGTGAGGCCAAGGGCGAGGTGCTGCACCTGGCAGAGCCCGGCTACCGTCCTCCAGCGAAGGCGAAGCTCTACGCCGCCGGGCGGGATCTGCTGGCTGCGCTGCGCATCGGCGTCTGGCAGATGCGGGAGGCGCGCTATATCAGCGAACACGATGCCCGGATCGGGGAGAAGCTGGCCTACGTGCTGTGCGGGGGCGACCACCCCGAGCCCATATGGGTGGATGAAGAGCACTTCCTGGACCTGGAGCGGGAGGCCTTCCTCTCCTTGTGCGGCGAGCCCAAGACCCAGGAGCGGATCTGGCACTTCCTGCAAACCGGGAAGATCCTGCGAAATTGAGGTAGGAGGGGCTTTAGCCCCGAAATCCAGCCTGAACCGGGAGGCTCCGATGCGGGAAGCGGTGATCGTCGCGGGCGTGCGAACGGCGGTCGGGAAGGCGAAGAAGGGAACCCTGCGGACCACCCGTCCGGAGGCCCTAGCGGCGGCGGTGATCGCCGAGGCCCTGCGGCGGGCCCCCGGGGTGGAGCCGGCGATGGTGGACGATGTGATCCTGGGCTGCGCGATGCCGGAGGGCCATCAGGGCCTCAACATCGCGCGCATCGCCGCCCTGAAAGCCGGGCTCCCGGTGAGCGTCCCGGCCATGACCATCAACCGGTTCTGCTCCTCTGGGTTGCAGGCCATCGCCCTGGCGGCGGAGCGCATCATGGCCGGCGGAGCGGAGATCATCATCGCTGGGGGGGTGGAGTCCATGTCGCTGGTGCCCATGGTCGGCTTCACCCCGCGGCCGGACCCGGAGCTGGCGGTCGCTTGGCCCGAGGTGTTCGTCAGCATGGGGCTGGGGACGGAGCGGCTGGCGGAGCGGTTCGGCATCTCCCGGGAGGACGCGGACGCCTTCTCCCTGCGCAGCCATCAGCAGGCCATCGCCGCCATCGACGCAGGTAAGTTCCGGGAGGAGATCGTCCCCTTGGAGGTGGAGGTGGCCGAGCCGGGGGAGGACGGCCAGGTCGTACGCCGGAAGGCGCTCTTTGAGGCCGATGAGGGGCCGCGGCGGGACACCTCCATGGAGGCGCTGGGGAAATTGCCTCCGGCCTTCAAGAACGGGGGCGTGGTGACCGCAGGGAACTCCTCTCAGATGAGCGACGGGGCGGCGGCGGTGGTGGTCATGGAGCGCCGACGGGCGGAGGCCCTGGGCCTGCGTCCCATCGCTCGTTTCGTGGCCTTCGCCGTGGCCGGCGTCCCGCCGGATCTGTTCGGCATCGGCCCGGTCGAGGCGATCCCCAAGGCCCTGCGGACGGCGGGGCTGCGCCTGGAGGACATCGACCTCATCGAGCTCAATGAGGCCTTCGCTGCCCAGGCCCTGGCGGTGATCCGCCAGCTGGAGATGGATGTGGAGCGGGTGAACGTCAACGGCGGGGCCATCGCCCTGGGGCACCCCCTGGGCTGCACGGGGGCTAAGCTGACCGTCCAGATCCTCCACGAGCTGCGCCGCCGCGGCGGCCGCTACGGCATGGTCACCATGTGCGTCGGCGGCGGGATGGGGGCGGCGGGGATCTTCGAGATGCTCTGAGCGCCGAGGCGGGGATCGAGGAGGCCCTCTCCATCCGGCGGGCCAAGGCCTCTGGAGAGCAAACGCCGGAATGGAGAGGGTCCTTTTTTGAGACATCGATCTGCAGAGGCGGTCTCCGACATATCTCGGTGAAGGGGAACTCGCCTTCAGAGAGGGAGGCAGAGGCCGGGCACGGGCCGCCCGTCCGTGCCGCCTCCTCACTCAAAGATCGGCCCCGGCTCCAGGGTGAAGCCGGGGAGCTCGGGGTCCAGGGACACCCGCTCGACCCCCTCATATCGCTCCACTGGGGCGCCGGGCCGATACACCTCCACGGCCTTCCGGTAGGGGTCGATCAGCCCCCCCAGGCGGGCTCCGTTGGCCAGATAAGTCTCCATCTTTTCTCGCAGTTCCCCCAGGCTTTGGGAGGCCGAGCGCACTTCGAACACCGCGTCGGGGCAGAAGGGGCCGAACCCTTCTCGTTGTTCGGGGCTGAGGGCTTCCCAGCGCTCCCGCCGCACCCACGAGGCGTCGGGGGAAAGCAGCGACCCATCCGGAAGCCGAAAACCCGTGGAAGAATCGAAGACCACCCCCGGGTCCGTCAGTTCGTTCCAGCGTTCCAGCTGATAAGCTACTTTTAGGCTGCGCCGTCCGCCTGCCAGTCCGGTGGGGGTCACGGTGAGCCTCCCGTCGGCAGTGCGTTCGAACTGATAGCCCGGGTTGCGTTCGGAAAGCTCGCGCAGCTCCTCATCCGTCACCCGATGCAGCAGATCCAGCCGGATCCCCATCCCCGCCTCCATTGCGCCCGGGGTTCCTCTGAAGGCCATTATACTCAAGGCGATCCAACCCTTTTGAGCATCTCTTCCCCATCCGCTATAATCCGGATCGGATCTGCGCGGAGACGGGGCGTCCCTGATTAGGAGGCGCAGATGCAGCTAGGTGCCATCGTCCGCTTCCGCAACCGGGACTGGGTTCTCATCGCCGCTGAAGGCGAGGTTCTCCGACTCCGACCCCTGATGGGAACCAGTGATGAGGCCCTGGCCGTCCACCGCCAGCTCTGCAAACTGCTGGGGTATACACTCCCGACCGAGCGCTTGCAACCCTCCCAGTTCCCTCTTCCTGATGCACACCAGGTCGCGGACGTCCAGAGCGTGCACCTGGTCTGGCAGGCGGCCCGGCTCCTGCTCCGGGAGGGGGCGACGCCCTTCCGCTCCTTAGGTCGCATCTCCGTCCGGCCCCGGACCTATCAGCTCGTCCCCCTCATGATGGCCCTGCGGCTGGACCCGGTTCGCCTCCTCATCGCCGACGACGTGGGCGTCGGCAAGACCATCGAAGCCGCCCTTATCGTCCGGGAACTGTGGGATCAGGGCGAAATCCGCCGGCTGGCTGTCCTCTGCCCGCCCTACCTTTGCGACGGGTGGCAAAAGGAACTCGAGGAGAAGTTCCACCTGGAGGCCGTGGTGATCGGATCAGGCACCATCCGTCGGCTCGAGCGGGAAACTCCACCCGGCCGCACGATCTACGAGCACTATCCTGTGCAGGTCATCAGCATTGACTTCATCAAGCATCCTCGGAACCGCGCGGCCTTTCTGCTCAAGGCGCCCGAGCTCCTCATCGTGGACGAGGCCCACGGGGTCGTCCCCGGCCGCCAGGAGGATCGTCACCTGCGCTATGAGCTCGTCCAGGAACTCGCCCAAGATCCCAAACGCCACCTCATCCTCCTCACTGCCACCCCCCACAGTGGCATCCCCGAGGCCTTCCAGAAGCTTCTGGGTTTGCTCGACCCGCGTTTTGAGGGCTGGGAGTTCACGGCGCTGTCGGAGCCCCAGCGGGCGGAACTGGCCCGCCACTTCATCCAGCGCACCCGCAAGGACATCGAAGGGCAGTGGGAGGATCGGCCATGCTTCCCCCAGCGGGAGCCCATTGAAGCCACTTATCGCCTCTCGCCGGCTTATCGGGACCTCTTTGAGGCCGTCTACGACTTCTGCAACGAGATCGTGCGCAGCGGCGAGGCCCTCCAGGCGTATCGCCGCCGGATGCGGTGGTGGAGCGCCCTGGCCCTCCTGCGGTGCGTCATGTCCAGCCCCCAGGCCGCCCGCGTGGCCCTTGAGAAGCGGCGGAAGGCAGAGGCGTCCGCCCCGGGGGAAGACGAGGAGGGCATCTACTACGCCTATGAGCCCACGGATCAGCTCCCCAGCGACGAAGCCCCCACTCCCCTCCTCGAGCGGGTCGAAGCCGACCTCACCGACTCCGAGAAGGCTCGGCTACGCCGTTTGGAGCGAA
>Ga0272447_1000550_pt1 | contig 27766 bp, 23 predicted proteins | sample YNPCB0133_FD_194589 | JGI IMG/M metagenome (GOLD analysis project Ga0272447, IMG submission 194589) | Hot spring microbial mat communities from Yellowstone National Park, WY, United States - YNP-CB-013-3 | ecosystem: Environmental > Aquatic > Thermal springs > Hot (42-90C) > Sediment | place... | reverse complement strand
TAGCCTCTAAAGCCCTCTCAACAAACCTCCTCTGATAATCCCTATCCTCTATAACACCATCCCTAACCATAGGATGAACTACATACTTTGGCTTTGGCACTGATAGCTCGGTTTGAACCATTACTATGTGCTTGCATATTGTGTGTCTGTATGTGTAGTGTGGGCATGTGCAGCTCCACACACCACCATCATCCACGGAAACAGTATATTCTACGCCTGGTCTAGAATGGCTTGGAACCCTCCAGCTCCTCAAGACCTATCAACATACATCTGAAGCGTCAAAATAACGTTTTAAGTGGAATAGTTGTCTTGTTTTGTGTGAGTTATCGTAAGGGTAGGAGGTTGGAGTATGTTGTTAGGGATATGTTTAGGAGGAGGGGGTGGTTTGTTGTCAGGGCCGCCGCATCAAAACCAGTAGACCTAGTATGCTTAAAAGGCGGTGATATAGTTCTCGTGGAATGTAAGTATGGTGTCAGGGGTGTGAGGTGGGCTGAGCTAGCGCCACTACTTGATGCCGCAGAAAAAGCAGATGCGAGGCCTGTACTAGCCATAGCAGAGAAAAGAGGAAGAGTGAAGATAATAGATGTGGAGAGCTGGGCTGACTTCAAACCCTAATAACCTCAAAACAACAACCTCACAATACAGTACTCACCAAACGCATGCTACCGCTACTCACCACCCGCTATCGAGGTGAGGGGCAAGGAAAAACTTCGGAAGCACCTGCACCGCATTCGTAAAGGCAATAGTAACCTTCTACGAAAGCCAAGGCATAGTTGTCTGAAGCGACTTCACCTACACCAACCCAGACTGTTTAAACCCCGGACAGGCCGCCCCATTCAACATCTTATGATCGGACATACTGGCAGCCCTCCACAACAGAACCTCCCCACAGGTAAGCCTCAGAACACGGTTAGGGTAAATTTAACCGGTTTTACTCTTCTATTTATAAGTCCCAAAAGGAGAATAATCGTTGGGTATCCAAGCAAGACCTTTTTAAAGTCCTCTGGAACACATATATCGACACAGTGTATCGTCTGTTTCTGCTTTATACCTCCTATGAATGAGGTGATCTTAAAAATTTAGAGACGAGATCAACGTAAAAAGTTTATATGCGAGCTGTAATGAATAAGTCTCAAGAATGCTTAGGAGACAGCTGATTTCTTTGTTTTCTCATTATATAATCCCCCAAAAAGAGGAGATGATGTGTATTGGATGTTTCTGAGTTAAGACCTGGGATCATTATAAATGGCTCTAAATGGCCTGAGCCTGTTGAGGTAAAGAGGGTAGAATATGACGGAGAATACGTACATATAATTGGGGCTACGACATCATCAGGACATCATATCGATCAACTAATACCACTATCAGAGCTGGCGCAAATATCTGTAAGCGTATTAAGGACGGATTTCTCAAGCGAGCCATGGAAGCTCTTTCTCGCACTCGAAGCGAAGAGGTATCGGTTTGCATCCCTTTATGATCCTCTTCTTGCGATGAACGCTTCTAAGGTGGATCCTCTCCCCCACCAGATTGAAGCCGTGTATGGCTACGTCCTAAAGCTTCCTAGGATACGTTTCCTCATCGCAGACGATCCGGGAGCTGGGAAGACAATAATGGCAGGCCTGATAATCAAAGAGCTGAAGCTGAGAAATTTGGTTAAGAGAATACTGATCGTTGTACCGGGGCATCTTAAAGACCAATGGAGGAGGGAATTGAAGGAAAGGTTTGAGGAAAACTTCACAGTGGTAGACAGGGGGCTATTAGGGGCTCACTATGGAGAAAATGTATGGGAACGATATAACCAGATAATAACCTCAATGGACTTTGCCAAAAGGGGAGAGATACTACCCTCTCTTAGATCTGTAAGATTCGATCTCGTCATAGTAGATGAAGCCCACAAGATGAGCGCTTACGTCTACGGAGATAAGGTCACGAAAACTGACAGATACAAGCTTGGCGAAGTAATCTCAAGAGTGGCCGACCCGCACCTCCTCTTCTTAACTGCCACACCCCATAAAGGCGATCCGGAGAACTTTAGACTCTTTATTGACCTGCTGGAGCCCGGGTTCTTTGCAACCTCCGAGCTATTACAGGAATCTATCAAAAACAAGGATAACCCACTCTTCATCAGAAGAATGAAGGAAGACCTAAGGGACTTTGAAGGCAGGCCACTGTTCTTACCGAGACATGTAAAAACAGTTGGGTTCAAGCTCTCCAATGATGAAAAGAAACTGTACAACGATGTCTCACGCTATGTCAGCGAACAGTACAACAAAGCCCTCTGGAAGGAGAATAGGAGAGGGATAGCCTTCGCCCTAGTAATACTGCAGAGACGCCTCGCATCTAGCACCTACGCCCTCCTGAAATCCCTAGAGAGAAGGAAACAAAGACTCGAGGACATTATTAAGGGAGTTGAGCAGGCAGCAGTTCCTGAACGCGTTTTCGATTTTGATGAAGTAGAGGATATGAGTGAAGAGGAGAGGTGGAAAGCGGAACAGCTATGGGAGACCCTTAGTGTGGCCGAGAACAAGAAAGAACTCAACGCTGAGATACAAACTCTTGGAGAGCTTATAAACCAGGCTAAAGCAATAATTCAAAAAGAGAATGAGGTCAAGCTTATACAGCTCAAGAAAACGATGGAGGAACTAAACTCAAAATACCCCGGTACAAAGATCCTTATTTTTACCGAGTCTAAGGACACACTCGATTACTTAGAGAAGAAGATCCGTTCATGGGGGTACTCAGTTAACGTAATACATGGAGGCATGAGTCTTGAGCAGAGGGTAGAGGCGGAGAAAATCTTCAAGAACGCGACCCAAGTTATGGTTGCTACAGAAGCAGCTGGAGAAGGCATAAACCTTCAGTTCTGCAACCTCATGATAAACTACGACCTCCCTTGGAACCCAAACAGACTTGAGCAGAGAATGGGTAGAATACACAGATATGGACAGACGAAGGAAGTCTTCGTCTTCAACCTCATAGCTACGGACACAAGGGAAGGAAAGGTTCTTACAAGACTCTTTGAGAAACTAGAAGAAATAAAGAATGCGCTTCAGAGCGATAAGATCTTCGACGTAATAAGTGAAGTTCTCTACGGGAGGAACCTGTCCCAGCTCATGCTTGAGGCAGCGGCGAGCGCTAGGAACATTGATGAGATACTTAGGGAGCTGGACATTAAAGTTGATGAAGACTACATCAGGAGAGTTAAGGAAGATCTTGGGGAAAGTTTGGCAACAAGGTACATCGACTACACCCGCCTTCGAGAGATGGCGGAGAAGGCCAAGGAGAACAGGTTAATCCCAGAATACACTGAGGCCTTCTTCAAGAAGGCATTTGAGAAGACGGGTGGAAGGTACCACAAACGTAGAGACGGGTTCTTAGCGATAGAGTCAATACCATTTGAAATAAAGCAGATCGCTGATGAAGACTTATTCAAGAAAAGGTTCGGACCTATAATGAAGTCCTATCCAAAGGTTACGTTCGATAAGGACACATCCTTCAGAACCCCTGACTCAGAGTTCATCTCCTTCGGACATCCTCTTTTTGAAGCTCTTCTAGAATGGGTGGATAAAAAATTCGGTCCAGACCTTAAAAGAGGATCGGTATTCATTGATCCTGAGGGGAGACTCGACGGCTATATCGTCTTCTTCGAAGGAGAGGTAAAGGACGGCACCGGTGCCATCGCCGGAAAATCCCTGCTCGCTTACTACTACAACCCCCACTCTGGGAGTTTAAAGAGCGTATCACCAACTATAATGTGGGATTTGGCCGAAGGTCAGCCGTCAGGCGAGGCTATCGACATTGATGAAATAAAGAAAAGGATTTTCCCCACTGTAGTGGCAGGACTCAAAGATTATATGGAAAGACTTAGGGTAGACAGACATAAACAGGGTGAAATTAAGAAAAAATACGGGGTCCGCTCACTGGAAAAGTTGATACTTGACCTAGACGGGGAACTCATTGAGCTGAACGCGAGAAAGGAGAGAGGGGAAAACGTGGATATAGTGATTAGAAACAAGGAGGAACAGAAGAGGAAGTATGAGGCGAGCAAAGAAGAGCTAGAAGAACTAATAGAAAAAGAACAGAATCTGACTATGAGTATGCCATCCTTCGTAGGCATAGTTCGCGTCCTTCCCAGAGCCGAGACTGAGGATGCAATGTACAGGGATGAAGAAATAGAGGAAATAGGCATGGAGATTGTGATGAGGTTTGAGAAGGAACACGAAAGGGAGCCGGAAAACGTTTCGAAAGAAAACCTTGGCTTTGATATAAGGTCGCGGGAAAAGGATGGCAAAATAAGGTACATCGAGGTAAAGGCAAGGGCAGGTGTCGGCGCGGTAACCCTAACACAAAATGAATGGTTCAAGGCTCAGAGGCTTGGGGATGATTATTACCTCTACGTTGTGTGGAATATAGGAAGAGATCCGAACCCAAGGCCCTACGTAATACGGAACCCTGCAGCAACCCTGCAAGTTGACCAGAAGGTGGAGATAGTCCGTTATATAGTTCCAGCAGCAGAAATAGAGAAGAAGGCGAGCTAACATGGAAGACAGAAGACTTATCGAAGAGATTTTCCCCGTGAGGGAGGTAGGTGAAGAATCTATCAAGGAGAGGAATATCAGACACGGCCATATTTCTACGTTACATATATGGTGGGCAAGAAGACCGCTTGCAGCCTCAAGGGCAACTATATACGCGGCTCTTGTTCCTCCACCAAAAAATTCTTTGGAATGGAAGAAAAAACGGGAATTCACAGCAAGGCTTTCTAAATGGGAGAAACCGCTTAACCAAGACCTAATCGAGGAGGCAAGAAAGGAGATACTGAAAGCAAACGGAGGGAAGCCTCCCCGCGTTCTCGATCCGTTCGCGGGCGGTGGCTCGATCCCCCTTGAGGCACTTCGCCTAGGTTGTGAGACCTATGCAGGTGACTATAATCCTGTTGCGACACTCATCCTTAAGTGTGTCTTAGAATACCCGCAAAAATATGGTCGCAATAGACACCATGAAAGTAATCTCGGTTTAATCGATATCTTAAGTAATAACTGTCTGCTAGAAGATGTCAAAAAATGGGGAAACTGGGTTCTCGAAGAGGCAAAAAAGGAGATAGCGAGATTTTACCCGCCTGATAAAGACGGCTCATTACCTATCGGATATATATGGGCTAGGACAATCCCTTGTCAGAACCCCGCTTGTGGGGCAGAGATACCTCTCATGCGCCAGTTCTGGCTTGCAAATAAAGAGGATAAGAAGGTATCGCTCTACCCATACGTGTTGAATAAGAAAGTTTACTTCAAAATAGTTGGAACAGGGTACGATAAGATGCCCGCAGGTTTCGATCCTAAAAAAGGAACAGTCTCCAAGGCAATAGCCAGGTGTCTTGTATGTGGTACTGTAATCGACGGGAAGAGTACGGCTCGCTTATTCAGGGAGGGGAAAGCAGGCCAGAAGATAATTGCCGTCATTCTACATAAACCTAAGGTAAGGGGGAAAAGATACCGGACAGCGAACTATGAGGACATAAAGACCTTTAACGAAGCCGAAAAATATCTTGAACAAAAAAGAAAGGATCTTCTCGAGGAGTGGGGGATGGATCCAGTTCCTGACGAGTCACTTCCGCCCCTAGGTACGCTTGGATTCAGAATTCAGAGATACGGTATGATTACTTGGGGTGATCTTTTCAATTCTCGCCAGAAGTTAGCGATAATTACTTTTGTGGAGAAGGCCCGAAAGGCATATTTAAAAATGATAGATGAGAAACGTGATGAAGAATATGCCAAAGCCATCATAACCTATCTCGGGCTGTTAATTAATAGAGTTTCTGATTTTGAAACTAATCTTTGTAGATGGCATCCACAATGGGAGTTTATTCCCAATACATTTGCACGACAAGCATTACCTATGTCATGGGACTACGCTGAATTAAATCCATTTGCTACCATTTTGACAGGGACTTTCGAAAGCATGCTTAGGCAAATAACAAGGGTAATTGATGAGGTCTGTAAGGTAAATGGTTTTAGCACAACTGTCATTCAAACATCTGCCACTTCTCTTCCTTATCCAGACAACAACTTTGATGCCGTTATAACAGATCCCCCATATTACGACAACGTGCCGTATTCCTACCTCTCTGATTTCTTTTATGTTTGGCTAAAACGGTCGATTGGTCACGTCTATCCGGAGTTTTTTGTCACCCCATTGACGCCTAAAAATGAAGAGATAGTAACATATTCAAATCTACAAGGCGGGTTTGAAAAAGGGAAGCAATATTTCGAGCATATGCTCAAAAAATCATTTCTTGAGATATACAGGGTACTGAGGTCGAAGGGTATATCTGTAATAGTTTATGCGCATAAATCACTTGCTGGTTGGGAGACGCTTGTGAATTCTCTTTTGGATTCAGGTCTTGTCGTCTCAGGTGCTTGGCCTATACGCACAGAGATGGAGGCCAGATTAAGAGCAAGCGAATCCGCTGCTCTGGCATCTTCGATTTATATGATAGCCCGTAAGATGCAGAGAATCCCGGTAGGATTCTACCATGAAGTTAAACAGGAACTGAGAAGCCACCTGAACATTAAGCTAGACCAGATTTGGAATGAAGGTGTCTCAGGGGCAGATTTCTTTATATCTGCGATAGGCTCTGCAATAGAGGTGTTTGGGAAATACGCGCGGGTGATTGACTATGAGGGAAACGTGGTCAGAGCCGACAGAATCCTTGAGGATATCCGCAAAATCGTAACAGACTACGCTGTAAGACAAGTACTACATAACGGCTTCGCGGCACAGATTGACCCCGTCACCCGCTTTTACGTTCTATGGAGATGGGCATACGGCGACAAGTCTGTTGAATTCGATGAGGCAAGAAAGCTTGGTCAGAGTTTAGGTATCGATGTTTCACAGGAATTGAATAAAGGTTTCATTGCCAAAAAGATTTTCAAGAAAAGGGTTTTCATCGAAGTTCTAGGTCCGGAGGAGAGGAAGCTGGACGAACTTGAGAATTCTACGGAGTTAATAGATGTGCTTCATAGAGTTCTGCTGTTGTGGAAGAAAAGCAAGTCCGAAGAAATAGTGAGTGTTCTCCGTGAAACGGGCCATGGCAAGAGCGATCTATTTTATAGGGTTGCACAAGCAATATCAGAGTGTCTGCCGAACGGTAACAGGGAGAAAAAACTCTTAGAGGGATTCTTAGCCGGGAAGGAGAGGATCGTGAAGGAAACTATACGAGAAGCAGGGCAAACGAGGTTGTTTGAATGAGGCCCTTCCATACGATCGCGGTACCTCACAAGGACGTACTTGAAGGAAAGCTTACCATGGATGTTTTTGCCGCGGACCTCTGGGAAACATATAAGAACCGTGCACCCCCAGAATATAGAGATGCCGAACTCTTTTTTAAGAAAACCTACCTAACAAATGGGCTAAGGAATCTACTCGATGTCGTTGAGAAGAGGCTAAAAGGGCTTGGAGGAGACCCCGTTATACAGATACAGACACCATTCGGTGGCGGTAAGACTCATGCTCTGATTGCATTATATCATCGCACGACACAGTGGAAGGTCAAACCAATTGTTATTGTTGGTACCGCGTTGGACCCAAAGAATGAAACACCGTGGGGTCTTCTCGAAGAACAACTTGATGGAAGCAATAAAACGCTGACAGGGAAAATCTCGCCCGGCCGTGAAGCTTTGAGAGAGTTGCTTGCAAGGCATCAACCGGTTCTCATTCTGATAGATGAAATACTGGAATACGCGACAAAGGCCGCCGGCATACTTGTAGGGGAAACCAGCCTAGCTGCGCAGACATTAGCCTTTATGCAGGAAATTACGGAGGTTGCAGGCACACTTGAAAAAACATGCGTTGTTGTTACCCTGCCCACGAGCTTGCTTGAACACTATGATGAAAAGCTATTTCAACAGCTCCAAAAGTTATCCGGAAGAGTTGAGAAGATCTATACCCCAGTACAAGAGAACGAGATCAGTAAGATAATAAGAAGACGCCTGTTCTCATCGATAGACGAAGATGCTGTAAAACAGGTCGTTTTAAATTTCATTGATTATGCGGAGAGGGAGGGGATACTGCCCGCAGGGGTTGAACCTTCAGACTATAGAGACCGCTTTATCGAGTCTTACCCATTCATCCCCGAAGTAATAGAAGTGCTCTATCACAGATGGGGCAGTTTCCCGACATTCCAAAGAACTAGAGGGGTTCTCAGACTTCTTTCGCTCGTCATATACTCCCTAAAGGAAAGCGGCCGTCCCTACGTTACCCTTTCAGACTTTGACCTAGCCAATCAAGAAATCAGACGGGAGCTGATAAAGCATATCGGCCCTGAGTTCGACAGCGTCATAGCAGCCGACATAACCGATGTCAATTCAGGGTCAAAGAAAGTTGATGCTTCAATCGGGAAATCATACCGCGGCCTTCTGATAGGAACAAGAACAGCAACCAGCATATTCCTCTATTCCTTCTCAGGTGCGCAGGAGAGGGGGGCATATATGGGAGAAATAAAAAGGAATGCAACGACGACCGCCATCCCGTCCAGCATAGTGGCTGAGGCAGTAGAGCAGCTCAAGGGTAGGTTATTCTACCTTCAATCTCAGGATGGGAAGTACTACTTCCTGAACCAGCCAAACTTGAACAGAATACTATTAACAAAGATGGAGAACATCAAGGATGACGACGTGCGTGAATCCGAAAAAGAGATATTAAAGCAACAGATCTCGGGAAAGAACTTTAAAGTTTTTCTTTGGCCAGACAAGCCAAAGGACATCCCTGACACCCCGCAACTAAAGCTTGTTATCATCGAAAAGAAGGACGAGGATTTTATGAAGAACATTCTTGAAACAAGAGGAGACTCACCTAGAGTTTACAGGAATACCATATTTTTCCTATGTCCATTGGATGTAGAGAGATATACCCTTACCAACTCTATAAAGAAGATAATTGCATTCAGACAGATCCAAACCGACAAGACGCTCAAGCTTACGGAAGAGCAAAGGCGTGAGGTAAGTAACAACATTCGTAAAGAGGAAGATGCTCTCAAGGATATAGTAAAGAGATGTTATAAACTCGCCTATGTACCAGAGAAGGATGGTGTAAAGGAGATCGATCTTGGAATGCCCACTTATGGCGAAACGAAACAGCTCGACGAATGGGTATACGAGGGGTTGAGGGCTGAGCAGGAAATAAGTGAAAAAATATTGCCAGATGAGATCGAGCTGAAATATCTGGGAGATAAAGACTTTGTAAAGGTTCAGCTAATTTACGAATCCATGCTCAAAACACCTGGTGAAAGACGTTTGGTCTCAAACGCCTCTCTTAAGGAATCGATTCTGCAAGGAGTAAAAAACGGCCTTTTTGGCATAGGTGAGGTAAAAGAGGACGGGCAGTCCGTTACTTGCAAATATTTCAAAGAGGACGCAATTATCGAATCCGAGGAGAACCAGGTAATAATCAAACGCACAATTTGCGAAGCTCAAAAAGGAACAGTAAGTGGGGTTATGCCACCGCCACTTGATAAGGATAAAGAGGAGGGCCGCGGAAAAAGAACTTCCATCGACTTTTCTGTTCCAGGAAGGAGCCACTTGGTACTCAAATTCGATATCCCACGAGGCAAAGTTTCACAGATTATTGGCATGATGCATTTCCTACAGAGCAAATTCGCTAAACTGAAGGTTACAATCGACGCGAGTGAGGGATCAATCACTGAGGGCGAATATGAGAGCAAGATAAAGGAAACATTAAGGCAGCTTGGGACGTACTTGGACGAGGAGTAACCATCTTAGCATAACGTGGGTGGTATGTTCAGAATTAGATGAATGTCGTCAAAAAGTTAGTCTCCTGCTTATAGGGGAAACGAAATGACTAACGAAGTAATTGGAGAAAAATGGTCTGTTATATACGATCAAGCAGAGAATAGACTATGGACAGAGGCAGCAATAATGGCAGCATTGATTCCTTAACCTGTTCGATTATAGTATGGCTAGATAAAGGTTTATATAGTTAGGGGAAGTTTGCGGCAGCCCCGATCCTACAACGGAATGCGCGTCAAAATTGGAGCTTGAAACGCTACAACATTATTATGAAATTTTGTAGCCTAATAATTTCATATATGCTAGTGCTTTGGATCCTGTTAACCAAGTAATACGCCTCCTTGGATTTTTATTATTGTGATTAGGTTTCTGATTATTGTTGTTGCTGCTGCGTAGTCTTCTATTGACTTGATACTCCATGTGTTTATGTTGAGTCTTCTTATTCTCTGCTTTAGGTATCCGAAGAACCTCTCAACCCTATTCCTTACACCGAATGTCTGATACTGATACTTTAGTCCAAGCCTTTCCAGAGCCCACCTATACCATGGGCCCCTATCGATTATTATCAATGGCTTGTTAATACATCTACCCAAAGACCATTCTAAGGAACTTCATAGCAATTAGCATATTCCTGTTCCATGAGGCATAAATTGCCAGTATTTCCCCTGAATCTACGTCTACAGCAGACCATACATAAGCTCTAAGACCATGTATCTTAACTACAGTCTCATCAACAGCCACAGAACCCCTAAACCTCCTCTCCACAGAGAATAACTTTGAGAACCTATGGAACCATTTTCTAACACTTTCCCTAGAAGCATTAGTACCTCTCGGAGAGATCCCTAAGGCTTAAACCAGCAACATAAACAAAACAGAGTAAGCCTTCTCAACCAAAGGATAGTTGTTAAACCTAAACAATCCAGACAACCTACCAAAGATATAATCCAGAACACGCATAAGAGAGCATAGCTATAACTAGGCCATAGACATAAAAGAAAAAGGTTAAGTTGACAGGATCATGTTGTTTTTCATAATATTTAAATACTAGCTTAGTGAGGTGACCATGGGGCCTATGTATGGAAAAAGAAATAGAGAAAAAGATTTTGCAATATATGGAAAGATTAAAATTAACTAACAATGTTGATGATGCCCTTAAAATTTTAACTGAGATGAGAATTTATTTAACGGGTGCTATAGACTTACAAACCGATCCTCTCTGGACTATAGGAAATCTTTTCATTCAGCAAATACAAATTATGGAAATAATCCTTATTCTATCCGCAAAGGTTGATCAAAAAATTGCAAATCTGGAAGAGCGGCTCGCACGTATAGAGAGAGAGTTAGAGTTTAGAGAAAGATATAGATAATAATAAGTCCAAAAAGGCGTTGTGCCTCTTTGGCCTTATTTATTTTAAGTAGCTGTCGGAGGTTTCATTCTTTATATTCTACCTTTTTTCTATTGTTTACCATCCATATCATCCCATTCCTTGAATCCTTCAAGGTATGCTTCTTGAAGTATCCTAGTCTCCTGTATCCTTTTCAGAGATTGATATCCTTGCCGCCTCAACAATCCTGCTTGCAAGCTCTTCCAAATCCATGATATTGTCCTCAGACATTAGGACCCAGCATCGAATTAGCTGTTTTAAAGGAACCCAAGCCTGCATCCAAATAGATGTGGGTTGGAAAAGATGCAAATTGATGTAGATTTTACCTGCTTTCTTATCAAGAACATTACACAGCTCCACGGCGATCTATTTGGATGCAGACTTGATATCCTCCTCAAACTCGCAATCCTCTTAAATATTCTTAAGTTTTAAAACCGAGCGTTACACCTCCAACGCTACTGAAGTCCGCCCACATCTCCTTAGGATCAGTAAACATTAATAATATATCATCCTGAAGATTTATAAGCATTTAGAGAAACGCTGCGTCCTCATTAAAAAATGCAGAACCGGTACTCATAAGACGGTTCTGTATTGCATGATTAAGTTTTCACCCACACCTATTTCTAAAAGACGAGAGACTTCTTTGATACGAAGAAGTACTACTTCAAAAATTCAAATCAAACGAGTCCTAAGTCTACTGCCTGGGAGAAGATTTGACTTGTCAATTGGATGCAAATTTTTTAGGCTGATTGTTTTTTGATCCAGTTCTAAGCACTTGATTTCACCGTTTTTGGTGTCTACCTCAATTAACCCTGTGACTGGATGGGCTTTATCGGCTGTAATACGGAGACGAAATATGTAAAACCCAGGTTTGAGAACACATCTCACTTTACGAAAAAGATAGTAAGAGGGGTGAGTTTCTTGTGTAATTTGAAACGACGCTGGCTCGGTTCCATATTCGGAAAAAACCTTCAAGTAGTAATAGGTTTTGTCATTGTCTCTGAGATGTATTACTTGTAGGATAATTGCTCTGTTCCTTTGACCTGGCCCGATGTTAGCAATGTGTTTGAACTCTATATTATGAATCCCTTTCGACTGGTACGGCATCTCTGGTATCATCCAAGGTATAGGTTCGCCTTCTATCCTAGGGTTCAGTTCTGATAATTCTGAAATCAAAGGATCATCAGCATCTACTAAATCCCTTATATCCGTTACTAGATCTGCTGGTTCCAAGTCAACTTCCCTATCTTTGTCGGTTATTTTCTTTATGGTTATGGTGGCCCTGGCATCTCTGGCCACTTCCTGCTTTATTTTCCACATCCGCGAACAACCTAACAGAATAGTCATTGGGCCTATGTATCCCCCATTGTAATATCCTCAGCTTTGGGTTCTTTACCTTCTCATTGAGACGGTGGGCCATAAAAACACCCATCATCGTCAAGACAGGGCTTACTGCAATCACTAAGACATCTCTAGGGACACCGATAAAGCTGGGCATCCAAGAAAGTGCAGAGACCGTGGTTAAAAGGAACAAGGATGCAGGAGTAATGATATCATAGTGCCTCCTAATAAATTGACCTATTCCTTGCATATAGACAAAACATTGTTAGGGTAATTAAGCTTTTAGAGTGGTTTGTTGTCAGCGAACTGCATTGCATCATATTGCAAAAGAAAAACTCTGGGGTCGTAGCTCTTCGATGAGTGTAGGAAAGATGCGAGAACAGTCCATACGGATACTTACAGAGAAACAGCTAAAACCAGGCAAAGGTTAAACATCTCGGAGTAGAAAAACTGCACATATAATAGTTCATATGCCTTCGACGAAGACAGGGGCTCTCAGTTCTACCGGAATCCGTGTTTATGGGAAAACCTATAATGTGTTCTCACATTTTCATATGAGGACCTATAGGCTTAAATCAACGAATAGACACATCTTACGGGTGGATACTAAAAACTTGGCGAATGGCTTTCTTGAATATGCCTCGGAGGACTTGGAAGCGGCCTTTATACTGTTCAAGAGTGGCAATATGAAGTTTAACAGGATAATAATTGGGCTTGCCCAGCAGGCTGTTGAAAAGACCATGAAAGCTTCGCTTATGGTCATACTGGCAGAACCTCTCCTATTTTATGGTGAAGTAGGTGACGAAATTGGAATACCCGACCAGTATGTAAAAGTGAAAGAACATCTTAAGAAGGTAGGTAGAAAATACTCCAAACCAAAACAATTAGGGCATCTGATAGTAAATCAATTAAAGGGTGATGTCGAGAAACTAAGGATTTACTCAGTAAAAGGGGAGCTGCAGGATTACATCCAATATATTAATCAAAAGTTCTTTATACCAATGTTCCTAAGATTAAAGGATGATGTAGTTAGCAAGTTGCAAAGTGATTTTAGCTTACCAGCTGAAGAGGCAGAAAAAATTTACGATTCTTTAATCGATCGTTTCAGAAAACAACCTGCGTTTTCCAAGTCTAAAATACAAGAAGTTAGTAATCAGTTGACTTTGAAGACTCCATGTATTAATGACGTGAGTAAAATGTTCAAGGATTGGAGCAGATGGGAGGAGGGGTCGTTAATAACTCAGAGGCAGAATCTTATGGTTGAAGTTATTCAGACTGTAAGGTCCGTGGTTGGTCATAGTGGGCTATCCGAAGCTATAGTCATGAATTTGGATAGGTTTTTAAAGGATACTATGGTCCCCATGCTAAAGGTGCTGTTTTTAGGACTCCCCTTGCATACTTGTCTACAAAATTACCAACAAATGGCGAGATATCCTGATGCTGGCGAGATCCCAAAAGAAGATCTCTACAACGTTGAACAAGCCATGACTCTAGCTAAAAACTTATATGAAACAGCTAGAATATGTTTTGAAAAACTGTAGTCAAGAACTTTACGCCCCAAGATTGACAGCATGTGCACCTCGTGCAGGACACCTCATGTTAAGCCTTTTTATAGTTTGTTAGGATGGTTTGGAGTTCTTAAGGAGCGGGTTCTGGTGTTTTCCCGCGGCGGAGTCGCAAACACAGACCTTGGATGAAGGATGGATGAATAGTTGGCCGTGCTTAGATTTCTCGAATCATGTTGTTTATACATGTCATTAATTTTGAATACGAAATCTGTTTTGGGAGATGGTTTATGGATGATGTCCTTTTTCCGCGGGCGGTTGTCTAGAGAATAGGGAGACTAAAGCCCTCTTCAAAGCCTTTATCTCGATGCTAGTTGTCTTTGTAGTAGGGATGTTAATTCTCGGTATGTTTGTGCTTGGTATTCTGCTGTCATATAGCCTCCCATATCCATCGGTAGACCTTGCTAGTCTTTGCCGATTTTAACATTTCTTGGTACCCTGTGTTCTGTAAGCGGTGCGGGGTTGGTTGTTTCGCTACACCGTTACAGGAAGAAGTCTGGGGTCGAGGTGATAGATGAGGGTTTTGTTCTTGGCGGGAGGCTTGTACGATGGGGTGATGTGGAGGATGTTAAGGCTTGGTCTGAGTCGTTTAGGGAGGCGGAGGTCGAGAGCTCTCCCGTAGTGGGGTACGGCATGTACGGGTATGCTGTTGGCAGAACAATGCCTTCAACCGTTACATACAGAAGCCGCAAGTTCGTGGTTCTACAGTTTTTCCACAGGAACGGCATGGAGACGGTATACTTTGCGAGGCAGGAGTACTGGCCATTCGTGAGGGCTGTATCGGGAATGCTGGGCAAAAGGGCTACAATTCCAGAGTGGTTACAAAAGCTTGTGAGAAGCTTTGGAAACTAGAGGGGTGGCCGACGTCGGCCAGGTATAGGTCCCTTTATAACCGCTTTTATACATGAGCGTAACCAGCTAGGGAGAATGGATACAGAAGAGGGGACGAATGACGGCCTTAGACCAGAGCAGAAGGAGATTCTAGATGGTTTAGTTAGGCGGTTTTTCTTTGATGGTGAGAGGTGTCTTTTGGTTGAGGCACCTACTGGTGTGGGTGAAACGCGGATTGCTCTGGAGTTTGTTAGGGAGTTTTGGAGTTGTAGGGATATGTACAGGGTTCTGTTGGTTATCCCAAGAGGAGTGCTAGGGTTATATAATTGCTAATGGTTAGAGGGGTGGCGACCTGCTTGGTAGTTGCAAGTAAGTTTTGCCATGAAAACTTACAACTTATCGGCTTGGAAAGTAAAGTAAATGCAGTTAAATTCGTGTTCGAACTTTTCCCCGAGATCTGGCATGTGTTTAGGGATAATTTTGAAAAGACCACTCCAACGGAATTAATAAAAAATCCCCTTATATACTATTGTCTACCTTCAAACGTCTTAGAACTGAAAGTCAGCGTCAATGCCTTAATACTTTTAAAGCAATTAAATGAAGGGTTAAAAATTGTAAAAGAAAAATGTCCAAATTCTACGGTTTTTCGGCGATTCATATCTACCAGTGCAGAGGAGTTCCATGGAGTCATAGAAGAGATTTTAGCTATGTATGTTTTGGCCAGAACTTTTGGTAAGGAAAATGTAATACCCTATCCTAAACTAAGCAGCGGAAAAGAAGCTGATTTAATGGTTCGCTTTAATGACACCTATGTTTATATAGAGATAGGGTCTTTAGGAGCACGACTATCAGAAAAAAGAATTGAAAAAGTTTTTAATGAGGTAGCAGAATGGATTTGTGTAAAACTTCGGCAATATAACCGAAATCTATGCCTTAGAATAGAAATCGATACGACTGAAATCCCTCTTAAAGAAAACCACATCGACGAGGACCGGACTTTCAAAGCAATAAAAAGAGAGCTCGAATGTTTGGAGCTGGGAGAGTTATTAAGACTTGATTGGCGTGGATTACTGAATCTTAAGGTAGCTCTTCAAGTGATAGATATTGATCCAAAAATTTTAAACCAACAAGACCGTGAACTGGCAAAGGCTGACAATCCCCAAGTTAGGGATTGGATAAAAAAGAAAAAAGATATACTTAAAAGTTTGAAATTTGTGAAAAGCATCGAATACTACAATTCTCGGACCGTGGTTGTTGAAGTCTGGTCTGATGAATCATATCCTTCGAAGTTATCTGAAAGACTCTTAGAAGCTGTGGCGAAACAGATTATTAGGCATCTTAAGGAGCAGGCTGTACAGACTGAGTCCGATTGTGCTAACATTATAGCAATAGATACAAGACATTGGAGTCTACTACCAACAGATGGCTTGGAAGTATTTTTTAAAGAAACACTTTTTAAACATCTTGAGGGTGAGTTAATGTCTGTGTTCATGAAAAGCACTGATATTTCTGGCGTAATTCTATTTTTTGATACAATAGACCACGGAGTCTTTATACGTAATCCGATAGCAAAGACAACAGTTGATTGGTTTGTTAACAGTTTAAAATTAAAGGAAATACAGAAGACTACAGTATCCTCTCGCTATTCCCACTTACCCACAGAAACACACAAGCTACGCTTATCACGGAGGCGATGGTGGCAAAGGTGGTTAAGGCTTAGAAGAAGGCTTTAGGCCACATGCTGGCGTAGTTGAAACCTATTAATATGTAAGACAAGAAGCTGACAACTACAAGGAACCGCAGAAAGTCGACATCTAACCTAAACTGGTTTACCGTTCTCCACAGATTTAAGCATTAGAAAGAAAAAGGTTGTAAGCTAAGGTTTAGGACTTCTTATGTGTCCTCAAGTATTCCTCAGCTTTCTCTAAAAGTGGTAACCCATTTATAAGCAGGTACATCAGAGCAAAGAGGTAGGCTTGTCTGAGCCTGAGGTAGCTCTTCCGGATGTCAGCCTCGTTTCCGAATTCCTCGTAAAACCTGTTTATTCCATCATAAACATCCCTCGGGGCCTCTCTAGGCAAGTAATCTATCATTTTCGGCAGACGCTCCTTCATCTTCTCGATGCGGTTGTGAAGCTCTTCCAGCGGCTCTGTGCGGGCGTCTACCTTGGTTCTCGCAAACTCTATGATAAACAAGGCTAATAATCTGATGATTTCTGTCTCTTTCATTGCGCCTATCCACGTTCCCCATGGATTTAAGGGATTAGCCTCGTGATACTTTAACCAAGACCGTAGGAGACCTTAAACTCTGCCTCATCCACTGTTTTCCGTTCAGAATTAAGGTGTAACTAAACTTCAATATACCCCCCTAATTACTGTTTTTCAAGGGGAGCTAAAACCCATGGATGGTAGGATTATCGTTCTTGAAGACCTCAGCGGCTTCGATTTCGAGGTGGTTTGTAAGAGGGTCTTCGAGGGGTTGGGGTATAGAGATGTTAGGCTAGGCCCGCGTGTGTCAGACGTTGGGAGGGACATAATAATGAATTCGCCTACTGGTGAAACAATAATAGTTGAGTGCAAACATCATCTCTGGCAAACTATTGGTAGGCCCGTGGTCCAGAAGTTACATTCCGCAGTCATATACTTCTCCGCAGCCAAAGGCATTCTAGTTACAACTGGCTATTTTTCCGAGGAGGCGAGGGATTACGCAGCTCGGCTAGGCGGATTAGTGGAGCTTGTAGACCTTAACCGCTTTAAAGAAATAGCCGAGAAGGCCGGCTTTTCCGTCTATGAGAGACGGGGAGACGCACCCGAACAAGTGGTCTTTACCTACACATCCAACCAAGTGGTTAACTTAGTTGAGCGTGAAATAGCCATGATTGTAAGCAGGCCGCATAGCCCACTAGAACTCTTGAAGTGTTCCAACAAGGAACTAATTTATCGTCCGATATATTTGATACAATACTCGGTGTATAGCGAGGTTTATACAAGTACCGGTAGGCTTATAGACGTTATAAACGCTCGCGGAACCATCATCTTGGACGGCAGGACTGGAAAACTCCTCGGCAGCTCGGAAAAAATATTAGGTAGCTACCAAATCGCACCACTGAAAAATTCGGAAAGCGGTGAGGTCTTGCATCCTTTGATAAACCCTGTGGATGCGAGGTGGATGGCCGTAAACGAACTTGTCGAGCAGCACTCGAAATATGTAGTGTATACGAGGAAAGGCTCCAGCAAGCGATACACTAAGTATGTATCACCAAGAAAAAGCGACATAGATATTCTTTCGATCACCCCTCTATTCGTACCAGAACTCATACTGGAATACTCCGCCCAAAAACATAGGTATAGAGTTGTCTGCGACCTATCCGCTCCACAATTCAGACTCTACAAGCTCAACGAATTGGCGCTATGCACGATATGTGGGAAATTGATATACTTACATAATAAAAGGGTTCTATGCAATGACTGCGGCGGTATAGCTCATTTTGGATTTTTCACAAAACATGCTTTTAGATGTAAATCCTGTGGCAAGACAATTTGTCGACAATGTGTCGTCAAGAGGAGAAGATGGCTCGTCTTCGAAACATCATTTTGTCGAGAGTGTGTGCATGCCTCGTCCCTTAGTTTTTCTGGATAATGTTTGGTATAGCTCATCCAAACGACCTCAATTATTTCCCTTTTAGAGTTAGGATTATTATCGTCATTAACCATTTCCAAAAATGTCTATAGAACCACGTCAACCAAAGAAGACCTTAACCTCCGCCTCATCTACTGTTTTCCCGTTCAGAGTCAGCCTTACCCAGTATATTGTAGGCCCGCCGTCGCCTACTGTGAAAGGGTTTGGTGTTATGCTTGGGCCTAGTAGGGGGTTGTTGCGGACGCTGCATCCGAGGGCTTGGAGGATGGCGGTAACGTCCTTCAGGAATAGGAAGGACCGCATGATAACCAGCACAGGCTCCGTAGGCCCTCTCGAAGGCGTCCAGGTTGACTGGATGCTTTCACCCGGTTTAGCCTCCGCCAGCTTCTGCTTAACCGTAACCCTCTCAAGCCCGTGGGTAAGTGAGGTTCCTGTGTTTATATGTTTGACAAGCTCTAGGCCAGTCCTCTTAAACCCGGAACCATAGGCATTCAAGCTATAGTGGAGACCTTCTTCGCCTGCTGAGAGGGATGCGCTGACGGCGGCTTCCTCAGCAACCAGCAAGGGCTTCGAGACATCTATCCTCGGGTTTACATCTATCTGTGTAAATAGCATGAGCCAGACATCCCTGCCTCGCGGTATGTCTATTTTGGCGGCTGGGGCGCATAATACTCCGTTAAAGTATCTGACCAAGGCCACCGATTCCCTTAAAGTAAGGGCTATGTTGGGGTGGCCGACGTCGGCCGGGGTTTTATCATCAACTATGAGCTGCTTTAAACTCACTGAAAGCCTTTTCCCGTACCTGAAGAACAGCCTGCCGTAGCCTGTCTCCACATGTCTTGCGTTCATGTTTTTCTTAAGCTCTATATGGGCTTTGCCGGCTTCTAGCTCACATCTGACCTCTCCAACTCCGGCCCTGTCTACGACCCTGACCTCGGTATCCATGGCTGTGTTCTGGCTTGCCGAAATGGATTTAAGTCATTGGTTTGGAGAGGCGCACTTTCACGCTACTCTCTCAACATATATCCCTCCAAGATGCTGTAGTACACATGGGCAGGAACAGCTTAACGTACAGGCAGAGGTTTGAGGAAGAGGTTAACAGATGGTCTCCCTTCAGGAAAGCCCTTCTAGCGGATGAGAGGGAGGTCTTCGACAGGCTGGTAGACCAGGCTTTCAGGTATGTCTATGCGGGGACGATGTATCCTCTACGTGATGCCTTCGACGTCTTCCTGATGTCAAGCCTTATGTCTCATGAGGAGAGGCTTGATGTTTTAGAAAAGGCATTGAAGGCTTCGATGAAGGTTGATGGACGGATCGACGACTTCGTATGATACCCCTATATAAAGGTTGTAGGTTTTTCACTCTACTCTCTCTACTTATTTACACCTGAATAACTAGATTTTGTGAGATGGCGGTCTTCAAGGATGAGAGAAAGCTCTCGCCCGAGTACGTCCCTGAGAGGCTGCCGTTCAGGGAGCGTGAGCTTGAACAGCTAATCCACTACTTCTCCTCCGTAGTACGTGATGAAAAACCGTTCCACGCACGGGTGGTTATCACCGGGGCCGTAGGTACTGGGAAAACCAGCTTAGCCAAGCTTTTCGGGATGACCGCGGAAAAGGAGGGCCGTAAAAACGGATACAACGTAAAGTATGTCCACATTAACTGTAGAAAGCAGGGCACCGCGTACGCCGTGTTAGTCAAAATATCCGAGGAGCTTTGTATAGGGCTCCCGAAAAGAGGCTTCTCCATTGCGGAGATGCTTGCCGCAGTTATGAAGTCCCTAAACGCTACAGGTACGAGGGTAATACTATGCCTTGACGAGGTTGAGGCGCTTATCTCGAAGGAGGGGGCGCAGCCTCTATACTCCCTTACACGGGCCATGGAGGATGAGGCTGGGGAGAACATGGTCTCGCTTATAGTGGTCTTAAGGGACCCGGAGTTCCTAAAACGTTTCGACCCCTCAACCGCCAGCAGCCTTGGAAACACAGTAATCCACCTGGAGGAGTACGGGTTCGACCAGTTGCTCGAAATACTGCGATATAGGGCTGGGGAGGCTTTTAAAGAAGGCGTGGTCAGCGACGAGGTGTTGGAGTTCATCGCCCAGATAGCCTCAGACAGGAAGGATGCGCGATACGCCATAGAGCTGCTGTGGAGGTCCGGCAAGCTAGCCGAGCTGGATGGCTCCGGCTCTATCACCGCAGAACATGTCAGGAAGGCCGCTGCAAGCGTTTATCCGACCATTAGGAGGGAGAACCTTTCATACCTCCGCACCGATGAAAGGCTTATCCTGCTGGCTTCGGCGAGGGCCTTAAAGGGCGGGAAGGCGGCCATACCGTCTGAAAACCTCTATAACCAATACAAGGTCGCCTCCGAGGAGATGGGTTTTGAACCGTTCAGCTACACCAACTTCTGGGAAAAGCTCCAATGGCTACAGGACCTGGGGTTCCTCAGACTCAGCATACAGACCGATAGGAAAGGCAGGAAAACCTACGTATACCTTCCCGGCATACCCGCCACGCTACTAGAAACAGAGATAATGAGGAGTTTTGGACGTGAGCAGGATGTCCGGCGCCGGGCATTTATATAAACTCTTAAATAGGGTCCGTAGCATTAATGGGTCGGGTGCGGCTGGATGAAAGCAAAGTTATTGGTGGCGATTTTGGTGCTGGCGGTGCTGCTGCCTTTGGCCCTGATGCTAAGCAATTTAACCAAAACAGGCAGCCTAGGGGAAGATGGGTCTAAAAGAGAGGCTGGAACAACTACAACATTTGTAGAAACAAGGCAGACACATGTGCAAACCACAACCTATGAGACCATAATATACTCAGCAACGACGTTGCCGAAAGCAAAGCAGTACGCGATGTTTGAAATCATCGATATTCCCGGAAACGTCTCCCTCTCAGCGGTTTACTTCAAGCAGGTCCCCGGCTTGGATGCAGTTTACTACGAGCCTTTCCCAGACGGGACAGTGGTGTCGCACCTCAACGCCACTTACGTGCCAAGGCCGAATGAAACGCTTTACCTCGCTACACTTGCTTTCGTTATACGGGGGGACCCGAAGGAGCGTGGGTTTAACGTCCCGGAGACCATTTGCCTCCGAAGGCATGAAAACCCGGTAACGCTGGCGAACTGCTTCATAATCCCCGGCTTACTTACGGACGTGCTGTTCAACATAATTACCTCAACTTTAGATTTCAGCCTGAAAATCCTTTCCGGACAACGGTTGGAGCTGCATGTTATCGATGAAAACGGCAGACGCTACCCCTCGGTGGAGAAAGTGGTTGTTGAAGTGATGAATATTACCAGAGATGGGTCTTGGTATCTAGCCTACAAAGAGTACGCTCTACGCGGCCTTGGTGAAAACGTCATCGGTAAGGGCTCATACGCCTTCATACTGCCAAAGGAAACAAAACCAGCATACCTCTACCTTCACATATTCAAGACAGGCATACTATCCATTTTCGATCCGGAGAAGGAGCGCCCGATAGCCCTAATCAAGGTCGGCTGAACCTGACAGTCCTCGGCTTATTGACAAGATGGCCGGAGCCGGACACTATATAAAGCCCTCTAAAGACCTATATTCACCCATTAGAAATTCCTAGCCTGAAAAACAGGTGTGGCGGAAGTGGCCACAACAACGAAAAACCGGGTAATAAGGTACGGGTTCCCATAGAGTGGGTGTTGAAAGCAGAAAGCTTGAGTACTACGGCGCATATAAGAGGTTCCCATAAATGGGTGTTGAAAGGAGACCTACGGCAAAGCATTGGTCGGTAAAATCGTAATTGTTTCCCTCAAGAAGGGTGTTGAAAAGTCGGGCATAGTGGCGTGTGGCTTTTATGTGATGCGCGTTTCCCATAGAACGGGTGTTGAAAATTTCATTCTATTAAAACTTCACGTTTGGAGTTTCCCGTGGAATAGGTGTTGAAAGTCCGGGAACAATGACACACCGAAGGTTTGAAGCTAGAATGTGTTTCCCACGAAAAGGGTGTTGAAAGAAACACTCATGCAGAAAGGGAAGCATTACACCATCGCGGTTCCCATAGAGTGGGTGTTGAAAGAAATGCGGCTATAGGTCCGGATCGGGTTTCCCATAAAATGGGTGTTGAAATGCTGTCCCCACCGATCTAGTTGTGGTTTCCCTCAAAAAGGGTGTAGAAAGGCATAGGAAACCCTCTCCACCAATCACAAACGGAGAAAGTTTCCCACGAAAAGGGTGTTGAAAGTGCAGAATATAGACAAGAAGCAATTTGGTTGACTGGAATAGTTTCCCTTAGAATGGGTGTTGAAAGTTTTAAAGAGGCAGGCCTGCGTGGCGATAAGATTTGTGTCGTTTCCCATGAAATGGGTGTTGAAAGAGTTTGATTCGGGTTAGGGAGGAGTGGTTTCCCGCGAAATGGGTGTTGAAAGAAGTTAATTGGGTTGAAAACATCTTGTTCATAATTAAGGTTTCCCATGGAATGGGTGTTATACACTAGACAAATGACTCGCTTGAAAGCCTAGAAAAGAAGTAGCGCGCCTCAAGTATGGGCATGGTTCTCTCCCCGGCGAAAATTCTGTCAGCACATCTACGGACCAACTCTAAGAGGAGGTGCGAGTTCACCCTGTTCCTGAGAAAATCGTATAGAAACTTGTTCAACAGGTAGGCTGAGTAGTCGTCGTTAGGCTCGTAGAGGGAGGATATGAAGCGGCCCAGCGGTGGGTATTCCTCATCCGACGTGAAGTAGTCTCCATACCACCTCTGGATGTAGGAGGAAAGGCGTGGGATGAAATGCATCGACCTTTTCACCTCGCGAACGGCCCCCTTCCTTCCTCTCACCCCCCTCTGGGGTACTGTTATGACGACGAGTGTAGAAAGGTCGGAAACACCGAGCTTTTCCAGAGGTATGCGTTCTTTCTTAAGCCAGTAACAAAAATAGTTCAGAACAGCGAAGGTAGTGCAGAACTCGAAATCTAGTGGAAACGACCTGCCCATGGGGCCTAGAGCCCTCTTAATTTCATCCACTCTCACACGCACCCTCCCCTCCTTCAGGGCCTCCTCATCTATCAGGGAGGTGAAGAAGGAGTCGCGGAACTCCTCGCCCACATACTGCACGTTTAGTAAGGTGTTCGAGATTGGGATGGCTGATAGCTGGAGGTAGAGCCAGTAATGGACCGACTCCGGCGTAGGAACCTCCCCCGCAACCACCTTCATGTTCCTAGCCACGCTGGACGATAGCATGGTTGGCACTATGGTGGCGGAGTATTCCCTGTCTTTGACGGCTTTCTCCACTAACATGTCTATGAAGGTGTGTATTGCAGCAGCATCACCTTTAGCGGCCATCCTCCTCAGCTCACCCCACTTCCCGGTTCTGTACTGTGAGGCTATAGTTTGGAGGTTTCTACCCGCCACCAAGCGATACTTGGAAACGAAGTCGCTCATGAGAAGTGTGTAGTCTTCCCCTGCCGAGGATGTGTCGCCCATTGAAGAGAAACCAGACAAAGGATAAAGTGGTACCCCAGAAACCGATGGGATTTCCCGGTCTACATATATAGTCGTTCCTGCGTATGCAAATGTGAAAGGTATACGCATCCCCTCATACATGACGGGGAGTGAAGCCGCCTCGCCATCCACTTTTTTGACCCATGGTAACGGGGCGTAGCCACCCACACGGTCAGACCATGTTACCCCGTCAACCTTAAGAATGTCGGCACCATCAATAAAGAAATCATTCTGCCCCCCGTAGGGGAGGCGTTCAAAGCCTGATGAAAGCTTCTCCGCCCATGTGTCCACCATCCCCGCGTCATCTGAGGCTATTGCTATCGCGTATTCGGGAGCATATAGCACCTCTATCGATGCTACTCCCCTAACGTATTTCTGTCCCCCGTATTGGATGTAGCTGGCCGCCTCTGTGAACACCGCGCCCCCGGATACCAGCTTGGCACCGCAATAGATGCCCTTAGGGTATTCATTCCTCTCCCAGCCCAACATGGCGCCAAATATTCCAGCAACGGTCGGCGGTAGTGGCGAAGGATATGAAAGGCGCGTAGTTTCCGTATAATGTACCTTGAAGTGCGCCTCCGCAAACCTTATGCCGAGGAGTAGTGCCTTCATTCGTGTGTTCATTCCCCAAGGAGGAAGTTCGTGATTCTTTCAACGGCCTCCCTGCTGCTGACAGCCGGGAAGGTGTTGGGTGGTGAGACGATGTATTCTATCATGAATATCTCCCCCCAACCTATCGAGATATTCTTTAGCCTAGTTAGTAGCTGGGCATCCACACTTCCGCGGTCGTCCATGGATAGATACTGATAAATAGGGCGTATGCCGGCAGATGAGAGACATACCATCCCAACTATGTATTCCGGAACAACTAACGATGCCGAACGCCTAGGTAACACGTAGGACGGTGTAAGTAGTATGTCCAGTAGATCATGTATTCTCCGCCTTCTCTCCTTATCGTCGATAAACTTCTCACCCTTTCTCACCTCTCCTTCCGTCCCCTCCCAAACACCCACGTAGTCATAGACAGCCGCCCTCAACTTCGCGGGAAATGTGGCGACCTCAGTCTCGGTTATCATGGGTGGCTGGTCGGGAGAGCGTGGTGAGCGGAGTCCGAGGTCTGTAGATATGTCGGGGAGAGGTTTCAAGCTAGAGAGGTAGCCGATGGCTACTGGGCCCTGCCGGCGTCGGGCTTGCTTCCCTTTCTCCTCGGCAGCCATGAACCCGAAGAGGTCATTATCAACATATGTCTGGGGGTCGCCGGTGTCGAGTGAACGTATGTTTCCTTGCACGTTGCGGAGTTGGAAGGGGTCTATGCTGTAGCCCCGCTCCCGGAGGGCTTGCCGTATAGCGTGCTTCACTGCACGGGGTGAGACGAATGGTATCATACCCCTTCCCCAGGGATCGGTGAACTTTTTCATCATAATCCGCTGGCCCTGAGTCCAGTCTGCGTTCGCAAGACCGAAGGGCATGTTACATATAATCGCTATCTGCGCTATTCTACTCACTTTCAACCACCTCCTTCTTCTCAGAGGGCGGAAACGCACTGGCCATCCCCGCTATTATGGCGGCCTGGAGGGTGTAGAAGGATGGGTAAGAGGGGGCATCAAGTATATCCTTCTTCACGCCCACATCTAGGCCAGAAAAGCGGAGGTCCGCTATATTCCTGACCAGTTTGTACACGAACTTGTTCGGCTCTAATTCATTCCGTATGTCGTAGTATGTTCTTCGCAGAATAGACCATCCTCCACCGCCGGGGGAGCGGAGCACAGTTCGGGCCACGGCGAAAGCCCAGTCATATGCTTCTATCGGGTTCATCTGGTAGGGAAAAACTCTACATACATAAAAGCGTTTATAACAAATCTGTGGGTTTCAAACCCTTATTTCCATCTCGTCTACCGGGGAGGTGGACATGCCTGCCACATCGTTCACCTTCATATGTGAACTCCCCCGGCCTGTGGAGCTACGTTCTTTCTCTGGAGAGGTCGCTAGGGCCGTGTTCCTGTCCATGCTGGATGATACTATGCCGAGGCTTGCGAAGGAGTTTCATGAAGCCCAGTACCTCGCCCCGTACTCTGTGAGCCCATTCCTGTCGCCGGGAGGAGAAGTGCTGTCTCATTACCTCCCTGAGAGGAGGGTAGAGTTCCGCGTTTCCACACTCTCGGAGAAGGCTTCCGATGCAGTTAGGAGGTATGTGGAGAACGGCTTTGGGGAGGTCGTGATATATGGTGTCCAGGCTAGAATAATGGGCGTGCGAATGAGGACATTCCGCCGCCGGTCTAACATGATGCCTGCCAGGTTCGCCGTATGGTTCCGAACCCCTACGGCTTTCAGGTCGAAGACCGGAAAATACGTGGTGTACCCGGACCCATACCATTTCTTGAAGAACTTAGCGAAAATATATAAGAAGTATGAAGACCCAACGATTCCCTACCATAGGTATCGTGAATGGGTGCGAGAGGGTGGAATCATGCTGGAAAGCCAACATGTTAGAGGCATATACAGGGCCCCCGACCACCACGGCTGGTGGAGGGGTTTCACGGGCCGCGCGGTCTACTCCATGCCTGAAAAAGTATATGATTCTAGGATGGCGAGGCTGACGGCGGCGCTACTGGAATATTCGGAGTTCACGAATGTGGGAAAACATAGGACGGCGGGGTACGGGTTCTTGAGCTATCGCCCGTTAGCGATGGTGAGGCAGGGTGGCCGACGTCGGCCACTATATAAAACCCACCAATATTTGAGTACCTACTCAAAGGTTTAATGATTTAAATAGGTGGCCGACGACGGCCAGTAAGACCTTCATACGCTTTTTCGGGCACGATTACCCGCGCCTAGCCTTCGGAATATTACAATCCCGACAACGGCTATAACAATTATCAACACTATCGGGAGGATTGTGCCTATGCTGAGAAATGTAAACGGTTGGGTCTGCTGTTGTCCACCAGGCCTCTTGATAGAGATTGAGAGCGATGCCAGGTTCCTCCCCTGATAGTTGATCGTCACGCTCCCGGATCCTTCAGGCGTCTCCGGCGGTATGTTTACACCTATCTCGGCCTTCGACGTGCACATGGGTGAGAGCGATAGCTTTAGAGAGGTCTGTTGGAGGATTATCTGCGGGTTTGAGGAAATGAGCTGTAGCTCGACCTCGCCCGACATACCGTTCATGGGCTTCACCTCGAACTGAACCCTCCTAGGTGTTCCGGCGAAGACCTCCAAGGTCTTCGGCATCACGACCTCCAACCGTGGCTGCGGGAAAGACGTCTCAACCAATCTGTAGACGCCTTTGGAGGTCACTACTATAGCTGTTTTCTCGTCAGCCCAGGCTATTGATTTCACGACTTCTGGGAGGGCTGTCGGTATACGCGTGGCCTTATACCCGTCGTAGAGGACTAGCTCGCCCTTCGAACCTCCTATGAGGGCGTAGGCCCCACGCGGGTTGACGGAGACCGTTGTGAATGAGAGGCCCGCCACGGGCGTGGAATCTATTCTGTCCGGCTTGAGGTAGGCTATCCTCCCCTTATCAGTTACCGCCACAGCCCCGCAGGCGGTTACGTCCACGTCACGTAAAGTGTCGTTCTGTTTAGACGTCTTCAAACCCCCTACAGTCATTACAGCTATCTTTTCACCGACAGCGTAGCCGGGAGCTATTGCGAGAAGCTTGCCGTTAACCTGTGTGGTGGATATTGTGCCATCGATCCCTACGTCAACTATTCTTGAGGCCCC
>Ga0272447_1000549_pt1 | contig 27769 bp, 27 predicted proteins | sample YNPCB0133_FD_194589 | JGI IMG/M metagenome (GOLD analysis project Ga0272447, IMG submission 194589) | Hot spring microbial mat communities from Yellowstone National Park, WY, United States - YNP-CB-013-3 | ecosystem: Environmental > Aquatic > Thermal springs > Hot (42-90C) > Sediment | place... | reverse complement strand
TCTGTTTCTGGAGAATGAATCCATGCTTGATTATGTTTTCATGTCCGCATTTAGGGCAGGCTTCTGGCATTTGGCGTAATCAATCTTCACTACACTAATAGTATACCATTATAAAGTTGAAACTCTCCCTAAAGTTATCAAAAACCTGGGTCTAAAACCCCGCCCTATGCCTTGGGCACGGCTACGCCTAGAGGGCGGCTTGGTGCTCAATCTAAGGCAAAGATAAAAACCACATCGTTCTCCCAGTCAGGATGGGGCGAGCGCTTCGTGCCACCGTAAAGGAATTAGGGGGTAGGTAGCAAACCAGCTTGGGAAGCAGGATGGGTAAGTGATAAAGCAGTCTCCCATATTCCCAGCGCTTACTGGAGGCCTCAGCACCGACCACATCATCAATCACTCTTCTCATCTAAGTGTTTTCAAGGCTTGATCGCAACGAGGTTTAGAACCAGCAAGTTGACAACTGTATCCCGCAAACCCTTAGTAGGCTAGTGAGGAGCCACCGGTAGCAGCGTATAGGTATGGCTCAAGTGTCCATAAGATAAGGCTTTTCGGGAATTGCACCCCTTGATTTGCATTGTCTGTCATGACATTTGCTTCACCAAATAAGGGAGCGTTGCTGTAAAATTCTGCCCCCGCTGCCCCAGACAAACCCCGCCCGCCATCATGCCAAGTGTGTTACATTTGTTAATATCACTTAGCATTTGCTTTAATTTTTTTTCATTTCAGGAGTGTGGGTATGACTGGTTGGATGGCTTGGCTGTTGCGGTCGGACGGTACGCCTTGGGTGGCGCAGCAGGTGGTTTGGTCCGTGTTGCGCATGGTTGCAGGTGTGATGATGATCCACAATGGGTTGGACAAGTTGGCGGATATTCCGGGGTTTGCAGAGGCCTATGTGCAGGTGATTGGGTTGCCGTTCCCTATCTTTTTCAGCTACGTGGCTGCGGGTACGGAGATCGTAGGTTCGGTGCTGTTGATCATGGGCTTAGGCACCCGTTTGGCGGCGGCAAGCCTGCTGGCAACGATGGCGGTGGCCATCTACCATCACATCAAGGTGGCGGGGTTCAGCCTTCCTTACCTGGAGTTGGCCAGTGTGTATGCGGCCTGTTTCCTGTTTTTGACGGTGCAGGGGGCGGGGTGGTTTTCCTGCGACCAACTGCTGGGGCAATGGTTGACCGATCTGGCCCAATCACGCCGAATGAAAAATCTGGAACAGTCGCTCCAGGCGATGCCGACTCCCCAAGAGGTGCGATGAACGATGCAGTGGTGACCGGAGGGACAGATGGTCTGCTCCGGTTGCCCATGCCAGTTCCCAAATCAATGGTTGTAAGATGAATTAGGTGGGGCATTACCTGTGTGTTTGCTAGGCTAATGCGATGGCAACCGTCCTAATTATTGAAGATGTGCAACCCGATGCGGCCTTGCTGGCGGGTTATCTGCAAGGGGAAGGCTTTGTGGTGCATCGAGTGGCCAGTGCGGAGGAGGCACACCAGTATTTAGCGAAACAAAAACCCGATTTGATCCTACTGGATGTGGTGTTGCCGGGGGAAAGTGGGTTTGAGTTTTGCCGCCAGGTGAAAAGGCAACCCGAAACAGTGAATATCCCCATCATTATCTGCTCCAGTAAACAGGGGGATATTGATAAGTTTTGGGGGATGAAGCAGGGGGCAGCCGCTTATCTTACCAAACCAGTAGATAAGGGAGAATTAATCCGCACGGCTCGCAGTTTGGTGGGGCGGTTCTGAGGGAGTTCGGTGCGCAAAATGATTGATGGCTAAATCAACCAGAGCATTCAGAATGGCGGCAGCGGCGGCAGAACCCCCTTTGCGTCCTTGCACCAAAATTTGGGGGATGGGGGTCCGGGCAAGTCGGGCTTTGGCTTCCAAAACATGCGCAAATCCCACAGGGGCAGCAATCACCAAAGCGGGGGGGGCCGCTAAAGTCGGGTACAGTTCGCAGAGTTTGGCTAAAGCGGTAGGGGCGTTGCCGATCACCACCACAGCACCAGGATAGTGGGCCAAGGCGTGGGCCATACCCGAAGCGGCACGGGTTTCTCCCCCTGTTTCTGGCGGTGCTAAATCTAGGGCGTTCACTAGGGGATTGGGCAGGTGAGCAGCCAGATGGTTTTTCACCCCTTGCGCTACCAAACCCACATCTGTCACGACCGGGGCCTGTCGGTGCAGGGCATGAATACCCAGGTCAATCACTTGGGGACTAAATCGCAGGAGATACTTAAATTCAAAATCCGCTGTGGCATGAATCACCCGCCGAATGATGGTATATTCTGCCGCTGTCCACCCCCAAGGATGGCTGCCAATTTCCCGGTCAATCACGGCAAAACTGGCCGCTGTGATTGCATCCAAATCCATAGCTGCATCCCCACTACTTCTCCAGTGTCGGGGATGGTTCTTCCCGGTAGGTGCTGATTGTAGAAATTTGTAACCGAAAATCCCCCGGCTGAAAGGTGGGATTGCGTTGCCCGTCGTAGGCAAATTTACTCAGCATGATTTGCAAAGAAACCACCCGGCGCAGATTGATGGGGGGTGCGTTGGGAACGGTCTTGGCCCGAAAGACAGGTACCAAGTCGGCAAAAGGAATTTTTACCGTGATCCAAGTAGCCGGTTGGGTGTCAAATTGGGCACTGTAGGCTAGGCTATCCCAACCGGAACTGTCCCTGAGCAAAAATTTATACCGTTTGCCATCCCCCCGCACCCGCAGAACCAGACCCGTAGCCGCAGACAGGTCCAAGGGGGGTTCCAGATTTCGGGTACGAATGGAAGCAAACCCGCCGTTGTTTTCCGTCGTCACCGTCCCTTCAAACCGAGCACCGGCAGGGTCAGGCACCAAACGACTGCGGCTGAGACCCCCCATCACCACGTCATCCAGGGCACCCCAGAGGGCAACCGTGTCCGGCTGAGTCAGGTCCATAATCAATTCCCCTTGGGGCATCACAGTGGCAGGGGGTGGGTTCAGACCCAAAGTCCGCTGAATACAAGCGACCACCGGCACGGCTTCAAAGTAGATCATGGTCTGCCAGAGCCGACCGACATCAGGAAAGGGCATGGGATCAGGTAACGCTTCACCCCTTCTATAATAAGGGGATCACTGCTGATTGGTGCGAGGAAATTCACTACGGCTATGACCAAAATCCCTTGTGTCGGCAGACTTTAACCACATGGAAAAACTATATTCCATTTCGTATGTATATGCCAGTCCTAGTTATGCAATTAATAATTTGTCACCCGGCACTATCGTTGTAATTCTTTGAGATTTAGTCATCGCTTATTTTGTCCAAGTTTCATCTTTTTGCTAAGTACGGAAACCGTTTGCAAAGATTGCCCTGGTGGTAGCGTCAGTGCCAGTTGTGTAACCCCTATTTAGAACCCCAGCGTATTGTGAAGCAATGCCAAAAGGGAACCCACTGGCGTTTAGTCCGCGAACATATCCGGGGCTAAGGTTCCTTGGGCTACCTTGGTCACCGGCCCGGTCATGGTGATGGCAAAATCCGGGGCAATCCGAATCGCCAATTCCCCGCCCGGCATCTCTACGGTGACCTCGGACGCACATAACCCCAACCGATGCACTACAGCGGCAGCCGCACTGCTACTACTCCCAGAAGCCAAAGTGTAACCCGCCCCCCGTTCCCAAATCTCCAGCCGCAACCGATTGGGGGACACCACCTGCACAAACTGCACATTCGTCCGCTGAGGGAAATAGGGATGGGTTTCCAAGGCCGGGCCGTAGGTCTGCGCCAAAGCTGGGGTCGTTTCCGGCACCACAATCACACAGTGGGGGTTGCCAATGGTGGCTGCCGAGAAAGTAAAGGTTCGCCCCTGCAGCTCAATTGGTTCCTGAATCACCTCCCGATCCGGCCCCGCCACCGGAATCAACCGACTCTGAAACGACACCTGCCCCATGTCCACCTCTACCTGCCGCCCCGCCTGCTGCACCTGTGCCCGCACCCGCCCACCGAGGGTTTGGATGTAAAACGGTGCCTCACCCACTTTGCCCTCATCCCAGAGATAGCGGGCGAAAATCCGTAGCCCATTGCCGCTTTTTTCCGCCTCCGACCCATCCGGATTGAAAATGCGCAGACCAAAATCCGCCCCTGGTGCCGGCAAAGGCCCTAGCAAAATCCCATCGCTCCCTACTCCAAAGTGCCGATGACACAGGCGTTGGATGGCAAAAGGTTGCAGGGCCATCTCCAGCCGTTCCGGGTCCAGCACCAGGTAATCATTACCCAGGGCGTGGTATTTCCAAAAGGGAGTCACCAACTAGTTCGACTCCTCCTCGTACTGCCGCTGGGGTAAATTCACAGGCGGTTGATAGGGTTCTGCTTCCGCCCAGGCATCGGTTTCCAAATCCACCGGCTCCGTTTCCAAAGGCTCCGCATAGGCGGTTTCGACCCGACGGGTGGTTTTCTGCTGGACAGGACGGGTTGCCGGTATCTCCGGTTCTGCCCAATCTGCTTCTGCCTGCACCCGCTGCCGTTCACTGCTGGTAGGGCTGCCACTGCCCAAGCGATTTTCATAACTCACAGGCCGGGGTAAATAATTGGCATCATCCTCCCGCTCCCAGGGGGGTTTGCCAATTCCGATCGCCTCGAGCCAGCCACGGGTGAGTTGGTTGAGCCGTTCCTCTGCCCCCTCAAACACAATCAACTTGTCCGTCCCGACACTGACGACTTCCTCGACCGACAGTTCATAGGTACTCAACAGGCGGGCAGGAATCCGCGGTATCCCCAACGAGTCAATCACCAAATGGGAAATGCGGCCATCAGGCACCGCAAATTCAAAATCCCGCACCTTACCCAAAAATTCCCCGGTTTCCGTCACCACCTCACTGCCTACCAAACGGGTGTAAGGGGTCAGGTCCAACTCCGCCAATACCCGGTCGTCTTCTACCAAAATCACGTCCCCGATCTGCCGCACGTGTTGCCACCGCAGCGAGTGACTCGGTTCCCCCGGCAAATAATTACTCACAAGCGAATCCTTAATATCCAACGCCACAACCTGCCACGCATCCACATCACACCAAACCTGGCTAACGACCCCCAAACGTCGCCCTCGGTCACGAGTAATGAGCTGGCAATCAATCAGCGCCGAACGAAAACAAACCTGGGTTGTCGCTTTCATAGTACGTGCCGGTGAGACAATTGCGCCCTAGGGCCATCCGCTCTGAAAGACGGATACAACACCGGACAAAAGTGAACTTTTGCCCAGGTTGCCGCTTTCTTCCTGCCAACGCCTACGGCTCGCTGATGCGAACGGCGACTTCTAGCTAGCAGTAGGTTTCCAGCCTACCGCCCCGCCAGAGGCATCTCCACAGGCGTCACTTCCCCCAGAGCTTGGGGTAGTTCACTCAATTTTACTCCACAAGAATGGGAACTCGCTAACGCAATGAAGTGTTGTGACGCCAAGTACCCAATTGCCCGGTAAAAGGCCTCCAACCCACTGACGCTATTGAGGACTCAAGGGAAGCCCTCTATCTTAACGGGATTGGTTTTTTATTACTTTACTAAGAACCCGTGGTCTGCATGGCCAACCGTTCCTTCAACTGCCGTAAGGCGTCGGCCCAACGGGGGTCGGGTTCGGTCGCTTCGTAGCTACTGCTGGTACTGGCCGGGGTAGGTTGGGCTGGGGATTTACGCCGGTTCTGCTGCCGTTGGCTGTTGCGGTTGGGGGTATCCCGGCGGGGCGCAGGGCGTTCTGTCACCTTCACAGATTTGGAAACGGGTTCTCTCAGCTCCGGGGCTGCCGTCGCTACCGTATCTAGAGGCGCAGGCGCTTCCTTAATTTCTTTCTCTTTTTCCTTATCTTTGTCCTTACCCTTTTGACGGGGCAGCGCTTTTTCCACCTTCAGGGGTTGCTCCCGGAACGTCTGACCATTGAACCGACTGACCAAGCTATCCGCCTCCGCTTCTGTTTTCACCGTGATAAAACCGAACCCCCGGCACTTGTTGGTCTTGCGGTTGGTAATCAGCTTCAGCGATTGAATGTCCTGCGCCTCCCGGAACAGGGCATCCAACTCCTGCTTGTCCACATCTTCGGGCAAATTACCCACATAAATTCGTACACTCATGGAACACCTCCTACATACAGCAGATCATGGGGAACAGCAAACCATTGGGGAACCGGTAAATGGTTGGTGAATCGGCAGGATTGGACGCACAAATTGGTAACAAATCCTGACATCTTGCCAGCCATGACCCAAGGGCCGACCGGCGTCTTTCCTAGCTTATCACTTTTAGGTTATCACACCCTACAGTCGGGTGGAAAAAGCTGATCCCCGTTCCTTAGTAACCGGTTGCCTGTGCATCCATGACCCATTTGGCGGCCACCCGGGTCACACCACTGCGAAAATTCCCTTGCGGGTCCAACTCTAGCCAACGAAACCCAGGATAGGCCGTATCCAAAGTAAACATTTCTGCCTGCGGGGCAAATTGAATACAGGTCGAAGGGCTGCTGTAATAGGTCACACCCTGGCGTTGCCACATCCGTTCCTGATGCACATGGCCACACAAAACCACCTTCACCTGGGGGTAGGCATCGCAAATACGCCAAAATGCCTCGGGATTGGCCAACCGACTGTCGTCCAACCAGGGCGAACCCACCGGAAATAGGGGGTGATGCAGCGCAATAAGCGTCGGTTCCGGCGATTCTGATAACACCTGTGCCAAGTAATGCAGTTCCGCCGCCAGCAGTTCACCACCTACTAACCCCGGTATCGCCGAATTCAGAAGAATAAACCGCCAACCCCCCTGCACCCACGTCTTGTCAGGTCGGCAGCCGCCACTGGTCAATACCTGGTTTAACGTTTCCTCGTGGTCGTGGTTGCCCGCTGTCCAATACATCGGACAGGTCAAAGGCTGAAGGATCGCTAATAGCTGCTGGTAGGAAGCGGGAGTTTCATCCTGGGACAAATCTCCCGTCAGCAGCAGGACATCCGGTTGGTAAGCCTGTACCTCGGCCACCACCGCCTGGAGTGTCAGCCCGGTAGGGCAGCCGAGTAACGTTTGGTGCGGGTCCGCAAAAAGATGGGTATCCGTAATCTGTACGACCCGCAGGGGCTGGGGCATGACCTAGGGCTTAATCGTCATAGACCCGGCACTCAACTGCGCCCGGGTTGGCATCGCAGTACTGTTCCAACGCGGTTTTCACCTTTTCCTTTTCCCGTTGGTGCGCCGCCTCCGCTTGCAGTTCTTCCACGGTGTCCCAGGCCACCGCACATTCGGGGTCCGCTTCCCCCTTGCGGTCGCAAATGGCACGGGCAATCTCCCGCTCCGCTTGAATTTGGGCGTGTATATCGCTCATGGCAAAATCCTCATCACGAGGGTACTTTACTTATATTCGTAGCGCAGATACATCCGTAGCACTGTTTTTATTGTACTTTTTTTCAGAATTCCCCGTCAGCCGCTGAGCCAGACCGGTCAGCCGTGCCAAAGCCATGCGTGCCCCCTGCACCAAAGCCATTGCCGCCTGGGGTTGTCGCACCATTGCCCAGACCAACGGCAGCGGACGCAGGTGCCCTGTCGCCCTATCCACTGCCGCTTCCAAAGGGGGCAAAGTTTGGTGCATGGCATCGCTAATGACGCGTACCATTGCCAGGTGGGGCAGGTGGGCCAAAAGCGGGTAGCCCTCCATTTCCACCACCGCACAGCCAAAGGTTTGTCCCAAGCGTTGTTTCTCCTGGGGTTGAGTGACGATCCGGGGAACGGTTAACGCCCTGGCAACCGGCAACCCCAACCGTTGGGACAACCATGCGGTCAGCAGCGGGTCACAGGGACGGGTCGCCCCACTGACTGCATCGGTACAACTTTGGCAAATCACCGCATCGCCTACTGCCCAACCCGGTTGCAGCCCTCCAGCCAACCCCAGCAGAATCACTGCTTGTTCTGCCCCTACCTGCGGTGGCAAGGCCCGCCCCCCCAGGGGAATCGCCACTACCGGCCAGGCGGGGTCTGCCCCCCGGCGCACCGCCCAATACTCTGCCCCTTGGGGTGCTAACAACGTCAAGCCGGGGATACCTGGGTTTGTTTGGGAGGAAACCATTGCAACACCCACAAAAGGATTTGGGACAGTCGGGGCAGGAGGCGGGGTTGGAGCAATGCCGGGTCAAACGCACGCATCCGGTAGTGATTTTCGCTAATGCAGGTCGCCAAAAAACGCCGCAGGGTCAAATCCGGGGCGAATACCAATGCCCCCCCCGCCGTAAAGCCACTCCCTGCCGTTGCCGCCCCCCGAAACGAACCCACCAGGTGACTCAGGGCCTTGCCGTAATTCCAAAGCGCATTCATTGCTCGATAGGGGGCCACTCCCCAGCCCCGGCGACTTTGCTCGTAGGCCAGCCAATTGACAAAAAACACAATATGGCGGGCTTCTTCTTCAATAATGGGGTCAAACAGGGTAAACAACGCCTCCGGGAAAAAACCCGACTGCTGGGCAATGCGGAAAAACCCAAAGGCAAAAAAGGAATCCAAACACTCGCTAAACCCAAAATCCACAAATGCCTGGCGCACATTCCGGGGTGGGGTAAATGCCACCTCCAGATGCACGGGAATCCCATACCGTTGCACCAAATTGGCGAGTAACCGGCCATGCCGAGCTTCTTCTGCCGCTTGCAGGGCCACTGCTTGACGGAGCAGGGGGTCATCAATTTGCTCAGCAAACGCCTGGGCCATCACCCCTGCCCGTTGTTCCGTCGCCAGGGCCTCCTGCCAAAAGGGAATCTCCCGCAAAAAATGCAGCGTTTTGGCATCCAACTCCGGCCAAGCAAAGGTGTCCGGGTCGTAGGTGCGGTGTGTTTCCAGCAAACTGCGACAGAATAAATCCCGATGGGCAGGACTTCCCAAACGCATGGCATTCACCCCTAACACAAGACCCTTCCCACCCTACCAAATCCCATCGCTGAAAAAAACGCCCCCAGGAACCTGCCTCGCAGTTATGGTACAGTCATACCGACGCCATTGGCTAGGCTGATGTCGCTGATTCAACACCTCCAACACCAACTCCGCCAGGGGGCAATCACGAGCGTAGCTTTGGTGGAGCAGTACCTGGAACGGATTCGCCAGCGGGAACCCCAGGTGCGGGGCTATCTCACCGTCACCGCAGAACAGGCGCTTGCCCAGGCCCAAGCCATGGATGCCCGGCGTGCCCAAGGAGAGGACCTGGGATGGTTGATGGGAATTCCCATTGCCCTCAAGGACAATCTCTGCACCCAAGGCATTCCCACCACCTGCGCTTCCCGCATCTTGGCGGACTATCGGCCTCCCTACGATGCCACGGTGGTTGTGCGGTTGAGGCAAGCGGGGGCGGTGCTCTTGGGCAAAACCAACCTGGATGAATTTGCGATGGGCAGTTCCACCGAGCATTCGGCCTTCCAAATCACGCGCAACCCTTGGGATGTCAGCCGAGTGCCGGGGGGTTCTTCCGGGGGGTCGGGGGCAGTGGTGGCGGCGCAGGAATGTGTGGTGGCCTTGGGTTCGGACACAGGCGGTTCAATCCGGCTACCGGCGTCCTTTTGCGGGGTGGTCGGTGTCAAACCTACCTATGGCCGGGTGTCCCGCTACGGTTTGGTGGCCTATGCTTCTTCCTTGGATCAAATTGGGCCGTTGGCACCTACGGTAGCGGATGCGGCGATTGTCCTGGGCATGATTGCCGGGCATGACCCCAAAGACAGTACCAGTATTGATGCCCCGGTGCCCGACTATTTGGGGGCTTTGGCAAACCTACCGACCCATCAACCCTTGGCGGGATTGAGCTTGGGCGTCATTCAAGAAACATTGGGAGAAGGTTTGGACCCGGAGGTGGCACAGGCGTTTGACCAGGCGGTGCAACAATTCATCCAGTTGGGAGCCAAGGTGATGCCCATCTCCTGTCCCACGTTTGCCACTGGCTTGGCGGCCTATTACATCCTGGCACCGGCGGAGGCTTCAGCGAATCTTGCTCGTTACGACGGGGTACGCTATGGGTTGCGGGCACCGGCAGCGGATGTGGTGACTATGTACGGCAAAACCCGTGGGCAGGGCTTCGGTCGGGAGGTGAAACGGCGGATCATGCTGGGCACCTATACACTTTCCCAGGGGTACTACGATGCCTACTATCTCCAGGCGCAGAAGGTGCGGACCTTGATCCGGCGGGATTTCGACCAGGCGTTTACCCAGGTTCAGGCGTTGTTGTGTCCTACGGCTCCTGTACCAGCGTTTCCCATCGGCAGCAAGGAAAACGACCCGCTGAGTATGTATCTCACGGATTTGATGACCATTCCCGTCAACTTGGCGGGCTTGCCTGCCTTGAGCGTGCCCTGTGGATTTACGTCAACGGGTTTGCCGATTGGGTTGCAGGTGATCGGCCCGGTGTTGCAAGAGGCGCTCATTTTGCAAATTGCCCACGCCTACGAACAGAGTACCCCTTGGCATAAGCAGGTGCCCCCCTTGGTGCGGGATGGACATGGATAAGGGTTGGTCGTGGGCTTTGGTGGGTGGTGTGGTGGGGGGACTGGTCGCTCTGGGGGTTGCCCGTGTTGTGGTGTGGCAAGGACGCAATCGTTCGGTGCAACCCAAGGCAACTGTCAGTACGCCTGCGTCTCAGCAAAGGGCACAGCCTACTGGGGGGGCACGGGTCGCAACCGCACCGGTTCTCAATCCCAACCCAGAGCAAGCAGCAATAGCGTTGATCCAGAACCTATACCAATCTCTTTCCGAAAAAAATTGGCAGCAAGCTCGTCTGGCCTACACACCTGCTTTGCAAAGCCAATTTGACCCTACGTTTTTTGCCCAGTTTGTGCGGGTAACTGTACAGGATTTACAGGTGATAGAACGCAGGGCCGGGAAGTGGCAGTTTTTGGGAAGAAACACCTATTTTTATCCCAATGGGGACACGCAGGAAGAGGAACGCAGTTACACTGTCATTTGGCACAATGGGCAACCGTTGATCAGTGATTCCCAATTTATTCGGGTCATTAAACCTCGTTGAATGGGATGGTGGAGTGTTGAAGAGGGAATCCCTGTCGGCGAGAGAAATACCCTCTAACTCCGAGGGCGGTTTACTCCGTGTTATGGGGAATTGTATCTTTCCGGTGCATTTCTAGCACTTTCTATAGCAACTCCATAGTTTCCCCTTCACTAAAAAATTAAGCCACTCGAACATTTGGGTTATTACGATGCAGCTTCAGCCGTTCTGCTTTTTGGGAGCAGCAGTTCCTCGCCAATCTGTGATTTTGACTCCCTATAGCTAAGCATACAAAGGTTGACATGATATGGGTCGCTGGGCATAGCCCCACATTGGTTTCCCAGAATCTTAAGGCGACAACCTTAACCTACCTAGCTATACTAAGTCACTTTTCAATAATGTAGAGGTGTCCCACAGTCAATACCGTATTCATGCCATTTCAGAAGAAACTGGAGTAGGGGGATGGAATTGCCATGAACGTTTGAGGCACTGCACAACAACACCGTTTCCCACGTCAATTTCTTGTTACCCTAACGTGCGATGACACATGCGGATAGCTTGGTAGCCCCGTACTTTAGTACGGGGAGGAAAAGCCCGCAAGCGACTTTAGTCGCTCTGTGCTAAACTATGCTTTATCGCCATCCTTGGTGAAAAACCCAATCGGCGACAGTTGTTACAAGTAAGCAGAACCTTGGGGCTTTACCTTAAGGAACTGTGTAGAGGCGGTTTGCTCACGCCTTTACGAGTCCGTTTGTGGACTGCGTAAGAATCCCCCGACTTTAGTCGGTGGGAGTGTCAAAACCTGCGTATCCTGCCAAGGGAATTGCCATAGATGGCCGGTGACCCTACGCCCTTACCACTTCACGACTAAGATGGCGGTAGTGATTCCTGGAAAGGGAATTGGGCCACTGGGGGGTAGGGGATGAGTGTATCCATTAGCCTGTGCATGATCGTTCGGGATGAGGCGGACAGACTGCCTGCGTGTCTGGCGAGTGTCCGGGATTGGGTGGCGGAAATGGTCGTGGTGGATACGGGTTCCCAGGATGATACGGTACGGATTGCCCAGGAGATGGGGGCAAAGGTGGCATTTTTCTCCTGGCAGGATGACTTTGCCGCAGCTCGCAACTATTCCCTGTCCCTGGCCCAAGGAGATTGGATTTTGGTGGTGGATGCGGATGAGGTGGTGACTCCGGCGGCGGTGCCCCTGATCCAAGAGGCGGTGCAGGATGACCACCTTTTGGCCGTGCAGTTGGTGCGACAGGAAATAGGCAGTCGCCAAAATCCCTATTCCCTGGTGTCCCGTTTGTTTCGTAACCGCCGGGATATTTATTTTCGGGGCGCATACCACGAATTGATTGACGATAGCATTACCCAGATTCAGGCCCAAGAACCCCATTGGCGGGTGGGGGTCCTCTCGACGGTTGCCCTCCAGCACCGGGGTTATACGCCCGAGGCCATTCAAAGTAAACAGAAACAGATGCGGATGCAGCGGATTTTGACCCAGGCGGCGGCTCGTCAACCCCAGGATGCCTACCTGTGCGCTAAGTTGGGGGCGCTGTACCTGGCAGAAGGGAATACGGATCAGGCGTTGACCTGGTTAAACCGGGGTTTGGCCCTCCATCCCCCCGAACCGATGGTGCAGTATGAAATTCACTTTCACCTGGGCTTGGCCTACGGACGCAAAGGGCAATGGCCACAGGCCGAAACCCACTACCAACAGGCCATCCACACCCCTTGCCCTCCCCTGGTCAAACTGGGGGCCTACACCAACCTGGGCAGCCTTTACCACGAACGGGGGGCGTTTGCCCAAGCCCGTACCCTCTTTGAGCAGGTGATTCAGATTGACCCCACCTGGGCCACCGGCTATTACAACTTGGGGTTGACGCTCAAGGCCCAAAAACTCCTGCCCGCTGCTGCCCAAGCCTACCAAACCGCCCTCCAACTGGACCCCACCCTGGCACCTGCACACCAAAATTTGGGCATTGTTTTGTGTCAATTGGGTGATCTGCGGGCAGCGCAAACCCATTGGCAAACTGCTATCGCTTTGTACCAGCAACAAGGGTCACCCGCAGGCGCGCAATTGCAACAGGAATTGCAACGTTTGGGGTTGTGGAACGCTTCTTAACCGCAAGCAGATCAGGCCCAGGAATAGCACCCTGAATGTCCCTTCTCTGCCCGTCATGCGCTGGTTGGAGTTCTGCAAATCTTGCGCTATGATGGGGGGGATGGTATCGCCATGACAGCCATTTTGCTCCAGCTCAATCTGTGTGATTCCCCGGCAATTAACCCTTACCAATTTCCTCAGTTATCGCCAGGCCAGTTTGGAATTTAGCGGCCTGCACGTTGCCTGTATCTGCGGTCCCAATGGCGCCGGTAAATCCTCGTTGCTGGAAGCCATCACCTGGGCCTTGTGGGGAGAATCCCGCGCCACCAATGCCGACGATGTGATCCGGACCGGCAGTACGGAAGCCCAAGTGGATTTTCGTTTCAGCTGCGGCAACCAGACCTACCGGGTGATCCGGGCGCGCCGACGGGGGCATACGACCTTGGAATTTCAAGTCTGGGGACAGGGGCGGTGGCATTCCCTCACCCAACGGAGCATCAAGGATACCCAGGAGTTAATTAACCGGGAATTGAAATTGGATTACACCACGTTTATCCATTCCGCCTATCTGCGCCAGGGACGCGCTGATGAATTCATGCTCAAAACGCCCAGCAAACGCAAAGAGGTCTTGGCCAATTTATTGCAACTGGACCACTACGACGCATTAGCGGAACAGGCTAAAAAACGGGCCAACGAACACGAATTGCAGGTGAAACATCTCCAGCACACCCTCCAGGCCCAAGCCCAGGAATTGGCCCAAGCCCCCCTGATTGCCCAGCAGTACCACGCTCTGCAGCAGGAGATTCAGGCCACCCAGGAGCGTTACCACCAATTGCAACAGCAACTCCAGCACCAGCAACACCACCAACACCAACGGCAGCAGTGGGTCGAACAGTACCAATGGCTCTGCCAGCAACGCCAGCAAATCCGTCAGGATCAAGCCCAAAACCAGGCCACCCAGGAACGTCTCCGCCAGCGGCTGGAGCAACTGGCCCATCTCCTTGCCCAAAGCGAGGTCATCACCCAGGCTTACCGCACCTACACCGACTTGCAACAGCGCGAAGAACACTGCAACCAAAAAGCCCAACAGCACCACCAACTCCAGCAGGCGTACAACCACCTGCAGGCCCAACAGCAGCAACTGCTCCATCAACTCGAACTGCAACAACAGCAGTGCCACACGGAATGCCAAACCCTCCGCCAGCGCTGCGACACCCTGGCCCTGATCCAGCAAGAAGCCGCCCAGATCGCACCTGCCCTTGCCCAACTGGCCCAGGCCCGCAGCCATTTGCACACCCTTGAGCAGCAGGCTGAACAGTACAAACCCCTGTACCACCGCTACCAACAACTTCTGCACCAGCATCAGCAAGCCCGTGCCCGCCAAGAAGCCCAACTTCAGGAACAGCAACGGCAACTCCAGCACTGGCAGCAGCAACTGGCGCAACTGGGCGATGTGGACCAACAGACCGCAACCCTCACCCAGCAACTGGCGGAATTGGATAAGAAAAAAGTGTATTTAGACCACGTAGAAGAAAAAGGCAAAGAACGCAAAAGTTTTCAAGACCATCTCAAAGCCCGCCTGGAACACTACCGCACCCAATTGGCCCAACTGGAACAAAAAATCAACCTCCTCAAACAACCCGAAGCTGTCTGTCCCCTGTGCGCCCGCCCCCTTGACCCAGAACATTGGCAGTTAGTTCACAAAAAACAGGAACTGGAACGGCGAGAATTGGAAGAAGCCATTTGGCTCACCCAAGAACAGATCACCGTGACCGAACGGGAAATACAGGTATTACGACAAGAATATCGGGAAGTCAAAAAACAATGGGAAGCCCGGGAACACCTCAATCAACAACTCGGCCAACTCCAGCAAAAACGCCAACAACAGCAGGCATTGCACACCCATATCCAGCAAACCCAAGCCCAAATTGAGCAACTCCAAGCCGCCCTGGCCCAACCCGCATCCAGCCCCGAACTCGACCAAATAGCCGCCCAATTAGCTGCCCTCAACTACGACGAACAAGCCCATCTGTGCGCCCGGGCTGAAGTGGAAAAATGGCGTTGGGCCGAAATCAAACAGGCAGAAATTCACAACGCCGAAAAAGAATACCATTGCCTCGCCGCCCAATTACGGCAACGCGAGCAACAAGCCCAAGACTTAGCAGCCCAAATCGCCCAAGCCAGGCACCATTCCCCCTTGTGCTATGAATTGGAGCGGGTGGCGCAACAATTGCACGAACTCGCCTATGACCCTGCCGCCCACCAAGCCCTTCGCCAACAACTCCAGCAGTACCGTGATGCTCCTTTGCGGTACCAAGAACTCCAACAGGCCCAGCAGGAATATCCCCGCCTCCAGCAGGAATGGGAAAACCTCACGGCTGCCGCTGCCACCCTTGCCCAGCGGGAGCAAGAACTCACACACCAGATCGCAACCATCCAGGCCACCCTGCACGACCTGCCCGATCTAAGTGCCACCATTGCCGACCTCACCGCCCAAATCCAGGCCCAGCAACAAATATTACAAACTCAGTACATTCAAAGCGGCACCCTCCAAGAGCGGCTCCAACAACTCGAGCAACTGCGGGAGAAATACCAGCACAACGAGCAGCAGTTGGCCCACCATCAGCGCCAATGCCAAATCTACCGCGCCCTGACGCAAGCCTTTGGCAAAAATGGCATTCAAGCCCTGATGATTGAGCAGGTGTTACCCCAATTAGAAGCCACCGCCAATCACATCTTGGGACGCTTGAGCAACCACCAACTGCACGTCAAATTTAGAACCCAAAAGCCCGTCAAAAGTGGCAATCAAATGGCTGAGACCCTGGACATTTTCATAGCCGATCACCAGGGCACTCGCCCCTACGAAACCTACTCTGGCGGGGAAGCCTTCCGGGTGAACTTTGCCATCCGGTTGGCCCTAGCCCGCCTACTGACCCAACGGGCCGGTGCGACGTTGCAGTTGTTGATTGTGGATGAGGGGTTTGGCACGCAGGATGCCCAGGGCTGTGACCGGCTGATTGCCGCCATCAGTGCCATTGCCGATGAATACGCCTGTGTGCTTTTGGTGACACACATGCCCAACCTGAAAGAAGCGTTCGCAACCCGCATTGAGGTCAGCAAAACCGATCAGGGTTCCCAGGTGCAGTTGGTTGTGTGATGCAGCGGATTGCCATTGTGGGTGCAGGGGTCATCGGGGCAGCCATTGCCTGGGAAATGGCTGGGCAAGGGGATATTCATGTGTTTGAAGCGCAACCTGCTCCCGCCCAAGGATGCACTGCCGCAGCTTTGGGGTTGCTCATGGGTGTCTTGGCCGAACGGGGGACGCACAAACGCCTGGCCAGCCTCAAACGTTATCACGACATCCACACCCATACACCGCTGCCCGGCAATACCCGGGGCATCCTCCATCTCTACCAGGACCCTCAGCTATGGGATCAGGTGCGTCATCTCCTGCCCCGACGACAGCGCCAGGGTTGGGCCTTGCATCCACTGACCCCAGCCGAAGTGCACAGCCACTTTCCCCATTTAAACCACACCGGTTTGCTCGGAGCGGTTTTTTCTCCCCAGGAATGGCAGGTGCAGCCTATCCCGGTCACGCAGCAATGGCTGGACTTGGCGCAAAAGCGGGGTGTGCAGGTGCACGTCAATACCCCGGTGGTGCGGGTGATGCCTGGGCCACCGATGCGTTTGCTATTGCCGGAGCGGCAGCATGAATGCGACTGGCTGGTTATCAGTGCCGGTTTGGGTTCAACGCAACTGGCCGGGCTGACAGCGCCTTTTCAGTTGGAACCGGTCCTAGGGCAAGCCATCGCCGTCCTGTGTCCCGAGTTAGCCGACTATCCCGTTGTGTACGGGCAGGATACGGCCATCGTGCCCCAAAGGGATGGTTTGGTGTGGGTGGGCGCAACAGTAGAAGTGGCTACGTTCGGGCAACCCGTGCCCCATCCTACCCACCTAGAACACCTGTGGCACAAAGCGATCCATTGGTGTCCCATCTTGCAGGGAAAACCCTGGCAACGGCAGTGGTATGGTTTGCGACCGCGACCGGTAGGGCAACCAGCACCCATTGTCCAAGTCGATCCCCACCATGCGCAGATCATTTGGGCCACCGGCCACTATCGCAACGGCGTTCTACTGGCCCCTTGGACCGCCGCCCGGGTACGCCAGGTCATCCAAGGGCACTGCTCGACCGACTGAGCGCTTGCGTGGCACAGCCCTACACAACGCAGTTCAGTGTGCGCCAAGCAACCCGTGAGCGATGGGGCAACTCAAGTGGTTTAGGGAGCTTGGCTCCCCACACTAAAGTACGGGGCTGCCGGTTTTCCCTTTGGTGAGATATTTCCGCAAAAAGAGGCAATTTTGTTGTTGTTCTGGGTAGCGTTGGTAGTCCACCACGTCGGCAAATTTGTGTAAAAAAATCAGCCCCATGCCCCCTTCCGGTTCTGGGTCCTGAGGGGTTTGGGTAAGTTCTTGTAATTTGCCGTTGAGGTCAAATCCCAGACCCTGGTCCCAAATGCGCATTTCAATCCGGTCGGAAAATACCTGCACTTCTACCGTGATGGGCGTGGTGGCGGGCAAATCCCGATGGGCGTGGCGCACCGCATTGGTAAATCCTTCATCCAACACCAACTGGCAAAACCACCACAATTCGTAGGTCAAAGGGGGTGCATTAAATTGGGCAAACCAATCTAGCACCTGGGTCAAGGCGTTTATGTCGGAGTTAACCACAATGCGATCACTGCGCAAAGGGGAATTCACACAGTTCCTTTGTAGGCAGAATGCGACCCCGGTTCCGTTATCTTTGATTGTATGGCAAAAGTGCTTGTGATTGATGATGACCCCACCATGCGCTTGGTCTTACAGCGCAATCTCAAGCTACAAGGGCATGAGGTGACGGTAGCGGCTGACGGGGTGCAGGGCTGGCAGTTGGTGCAGGCGTTGCAGCCCGCTTTGGTGATCTGTGACTGGATGATGCCGGGCATGACGGGCTTGGAGGTGTGTCAGCGGTTGCGTCAGACCCCGGAGTTGGCGACCACGTTTTTTATCTTGCTTACATCCCGGGACCAGGTGGCTGACCGGGTGCAAGGCCTAGATAGCGGGGCAGATGATTTTCTCGTTAAACCCATTGATCCCAGTGAGTTGCAGGCACGGGTGCGGGCGGGGTTGCGATTGTACCAGTTGAATCAGGATTTACAAAACCAAAAACGACGCCTGGAGCATGAGCTGGCAGAGGCGGAAAGTTATGTGCGTTCCTTGTTGCCTGCCCCACGGCGGACGGGGGAGATTGTGGCGGAGTGGGTGTTTGTACCTTCGACGGAATTGGGAGGGGATTGTTTTGATTACTTTGATTTGGACGAAAACCACTTTGTTTTTTATGTAATTGATGTGTCCGGGCATGGGGTGGGGGCGGCTTTGTTGTCTATTTCGGTGTTGAATTTGTTGCGTTCGGGTTCGGTGGCGGATATGACCCAACCGGCGGCGGTGTTGGCGTTGTTAAATCGGTTTTTCCCGATGGAACAGCACAAGGATAAGTATTTCACCGCTTGGTATGGGGTCTATGACCGCCGGAGTCGCCGTTTGACCTATGCCAGTGCGGGGCATCCGGCAGCGGTGCTGTGGCATGGGCAGGGGATGGAACTGTTGCCGGGACAGGGGTTGCCGGTGGGGATGTTCCCAGAAGCAACCTACCAAACCTATGAACGGGTGATACCCGCCGGTGCCAAGGTGTACCTGTTTAGCGATGGGGCCTATGAGATTCCCGTGGGCGCCAAGGGCGAATTGTGGGGGCGGGAGGCGTTGCATCAGGTGCTGGCAACAGGAGTGGCGCCGGAGACCTTGTTGCCCCAAATCCCGCACCTGGCCGGGGGATGGCCGGATGACCTGTGTGTGTTGCAAATTGGCTTTGCCTAGTGGCTGTGGGAAAGGTGGTGGGAATTCCTACGACTGCGGCTTACTCCTGGTACGACTATAATGGAGGCACGCCTTTATGCCAGGCCCAGCGATGACCGAGCTGAGTCCCGATTTACGGATGCGGCTGCAAACACCCCTGCGGATTGGCAATGTGGTACTGCATAGCCGGGTGTTCCAATCACCCTTGTCGGGGGTGACGGATTTGGTTTTTCGGCGGTTGGTGCGGCGGTTTGCCCCCCATTCGATGCTCTATACGGAGATGGTGAGTGCGACGGGGTTGCACTATATGCGCCAATTGCCCCGGATTATGGAGTTGGACCCGGGGGAACAGCCGGTGGCCATTCAGCTATTTGATTGTCGCCCGGATTTTATGGCGGAGGCGGCGCAGCGGGCGGTGGCGGAAGGGGCGGCCCTGGTGGACATTAACATGGGGTGTCCGGTGAATAAGATCACCAAAAACGGGGGGGGTTCTTCCCTGTTGCGACAGCCGGAGTTGGCAGCGGCGATTGTGAAGGCGGTGGCGCGGGCGGTACCGGTACCGGTGACGGTGAAAACGCGCATTGGCTGGAGTGACCAAGAGATCAATATTGTGGAATTTGCCAAAAGGATGGAGGATGCGGGGGCGCAGTTGATCACGGTGCATGCGAGGACGCGGGCGCAGGGCTATCAGGGACCGGCACGCTGGGAGTGGATTCGCCGGGTGAAGGAAGTGGTGCGCATACCGGTCATTGCCAATGGGGATATTTTTTCGGTGCAGGCGGCGGTGGCCTGTCTGGAGTTGACGGGGGCCGATGGGGTGATGTGTTCTCGCGGGACGCTGGGCTATCCCTTTTTGGTGGGGGAAATTGACCACTTTTTCCGCACGGGAGAGCAGTTGCCCGCCCCCACACCCTGGCAGCGGTTGCAGTGCGCGCGGGAGCACCTCTTGGCCCTGTGGGAGTACAAGGGGGAAGCAGGTTTACGGCAGGCACGCAAGCATTTGGCTTGGTATGCGCGGGAGTTTCCGGGGGCAGCCCAGTTGCGGCAGGCGGTGGCGCAGTTGCAAACCCTGGCGGAGGGCTGTGCCCTATTGGATCAGGCGATGGAGCGGTTATGCGCGTCGTAGCTCAGATGGCGCCGTGGTTGACCTGGGGGTTGGCCTTGCCGTTGGTGGTGCTCAATGCTTGGTTGCTGATCCAGACGGTCAATTATCTGCAACCTTTGGTGAATATCCTGGTCATTGCCACGGTGCTGTCGTTTTTGCTGGATTACCCGATTAAACTCCTGCAATCGTGGGGAATTCGCCGGTCCTGGGCAGTGCTGGGGGTCCTATTGGTGGCCTTGAGTATCCTGACGGTAGCGGCCATTACCCTGGTGCCGGTGGTTGTTCGGCAGGTGAACGAGTTGCTGGTGCGGCTGCCCAATTGGTTGGCTTCGGGGACGGCGCAGTTGGAAGGACTGGAAGCGTGGGCACAGGCCCATCGGGTGAATTTGGACCTCAGCGGCCTGGCAGAACAGTTCACGGCGGGGGTATCCCGACAGTTGAAGACCGTAACCACTCAGGTATTGGGCTTGGCGGTGGATACGGTGGGCTGGGCGGTGGATGTGATCGTAACGTTGGTGCTCACGTTGTATTTGGTTTTGTTTGGGGAACGCCTGTGGTCGGGGTTGTTTTCCTGGTTTCCGGCCCATTTGGGGCTGTTGATCCGTGAGTCGTTGCACCGCAATTTTTACAACTACTTTTTGGGGCAGGCGACGATTGCGGTGATTTTGGGCAGTCTGATGACGCTGGCGTTTGTGCTGTTGCAGGTGCCGTTGGCCCTTTTATTTGGCCTGATTATTGGGGCAGCGAGTTTGGTGCCCTTTGGGGGAGCGGTGAGCATCGTGGTCATTAGCTTACTCATCACATTGCAAAATGTGTGGCTGGGGTTAAAGGTGTTGGCGACAGCTTTGGTGTTGGGGCAGATGAATGAGCATCTGATTGCGCCCCGGATTTTGGGGAATGTGGTGGGGTTAAATCCGGTGTGGATTGTGTTGTCCCTGTTGTTGGGGGCGAAATTGGCCGGTTTGTTGGGGATATTGATTGCGGTGCCGGTGGCGGGTTCGATTAAAAGTGTGGCGGACCGTTTGCGCCAGCCCAGTGCCCCAGCCGCCCCATCTGTGCGGGAACCGGTGGTGGTCTAGCTCATCTGCTGGGAAGCCCCGCCCTCTAAGGGTGAGGGTCGGGATAAGCGGCGGTGTTTGTGTTACAGTAAAGTAGGTTGTACAAACCTGGTACAACGACGCGGTGGGACATCTCGTGTCTGCATACGCAGAGGGTTCTTGCAGTAGCTCCCCGATGAAGCGAGAAGCCTGCTCTCTGTGCTTCAGCATAAGGGTCGGGAGTAGGTCATGACAACTGCAGGGATGTTTCCCGTCCTACGAGATGGAGATGCTCCTGCCAGGCTTGACTATCGAGGGCGATTTGTTCAATGCGGGTGGCCAAGCGCAGGGCTTTGAGGGCTTGTTCTCCGCCGACTGAAGGTTGCTTGCCGCCCCGGACACAATGGACAAAGTGCTCCAATTCCGCATGTAACGGCTCGATATTGCTGGTGTACAGCCGCTCGACCAATTCATCTTGCCGGTAGAGGACCTGCTCTGCTTTTTGGCTATGACGATGGATGAGAATTTCGTTATTCAAAAAATCCGCTTCCGTGAGGGAGTTCTTGCCATGAATGGTCAGGCGGCGCACCTTACGATGGGTCACTTTGCTGGCGGTTAAACAGGCAATGACGCCATTGGCAAAATTCAACGTAGCGGTGACGTAATCCAAATAGCCCGAACCAGAAGCGTGGGTGCTGCTTGCCGTCAGTTTGACTACCGGTGCCGGTATTAATTCCAACAACAAATCAATGTCGTGGATCATCAAATCCAACACCACCGACACATCATTGGCCCGTTGGGAATAGGGACTGAGGCGATGGGCTTCCAGGGCCAGGATTTCTTCCTGCTGGATCACCTTTTGCAACTCCAAAAAAGCCGGATTAAACCGCTCAATATGCCCCACCTGCAAAATGCAATCGTATGCGGCAGCCGCATTCACCAATAGTTCCGCTTCACTAATACTGGCAGCGATGGGTTTTTCCATCAAAACATGCACCCCGTGGCGCATACAGGTCATGCCCACCTCGTAGTGCAACCGGGTCGGCACCGCCACACACACCGCATCCACATAAGGCAGCAATTCTCGATAATCTGCAAAAAACCGCACCCGGTATTTGCTGGCAACTTCTAAACCCCGCTCCACATGGACATCAGCTACGCCCACCAGGTGCACATCCTTGAGAAAACTCAGCACCCGCACGTGATGCTGTCCCATATTGCCGACCCCAATGACCCCCACCCGAATCGGCTGTAGCGTAGGATGACTGACAGGGGTGAGGGCTGGCACCGGCAATAACTCCTCAAAACACCAAATACACCGAAACTCAGGCCCATCTTAGCACATTCCTGCTGGGTTCACAGGGGATTAAGACTGAAAGCCACCAACCCTAGTTTGCCAAGGCACGTTCCTGCAACCACTTGAGTCGCTCATGGCTTATTGATGGTTTCATTTCCTGTAGCTCAGGGGGCGCTTATCAACCCTTCTCAAGGCTTGAATGAGCAATTCGTTGGCACAGGCAGACTTAGCTTGTGGGGGTGTGGGGGTAGCTAAGCCCCGCACTGTACCTGTAGCGTCAGTGCCGGGATACAGATACCCCCACATGGTGTATGATGGGAGTGGTTGCACAAAACGGCTTTTGCCGGAATCTGGTGCAACTACGCAGTGGGACATCCCGTGTCTGCATGCCTAGCGGCACGCTTCGCTAACGCAGAGGGTTCTTGCGAAGGCTCCCCGATGAAGCGAGAAACCCACACTGTACCTGTAGGGTCAGCGATGGGAGTATGTCACGGCTACTGCAATCCACCGGCTTGAGTCGGGGAAAGTTACCGCCAGCGCCTACCCACATTCAGCAATGCCACAGGGGTTGTTTGCGTTGATTCGGGCTGAAGGTGTGGTGATTCACTGCATAGGCATGCTGGAGTAATTCCGGAGTCATAACTTCCTGGGGCGTTCCTACGGCAATCAAGCGTTGATTGAGTAACATCACCCGGTTCATCTGCTGGAGAAATTCCCCCCAGTGATGGGTACTGACTAAAATCATGGCCCCCTGCTGGCGCAGTTCATTCAGTACCTGCAATATCACCTGTTCTGCGTGCGCATCCACCCCGGTTAAGGGTTCATCCAAACAAAACACATCTGCTTTTTGCACCAGGGCACGGGCAAGAAATACCCGCTGCTGCTGCCCCCCGGACAGATCACCAATGCGCCGCCGCTGTAGCCCCAATAACCCCAAACGTTCCAGAGCCGCCCCTACCTGGGGTTCCCGCCGTCCCCCACATCCCAGGCGCACCACCTGCTCCACCGTAATCGGATAGTCCCAATCGATCTGGGAACGCTGGGGCACATAGGCGACCCGTTGCCGTTGCTGCACAAGGGGCCTACCCCCCAACCACACCCGCCCACTCACCTGGGGCAACAAACCCAAAAGGGCTTGCAGCAGGGTACTTTTCCCGGCGCCGTTAGGGCCTACGACCCCCACCATTTCCCCCGGTGCCACAGCAAAACTCACCCCTGCCAACACCGGTCGCCCCGGATAACCCGCCGCTAGGGACTCTACGACCAACATGGACGACCCAACCTGCCACCCACTGGCAATCCAGAAGACCGAGAATGATTCTCATTGCCCTAAAAAACGATTATCATTCTATAACACCTATGTTCTGGAGCCTGGCTTGCGATGGTGAATCAGCCACGCCGTTGGTTACTGCCCTTGACGATGGTGGCGGTAGGTTGTGGAGTGGTCTCCCCGCCGGATAGGGAAGTTACTCCTACCCCGGCTGCCGATGCCCCCAAGGTAGTGGCGACTTCTTCGGTGATTTGCGACCTAACCCGCCAGATTGCTGCCCAGCAGGTGCATTTGACCTGTTTGGTGCCTGCGGGGGTGGATGCCCACACCTACCAACCCACGCCTGCCAACCGGCAAGCCCTGGAAACAGCTCAGGTGGTGTTTTACAACGGCTACAACCTGGAACCGGCAGTAGAAAAGCTGATCCAGGGGGCTCCTGCGCGTGTCATGCGGGTTGCTGTGGGGGAATTAGCGGTGCCCAAACCGCTGATGGGAGCACACGACCATGCCCACGGGGATCACGGACATTATCACGGGCACGACCACGGTCACAGTCACGCGGACGAAAAAGCGAAACGGGTGCCCAATCCCCACGTGTTTCACACAGGCGCTAACGTGGCCAACATGGCTAAAGTCATTGGCGAAAAGCTGACGCAGGTCTATCCTGCCCAAGTTTTTGCGAAAAATACCCAAACCTTGGTCGGGGAATTGCAACAGTTGGATACCTGGATGCGGCAACAGTTCCAGACCATTCCCCCCAAAAACCGCAAACTGGTGACCACCCATGAGGCCCTAGGGTATCTCGCCCAAGCCTATGGGTTGCAACTCATCGGTGCGCTCCAGGGCATTAGCACCCAGGAACAGCCCAGCGCCAGCCGCCTTGCCGCCTTGACCCAAGAAATTCGCCAGGCCCAAGTGCCCACCATTTTTGCCGAAGTGAGCATCAATCCGAAATTAATCCGTGCAGTGGCCCAGGAAGCGGGGGTCAAAATTACTGAGAAACCCCTATTTACCGACGGTTTGGGTGCACCGGGCAGTGGTGGCGAAACCGTGCAAAAAATGCTCATGAGCAACACCTGCACCATCGTAAACGGCCTAGGTGGCACCTGCACCCCCTTTAGCGGGAACCAAACCCGGTCATAATGGTTTTGATGGTTTTGGCGATGATCAGTCCGTCCAGCCACAGGGACAGGTATTTTACGTAATACAGATCGTATTCCAGTTTGAGACGGGTTTCCTGCACCCCGGCAGCATAGCCCTGGTTCACCTGTGCCCAGCCGGTGATCCCCGGTTTGACCAGATGGCGGCACATGTAGTAAGGAATGCGCTGGCTGAACTCCTGGGCAAACGGTACCTGTTCCGGGCGTGGCCCAATGAGACTCATTTCCCCCCGCAACACGTGCCACAACTGGGGCAATTCATCCAGACGGAAGCGGCGAATCCATTTACCCACCCGCGTCAACCGGTGATCCCCCACCCTGGCAAACTGCGTCCCTGCCGGTTGCACCCGCATACTGCGAAACTTAACCATCCGAAAGGGTTTGCCCCCCTGCCCCATCCGTTCTTGCCAAAACAGCACCGGCCCTGGGGAATCCCACCACACGGCCAAGGCCACCAGCGCCGCCAGAGGCACCAACACGGGCAACGCCAGCAGGATCAATCCCGTTTCCCCCACCCGCTTGAGGAACAGATAGGCCGGATCGGGGGGCATGGGCAACAGCCCTTCTCCCAAATGCGCCAGCGAAACCCGCCCCGTCATTCCCTCCCAAACCGTCGCCGCATGATACACGGGTAACCCCCGCAGACGACAATCCGCCAAAAATCGCATCCATTCTGGGGACAGGTCATCATGCAAATCCACCACGATGCCATCGAGTCCCGCCACCGCTCGCTTTTCGCTCAGCCAATACCAATGCACTCCCGGCAAGGCATAAATCGCCTCCGTCAAAGCCCCCGGCACCAGCCCCAGGCGCAAGCGGCGTCCCCACCCCGCCAACAGCCATTGCCACAGGATCGTCAGGCCGTAGCTGACCCCCAAAAAGGTGCGGGAATAGTACCAGCGGGTCAGGCTCACCACGCCCAACAGCCCTAGAAAACACAAACTCACACTCACCAGTACCACCCGCGACCGTTGCACGCCCGGAAATTGTCCCACCCGCGTTTCCAACAGCATCGCCGCTCCGTAGGCTACTCCCACTGCCACCGCCAACCGCAACCAGTTCCCATGACGCCAAAAATGCCATTCCCCCCAAGCCGCCCGTGCTGCGAGCAATAGGATTCCCACCAGTCCTAACCCATAGGCCAGGGCGCGCCAGTCCCCCCACCGGCGCGTTACCTGTTCCCGCCACGTGACCGCTGTCATCACTGATCACCCCCATCCACCGCCTCCCTATTATCCCCAAAACCCGATCGCCAGTTGTAAATTTCCGGCCAAACCGCTATCTTAAGAAAAACTAGGCTCAGTGCGATGGATTTCTGGCTTGCTTGAGGAGTGAATACCATGTACGTTAAGGGTTTATTTTCTGTATCGCTGGCTACGGTTGCCGCACTCGTTTTGGGAGCGAATGTGGCCCAGGCCAATCCCAAGTTGGAAACGGTGACTGACGAAGGGGAAGTAGCACCGAGTTTTATGATGCCGGGGGGCGGGATTCCTATTTCTTTTCCGCCGGAAGCGCCCTATATGTATCCTGCCAACCTGAACTACGAATCCGGCACGTTTATTCTGGGCATCAACCAAGATACCAAAATTCGCAGCAATAGCGTTTTGACGGATGCCTTTAGGATTGCTCCCTTTCGGGATTACACTGGCGATGGAGTGCAGAACCTAGATGACATTCCGGCGCACCAAAGACAATACAATCAGGCTTTGGCGACCTGGGTTGGACAGGTGCAGGGTTGCTTGGCGGAACGCCCCAATATGTTCCGGGTTGTGGGAGAAAATACCAAAGTACCTGTGAAAATTGATGGTAAAGCGGGCAGAATTTTCTTGAACGCCAACAAAAAACCAGTCTGTCCCAGCTAAATCAATCATGCACTTCTTCTGTACATACTCCAGTCCTTGACATACTCCCCTGCCTCTGGGCGTAAGCCTGCCGTTAGGCGTGAGGCCGGGGATTCTTGTTCTTGGTTCAGCGTTTGCGTTAGCAATGCGGTTCGCGTCAGAGCGGGCCGGAGGCCTAGCATGCGCACTTACCATATCAGGTTGCCCCTCTATGGCAGCGGTGCATCTCTCCCCAAGCGTTCCCTCATTAGAGGCAGTTTCCCCATATGCCCTTGGTACTGTTTTGCCACTCCATCCCTAAAATGCTCATGCCCTTTTTGAGGATATTGAGGGCCGCATTTTCTATAGACCCCAATATTTTATTACACGACAAAGAAAAAAGAACAACAACGGGGTTTTATATGAAGCTATATGTGTTTTAGATTCTTTGAAGTGTAATGAGTGTGACCGTAGAGACAGCGATTGACCCCGCCACAGGCGAGCACTTTCGTTGCGTATTTGACGCCAAAACCTGTTTGCCCGTGGAACCGATTCAGAGGTTCCTCAACTACTGCCGGAAGCGAGGGTTAGCAACCAACACGGTCGAAACCTACGCTTACCGCTTGGTGGATTACTGGCGGTGGCTAGAGTACAAGGCCTTGAGGTGGAATGCGGTAGGTCTGGATGAGCTGGCCGACTTCGTGAACTGGTATTTGCTCGGGGGTGATGTGGCGGTTATCCATGAGTCTTTCAGAGAGCGAGTTTCCAAGCGTAGCCCCAAGACAGTCAACCAGGCAATGACTGCCATTCAAGGGCTGTACGAGTTTCATGCGGCTGAGGGGCGGATAAACGATTTATCAAGCTTGCTCACGGCTGGGGCAAGCGGGGCAGCTTCCTGCGGGGCATCGTCAAGAGCGGGCCAGAGCGGCGTAAGCAAATCAAGCTCAAAGAACCCAAGGTCTTCCCTGGTTGCCTGAGTGATGCGGCGGTCGTGCGCCTGGTTGAAGCCTGCCTGTGCTATAGCTAAGCAGGTAAAGGTTGGCATATAGAGCAGATGACTGAATCTATAAGATCATGAAGATTTTGGGTTGTAGATGTCATGGTTTTTCTAACTCTTTGCTTGATTCTATGCCATGGATGC
>Ga0272447_1000547_pt1 | contig 27791 bp, 27 predicted proteins | sample YNPCB0133_FD_194589 | JGI IMG/M metagenome (GOLD analysis project Ga0272447, IMG submission 194589) | Hot spring microbial mat communities from Yellowstone National Park, WY, United States - YNP-CB-013-3 | ecosystem: Environmental > Aquatic > Thermal springs > Hot (42-90C) > Sediment | place... | reverse complement strand
AGGACGTGTTCATGCTCACTAGTGATCCCGAGAGAGGGAGTTGAAAGAAGCCTGATAGGGTTCAGAAGAGTCTTCAAGGTTTGCCTAAGTGATCCCGAGAGAGGGAGTTGAAAGGTGACTACTCAGCCACAGCTGACATTTTTACGAACCTGAAGGTGATCCCGAGAGAGGGAGTTGAAAGGCTTTTCGGCAGACGCTTCAGAACGTAAATGAGGTCCAGCGGTGTGATCCCGAGAGAGGGAGTTGAAAGGTGACTACTCAGCCACAGCTGACATTTTTACGAACCTGAAGGTGATCCCGAGAGAGGGAGTTGAAAGCTTCCCAATTCCCTGAGCTTCAGCTCCCTCAGCCTTCCGGTGATCCCGAGAGAAGGAGTTGAAAGGCGACTTTCCGATGATCGTCATGGGAACGACGAGACGAGCCTCTTGTGATCCCGAGAGAGGGAGTTGAAAGCAGGTTGCCATCCGAGAGGATAACGAGGGCGGGCAAGTGATCCCGAGAGAGGGAGTTGAAAGTAACGTTCACGGTAGCCGATGATGCTCCCGTAGCCGCGTGATCCCGAGAGAATGAATGGAAAAGGAGCTAAGTTGAAAGTGATCCATAAAGAGGAAGTTGGAAGGATTGGTCGTCGGCTTCGAGGCCCTCGTCGAGAGGATCAGGCAGAGGTTCGGCGAGGAGGCGGTCAGGAGGGTGCTCGAGGGCGTTGAGGAGGCTATCAGGAAGGACCCAAAGCTGACGCGCTTCGGCGCGCTGCTCCTAGTGGCCGGAGAGCTGGGATACCTCCGCTCCGAGGGCGACGCAAGGCCTTCCCTAAAGATCGGCGAGCTGGTGGGAGGTCTGAGGTCAGTCTCGGTGACTGGAAGGCTGCTCGGCCTGAAGGGTCCCATCGAGAGGGGAGGTAAGAGGATGCTGGTGCTCAGGTTGGCCGACGGCTCTGGAGGCGTCGACGTCGTCGCTTGGGGTCAGGCGGCCGACAGGGTGGCCTCTTCGGGCATCGGGGTAGGCGACGCGGTGCGAATCTCCAACGCGAGGACCAAGGAGGGACCCGACGGTGAGGTCGAGCTCCACCTCGACGAGGGCTCTATGGTGGAGGCCGCCCAGGTCCCCGATCTCCCTCCCCTCACGGCCCTGGTGACCGGGTTCCCTCAACGGGTCGAGAGGAGGTCGCTGGACGTCATGGGGACCGTCGTGGGCCTTTCGGAGGAACGGGCCGTCACGCTCTCGGGCAAGGAAACCCGTGTGAGGGACGTCCTGATCTCGGTCGGCGGTCAACTGGTGGAGCTCACAGTCTGGTCGAAGCATGTGGAGGGCGCACCGCAGCTCGAGCAGTGGACGGAGTTCCTGATCACATCGCTCAGGCACAGGGACGGAGGACTCAGCACCAGCTCTAGGACCTGCGTCTCACCGCTCTCCCGGTCTACGCCTTCGGAGGTTCTCGGACCCCTCCGCGTCCTCTCGTCGAGGCCTGACGGCACGTGCCTCCTCACCAACGGCCGGTCCTACTTCCTCGCGAGGGGGAAGGCGCTGGATCGGGACGTCGTCTTCTCGGTGCTCTCGTGCAGGTTCGTCAGGGAGGGGAGGCACTGGTGGATGGAGCCGGGTGAGGTTGAGCCGCTGGAGGGCGTCGAGGTCTCAGAGCCCGCTGACGTTCCGCTCGGTGAGCTGAGGAAGGGGATGAGGGGCATCGCCGTCTCCGGGAGGCTCCTGAACAAATCCCAGCTCTCTGAGGTTAGGACTCCGTCAGGAAGGGTGGCCACCGTTGCCTTCTGGCTCTCCGACGGAACCCGCTCGGTCTACTGCAGGGCTTGGAGGGAAGCGGCCGAAAGGGTCAGCTCGATCCCAGAGGGCAGGGTCGTGAGGCTGAGGTACGTCAGGGTCGAGGCCGACAGGTACGGAGGTACTGTCGTCACCTTGGATCCTGAATCGGACGTCTTCGAGCTCACGGAGGCCTGACGTTGAACTCGTCCGGGTACCCCTCTTCCTCCGCCTGCGCCTGCTGCTCCTGCTGGAACCTGAAGGGTTGCTGTCCCGACTCGAGCGCCGTCAGCGGAGGCCCTATCACGATCCCCCTCTTGCTCATGATCTCGAAGGTGTAGATCGTCATGTCGGCCGGAGACCAGCGCATCTTCCTCACCATCAGCGTCCTCACTAGCCTCCCTCCGATGTTCCTGAGGCCGAGCACTATGACCCCGGAAGAGAGGAACTCCTCGTATCCGAACCTGCTGAGCCTCGTGGAGCCCGAAGGTATGTCGCAGGTCAGCACCGTCGTAGCCCCGATCTTCTCCTCGAGGAAGAGTATGATCTCCCTGATGTACTCCCTGACGGCGAACTCCTCGAGCGCACCGAAGGCCATCGCCGATATCGGGTCGAGCACGATCCTCGATACCTGACCGCCGTTGGTCATCTTGATGATGGTGTCGATGTACGCTTTGCTGCTCTTTCCGTACTTCCTCAGGTCTTCGGAGAAGATCCTGATCTCGAACGGGTATAGGAGGCCCATCCTGTAGTAGGACCAGAGGTCCCAGCCCAGCGTCAGCGCTCCGTCCAGAACCCCCTGAACCCTCTCGTCCAGGGAGACGTAGGCGACCCTCTCTCCGTTTCGGAGGCCCTCCAGCAGGAACTGGAGCGTCAGGATCGTCTTGCCGACCCCAGTCTCGCCAGTAATCAGGTAGGTCTTGCCCCTGATGAAGCCGCCACCGAGGATCCTGTCGAGCTTCGGGATCCCCGTCGATACCCTTTCCAGCACCAACCCCTCCGCCACCATCACGCTCCTCGGCTATAGGGCTTTGTCGCTGGAACTCCTCGAATCCTCCACAAGGGCCGCCTCCTTCCTCCGCAGCACGACCTTCCTCCGGGGATCGGGGATTATCCTGAGTTTAGCGTCGCTGAAGCTGATCCTGAAGACGAGCCCGTCCAGGAGCCGGTCGAGGAAGACCGCCAGCGCCGCCACCTCGCTGTGGGGCTGGTTCCCTATCGAGACGTTGGCATCGGCTATCTCGTAGACCTCCCTCGGCACCTTGCTCGACCCGACAACGACCACCATCTCCCTCTCCTCGAGTACCCTCCTCAGCTCCTCGAGGACCTCTGGAAGAGGAAGGCCGTACATCGTCAGGTGGACCACGTAAGCTCCGGAGGCCTTTGCTGACCTCAGGTAGCCCCTCCAGTCCTTCACGTACTGCACCTCGAAGGGCCCTCCCCAGAGCTCTGTCACCTTCCTCAGCGATTCGATGACGCCTCGGTCCTCGTCGCCGGAGATCACGATCCCGCTGGCCCCGAAGGCCCTCGCCGTCAGGCCCACGTGCGTCGTTACCCTTTCGTCCCTTCCGACCCTGTGGGAGAGCCTCAGGACCGTTATCCTCCTCATCTCAGGAACCTCTGGAGCTGCTCAATCTTCTCGTCGACGGCCTGGAGGAACTCGGTGGGATCGAAGGGCTCGAGCCTTCCACCGCACGTCGGGCACTTGAAGAAGTGGTCTACGGCCGTCGGGAAGTCGAGCTTCCTGCACGTGACCTTACCGCACCAGTAGACCTGGTTCTGCGAGTAGAACTCCTTGATCGCCTTCAGCCTGTCGACGATCCTGACGACCTGCCCCCTCACCGAGCTGACCAGCTGGTCGGTGTGGAGCCTCCACCTGAATATCCTCCTGGCGTTCTCCTTGTCGTACCCCACGACGTACGTCACCAGCGAGAGCTCCAGGAGCCTGTGCAGCACCTTCCTCACCTGCTTTATGTCCATCCCCAGCACCTCCGCGAGCTCCATGTCCGAGATCTCGGGGTTCTCCATCAGCACAGCCGCCACCCTTCTCGCCTCCTCCCCTCCCAGCACCTCGATCAGCCTCAGGGCGTCCTCAGGCTCGATGTAGTAGACCATAGCTGGGGCCTCCAATCTGTAATAAGTGCGTCACCGCGTAAAAAATCTATAGATATATAGAAGCTCTACATCCACCTTTAGCTAAGGCCTGTTTGTCCAGAGACCCAATAAAGGCTTAAGTAAAACTTGTCAGCACCTTGCCTCAAGTTCAGTATAATTTTTTTATATATGCACCTCACTCAACTTACTCACATGGGGTGAGCTAATCGTTGGTCGTTAGATGGGTACCGTTAATTGTCGGGATCGGTGTATTCGCACTCCTATGGCTTAGCTTTGGATTGGTCATAGCACCCGAACTAACACAAACGAGAGAGGTATCAACTCCACTCGATGTGAGCTTGCTAGTCAGAAGACTTATACCTGCGGATATTGATTTCACTGAGCTACCAGAGGAAGACATCGAGGCAATTACAAGTTGCGCGAGGGAAATGTTGGAGAGATGGAATGGCGCAGGATATGCCAATACCACTAAGGACCCAGCGCCCGACGAGGTCATATACGTATCTGGCGAGCGTATTAGTATATGGGGTTGCCCAGGTAAGCTCATTATCTATAAATTAGGTGGCGGACCGGAAAAACCCGACGAATTTAGGGAATTTGTGAGACGTCGAATTTATCTGCTAAAGGCTTTGGCTGAGGGCGTGCCCGAATATAAGATAAGGGCGTGGGTCAGCCCAGTCAAACCCCTCACAGATAGGGAGTTAGAGGAGTTGGTCGCGAGGTATGGTTTAGAGCTCATCACGACGACCTTCAAGTATACGCGTAGTGACACAGGGGAGTATGTTGCCACGGGCGGGGGGGTTGGGCCTTGGCTGACGCCACCCGAACATCGTCTGAAAGCGCTCCAAGAAGAGCTACTGCCTCCGGGAGTTAAGCTGGAGTACAGGATAGTGGCGTTCGGCGTTGCCTCCACAGTCGAATCTCTACTTAAACTCCAGAACGACTCTACGATTCTCTTAGTCGACGTAGGCCCACTCGACATACTTTATCACTACGTCCAGCAGGGAGCATTAGTGCTACTTATAGGCCCTGAAAGACATATGGGAGACCACTTACTAACATACGCACGCCTCGCCAACATAGATCCTTACGAGCTAAAAGAGTACGCAAACAAATTATTAAACGGTTGAGAAACGTGGCCGCACTCCACTCCCAAGGGAAAAGCAGGCCGAGGAGTGGGCACTGACAAGTTTTACTTAAGCCTTTTGGGATCGGTCTATGGCCATGATGCACGTCATCGACGTTGTATCGGACTTTTCTCCAATCTCTTTCGATCCCACAGGTACTCTCCCATCGAGAAGGTTCTATTCAGTCGCCCTCTTCATAACAGGCCTCAGCTTGAAGTTGAAGTGCCTAGAAGAGTTGGCAACTGCAATTGCAGCAATGCATAACATCATCAGGGCAGGAGGAGAGGAGGTAATACCAACTTGACAGTACCCTCCGCAACGTCCCGGAGCCTTCAAGCGGAGCAGGCTGACAACAAGTATTACCGTCTAATCGGTGCGCGGTCTTCCTCCGGATCTCCCATAATAACGAGGCGAACGTGGTCCCCTTTGGATGGAGAGGCTCAGGACAGGCGAGGTGCCGACGGCGCTCGCGAGGAGGCCGGCCTACATCACAGAGGTCGTCCTGGAGAACTTCATGTCCCACGAGTACTCCCGCATCACCCTCACGCCCGGCATCAACCTGATCACAGGCCCCAACGGCGCAGGCAAGTCCTCGATACTGCTGGGCATCGCGGTGGCCCTCGGGCAGAGCTACACCGAGCGCGGCGAGAGGCTCGCTGACCTGATCAGGAGGGGGAAGGAATCGGCGAGGGTGACGGTGGTCTTCGACAACAGGTCGGTGGACGGCGAGCGGCCCATCAGGCAGATACCCTCCGACACCGTCGCGATAACACGCTACATCAGGCGCCAGGGCGAGTACTGGTACTACGTCAACAACCGCTTCAAGACAAAGGCCGAGGTCGAGCAGCTCCTGAGGTCCATAGGGATCAACCCGAACAACCTCCTGATCATCATGCACCAGAACATGATAGAGGAGTTCGCCGCCCGCGACGATGCCGAGAAGCTCAAGATGTTCGAGGAGGCCGTCGGGATATCGGCGCTGAGGGAGAGGATCTTCCAGGCCCAGGAGAAGCTCTCGGCCCTCATCGGAGAGGCCAGCAACGTCGCGAAGGCCCTCGAGGAGGCCAGAGCTGCCGTCGATTTCTGGAGGAAGGAGCTGGAGAAGCTGAACGAGAGGAGGGAGCTGGAGCGGAGGAAGGTCCACCTGGAGCTCGAGTACCTCTACAGCCTCGTCCGCCAGACAGAGGTCGCCATCGAGAGGAAGCGCAACTCCCTCTCATCGATAGCGGCCGAGCTGGAGCAGCTGAGGGTCAAGGAGGCCGAGCTGAGGGCGGAGGTCAGCAGGTTGCGTGAGACCCTTCTCCGCTACGTCGAGGAGGGCAGGAGTTCGTCGGAGGTGGCCCCTGTCCTTGACGCCCTGATACAGAGGGCCGTCGAGAGGGGCGTGACGGAGTACAGGGTCGCGTCGCTGGAGAGAGAAGAGAGGGAGCTGGAGAGGGAGGTCAGGGCGCTGGAGAGGGAGCTTGAGGAGCGCTTGAGGAACGCCACGGCCAAGGGCCCGAGGGTCGAGACGACGAGGGAGCCTTCCGAGGTCCTCGACGAGCTGAAGTTCGTCGCGCTCCAGCTCTCCTCCATGGGGCCGGTCGTCGCAGAGGCCGAGGAGATGTTCTTCGCTGCCGACTCGAAGTTCAGGCAGATGGAGATCAGGGCCCAGGAGCTTGAGGCCAACGTGAAGAGGGCGATGGAGGAGCTCGAGCACAGGAAGAGGCTCTGGCGCGAGAAGATCAGGGAGCTCGTGGAGGAGCTGAGCCCCGTCTACGACTCGATCCTCTCGGCCGCTGGAGGCACGGGTTCCATCAGGGTCGCTAACCTCGACGATCCCCTCAACGCGCGCCTCGAGCTCTTCGCCGGCTTCAGGGGCAACCCGCCGACTCTCCTCGACGCCCAGACCCACAGCGGAGGGGAGAGGGTCCTGGCCACGATGGCCTTCCTCTTGGCCGTCCAGTCGAGGATCAAGTCGCCCTTCAGGGCAGTCGACGAGTTCGACGTCCACCTCGACCCGCTGAACAGGGAGATGGTGATGAGGATGCTGGTCGAGACCGCCAAGAGGAACGAGGGGGTTCAGTACCTGATCATAACGCCTGGGAAGGTTCCTGACCTCGAGGGGGTGAACGTGATCGTCGTTCAGAGCGTCTCAGGCAGGTCCGTCGTCACCCAGTAGCCTCCTCGGGATAGCCGACGTAACATCGTTCTCCGGCTGCGGAAAAATTTCTATTGCCACGGATGACAGGGCTGGGAGGTCGATGAAGGCGGTAGAGGTGCGGCGGGAGGAGCTGCTGAGGATGATAGCTGCGCTGGAGGCCGTGGTTCGCATGAAGGTCGAGCCCTTCGCCGTCCAGGTGGGGCCGCTACTGGAGAGGCTCAGGAGGATCGTGGAGGAGAACAGGGACGCCGAGACTCTGGTCCTCGACGCCGAGGCCCTCTACAGGGTATCGGTGGTCTTGGCGCTCCAGCAGAGGTCCATCGTCCAGTCAGCCTCCTCCCTCTTCGTCGACTCGCAGATCGTCGCCTCCAAGGTCGTCGGCTCCCCTCCCGTCGCCCTCGCAGGGGCCTTCCTCCTCGCCTGGCGGCCGATGGTCAGGTTGGAGCACGTCTCGACGCCTCTGCTCATCAGGGGCTACGAGCACTTCCTCTCGCTCTCGACGAGGGCCCAGCCCCAATCAGCTCCTTCGCCGTCGGAGGGCTTGAGGGTCGAGTGGTCCTTCCTCGAGGAGGGCTTCGAGGAGGAGCTGGAGAAAGTCCTCTCCGAGCTCAGGTCGAGGGGCGGATGGGTCGACTACTGGAGCTTCATCTCCGAGGGCGGAGGCGGCAAAAGGGTCCGCACCGCCTACCTCCTGAGCTTCCTGATAACGCGCGGCGACGTCGAGGTGAGGTACAACCCGCTGACAGGCGAGCTGAAGATAAGGGCTGCGGAACGGAGGGAGGAGGCGGAGGGCGAAAGGGTATCGCTGGTCATATCGGTGAGGTGAGGCGCCGTGCCGAGTGAAGATCAGGAAGACGTCGTTCCGCAGGCTGAGACCGAGGAGATCGCAGAAGGTGTTGTGAGCGAGCAGGAGCTGACTAAGATGGAGCGAAAGGTCGCGATCGCGGCGGCCCTCATCCTCACCGCCGGTCACAGGCAACCGGGCGTCAGGGGCTGGGAGCTGAGGAGGAGATTGGGCAAGGGCTACCAGAGGGTGCTCGAGGCGCTCGACTCGAGGCTGAAGAAAATCGGCCTCAGGCTCAAGGTCGTCTACGAGGACGAGTCCCAGGACCCCGAGCGGGCCAGGTACTACGTGGTGGTCTCCGAGCCCCTCGCCCTCTCAGACCTCACGACGCTCGGCTACAGCATCGACGAGGTCGCGATCCTTGCCGCGACGCTCGCCTACCTCTTCGCCTCCAACGACAGGAGGCCCTACAAGGAGGTGGTGGAGCTGCTCGAGACGAAGTACCCCAAGTGGCGCGTCGAGAGCGTCCTGGAGCGCCTGATCCGGAGGGGCTATCTCGTCAGGACCGAGGACGACCAGCTCGTCGTCGGTTGGAGGGCAAAGGTCGAGGTGGACAAGAAGGAGCTCCTCCGCGCCATCGCGTCCCTGGGTCAGGTCTTCTCTGAGCAGCGCCCCGCTCAGGCCGAGAGCGGCACCACCCCGAGCGAGAACCAGACGTAGACCATGTAGAGCCCTGCTGCGAGGAGGACCGTCCTGCCGAGGAGGCCCGAGTGCCTCGCCAGCGCCGAGAACCTCTCCAGGGCCCTCTTTCCGAAGGCCGAGAGGGCGACGACCAGCGCGCCGACCGGGACCAGCATTCCGGCCGAGTAGGCGGCCATCAGGGGCACCGATCCCTCAGGACCCACCAGCGCCGAGTACGCCAAGAAGACGACGAAGGTGGGGAGGGTGCAGCCCGCAGCTCCGAGCGCGTAAAGGGCCCCTGCGACGAGGACCTTGAGGTTCACGCGTTCGCCCAGCAGAGGACCCCGGAGCTTCCCGAGGGGTTTGCCTGCCAGAGCCATCGCCACCACTCCTGCTCCGGCCACCAGCGTCACGTGGGGCAAGAGCCTGATGAGTGCTAACCTCGCGAGGGACGCAAGCAACGTCAGCACCGCCAGCGTCCCCAGCGCACCCACCGCCATCAGCGCGAACCTCATCACACCCTCGACCGCCCTCTTGCTCCCCGAACCTCCGTAGACGACGAGGGCCGGAAGCAACGAGTATCCGCACGGCGAGAGGACCGTGGAGAGGCCGGCTAAGAAGGCCGTCACCAGCATCACAACGTCTACCAACTCATCTCCCACCCGCGCTCCTCGCAACGGCCTCGAGGGCAGAGGCCAGCTCCGAGGGCGAGAAGACTCCCCACCTCCTCTCGTAGACGACGTGACCTTCGAGGTCGAAGCCCAGAAGGGTCTCCTGCGAGACGACCTTCAGGTCGTTCAGGAACTGGACGTTCGTGGTCGCGTAGATCCAATCGTCCGGCAGGTTCATGCGCCGCTTGAAGTCGAGGATGTCGTCCTCCGAGTCTCCCGGGTCGAAGCTCACCGCCATCACCGTGACTTTCTCCCTGTAGGGCGCGTAGGCCTGGGCCGCGTTCCGGACGTTCAACGTGCAGGTGGGGCACCATGTAGCGAAGAAGATCACGAGGACCGGCCTTCCCTTCGCGAGCAGCTGTCTGAGCGTGACGGTTCCTCCCGAAACGACCCTCAGGGGCCTGTCGAGGTAGCTCATCTCGTGGGCGTGTTCGTGGTCGTGGGTCGCGCCGACGCTCCCCGACTGCCCTCCCTTCAGCAGCACCGCGTACTCGTCCACCAGCATATCCCAGGAGAGGAGCCTGCCGCCGGACCTGATGGCGTGCTCAGAAGCGGCACCGATCTCCCTGAACGCCACTATCCCCGAGTCCATCGGCGTCCTCACGGACGAACCTGTGACGTACCACCCTCCCTCGGCCGATATCGGCTCTCCCTTCAGCAGGTCGTGGACCACCACCTTTTCGATCCGCGAGAACCTGAGCCCGAGGAGTCTCCCTGCACCCTCAAGCCTTCCGGAGCCGACGAGGTAGTAGATCAGCAGGCAGTAGAGGTCCTCGAACTTTAAGAGCTTCCCGTCCGCTACGATGGCGCCCGCGAACCGCCTGTCTTCGATCGTCATCCCGCAGTAGTCGCACCTGTCCTCCCCTTCCCTCACAACATCCTGCTCAGCTCTCAGCGCCTGCGGAAAGATCCTGGAGAAAAAGAAAAGGGTGAGGAGGGCTGTTGCACCGGAACCGGCCGCGACCAGGAACTTCCTCCTGCTTAGCCCCACGGAACGCATCGCTTCATTGCTCAACGACGACCGTGCCCGTCATCCAGGGATGTAGGTTGCAGTAATAGTCGTATCTCCCCGGCCTCGTGAAGGTGAACGAGACCGACTGGCCCGGGTTAATCGAGGGGAAGTTGAAGGACCCGTCCCTCGCCACAACAGCATGTATTACGTCGTCCTCGTTGACCCAGACCACCGTGTTGTTGACGTTGATCTTGACCTTCACGACCTGAGGCTCGAAGGTGAGGTTCGGGTTGGTCCCGGAGCCCTTGGGGTTGGCGACGATGACCTTGCCCTGAGGCTGAGTCGGGGTCTGAGGTCGCTCAATTGTCTGAGTAGTCTGCTGCGCAGGCGTGGTCTTCGTCTCCGCAGGTTTTGTGGGCGTTGTTGGTGTCGTTACTGTTTGACCTACCCCCTGCGTCGAGAGGTACAGGTAGAGCGCTGCGCCTGCGATCACGAGGACCGCGAGGACCGCAATCGCCGAGACGTTCTTCATCTCCGCATCTTCCCCGCTACTCCTCGATTATCAGGAGACCTATCATGCCTGCGTCGGCGTGGCTGACGACGTGGCAGTGGAAGACGTAGATGCCGGGCCTGTTGTAGGTGAGCTCTATCGTGTCAGCGGCACCAGGTACCAGCGGCACGACCTGTCCCGCCCAGGACCTCCCTCCCAGGACCCACTTGGACTTGTGGTCTCCGACGTGGAGGTGGAAGCTGTGGTAGATGTCGCCGATGTTGATGATGTGGAACCTGATCGTCTCGCCGACCTTGGCCTTGAAGACCGGGAAGGACTTGTTGAATAGCTGGACGACGCCTTCCAGCCCCTTCAGGTTCGGGAAGATCTTGCTCTGGCCGATGTAGACCAGCTCGAGCTCAGGCTCCCCTCCAGGAAGGCCCTTGCCGTTCATGATGTAGAAGGGCCTCGGCCCCTCGCCGACGATCGCACCTGGGACCGCCGGGAGCTCCGACATGAAGATCACGAACTCCCTCGCCAGAGGTTCATCGACGTCGTAGACTATGATGGCTCCGTAGAGGCCCATCAACATGTGGTCCACGATCCTGTGTCCTCCTCCGACAACAGGGCCTCCGGAGTGGCAGTGGTAATACCAGATGCCTGGCTTCGTAGCCGGCCACTCGTACGTCCACTCGCCGCCCGGCGGTATCATCGATCCCTTGCCGACACCGGTGAGGATGTTGATCTGGCTGCCGTCGTGCTTGAGGTCGTAGTAAGGCAAGTGCGGGTGGAGGCTGTGGGTGAGGTCGAGCTCGTTGACGGCCCTCACCCTGATGAGGTCACCGACCCTCGCCATCAGCGTCGGCCCCGGAACAGTCCCGTTGTAAGTCCATGCCTTCCAGATCACTCCAGGCGCGATCTCTATGTCCGCCCCCTTGATCTCGATGTAGTACTCCCTGACCTGCCCCACCTGCGCCTGTGCCGGCACGCCCACCTGCTTCGCGAGTTGGGTCATAACCGGCGAGACGTAGGGCGCCACGATGACGCCGATCACCACACCAGCGGCCACCAGCAGCAGGAAGACCAGGACCATTCTGCCCTGTCCCTTTCCTGTGGTCATCAGTTAGTGATGATGCCTTCTTTGTGATAAACCTGCTTTTATAGCGAGCTGCAAAATGTGAAGGCATGGTAGCAGTTTGTATGCAGTTGCACACAGTTGTATACGAGGCGTCGTGATATTAGCATTACCTGAAAGCCTGTAAAAGCCGCTCCTTTTCTGCCTCCATCAGGAGCTCGAAGAACCTCGGCGTCAGCCTCGGCTCTTGGCTGAGGATCCTTTCTGCGTCCTTCAAGGTTAGATTGCGGCCTACCAGCGCGACGACGGCGGCCTTCCCGTACCTCTCCACGAGCTCCGCCGTCCTCTCGGCCTCCCTCAGGACCCTCCTCTCTTCGGAGGAGAGCGACCTGCCCCGCTTCGCGATCACCGACGAGACCAAACCCTCCTCGGCCCTGATCAAGCCGAGCCTCCTCGACCCACAGGAAGGACACTTGGGTTGCGGTTCGAGGGACCCTACGTCGGAGCGGATGGTCTCCGAGAGGCAGTCGACGCAGAGCAGCGTCACCCTCTCCGACATCAGCCTGCCCTTTACCATGTTCAGGACGACCCTGTGGACCCTCTCGGGCGCGAAGGTCTCGAACTCGTAGAGGTACCTGTTGATAGTGAGGGCTGCGAGGGGGCTCGGCGCTGTGAGCTTCACCACCCTCACCTCCACCTCCCCCCTTACGATCCTCTCCAGCTCCCTCTTCGCTCCTGGCCAGTCGTAGTCGGTCACGGAGGTGAAGCGGAGGGCCTCGACGTATGGGGCCGATCCCCTGAGGGCCTCGACCAGCTGCTTGGCGCTGACGTCGAGCAGGCTCGTCTCCTTCCCGACGACGCCCATCTTCCGGGCGACGTGGATCAGCCTCCTCCTGAAGACGCCGGAACCCTCGATCGCCTTCCTCATCAGCTCCTCAGAGAGCAACTTCGGCAGGGCCTCGACCACCATCTCCGGTGTGAGCAGCCTAGACCTCAGCACGATCCGGTATGGGTCGGACTGGACTGATACCGGTGCTCCGAGCTCCTCCGCCAGGTATGTGACCAGGAGCCGCGCGATGGTCCTGTTGATCCTGAGGCCTCCGCAGTGATGGACGACTACGTACTCGCCCGCACCCTCCACGACAACCGTCCTGTCGGTAGGTACGGGTATACCGAGGTTCAGGTGGGCCTCCACCTCCGCAAGGGCCCTCCTCATGTCCTCCTCCGGGACCGAGTACTCCCTCGCCAGGACCGAGACTGCCGAGTCTATGTCGGCCCCTGCCCTCCTCATCTCCGCGTACCTCCTCCTGATCGATCCGACCTCCTGCGCCACCTCGAAGGGCACCGGTATCTCGTCGCCCACCCATGAGGGGACCGCTCCTTCGCCCTCCTTCAGCGGTGCCACGTAGATCCTGTCGCCTGAGAGGTTCAGGATGACCCAAGGCCTCCCTCCGAGGATGAAGCGGGTCCCGACCTCGCCGTACTCGGCCACGAAGCTCTCGTCCAGTATCCCCACAGGCTCGTTCGTCCCCTCCTCCACCACAAGGTACTGCCTCTCCTCCGGTATCATCGAGAGGTTGTCGAAGTAGTAGCTGAAGAGGACCTTCTGGTTCGCTGGCCGCGTGATCCTGTCGCCCTGGACCCTGAGGAGGCCGATGCTCGAGGCGAAGCCCAGCACCAGATCCAGGTCTTCCTCCGGGAAGTCCCTGAAGTTGTAAGAGGACCTCAGGAACCTCATCAGCTCCTCCCTCCTCACCTCGCCGTACTCGATCAGGAGCCCAGCTATCTGGTGGAGGGCCACGTCGAGCGGGTTCCTCACGACCTCAGTCGGCTCCAGCTCCATCGCCCTCGCCCTCCTCGCAATCGCCATCGCCTCGAGAGCGTCGTCCGAGTCCATCACGATCACCACGCCCTTCGAGACCTCGCCTATCCTGTGCCCGCTCCTCCCTACCCGCTGGACCAGCCTCGTCACCTCCCTCGGCGAGTTGTATTGTATCACGAGGTCCACGTGGCCCACGTCGATACCCATCTCGAGGCTTGATGTGCAGATGAGGCCCTTCAGCTCCCCCTGCTTCAGGTCCCTTTCCGCCTCGAGCCTCCTGTCCCTCGATAGCGATCCGTGATGTATCGTGACAGGGAAGGTCTCGTCGAGCGCCTTGAACCTGTTCGCGAGGATCTCAGCCAGCGGCCTTGTGTTGGTGAAGATCAGCGTCGACCTGTGGACCTCGACAAGAGAACGGATGGCGTTGAGCCTCGCAGCCACGTCCGGCGCCACGCCCAGGTACTCGGCCAGCTCCCTGTCCTCCGGCCCGGGAACCGGAAAGAGTATCGTGACCGAGAAGCCCTTGGGTAGCGGGACCTTTACTACCTTGCAATACCTCCCAGGACCCACTAGGAACCTCGCCACCTCCTCAGCGCTCCCGACCGTCGCCGAGAGGCCTATCAGCTGGAACTCCCTGCCGGTTATGCGCCTGAGCCTCTCCAGCGCCAGCGAGAGCTGGGCTCCCCTCTTGTCGGTCGCCAGCTCGTGGACCTCGTCAATTATCACGTATCTGATGTTGGCGAGGTGGTTCCTGACGACCTTCCCGGTCAGCAGCGACTGGAGCGTCTCGGGCGTCGTGATCAGGAGCATCGGCGGCCTCAGCGTGTGGGCCCTCCTCTCGGAGGGTGCGGTGTCTCCGTGCCTTACCGCGACTGTGACGTCGAGCCTCTGCGACCACCACTCAAGCCTGTCCAGGAGGTCCCTGTTCAGGGCCCTCAGAGGCGTGATGTAGAGCGCCGCGATCGGCCTCAGGTCCCTGTTCACCAGCAGCTCGCTGAAGACCGGGAGGAGCGCCGCCTCCGTCTTCCCAGACCCTGTCGGAGCCATCAGGAGGAGGTTCTCTCCGTTGACGACGTGTGGTATCGCGGCCCTCTGCGTCTCCGCCAGCCCCCCGAACCTCTCCAGCACCGCCTCCCTGACCGGTTTAGCCAGCAGCTCCAGCGGGTCCTCCAGCATCTCCCCCATCAGGTCGCCTTCGTTCCTGATATCGCTGTCACCCGGACGCTTCCGAGATCATACCGGCGCCTCTCACGGGACGCCAATACAACCATAAAAGACCGGTGGACGAGTACGGGGAGGATGGCCGTAAGGACGAGGGCAAAGGGCAGCTACGTCCTCAGCGGCAGGCCTGAGCTCAGCGAAACGGAGCTGGCATCGCTCCGCGAAGAGCTCTCGGAGGTCCTGATGAAAGGTGTGCCGAGGGAGAGGGCTGGAGAGGGAGCGGTCCTCCGTTCCCTGGAGCTGAGGGACAACCGCCTCTCCTTCGAGGTCGAGTGCGGCACCTTGGTCTGGGCCACCGATGCGGTCCTGAGGATGCGCAACGCCGTCGCTGAGCGCCTCGGCAAATCCCACAGGATCGGCGTCAGGGGTGTGGAGGTCGAGCGGATCGAGGTGAAGGTCTCCGGCGAGCCGGTCGACAGGGCGAAGGCCGCCGAGGAGCTGAGCGGTGTGGCCGAGGTCTCTTCGACCGACGGCGAGCTCATCATCGTCTTCTCCAACCTCACCGAGTCCGAGCTGCAGGACAGGGTCGTCGAGAGGGCGATCAAGCGGGTCAGGGTGACGTCCACCAAGGAGGAGATAGTAGTCCCTGCCACCTTCGGGACGGTCCTGAAGAGCGGATCTCCGAGGCCACAGAAGGTCACGACCGACGTGGGAGAGGTCGCCGAGTCGCTCGGTTGGATCAAGAGGTTCCCTGGGAGAGGGCAGTGGATCTACACCCCTCCGATGGCCGCACTCCTGAGGTCCATCATCAACCTGATAATAGAACGGGTCTGCCTCCCTCTCGGCTTCCAGGAGTGGGTCTTCCCGAGGCTCCTGCCGATGGAGGTCTTCGAGAAGCTCTCGACCTACGTCGAGCACCTCCCCGAGGGCCTCTTCTACGTCTGCCCTCCGCCGAGGGACCCGCAGGCCTTCTCCGAGTTCAAGCGCGAGTACTCGCTCAGGAGGGAGCTGAGGGTCGACCTGCTCAGGTCGGTGCTGGAGGACCCGAGGTACGTCTTGGACGCTGTGCAGTGTCCTCCCTTCTACCAGTTCTTCAGCAACGAGTACGTCCGACTCGAGGACCTCCCGGTGAAGGCCTTCGACGTGATGGGTGGATGGACCTGGAGGAACGAGGCAGGCGGCGTCGAGGGGATCGTCCGGACCAACGAGTTCCTCAGGATGGAGATGGTCTTCCTCTCTTCGCCCGAGGACGCGGTCGAGCTGAGGGACACGGTCGTCGACAGGGTCGTCGAGCTCATCGACAAGGACCTGGACCTCGAGTGGCGCGTCGTAGCGGGTGCGCCCTTCTACCTCTCACCGGAGGAGGCGAGGAAGCGCGTCATCGACATCTCCACCAGCGCCAAGATCCCGACGCTGGACGTGGAGGTCTACATGGAGTACAGGGGGCCAAGGGAGAGGGCCGAGTGGCTCGAGATCACGGCGGCCACGGTCCACAGGGACTTCTACGTCAACGCCTTCAGGATCAGGGAGGTGAAGGGCAGGAGGATCTGGACAGGTTGCGTGGGACACGGCATCACCAGATGGGCCGCTGCGTTCCTCGCCCGGCACGGCTTCGACCCCAGCGACTGGCCCAAGGCCATCAGGTCCCAGCTCCGCTACGAGCCCAAGCCGCCGAGGACCGTGAGGTGAGAGGTTGGAGGAGCTGATGGAGGCCCTGAGGAACGGTTCCGTGAGGCTCCACGAGCTGGACATGAGGTTGGGCTCCAAGGAGGCAACGAGGGTGAGGAGGAGGTTCCTCGAGCAGGCAACTGGAACAGACCTCTCGGCGCTGGACGTGGACCTGCCTTACGACCAGATCGTGGGCCGCAACTGCGAGAACACGATAGGTGCCGTCTCCGTCCCCGTCGGCGTGGCCGGTCCCCTCCCCGTCGAGGGCTCGGACTTCAGGAGGGAGGTCTACGTCCCCTTGGCCACAACGGAGGGAGCGCTGGTAGCTACGGTCAACAGGGGCGCGTCTGCGATAAGGCGGTCGGGTTGGGTGAGGAGCAGGACCCTCTCCGACAGGATGACGAGGGCACCGGTCCTCGAGACGCCAGACCTCGACCACAGCATCCGCCTCGCCAAGTGGGTCGAGGAGAACTTCGAGCGCCTCAGGGCCGCCTTCAGGTCCACCACCTCCCACGGCGACCTGGTCAGGGTGGTTCCCTTCGTAGTCGGCAAGTACGTCTTCCTCAGGATGGAGGCCTCTACCGGCGACGCGATGGGGATGAACATGGTGACCAGGGGCTCCCAGAGGGTCGTCGAGGAGCTGGAGAGGGAGTTCCCGTGGCTGAGGCACGTCTCCCTCAGCGGCAACCTCTGCACCGACAAGAAGGCCACCTCCGTCAACTGGATAATGGGGAGGGGGAAGTCCGTCTCGGCCGAGGCGGTGATCAGGCGCGAGGTCGTTCATTCGGTGCTGAAGACCACGCCCGAGTCGATCGAGAAGGTGGTCAGGGCCAAGCTCCACCTCGGCTCGGCGAGGGCCGGGACCATCGGAGGCTTCAACGCCCACGTAGCCAACATAATCGCAGCGATCTTCATCGCCACCGGCCAGGACCCTGCACAGGTCGTTGAGTCCAGCATGGCGATAACTTACGCCGAGGTCACCGAGAACGGGGACCTTTACGTCTCCCTCACCTTCCCGAGCCTTGAGGTGGGGACGGTCGGAGGCGGTACCTGGTTGCCCGCTCAGAGGGCGGCCTTATCCCTGATGGGCGTAGCGGGATCCGGTGACCCTCCAGGTACGAACGCGAGGAGGTTCGCAGAGATCGTCGCGGCCGCTGCGTTGGCCGGAGAGCTGTCGCTCCTCGCAGCCCTCTCCTCCCACCACCTCGTCGAGGCCCACGAGAGGTTGGGCAGGGCCAAGAGGTAGACCCCGCGGAATTCGAGAGCCGTTCTGCTTTCTGTCCGTTAATAGAATTGGGGACGAGCGGCCCGTAGCCCTCCTTCCGTTTTAGGCGGGATCCGTCTTCTCGGCTTGGGGGCTCGACGGTGGGACTCATCACCCCCTTCCTTTCTCCGCCCGGGACGCCCGTTTCATCCGGTCTCCGGCCGTCGTCGACGGTCTGCCCGCGTCCTCCCGCATCCGGCCGGAGGGGTCTCGTTTCTGTGGCGTTGCCAGGGGTCGCCCCCTGCACCTCGCGGTGCCGGGCCCACCGTAGGAGGGAGGAACTTCCCCGGGAGCTCCCCGAGGCCCGCCCAGCCGCTCGTCCCCGCTTGACATCGCGTTCCGCAGGGAATAAAGGTTCCACCCTCCAAGGTCTCACTCCTCCCGTTCGGTTGCGCAATCAGCGCGATCAAACGACTTAGGGGTTCACTGCGCATCAGCCGTTCTTCGTCCACTGCTCAATAGGGCAGCTGACCTTCTCGGGTTTCCCGGTCTTCAGGAACTCGATGGCCTCCTCCCTGCTGTAGCCGAACCGGTCCTCAAGCGTGCTGACGATCTCTTTCATAACTTTACGGGAGAGCTCTGGATGATATGGGATCGTTAAAACCTCTCCGCTGGCCCTCTCCAGTATGATGTGAGAACCACTCTGTCGCACTTCCTTGAAGCAAAGCCTTCTGAGCCTACTTACGACCTCCCTTGCCGAGAGGACTGGTAGCTTAGTCAACAGTTGGCGACCTCAAGATACAATTCTATGGCTTCCTCGGCGTTTCTCAGCGCCTCCTCCTCGGTCAGGCCCTGCGTCATGCAACCCGGGAGTTTCGGAACGACAACAGATATCCATCGATCGCCTTTTACTTTGCATAGGATTACTTTCATCCCTTTGACCTCACGCATCTCGTACCACTCGGTATCAGGATCCATCACGACCCGCAGAGTCACGAGCTCTTCGTCGGTCACCGCGACCTTTTCCTTGAAACTGGTCTTGTAGGGTATCAGGACCGGAGTCCGCATCTGAAGTTCTGCTATCTTCTTGCCTTCTTGTCCCTTCAACCGAGCAGGGAGTCCGTAGACGTAATCGAGCAGTTCTTGCAACGACATAGTGCCGAACTCCCTCACGACGTTCTCCAGCACCAGGACCTGATTCTTGTTGCGTTCGAATAGCGGATCAAACAGCTTGAGTACATCCTCGCCCGATTCTGAGAGCTGGACGAACTCGCCAGGACCTTCTCGATGCGGGACGATTTCTACGTAGCCCTGAGTCACCAGAATAGTGCGGTCCCTTTCGAGGGCCACCGAGTAAGGACCGTGTTTTGCCTTAACGTACGTGTAGTGAAAGCACTCCGTCCCTTCCGAGATGGCAGTCCTCTCCGCCAAGAAGACGAGCTTCTGCAACTTGGTCAATCCGGTAGTCATGCCCTTATCTCGCAGGAGCTGAAGGAGCTTCAGGAGGAACAACCTGTCGATAACCTCTTCCCTCGTCGTCCTTCCCATGGTAGGCCGTCCGTTGATCAGTGCGTCAGGTCGGGTAAAATAGGTTTGGCCATGACCTCGGAGAAGTCAGCGAAGGGTGCCAGAGCGACCTTTTTTCGATAGCGATTAACCGCCTCCCCTCTCGGGAAGGGCACAGCCGGTCCCCGAGAGCTGGACCTCGACGCGTTCAGCGACCTTCGGAGCTCCGGCCTCGCCGCCCTGCATAATCTCGGCCACCTCCTCCTCTCCCTTCCTCCTGACCCTTACGCCCCTGATCCTCGCGACGATCTCGGCCATCACCGAGAGCGCCACCTCCTCCGGCGTGTACGCCCCTATGTCGATCCCCGCAGGAGCGCTGAGGTTCCTGATGAACTCCTCCGGTACGCCCCTGGCCCTCAGCTGAGCTATGTCGTGGGCCACCCTCTTCCTGCTGGCGACGAGGCCGACGTAGCCGACCTTCTTCCTCGAGAGCTTCTCGAGGACCTCCAAGTCCCTTCCGCCCTTCGTTAGAACCACGACGTGGTCGCGCTCGCCGAGGTCCATCGAGCCGATGTCGAAGTCCAGGTCGGTGATCAGGACGTCGGGCTTCACGTTCAGGACCGGTGACGGGTTGATCGACCAGGTCTCGAAGCCTAGCACCCTCCCGAACTGGATGAGGGCCTCCTCGACGTCGTCCCTCCCTCCCTGCGCCACGATTATCAGCCTCCTCCTGGGAAGCCGGGGCTCGATGAAGATCTCGAGCTTGCCACCGCAGAAGGTCTCGACGAAGACCTCGTCCTCCGAGGGCGGCCTCTCGGCCATCATCCTCAGCGACTCCTCAGGCCCTACCAGGTGGACCGTCAGGAGCCTGGGCCTCTCGTCCCTTATGGCCTGCCTCGCTACCGAGATGACCGGTCCCTCAGGACAGACCCCGCCGAGCGTTCCGTACAGGACGTTGCCTTCCTGGTCCACGACGATCTTGAAGCCGGGCTTGGCGATCGAGGAGCCCTCGACCTTGACTATGGTGGCGATGGCGTAGGGCTTCCTCTGGGACTCGAGCGAGTGGACGACCTCACCGAACCCAGGCATTCCCAGTTCGATCGGTCACACCCGGTTAAAACGTTGCCGTTACCTCTGTAACTGGGGTTCCTTAGGGCAACGGGTTGTGATGCGCCATCCCGCCGCGTCCCTGCTCTCCTTTCACCCCTGGCGTCCCCTCTTCACGGTCCAGCCGCGGGGTCTCGGTTCGATTGTCCCGCTCTCGAGCAACTTCGCGAACCTCCCGTGCAGCTCCTTCCAGTATCCTTCGTCGAACAGAACGACCCCGTCCTTCAGGGCGTCCAGTATGAGGGTGTTCAGATCCTCGAACATCGAGTTAACCTCCTCAACGGTGTACACGAACAGGTCCACCGGCACCGTGAAGTAATCGTAATAGTCGAGGGCCCTGTCGAAGAACCTGCGCCCGTTCCTCCTCGATACTATCAGCAGGTCGTAGTCGCTAGCAGTCGTCCAGGTGCCCTTCGCCATCGAGCCGAACAGGACCACGGACACGATCTCGTCGCGCTTCTCTTCTACGAGCCTCCGGACGTTTTCCTCCAGCTCCTTAGCCCTGGGCAATCCCCGTAATTCTTTGCGCAAACCGCACCACCCTCTCGGCCCTCGAGTAGGCCTCCCGGGCGTCCTTCTCGTCGTACATCTCGGCGGGCGCGCCGCTGGAAAAGGCGTTGGGATACCGTGTAGGTATGTAGTACCTATTGAGCGTCTTGCAGTCATCCCGAAGCTCCTCCGATACCTTCACGTGGGCTGAAACCTCGGCAAGGAGCTCGAGGAGGTTGTGACCTGTGGAGGGCGTTCCGAAGTGCTCCAAGATCGCCTTCAGCGCCTTCTCGGCTGCCTGGTGACTGGCGAAGCAAGCCCACGCGTAGTTCGAGGAGTTCAACAGGTCGTGTGCTGCCTTGAGGTCAGCTAAAGCCTGCACGATCCAGTCCCTGACCCTCCTCAAACCCCATCTAAAATAGCCGGAAGTTCCTATAATCATTTCCACGCAGCATAGCTCTCTCATCAACCATATACTGAGAGAATCGTCACTTCCTCTGTTCGCATACCAGCATGATAATAGACCCTGAGGAGTAGCCACAGACCTGCGACGACTACAGGGGTGGACATGAGAGAGTTGAAGGTTCCTGATGCCTCCGACGGCCCTCGCCGGATGGTTCCTGGTAGGTGATCCCGAAAAGAGGGAGTTGAAAGCCGACATGATAGGAATTTACGTCCGACGCGCCTCTTCGTCCTTGGATTGGAGCGCGAGAGGCTGAGGGCAATCGTCAGGAGGGAGGTGGTGAGGCTGATGGAGCTGGCCTTGAGCACCGACGACGAGGTATTGAGGGATGCGGCTGTCAGGCACGCCGTTATACTTTGCAGGAGGACGAGGACCAGGATGCCGAGGGCCTACGCCAAGCTGATCTGCAGGAGGTGCCTGAGCCTCTACAGGTTCTCCGGGGGCTCGAGGTTCAGGGTCAGGTCTGGAAGGGGGAAGAGGGTCGTGGTGACCTGTGGCAGGTGCGGAGCCCTCAACAGGATACCCGTTGAGCCTTGACCTTCACCCGGTCTCCTATTCCTCGCCCTCTTCTCGTTCTTCCTGACCGGAGGAGATCCTTGAAAGGTACTCGTAGTCCGACGGGTCGAGCCTCCAGCCCGAAGCTCCCGCGTTCTCCTCGAGGTGCTCCCTGCTGACGGCCTTCGGTATGGTCACGACGAAGTCTTGGTAGACGACCCAGTTCAGCGCCACTTGAATGGGCGTCTTCCCGTATTTCCTCGCCACCTCCTTCAGCGCCCTTCCCAGCCTCGTATCGGCTTTGACCTCCGTCGCTATCCTCCCCTTGCCGAGGGGGCTGTAGGCTGTGACCGTGATGTCCTCTTTTCTGCAGTAATCGAAGAGGTCCCTCTCGGCGGAGCGGTTGAGCAGGCTGTACTCGACCTGGTCGGCGACCACATCGGTCACCGAGAGGTACGTCCTCGCCTCGTCCAGCAGCTCGGCCGAGAAGTTGCTGACGCCAATGTACCTGACCTTGCCGTCCTTGTAGAGCTTCTCGAGGGCCTTCATCGTCTCCCTCAGGGGTACCTCCTCAGAGGGCCAGTGGATCATGTAGAGATCGACGTACTTCAGGCCTAGCCTCCTCAGGCTCCCCTCACAGGACCTGAGAACCGCCTCGTACCTGAGGTTCGTCGGCCAGACCTTGGTCGCTATGAACAGCTCTTCCCTCGGATACCCCTTGATCGCCTCTCCCACCAGCTCCTCTGCGTGGCCGGCTCCGTACATCTCGGCCGTGTCGATGTGCGTCATCCCGAGCTCTATCGCGGTCCTGATCGCCTCGATCCACTCCTTGTCCCTGCTTCGGTCCGGCGTCGAGCCTCCTCCCATCCTCCAAGTCCCCAGCCCGATCTCAGGTATCTTCTCCTCTGTTCTGCCGAGGACCTTCCTCGCTATCACGCCGCGCCCAACCCCTTCACTCGTATTTGAGCGCCTGCACCGGATCTATCCTCGAGGCCCTCCAAGCCGGGTAGACGCCGCTGACGACGCCGACGAGAGCACCGATCATCACGGCGAGCGGTATCCACTCGGGCCTTATCGCGATCGGCAACCGAACTCCGGAGAAGGGACCGACGTTCAGGAACAGCACACCCAGCATGATCCCTATCGGGACGGCTATAGTCGCACCTATGGCCCCGATCAGCCCCGCCTCGGTGAGGAAGAGGTTCAGCACGTCCCTCCGCCTCGCGCCTATCGCCCTCAGCACGCCGATCTCCTTCGTCCTCTCGGTCACGTTGACCAGCATGATGTTCGCTATCCCGATCGATCCGACGAGGAGCGCGAACGAGCCTATCTGGAGGACGAAGCTCGCGAAGAGCTGGACCTGCTCCCGGATGAAGTTAGTCACCTCGCCGGCGGAGATCGTGATGAAGCCCATGTCCGGTGCGTCCCTCCTCCTGAGCTTCTCCGCGTCGGAAGAGCTCCTGAGGTACTCGAGGACGGCCGACTTCACGTCGTCGAACTCCGTCACGGAGTTCACCCTTATCCCCACAGCCCTGTAGACCCTGACTGGCCCCGAGCCGGGAACGGTCCGCCTGACGTCGTAGTAGTCTTCGAGGTTGAGGTACGCCGTGTTCTGGAAGACGAACGGTATTTCTTTGAGGACGCCGACGATCCTGACCTGCACCGACTTCCTGACACCTCCTTGGACGAAGTTCAGCTCGACTGTCTTCCCGAGCGCCTGCTCGACGTCCTCCTCGTTGCCCAGCTCCTTCGCTATCCTCTTTGCCACGTCGTAAGTCACGACGGTCTCCTTCGAGTTCCTGAAGACCCTTCCGTAGAGGAGCTGGTTCTCGGTGAAGGCGTTAGGTGAGATCGCTACGATCCTGAAGCCTCCCATCCCGCTCGAGACGACCTTTCCCCTGAAGACGATGGGCGCCGTCACGTCGGGCTGCAGGTCTCCGCTGGCGTACACCTCCTTCACGCCGGGAATGCGCCTGATGCGGCTCAGGTCCCTCTCGGATATCATGGGCGTCTGGTGGATGAATAAGCCCGAAGCGCCGGTCCCGCTCCTTACCTCGCCGACCGCCACCGAGAAGGTGTCGGGTGCGAAGAGGTCCGTGAAACGGGAGATGAAGTAGGTCTCGACGCTGGAGGACATCATGACGACCGTTACGACCGTCGCCACGCCGAACACTATGCCGAGTGTGGTCAGCACGCTCCTGAACTTGTGGACCGATATGTTGGACCAGGCAAGGACCAGCAGCTCCCTCGCCCTCAATCCCCTTCACCGGATCTCCTCTCCCGGTATTTGTGCTCACCCCCTTCCACCGGGCCCTCGGTCCATTCAGGCACCATCCAAAAATACCGCCAAGGGTGAGGGACGGCGATGCTGAAGAGCGGAATCCTCACGCTGCCGACCTGCACCTCCTGCAACAGGGTCATCTCTCCAGACGAGAAGGCCGTGAAGTTCCCATGCCCGTCCTGCAACAGGTTCACCATATGGCGCTGCGAGGTCTGCAGGGAGCTCTCGAGGACCTACGTCTGCAGCGTCTGCGGCTTCGAGGGCCCTTGAAGGGCCTCCGTCTCCTCTCACACCCCTCACACCGTAGCACCATCCCATTAGGTGACAGGGGTCATACGTCGTGGCCCCGTTTCTCAATAGTCTGGCGGAAGGTTTTTGGTGGAGGTGACGGAGCGAGGGGTATGCGAGCGGGCCCTAGGGAGAGGGCGCTGATGCTGGCGCTCACATTCCTCCTACTGCTCCCCCTTGCGCTGTCCTCCGCCCTTTCACAACAGGTGACTTACAACTGCACGCTGGCTCCCAAATCGGTCAGCGATGAGGGCAAGGTCAGCTTCGCGGTGGAGGGGAACGCTCAGCTCGAGGTTTGTGCTGGAGAGCTCGCAGGCCCCGAGTTCAGCGGCGAGACCGAGACGGTCAAGGTGACGCTCACGAACACCGGCATGCTTTCGGACGGTTTCGTCATCAGGATAACCGTCGAGGTCTGGCACGTCAAATTCCTCGCCGCGAGGTACTTCGTCGGATACGGTCCTGCAGTTGGAGGCATCTTCTCGTCGGTCGACGACGTAATCAGGGAAGGAGAGCGGAAGACCGTCACGTTCGAGCACTACGTCTCCTACGGGGAGCTGGAGGACCTCGTGGTGGTGGTCAGCAGCATCGCCTTCCGTGACACGCCTGCCGTCCTGAACTACTCGGTCAAGGTCTCCGCCGAGCCTAGGAAGGACGCGAACGTCGTCATGTTGGTCTCCAAGGGCGGCAGCCAGACGACCGTCAGCAACCCCGATTGGGGCGACGTTCCGAACGACTACAGGAGTGTAGGCGAGGGTGCGCCCGGGTACCTGGCAGGCAGGACGCTCCTCCCCGGCAGCGCCCTCGAGCTCTCAGGCTGGCTCTCCACCCGCCAGACTGACAGGGCCAAGTCGACCTTCATGTTCAGCAGGGACCTGGTCGACGTCTATGCCCTCTCGGTGAAGCCCGTTCCCTCTGCGAGGCTCAGGGTCTCCGTCACGCCGGAGGATCCGAGCGCCAAGCTCTCGGTCACGCTCAGGGCCAGGGACGGCTTCCCGATCAACAGCACTACAGGGCCGCGGGGAGGGGAGGCGGTCGTCGAGATGGTCTACTCCGAGCGGTCGAAGGACGACAGGGTCTTCGTCGAGGTGAGCCTCGTCGAGTCGAAGGCCTTCCTTACCCGTTACACGTTGAAGGTCGAGGTGATCGAGCCTCCGCCTCCTCCAGAACTGCCGCCACAGGTGACGGTCCCGATCCCGGAGGCACAGGTCAGGTCCATCGTCATCGGCCTGACGCTCGTCATCCTCTCGGCCGTCGTGGTCTCAGCGATCATCGGCAGGCGGAAGCGGAGCCGGGAATACTACTGGTTCTACTGAATCGTTGTCGGTGCGGGCCTTATCTGCTCCTGTGAGAGGCAGGACCGTTAGAGCTTTACAGTAGATCTCATTAAAGCAGTCGAATGAAGGCGGTAGTCATCAACAGGACAGGACCACCCGATGTCCTCGAGTACAGGGACGTGGAGGACCCGAGGCCCGCGAACGGCGAGGCCGTCGTCAGGGTTGCCGCTACTGGCGTCAACAGGATCGACGTCTGGATCAGGTCAGGCCTCTACCCCGTCAAGCTGCCTCACGTCCTCGGCGTCGACGTTGCAGGCACCGTCGAGACCGACACCACGGGAAGCTTCAAACCCGGCGAGCGAGTCCTCATCTATCCCAGCGTCGGTTGTGGTACCTGCGAGCTTTGCGTCTCCGGCGAAGAGCAGATCTGCAGCAAAATGGTTAGGATAGGGCAGCACCGGTGGGGAGGTTATGCGGAGAAGGTGGCCTTCCCGTCGAGGGCCCTCGTGAGGGTGCCGGACGGCCTTGAGCTCGAAGAGGCTGCGGCGATCCCAGTGAACTTCCTCACCGCATGGGACGCCCTCGTCAGGGCCGCTAGGGTGGGCCCCAACGACAGGGTCCTCGTGGTGGGAGCAGGGAGCGGCATAGGGTACGCGGCTGTCCAGATAGCAAAGCTCTTCGGAGCCACCGTCATCGCGACCGTCGGGAGCGAAGAGAAGGTCGAGCAGGCCTACAGGATTGGCGCTGACCACGTGATCGACAGGCGGAGATCGGACGTGCGGGAGGAGGTGATGAGGTTCACGGGAGGTAAAGGTGTAGACGTGGTCTTCGAGCACGTCGGCAAGGATTTCTGGGAGACGGCCCTCTCGGTCCTCGGCGTTAAGGGGAAGCTCGTGACGATGGGTGCCACCACAGGTCAGAACGTGGGGATCGACATCAGGGCCCTATACAACAAGCGTCAGGTGATCTTGGGAGCAGGTGTGGGCACAAAGGCCGACCTGCTGAGGATACTCGACCTCTTCGCCAGGAGGAAGCTGAGGGTCCTCATCGATAAGGTCTACAGGCTGAGCGAGGCGGCAGAGGCGCACAGGAGGATGGAGGCCTCCGAGCACTTCGGCAAGATCCTCCTGAAGCCCTGAGCAATCGGTTTTCTTTTATCGGGTCGCTGGTGTCGGTGAAAGTCCACCGTCGTCCGTCTACCGTATATCCCGGGGATGTTAACGTGAGTGTGGAGATGCCACAGCACCCTAGTGGAGGGGGCCCTGAGGCAGACCCGTTGCCGAGCCTGAAGGAGGTGCTCCTCGCTGAGAAGGTGATAAGGAGGTACCTGAGCCCCACGCCCCTCGTCTGGTCCAGGAGGCTCTCGAGGGAGATAGGGGCCGACGTCAGGGTCAAGCTGGAGAACCTCAATCCCACCAACAGCTTCAAGGTCAGGGGAGGCATCTACCTGATGAGCGTCCTGGCTGAGGAGGGCGTCAGGGGGGTCGTCACCGCCTCGATGGGCAACCACGCCCAGTCCATCGCCTACGCCGGTTCCCTCTTCGGCATACCCGTCAAGGTCGTGATGCCCGGATGGGTCTCGAGGGTCAAGGTGGAGGCCGTGGAGGAGCTCGGCGCCGAGGTCATCCTCAAGGGTTCCTACTACGACCAGTCGGCCGAGTACGCCGAGGCCCTCGCAAAGGAGCTCGGTTACAGGTACGTCCACGCGATCGAGGAGAGGCTCCTCCACGTCGGCGTAGCCACGATGCACTTGGAGGTTGTCAGGGATCTGCCGGAGGTAGAGGTCGTCATCAACCCCATCGGCGGAGGGACAGGCGCCATCGGTGCGGTCTCGGTCTACAGTCGGATGCTCCCCAACGTGAAGGTCTACGGCGTCCAGGCCGCTGGTGCCGATGCCTTCTACAGGTCCTTCTTGACAGGCGAGCTGGTCGACCTCCACGGCGTCAGGACCAAGGCTGAGGGTCTCGCTGTTGCCAGGTCCTATCCCACGCCTGTGAGGTCGCTCAGAGGGAGGCTCGAGGACGTCGTTCTGGTGACCGACGACGAGATGGAGGAGGCCATCAGGAAACTCTACGATTCCATCAGGCAGGTCTCCGAGCACGCCGGTGCTGCATCCACCGCAGCCGCCTACAAGATCAGGGAGAGGATCGCCGGCAGGAAGGTGGTCCTGATGCTGACGGGCTCCAACATCGCGCCCGAGGAGTTCGCCAGGATAATCTCCCGAGGGAGCGAGGGGACTC
>Ga0272447_1000546_pt1 | contig 27794 bp, 18 predicted proteins | sample YNPCB0133_FD_194589 | JGI IMG/M metagenome (GOLD analysis project Ga0272447, IMG submission 194589) | Hot spring microbial mat communities from Yellowstone National Park, WY, United States - YNP-CB-013-3 | ecosystem: Environmental > Aquatic > Thermal springs > Hot (42-90C) > Sediment | place... | reverse complement strand
CGGCTGCTATCACGGCCACGTCGACTGCTTGCTGGTCGCTGCCGGTTCAGGCGTTCTGACATTCGGATTGCCAGGGACGCCCGGCGTCACGGAAGGGACTGCGCGTGACACCCTCGTTCTACCCTACAACGATCAGGAAGCCGTGGAAGACGCGTTCGCTCAGCACGGTGAGCGTATCGCGGCGGTCATCGTGGAGCCGGTTGCCGGGAACATGGGAGTGGTTCCACCGGCTGCTGGCTTTTTGTCGCGCCTGCGCGAGTTAACGCGGCAGGCTGGGGCACTCCTCATCTTCGATGAGGTGATCACCGGTTTTCGATTAGGACTCGGTGGGGCTCAGGAACGGTTCGGTATCCTGCCAGACCTTACCTGTTTGGGGAAGGTCATCGGTGGAGGTCTTCCGGTCGGTGCCTACGGTGGCCGGCGCGACCTCATGGAGCAGGTGGCCCCGAATGGTCCAGTGTATCAAGCGGGGACGCTGGCGGGTAACCCACTCTCCATGGTGGCAGGACTCGCGACGCTCGAACTGGCTCATGAACCAGGGGTTTACGGTCGTCTAGAGACTTTGGCTGCTCGGCTCCAGCGAGGACTCGAGAAAACGATCCAGGAGTCTGGTCTCCCGGCGCACGTCCAGCGTGTCGGCTCGATGCTCACGCTTTTCTCCAGCCAGCAGCCGGTCACGGATGCGCAAACGGCTGAGCGATGCGATACTGCTAGCTTCGCTGCGTTTCACCGGGCCATGCTGCCGCAGGGTATTCTGCTGCCGCCCTCCCAGTTCGAAGCCTGGTTCGTCTCACTCGCTCACCGAGAGGAGGATATCGATCGCACGATCGAGGCGGCGCGGAAGGCTTGGGCTGCGGTGGCGCGGGGGTGACGATGACGCTTTCCGCGGTCGCTGTAACACATCGAACGGCGCCGGTCACGATCCGCGAGCGATTGAGTTTGCCAGCAGAGCAGCAGTACCAATGGCTCCAGCGCTGGGGGAGCCAGGTGCCTGAAGTCGTGCTCCTCGTCACATGTCACCGTACCGAGGTTTATTGGCTCGAAGGCGAGGAGACTGCCCATCGAGGAGTCGAATGGTTGGCTGAACTCGGTGGGCTGACGGTCGAGGAACTTCAGCGCTGGGTCTTGCAGCGGAGCGGCGGAGAGGCGGTTCGTCATGCGTTTTGTGTCGCTGCTGGCCTCGACTCGCGGTTCGTCGGTGAGCCGCAGATCCTCGGCCAAGTACGCCGTGCGCGGGAACTCGCTCGGGCGGCGGGAACGCTCGGCCCAATCCTCGACCGGCTGTTCTCTTCGAGTCTGGCAACCGGACGAATGGTCCGGGTTCGTGCCGGCTGGTCGACCGGCAAGCGGTCGCTCGCGCGCGTGGCGGTGCGCGAGGCAGCGCGGCTCTGCAGTGATCTCCAGTCGGCGCGGGTTCTCGTTCTGGGAGCAGGCGAAACTGGTCGAGACGTCATCGCTGCATTGTGCCGTTGCCAGCCGGCAGTGGTGTGGTGGACCAATCGGTCACCGGGGCGACTCGCCTAGATCCCATCTGAGGAACCTGTGCGGATTGTTGACTGGAGCGAGTGGCCTCGACTCGTCGCCGAAGCGGATGTCGTTTTTGTCGCCACGAATGCGCCGGAACCGATCGTTCGACTGGAGCACGTCACTCGCCATGCTCGTCTCCCACGCCTACTGGTCGATCTCGCCGTGCCACGCAATGTCGATCCAGCCATCAGCGACGTGCCTGGGATTCGGGTGGTGACGATCCTCCAGCTGATCCCGTTCCTGTCGCGGCATGGGATGGCGTAGCAGTCGAGCCGTACGTCGAACGCGCTGTACAGCGCTATCTTCGTTGGTTGGAGGCCCGCTCGATAGCCGCGGAGAGCCGTGCCGCGCATGAAACGCTCCAATCGATGTTGGAGCGCGAACTCGAGAAGGTGTTGCGGTTGGCTCTTCGCGATCCTGCACGGACTGGCGAGGTGAAACGTGTGGCGGCGGCGAGCATGGCTCGCAAGACATTATTTCCTCTTTTCCGAGCGCTCGAGTCGGAACCTCAGCGAGTCGCTCTGGCCTTGCGTCTGCTCGCCTCTGACCGCTGACTAGCCCGCTTTTCCTGCTGCCCGGTACAATAAACGACCAGACACGATGAGGACGGGGGTCTCTCGGAGACCCTCGTCGCTCTGTCGATGCTTGCCGGTGAGTGAACTGTTTCTCGTGGTCGTAACGAGGAGACTCGATGCTACTTCGTACGTACCGACCGTGCCAGCCGCAGGTGACCCGCTCGCGGGAGCGGATCGGTGAGGCGCTGGTTTCTCGAGGACTCTTGCGTCCGGAAGACCTGGAACGAGCGCTCGAGTACCAGTGCCGGACGGGTGACCGGATCGGCCGCATTTTGAACGCACTCGGTTTGGTCAAGCGACAGCAGCTCTACCAGGTGCTGGCTGAACTCTGGGGATATCCATACGTCGATCTTTTACGCGAGCCGCTGGATGCTCGACTGGCGCGACTTTTCGACCCCGAGGCGCTCGTGCAACGACGGTGCTTCCCGGTGCGGCGCGTCGGGAACGAGGTATTCGTGGCGACAGCTGAGCCACCCGGAGCCGAACTCGAGGAGTACATCCGATCCGTTCTGGGGTCGGTCACGGTACGACCGCTCGTCACGAGCGAATGGGATATCGACTACGCCGTCCGAACAATCTTTCGTGATCTCGTGCTGGATCGGGCAGCCTTGGGCCTGTACTACCGAAGTCCGGACGAGAGTGCGCGGCAGGTACTCGTCCGGTGGCAGCAGGTCGCGCTCGCGCTCCTGCTGATCCTGGTCGCGGCCGGATTACTCATGGTGCCGACACGCACTGCGGTCATCGTTTCAGCGCTCGTCAACAGTGTGCTCTTCGTTTTCGTGCTCTTTCATTTCGTGGTGGCCATGGCCGGAGCGAAGCACGAGCACGTGCAGGCGATCTCCCCGGAAGAGGTGCAGGCACTACGCGACGACGAACTTCCGATGTACACCGTGCTCGTGCCGGTCTATCGCGAAGCCAACGTCGTGCCGCATCTCATCGAGAATCTCCGCAACCTGGACTACCCGGCGAGCAAACTCGAAATCTTGCTCTTGATCGAAGAGGACGACGATGAGACATTGGCTGCGGCCAAGGCGGCACGGCCACCGGAGACGGTAACCTTCATCGTCGTCCCCAACGGGCTTCCCAAAACGAAGCCGAAAGCGTGCAATGTCGGCTTGCTCTTCGCTCGCGGTGAGTTCCTCACGATCTACGACGCGGAAGATCGCCCGGAATCAGATCAGCTCAAGAAGGCGATCGTGGCCTTCCGCAAAGGATCACCGGACCTCGTCTGTGTTCAGGCAGCGCTGAACTATTACAACGCGACCGAGAATCTGCTCACCCGCATGTTCACGCTCGAGTACTCGTATTGGTTCGACTACGTTCTGACTGGTCTGGATCGCTTGCGCTTGCCGATTCCGCTCGGTGGGACGAGCAACCATTTTCGGGTGGATCGCCTCCGGGAACTCGGTGGGTGGGATCCGTTCAATGTGACCGAGGATGCTGATCTGGGTATCCGTGCAGCGGCCCGCGGTTACCGAGTTGGGGTGATCAACTCTACAACCTGGGAGGAAGCGAATAACCACGTCGGCAATTGGATCCGCCAGCGCTCGCGCTGGATCAAGGGCTACCTGCAGACGGTTCTCGTGCACACCCGCCATCCGCTGCGCCTCGTCCGCACAGCTGGCATCCGCAATACGTTCGGCTTCGTGTTGCTGATCGGTGGCGCGCCCTTTGCCTTTCTCTCGCTCATTCCGCTCTGGTCGTTGACGCTCACGTGGATCGTGACGCGTACCCACGCATTCGATATCTTGTTCCCACCGGTCGTGCTGTATATCAGCCTGTTCAATCTCCTGATCGGGAACGGTGTGATGATCTATCTCGGCATGCTCGCCGGGTTCAAGCGACGTCGCTACCAGCTCATCCCCTTCGCGCTGCTCAACCCCTTCTATTGGATCCTGCACTCGATCGCATCCTACAAGGCGGTCTGGCAATTGATCACGAAGCCCTTCTACTGGGAGAAGACGCGTCATGGCCTCAGCCGCTATCTCGAAACCGGTTCCTCGGCCAGCGTCGCCGCCGAGTGACGGGCTCCATCTCGTCGATTTGAGCTGGCGCGCTCATCTCCTGCGCGTCGCCCTTTTCAGTCTTCCTTTCCTGGCGCTCGCGCTGGTGACGTATCGGTACGGATTTTTGACGAATGCGCACGCGCACGTCACCGCGAAGGCCTTGCTGGCAGCCGACCGTTTGCGCTTGGAGGTCATCGGTTTCCTGTATCCGCCGCTGCCGTTCTTGCTGGTGCTCGTGTTCCCGCGGCCGTGGCTTCCGAGCGTGCTGGCGAGTATTGCGGCAGGGGCGACTGCCTGGCTCGTCTGGTACGACTTGGAACGAGTTGGATTGGCTCGCCTTTGGCGGATGCTCCTGCTGGCTGCGGTCGTCGTGATTCCTTTGAACGTCTTTCTCGCGACGCAGGCGTATCCGGACATGCTGGCGCTGCACCTGATCGTCGTGGCCTGGCACTATTACATCAATTTCGTTCGTCATGGCCACACCTTCAGCGGTTTCGTCGCAGGCCTGATACTCGGACTCGCCTTTTACGCCAACTTCTATGCACTCGTCTATGCGCTCGCGCTGGCGAGTCTGGTACCGCTCTTTCGCCGGTCGGAAGCGAGCACGGGGCAGGGCGGGGAATGGGCTACCCTGAGCCAGATGCTGGTGACGGCTTTCCCCGCTCTCTGGGCTGTGGCGAGCTGGACCTACATCAACTGGGTTTTCACCGGTAACCCGATGATGTATCTGACGGACCCGGCCGCTGCAGTGATCGATCCAGAGCGGTGGGGAGTGCCGCTGGCGGAACGCTGGGGTTGGCTCGCGGAGTTCGGCCGCGAACTCATCATGCAGCCGCTGCTCCTCGGAGTGTTCGCTGCTAATCTCTGGCGGGCGCCCCGACGCCTCGTACCACTCGTCGTTCTCGCGTTCGTTCCCAGTCTGTTGCGGTTTTTCGGGTTCGCCTATCCGTTGCCGCTCGTCCTTGCAACCTATACCGTCCTTGCGCTGATCGCGCTGCCGGAACGTTTGCCGCGCTGGGTGGGACCCGTCATCGTCGCGCTCGCGCTCGGACAAGGTGCGACCACGGCGGTGTTGCTGCAGCATGCAGGCGAAGTTCGGCAGTGGCAGCAGGTTCTCGTCAACGGTATCCCGCGAGCGAGCGATCAGGACGAACGGGAGCTCGGCCAGCGTTTGCGAGCGGCTCCACCGTATTCGATTCTGGCCGATGATCGGAGTGCCTATCGCATCATCGCGCGTGCGGAGACAGCCCGACCGTTCCTGCTGCCGGCCGATGCGTCCTTCGGGGCGGCGCTTGCCGAGCCGGCCCGCTCTGTCGGGTACATCCTCGTGACGCAGGAGCCGCTGGGTCGCGATCTGGTCAGCGAGCGGTTTGCAGACGGTCCGCCGGACGGCTCCGTGGTCGACGGACAGCAGGGATCATGGAAACTCTACCGGCGGATCGATCAGCCGAGTCTCCTGCACTGAGCCGAGCAGTCGTTGCGACGCGTTCAGCTTCGTGTCCTTCGCTCCTGCTCGCTGTTCTCGAGCGGTGACCGGGGCGTCTTGCATACCCAGTCGCACTTCCCTCAGCGAGCCGGTACGAGCACCAGGTGGTCGCGCGCGACACGTGCAATGGCGTCCTCGCTCCAGACGAAGGGTATCGTCTCGCCGCGGAGCCAGTAGGCGAGCAGATCGTCGTAGTGGAACGAGAACGGATGGCCTGATTGTCCGCCAGGCAGAGAGACGCGTGCGCGATCCCAGGAACCGACTTCGACGACGAACCGGAGTGAGGCGATGAATTGGACCGGACCGAGGGGATCGTGAGCGGAAACTCCTCCCGGATTCACGGTGTTCTCGTCACCGCCGATCGGGAAAGGGCCACGATCGAAGAGCCAGCGGAGTCCTCCGACTGCTCCCAGCGGGTGCCGGAGATGGAGGGGGCGCACTTTCCCCCAAGCCCAGTCGGCGACCTCGTCGCCAGCGACACGCTCCAATTCCTCGATCACCTGCTCGAGGACCTCAGCGATCATCGCTGGCCATGATCCGCACCGGGGTGGGGGTGAACTGTCGTGCAAGGCTCGAACCAGATGGGCGATGCGTCGAACACCCCAGCTTGTTCCATCGACGAGATCATGGAATCCAGCGCCGATGACCCAGCGCCAGCTCCGCGGGGCATATGCTCTGGCCAACTCCTGTGCCAGACGATGGACGAAGATTTCGAACACGGTCGCGGCAGGATCGGCGGCATCGACGGTCCCGTTCCACTCCCGCAGGAGCTGAAGCGCTCGCTGGAGGCGTGAGGTCGTCGGCTCGACGGCAAGTACGATATCCCGCAGCTCGCGCCAGGAAAGCGAAGCTGTATCGAGTTGGAGGACCAGCATGTCTTCGATCCTCCAGTCGGTTCGGCTACCGAGCACCTCAGTGACCCGTGCAATCCGGTAGGAATCGAGATAGTCAATGCCGAGCCACGGCGCGTTGTCAGGAAGCGTCGGTCGGTTGTTGGCGGTAGCCAAGAATCCCTCCGGCGGATCGACGCGGCAGGGCATCCGATCGGGGGACACGTAGCCGATCCATGGGTCGGGATTCTCCCAGCCCAAGAGAGGGAACAGTCCAGTTGAGCAACGACGCTGCGGAACGGTGCCCGCGAGAAGCCAGCCGATCTGGTCCGAACAGTCAGCGTAGACGACATTCAGGGGGAGGTGTGGCCAGTCAGCGAAAAAAGCGCGACAGTCATCGAACGAGCGAGCTCGGTGCATGGAGAGCAGACCACGAACCGGCAGCGGATCGAGCCAGACGGCACGCAGGGATACCGCCCAGGGCACTCCGCGCAGGACAGGGCTGACGATCGGGCCGCGGCGGGTCTCCAGCACGAGGTCGTTAACCGTGCCATGCCCGCGAACCGCGATCGACTCTTGGTGAACGCGGCAGGGAACGAAGTCGTCTTTCTCGCGGACGGAGCGTCCGTCGGGCCCGACCATTTCGATGGCGAGATCGGTGTTGTCGCTCAATCCGGCTGTCACGCCCCATGCGGCGTAGCCATTATGACCAGCGAGGAAAGCAGGCGTCCCGATGAGCGTCGCGCCAGCGATCGACCATTCCGGGGTGGAAAGGTGCGCCAAGTACCAAAACGAGGGCAGGAGGGGTGACCAGTGCGGATCGTTGGCGAGCAGTGGACGCCCGCTCTGCGTGCGCGATCCAGCGACCACCCAATTGTTGGAAGCAGCCGTGCTGCCGAAGCCTCGCAATCGATCGAGTTCAGCCGAAACGTGCTCGACCCACTCGCTGCGAAGTTCTGTAGGAAATTCTGGTAGGTCAACGGCGTCGGCACCTGCGGGATCGAGTGCTCGGAGGGATTCTGCGCCATCCTCGAGAAGCACGCGCAGGCGGACGAGTTCGGACGTCCAGTTCGAGGCGAGAACGAAGGAGAGGAACTTGACGAGCGCAAGGACATCGGCTGCGTCCCAGGGTCGCGGGTCCGCTCGGAGGAAGAGGAATTCGATCGGGCGCACCCGTAGACCATATTCGAGCCCGGCACGCATGCCAGCGAGGAAGGCCTCGACCTGATCGCGAACGTCACCGGCAATAGTGGGAAGCTGGCGCAGTGACGCACGGCGAAAGCCGACGCGACGAGCGAGACGATCGAAGGGCAGGCCAGCGGGTCCCACCAAGGCGGCCAATTCTCCACGCACGAGGCGTCGGAGAAACTCGAGTTGGAACGTCCTGTCTTGAGCTTGACAGAATCCGAGTGCGAACCACGCATCGTGACTCGTGGCGGCTCGCACGTGCGGGATACCCCAGCGATCTCGTACGATGCTGACTCGACGTTCGAGCCCCGGAAGCTCTAATTGCCCACGCGTGATGGGCGAAAGACGACTCAGGATCGGTCGGAGAAGGAGTCTGGCGAGGATGTGACCAGAAGCGACACCGCTCACAGCCGTCATCATGCTCGCTCCTCTCGGACCGGATCGAATGGAGTAGTGGAAGCCCCTCGCTGGTGCATCTGCTCGCCGAGTGCGGCGAGGCTGAGTCCGGCGACGAGACTCGTGACGCCGATGCGTTGCTGGCTCGTCAGGTCCTCCCCAATCACGAAAACAGCGAGCAACGTCGCAGTGAGCGGTTCGGCGAGCGACAGTGTGGCGAGGGTGGCAGCACTGGTACCGGCTACCCCGCGGGCGAAGAGGCGATAGGACAGTGCGGTGGCGACGATACCCAGATACAATGCGGCGAGCAATCCACCCGGAGCAGACAGCCAGCCCACTGGCCGCCAGAACAGGAGCGGAATGAGGAGAGCGGCTGCGGCGACGAACGAGCAGGCGATGACCTGCTGCGCAGCCAGACCAGCGCGGACGGCCCGCCGTGTGGCGAAAACGAAGAACGCGTAGGACGCTCCAGCGGCAAGACTCGCCAGCGTTCCTGTCGGCGTGGGTGGTAGCGTCCTTCCCGGATGAAGCAGCAGACCGAGCCCGAGCAGAGCGAGGACGGTGGTGAAGAGCCAGCGCAGCGATGGAGGTCGCCGCTCGGTGAGCATTTCCAGCGCTGCGGCGAGGAGTGGAGCACTGCCGATGGCGATCAGCGTTCCGATCGCGACTCCGTTGGCCCGCACGCCGAGGAAAAAGGTCGGCTGATAGGCAGCGACTGCCAAACTGGCGACCGCTACGGAACGCCAGGCGGAGAGCAACTGGGCGCGCGAGAACTGGCTCGTCGCGAGGAGGAGCGGGCCGCTGAGCGCGAGGCGCAGCGCACCCAGTACGAGCGGGTCGGTTTCCGGCGGAGCGAGCGCCAGCGTGGTCCCGGTCGTGCCCCACAGGACAGCGGCAGCCAAGACCCAAAGAGGGGCCCTGACGAAGGCCCCTCCGATGAAGCCACGGCGCTGTGAAACCGCTTTGTCGTCAAAGCCCGATCTAGTTGCCACCGGACGCATCGACGCCGGTCGGTTGGGGCTGTTCGAGATAGACGCCGACGCGGAGCATTTCCTTGAGCTGGAGCCAAGCGGCGCGGGCTTCTTCGACACTGCCCTCTTCTTCGATCGTCGAGATATCGCCCGGATCGCGGTCCAAGATCACTGCCTTGAGGACCCGCCGCATGATCTTACCGCTCCGCGTCTTCGGAAGTGCACGGACAAAATTGAGTTCGCCGATCACTGCGACTGGTCCGAGTTCGCGACGGACCGTTTCGATGAGTTCGCGCTCGAGTACAGGAGTCGGCTGATACCCCTGCTTGAGGGTGATGAAGGCGCTGATCACCTCGCCGCGCAACGGATCGGGGCGACCCGTCACCCCGGCCTCAGCGACGGCCGGGTGACGCAAGAAGGCACTCTCCACCTCGATAGTGCCGATACGGTGATCGGCGATCTTGATGATCTCGTCGGCTCGCCCGGCGAACCAGAGATACCCGTCCTCATCGACCGATGCGGCGTCGCCCGTGAAGTAGAGGCCTGGGATGCGCTGCCAGTAGTCACGGGCATAGCGTTCCGGCTCGCCCCACAGACCAGGCGTCAGACCAGGGAAGGGCCGGCGGATGACGACGACGCCTCGCTCCCCCGGTTGGCAAGGCGTCCCATCTTCGGGGCGAACCACCGCGACATCCATACCGGGAAGTGGCAGGCTGGCCGATCCTGGTTTGATGGGAAGCAGAGCGATGCCGTAGGGGTTCCCGACCACTGGTCCACCCGTTTCCGTCTGCCACCAGTGGTCGATCACCGGAATACGATTTTGGAACACATCTTTCTGGAGCCATTCCCAGGCCGGAGGATTGAGCACTTCTCCAGCGCAGACGATGCGTTCGACCGAACTGAGGTCGTAACGACGGGCTGGCTCAGTTCCGTACTTCATGAGCAGCCGAACCGCTGTCGGCGAGGTGAAGATGCCGGTCACTCCGTTCTCTTCGATGATCCGATAGGGGGTTTCCGGAGAGGGATGATCGAGAGCTCCCTCGAAGGCGATCGTCGTCGCGCCGAGCAAGAGCGGCGCGTAGACGATGTAGCTGTGACCGACGATCCAGCCGATATCGGAGGTCGCCCACCAAACGTCACCGGCGCGCAGACCATGGCACCAGCGCCCGGTGCTGGTGATACCGACTTGATATGGTCCATGGGTGTGGATGGCCAGTTTGGGCTTCGCGGTCGTCCCAGAAGTCGCCAGTATGAACGCTGGCTCATTGGACTCCATCACCTCGTAACGATCGTCTTGCCCGTTCCCGAGCGCCACAAAATCGTCCCACCAGAGATCGCGCCCAGGCGTCATCGGTGGCTCGTTGGGCCCCCGTCGGAGGACAACGACGTGCTCGACACTTGGGATCCCGCTCGCCAACGCCTGATCCACGATCTCCTTGAGCCGCACTTCGCGCCCGCGCCGCCAGGTGACGTCAGCGGTGAACACAGCCCGAGCACCGGCCATGGAGAGACGATCAGCTAACGCTCCAGCGCCGAAACCAGCGAAGACGACGATATGGATAGCCCCGATCCGGGTGGCGGCCAGCATGAGCGCGATCGCTTCCGGACAAGTGGGCATGTAAATACCGATCCGGTCGCCGCGACGAATACCGAGGCCACGGAGTGATGCAGCCAAGCGGCGGACGAATCGCCACAACTGGGCATAGGTGAAGGTGCGCCGTTCGCCCCACTCGGTCTCGGCGATGAGGGCTGCCCGTCCGCCCTGACCATCCGACACGTGTCGATCCAAGGCGGCATAGCTCAAATTGGTGAGACCACCGACGAACCACCGGAAGGTCGGTGGTTCCCAGACGAACGGATCGTCCCACGTGCGGAACCAGAAGGCTTGCTCGGCAGCGCGCGCCCAGAAGCTGACGGGGTCTTCCAAACCCTCTTTGCGCCACCGCGCCACGATCGGATTCACGACCTCCATACCGGCACCTCCTCGAGCGGGGGCTTTCCGATCACCTACTGGTAAGGCCAGTATAATGCGTCCCAAGGAAACCTGTCGAGACCGTGAGGTGCCGGGGTGGACGACGTCGTTCTGGGAAGTGTCGTGGAATTCTTGCGCCGCGTCCCGCCCTTCCAGTTCCTAAGCGAGGAGCGGCTTCGCCAATTGGCCAAGCGGGTTGAAGTCCATTATTTTCCCCGCGGTACGACGATCATTCGCCGTGGAGGAACTCCTCCGGAGTATCTCTGGGTCGTCGTGCGCGGCGGCGTGAAGAAAGCGCTCCGCTCTGCGACCGGTGAGGAAATTGTCTTCGAGGTCGCCTCCGAAGGGGACCTCGTTGGGGTTCTCTCGTCCGTCGACGGGAAACACGGCCAGCTCGATGACGTGGCTGTTGAGGACACCGTTTGTTATGCGATTCCCCGTTCCACGATCGAGGAGCTGATCGCGACCGAGCCAGCAGTCGCTCGGTTCTTCGTCGGTGCGCTGCGGGAGTGGGTGCAGGCGAGCCTGCGAGCGTTACAGCACCAAGAGCCAGGTGGGGACGGTGCGTTCATGCTCTCGGCTCCCTGCCGCACGGTAGCTCGCCAGCCGCTTTTGACCTGCCTACCGGACATCACGGTTCGCGAGGCAGCGCAGCGGATGAGTGTCGAACGGGTGAACTCCATCGTCGTCGTGGACGAACAGGGTAGCGGGCTCGGGATCCTCACCGATTGGGATCTCCGGGAACGCGTGGTCGCAGCGGGGCGATCGCTGGACACGCCGGTCCATGAGGTGATGAGTTCGCCCCTGGTGACGATCGATGCCGATCGACTACTGCTGGAAGCGGTGCGACTCCTGATCGCTCGTCGGATCAACCATCTGGTCGTGACCGAGGAGGGTAAACCGTTCGGGATGCTGACCGCTTTCGATCTCCTCGTCCAACAAGGTACGAGTCCGTTGTTCCTGGCGCGGGCGATCGAACGGGAAACGCATACGGAACGCTTGGCGTTGGTCCTGGAGCAAGCCCAACGCCAGCTGATCCCGTTTCTCTTGTCGCGCGGTATCCGTGCCTCGGAGATCGCCCAGCTGGTGAGCGAGATCAACGATCGGGTCGTCGCACGCGTGCTCGGACTGCTCGAGCAGGAGCTTGGGCCACCGCCCGTCCCGTACTGTTGGCTGGTTTACGGTAGCGAGGGGCGTCGCGAGCAGACAATCCGCACCGATCAGGATAACGGCATCCTCTACGCGGATCCACCTACAGGGGAAGAAGAGCTGGTGCGCCGGTATTTCGAGCGTCTCGGCCAGTGGGCAGTAGAGCGACTGGTCGCGCTCGGCTTCCCACCCTGTCCGGGCCGCTTTTCCGCTGACAATCCCGAGTGGGTTCAACCATTGAGTGCTTGGCTGCGCAAGTTCCAGCGTTGGATGGCCATACCGGAGCCGCAGTCGGTGCTGAACTCGCTCATCGTCTTTGATTTTCGGGGCGTACACGGTGAAATGGGGCTCGCGGTGCGCCTGCGCGATTTCGTGCGTCAGGAACTCGCCCATAGCCCACGTTTCCTCTTTCACGTCGGCGCTGTCTCCACGTCTCATCCGCCTCCAGTAGGCTTTCTGGGACGCTTCGTCGTCGAGCGGAGCGGCGAGCACAAGAACCAGCTCGACCTCAAACTGGGTGGTACGGGAGCGATCGTCAACCTGGTCCGCCTCTTCGCCCTCGAGTATGGCGTGGAGGAGACGAATACGCTCGCGCGCTTGATCGCTCTCCGTGAGCTCCGCGCGATCGAGCCGCAACTCGCTGAGGATCTGGCGCAGGCCTTCGAGTTTCTGCTCGGCCTCCGCCTGCGCGTGCAACTCGAGCAGCTCCAGCGCGGCGAGAAGCCATCCAACTATGTCGATCCACGCCAGCTCTCCTCGCTCGATCGGACGCTGCTCAAGGAGGCGTTCCGCGTCGTCGGGCGAGCGCAAGCAGTGGTGCGCGAGCGCTTCCATCTCGAACAGGCTGGCGAATGAGCGGGCAGGGGAACTGGTTCACGCGCCTGGCGGGCGCCTTGGTGGAGCGGGCTGGTCGGGATCGCCGCGGCGCGACGCTTTCCGATCTCGCGTACACCGTTCTCGATGCCGAAATGACCGGACTCGATCCTGAGCGGGACGAGTTGCTGGCGCTGGGTGCTGTGCGCATGGTCGGGACGCGGCTTCTTCTCGGCGCATCGTTCTACCAGCTGATTCGACCGCAACGGCAGGGCTGGGGACAGAGCGTGACCGTGCACGGAATCCGGCCGGTCGATGTGGTAGGAGCTCCGCCACTGGAGCAGGTCTTGCCTGAATTTCTGCGCTTTTGCGCGAGCAGTATTCTCGTGGGACACGGCGTCGAGATCGATCGCAAGTTCTTGCAGCGAGCGGCGGCGCGCTGTGGGCTTTCCTGGCCGAGGACGTATTGGGTGGACACCGGTCGCGTGGCACGCTGGCTCACCTCCCATCATGGAGCGCTGCCGGAGGCAGCGGCAGACCGGGGGCGGTTCAGTTTGGAGGACTTGCTGGCAGCATACGAGATCGAGCCACCAGCTCGCCATCATGCCTTGGCCGATGCGTTCGTGACGGCCTTGGTTTGGCAGCGGCAGTTGACGGAACTAGCGGCTGAAGGCGTGCGGACCTTGCGCGATCTTCGCTTGGCGGGGTTGATTACCTCGGCATAGCCACCACGAAGAGGATGAGACGTACGGCGAGCAAGGCGAGGACCCAGAGGACCGATTGCGCGATCGTCGACAACCGCGGGAAGAGTTGCGACGAAAATCGAAGCAAAGGATCCGTAGCCAGATGGAAGAGTCGACCGATGACGGTCGATTTCCCGCGAGTGAGCTGATCCAGGAGAATGCGACCGATCAGGAGCCACATGAGGATGGCCAGCAGCCAGTTCGCAACCTCGAAGACCTGGCGGGTCAATCTCTCACCTCACTGTCCGTGACGATCCGGGACGGAAAGCCGGGGCCCAAGCGCGCGCCTGGGCCCCGGCGCGACCGGTGATTTCCTCAATCCTGGCCAGCGGGAGCGACACCCGGCGCTGTACCGGGAGCGGCACCAGGTGCCGGCAGTCGCATCTCGCCGACCGGGATGCGCAACTGGTCGACCATATCCTGGATGTACTTCGGTGACGGTGCGGTGGCCAGACTTACGACGATCGTGATCAAGAAGTTGGCTGCCATGCCGAAGATACCAGCTGACAAGTGCGAGAGCCCAAGCACGTTGAAGCGTGGATCGACATAGTTCCAGAACATGTAGACCAAGCAGGTGATCAGTCCGCCGATCATCCCGGCGATGGCACCGTTGGCATTGGCGCGCTTCCAGAAGATGCCGAGCAGGAGGACCGGGAAGAAGGTGGATGCTGCCATCGAGAAGGCCCACGCGACCAGCTGCACGATGAGTGCGAACTGCGGAATGGCGAGCAGGGCAGCGATGACGGCCGAGATCAAGATCATCAATCGGCTGAGGAGGAAGCGGCGGCCATAGGGTGCATTGGGGTTGATGATCTTGGCGTAGATATCGTGGGCAACGGCCGTCGAGATGACCAGAAGCAGGCCGTCGGCGGTGGAGAGTGCGGCTGCCAAACCACCAGCGGCTACCAGGGCCGCGATCGTGAAGGGTAGCCCGGCGATCTCTGGTGTCGCCAAGACCACGATATCGCCGTTTATGGAGAGTTCGCTGAACTGGAGAATGCCGTCATTATTGGCGTCAGTGATCTTCAGAAGCCCGGTCCGAATCCAGTTCGCCGTCCACTCTGGCAGTGCGTTGATCGGTTGTCCGACGACGTTCTGTAGGACTTCCCACCGCGAGAAGGCCGCATAGGCCGGGGCGGTCACGTAGAGCAACCAGATGAAGAACAGCGACCAGCCGACGCTGATGCGTGCCTCCTTCGGACTGGGTACCGTGTAGTACCGGATCAGAATGTGCGGCAAGCCCACCGTACCGGCCATCAAGCAAAGCGTCAGAGCGAGGAACTGCCAGGGAGTGCCGACCCAGTCCTTCACAGTGATCGGTTCGGGCGGCGTGATGCCGATCTGCTTGAAGGCGGAGATCGCGGCGGAGTTAGAGAGCGCTTGCTTGAACGGTTGGACATAAGCGGGCAGGTTCATCGCCTGCTCGAGCTGGCCGATCTCGCTTAACGCCTTGCCATACATGAGCTGTGGGAAGGGAACGCCAGTCAGCTTCGCAGACAAGAAGGTCACGGGAATCAAGTACGCGACGATCAGAACGATGTACTGGGCCACCTGAGTCCAAGTGATCGACTTCATGCCACCGAGGAACGAACAGACGAGGACTCCGGCCAAGCCGACGAACACGCCGACCCGGTAGTCCAGTCCGAAGAAGCGGCTCATGATGATGCCCACGCCGGTCACCTGTGCCGTGACGTATGCGAGCGAGACGATGATGGCGCAGATGGCGGCGACGAAACGGGCCAAGCGAGCTCGCTCACCGTAGCGGGTGGCGACGAAGTCGGGAATCGTGTACTGGCCGAACTTGCGGATATACGGGGCGAAGAGCAAGGCGAGGAGGACGTATCCACCCGTCCAGCCCATGATGTAGGCGAGCGCGTCGTACCCGAGCAGCCACAATGTACCAGCCATCGAGATGAAGGACGCGGCGCTCATCCAGTCAGCACCAGTCGCCATGCCATTGAAGATAGCTGGCACACGCCGACCGGCGACGTAATACTCCTCGAGGCGTCTTGTGAAATTGAGGATGCCGATAAAGGCGTAGAGAAGTAATGTCAGGAAAATGAACGCGTATCCGATGAAGCGCTGCGGGAGACCAGCCCGCTCGAAGAGGTACAAGACCACGGTGAACGCGATCAGGAACACGAAGAACGCGCCGTAGTACTTGGCTAGTCGTCGGCGGAACTCGCTGAGCTGCGCACGTGTGAGAGGCGTGTATCCTGCTTCCTGGCTCATGGCTCCCCTACTCCTCTTCGAAGCCGTACTTCTTGTCGATCACTCGGTTCATGGTCAGCGCGTAAACGAAAATCAGAATGACGTAGACCGTGATCGAAAACTGACTGGACAGCCAGTAGCCGAGTGGGAAGCCGGTGAGGATTTTGATCTTGTTCAGCGAGGCCGCGAAGGGAGGATGAAGGTACGTCACTGCAAACCAGATGACGAGGAGCGTGATGATGAGGCGCAGCTGCTCGCGCCAGTAGGCTTCGAGTCGGCTCGTCTCTACCTGCCGGCTGCCTTCCATCATGAACCTCCTGCCCTCACCACGTTACCATGCGCGGGTCGTCACCCCGAGACTGACGTGCGTCCTCCGTCTCCTCGAAGGCTGGGCCGCCGCATCGTCCGCTCAGCGGTTCACCTCCTCTCCGGATGACCCGAGATGCCCTGCCGCTCACTGGCGGCTCGTTCGCCAGTCGCTCGTCGAGCAGATAGAGATCCGATAAACGGCTCAGTCTATCTGCTCTATACCGGAACCATAGCGCATTGTCGAGAGGAGTCGCTTTATCGTGATCGCAAGCTCGGGTTATACGTAACGAGAAGGTTCCTCGAGAGTCGAATGACCGGGACTGACCGAAAGCCTGGAGCAGACGTCTCGTCTTGGGAGAACGTCATCGAGATGGCAAGGAGGAGCGCGATGCGGACGGTGGCGCAGGGAAACGATGCGTTTCCGGATGGGCGAATCCTCCCGCATGGCGGAACGGCCAATCTCGCCATAGGCGAGTGCGTGATGCTGTGTGTCGATCGCGCTTGCTTGCTGGCGACAGCGACCTGCAGGACGCTCAAGACAGCCGATGCGAGTCCAAGCATCGAGCGGCATGGTGATCGCCGTACCGAGTAGGCAGTGGGCGATCAGCGTCCGTACACTATCGTCAGGGGTGGCTGTGTCGACGCCGATCCGCAAGCAGTATCTGGAGATCAAGCGACAGGTTCCCGATGCTCTGCTCTTGTTCCGGTTGGGCGATTTTTACGAACTCTTCGACGACGATGCGGTAGTCGCCAGCCGGATTCTCGATATCGCCTTGACGTCGCGGGATCTCGGTAAGGGACAGCGGGTGCCGATGGCTGGCATCCCGGCCCATGCTGCCGAGCCGTACATCGCCATGTTGGTCGCTGCCGGTTACCGGGTCGCGCTTTGCGACCAGTTCGGTACACCGGACGGTCGTAACCTGGTCGAGCGTCGCATCACCCGGATCCTCACCCGGGGAACCATCACCGAGCCGGCCATGCTCGACGCGCGGCGCAATACGTACATCGCTGCTGTCCTGCTCGAGTCGTCACGGGCCGCCCTGGCGTATGCGGATCTTTCCACGGGAGAGTTCGCCGCGACCGAGTGGGTTGCGGAACAGCTGGAGGAACTCCGTGCAGCGGTGGAACGGGAACTCTTGCGGATCGCACCGGCTGAACTCGTGCTCCCGGCAGGTCGTCGCGGAGTGATCGGCGTCGAGGGAGCTGCCGTCACCGAGCTGGAGGAGCGCGCCTGGCGCGAGCACGAGGCACGTCGCGTCCTGCAGGAGCACTTCGGTGTTGAAACGCTCGCGAGCTTCGGGCTCGCGGACCGCCCGGCGGCGCTGCGGGCAGCGGGCGCGCTCCTCGGGTATCTTCTGGACACGCAGGTGGGGCAGCTACCCCAGCTCGACGATCTCGTCGTGTACCAGACCGATTCGTTCATGACGCTCGACGCGGCGACGCGACGCAACCTCGAGTTGCTCGAGTCGGCACGCGGGGAGCGCGCTCATTCCCTGGTGTCGGTTCTCGATCGGACGGAAACACCGATGGGTGCGCGCTTGCTCCGGCGCTGGCTCAGCCAGCCGCTCCTCGAAGTGGGCGCGATTCGGCAGCGGCAGGAGCGCGTGGCGGCGCTCGTCGAGGAGACGCTCGTCCGTGCCCGGCTGGGTATCCTCCTGGCCGGCGTCGCCGACCTGGAACGGTTGGCCAATCGTGTCTTGACCGGGCATGTGACACCTCGCGAACTACGCCAACTCGGTCACTCGCTCGCTCGCTTGCCTGAAATCGCCGAGATAGCGGGCCGACGACCAGAACTTGCACCCCTCTCAGCTCTGCCGGACCTCCTGCCGGCGGCTCGTCTCATCGAGTCAGCGATCGTCGAGGATCCGCCCCCGAGTCTCGGCCAGGGGCATGTGATCCGTGCCGGGTTTGCGCCGGAGCTGGACGAGCTGCGGGAACGGGCACGTTCGGCGCGCGAGTGGATCGCCTCGTTGGAGCAGCGCGAGAAGGAGCGCACCGGTATCCGATCCCTGAAGGTGGGCTACAACAAGGTTTTTGGCTACTACATCGAGGTGAGCCATGCCAATCGGCATCTCGTGCCGCCCGATTACCAGCGTAAGCAGACATTGGTCGGGGCTGAGCGCTACGTAACGCCGGAACTCCGCGAGTTCGAGAGCATGGTCTTGCAGGCGGAGGAACGAATCGCGGCACTCGAGGAGGAGGTCTATCGTCGCGTCGTCAAAGAATTGGCGAGCTGCGCTGCACAGATCCGACGAGCAGCACAGCTCGTGGCTGAATTGGATGTCTACCGTGCGCTCGCTGAGGTGGCAGTGGACCGGCGGTACGTCCGCCCGGTTGTCGACGAGAGTACGGTTTTGGAAATCAGGGGTGGGCGCCATCCCGTCGTGGAGACGACGCTGGAAGCGGGCCGATTCATCCCCAACGATGCCCGGCTCGATACCGAGAGCGATCAGATCGTGATTCTCACCGGTCCCAACATGGCTGGAAAATCGACCTTTCTCCGTCAAGTCGCACTGATCGTGCTCTTGGCGCAGATCGGTTCTTTCGTGCCAGCCGAGTTCGCTCGAATCGGGCTGGTGGATCGCATTTTCACTCGTATCGGTGCCCAGGACGACATCGCGGCCGGTCAGAGTACCTTCATGGTGGAAATGGTCGAGACGGCAGCGATTCTGCGCCAAGCGACGCTCCGCTCGCTCGTCGTCTTGGACGAGGTCGGTCGGGGAACGAGCACGTACGACGGTTTGGCGATCGCTCGTGCAGTGGTGGAGTACTTGCACAACCATCCACGACTCGGCTGCCGAACGCTCTTCGCGACCCACTACCACGAGTTGACGGAACTGGAGCGTGTCTTACCACGAGTTCGTAACTACCGCATGGACGTGTTGGAAGAAGGTGATCGCGTCGTCTTTCTCCACCGAGTCGTGCGGGGTGGAGCGGACAAGAGCTATGGTATCCATGTGGCCCAGCTCGCTGGCCTGCCGCACGCGGTGGTTCGTCGGGCACGGGAGATCCTGCAGGAGCTCGAATCAGCACGCAGCGGCGAGCGCACGCGGCGGCGCCAGAGCATGGCCAAGGAGGTGCCGCTGACGATCCAGCTCACGCTCTTCAGCCCGCCTCATCCTGTCTTGGAACGACTGCGCTCGCTGGAACTCGACGGGATGACGCCGCTCGAGGCGCTGACGACACTCTACGAGTTACAGCGGTTGGCGCAGGAAGCCGAGTGATCGCTGTGCACGGCTGTCGTGGCGGATGGCGGGGCGAGTGACGGGCGGAGGAAGCGCAGCGGCAGCAGGGCGGCGAGGGCGAGCACGGAAGACAGTGCGAACATCGCGCGTGGTCCGAGGGTGCCGTAGACCGGCGTATACAGTGCCGGAGCGAGACCCTGGATCAAGAACCGCGCTCCGAGGAAGTAGGCCGATGTCGTGCCGCGATGGGTCGGTGCTGCCTCGACTGCAAGGATGCTGAAGGCCGTCCAGGTCAGCATCGCAGCGAGACCGAGCCCCAGGTACGCGAGAGCGAACGACGGCGGATTCGGTGCGGCTGCCATCAGCACGATCGTCGTCGCGACACTCGTGAGTCCGATGGCGGCACTCCGTTGCGTCCCGAGGCGCTCCAGGAGCAAACCAGTGACCGGGGCGAACAAGATCGCCCCGACACCATAGAGCGCGACGATCAGCCCGATCAGCGCGTAGTCCAACTGCCACAGATCGCGGAGAGCTTGCCCGAGCAGGTAAGCGGTCCCCATGATGGCGGCGTTGGCGAGAAAGGCCAGTGCGACCACACGGGCGGTCGCTCGGTCGAGTGCCTGGACGAGGTCGCGCAGGGCAGCCCGGATTGAGGCGTAGCGTGGACGATGTGGTACGGCATGGCCGAAGCGAGCGAACCAAACGAGAAGCCAGAGTCCGACGACCCAGCTGAGAAACGTGGCGCTGACGAAGAAGAGACGCCATGACCAGGCCACGAGGAGACCTGCCGCGAGTGGACCGAGCAGATGGCCAGCTTGATTGGCAGCAGAAAAGATGGTGACCGTGCGGGGGAGGCGTTGGGTCGGCAAGGTGTCACCCAACGTTGCCAGCAGGATCGGTGTGGTGAAGGCATTGGCGATGCCGAGCAAGGCACAACCCAGCAAAAAGACTGGCAGGTTGGGAGCCAGGGCGCAGACGAGTGCGGCGAAACCGAAGCCGCCGAAACCGGCCAGGATGGTCGAGCGCCGCGAGGTGAGGTCGGAAATCGTGCCGGAGAAGAATTGGCACAGGCCGAACGTCGCGAGGTACGCAGGGACGATGGTGGAGAGAGCCGCGCGATCGACGCCGAAGACGCTTTGCAAGAGTGGGAAGAAAACCGGGAAACTCGCACCGGTATAGGGTCCGATGAACGATCCCAGATGAAACGGGGCGAGTCGCCACTGGTCGAGCACGCTGTCGGTATCTGTTGTCCGATCGGTCCCCATCCGATTCTCCCGAAGGTCACAGTGTAGCGCGCGAACGATCGCTGCGTTCGCACTGTTCTCGAGTCCGGAACGAGCTGCCCTCACTCGACCACCTCATCCGAGCCTGCTCACCTCTTTGTGCTGCGTGCATAAGCGACCCGGTGCGCTTTGCGCACCGTGCCGGGGGCAGCGCGGTCTTCGTCCCGGTATCGTGCACGAAGGGAAAGGAGCGATGATGCCGGTCGAACGCATTCGGCGACAGCGCGGACCACCATTGGTGCATCGTATCGATGAGGAAAGGCGGGAGATTCGTCGGTCGCTGCGCTGAGGCAGCAGGAAGGAGCTCGACGATGAGCGAGGGGGCGATCGCCTGGATGCTGGTTGCGACAGCATTGGTCCTCCTGATGACCCCGGCATTAGGGTTTTTCTATGGGGGGCTCGTTCGCTCCAAGAACGTTCTCAACACGCTGATGATGAGTTTCGGCGCGGTATCTGTCGTAGGGCTGGCGTGGGCGTTGCTCGGCTACTCGCTCGCCTTTTCCGCCGGGTGGCCGCTGGTCGGGGGTCTTTCGCACGCGCTGTTGCGTGGGGTCAACCTAGAAGCGTCCGGCGCGATCCCACACGTGCTGTTCATGGCCTTCCAGGGGACTTTCGCCGTCATCACCGCCGCACTCATTTCGGGGGCGCTCGTGGAACGCATGCGCTTTGGCCCTTACCTCGCATTCCTCGGTCTCTGGGCGATTGCGATCTATGCACCGATCGCGCATTGGGTTTGGGGAGGTGGCTGGCTCGCTGACCTGGGGGCCCTCGATTTTGCAGGTGGAACTGTGGTGCATATCAATGCTGGTATCGCGGCCGTCGTGGCTGCACTCGTCCTCGGCCGCCGACGCGATTACGGTCGTCAGGCTATTCTTCCGCACAATATTCCGTTCGTCTTGCTGGGTGCGATGCTGCTGTGGCTCGGCTGGTTCGGGTTCAACGCGGGGAGTGCACTCGGGGCGAACGAGATCGCTGGACTCGCTTTCGCGAACACCATGCTGGCGCCGATGGCAACCGCGCTGGTCTGGATGATTCTCGACCTCGTGCGGAGTGGCAAGGCGACGGCCGTAGGACTCGCGACGGCGATCGTCGTCGGTCTCGTCGCCATCACTCCAGCTGCGGGATTCGTCTCGCCATTGTCGGCGATCGTGCTCGGGGCGCTCGCTGCCTTTCCGAGTTATTTCGCGTTGCTGTGGCGAGCCCGGACGCGACTCGACGATTCGCTCGATGTCTTCGCGGCACACGGTGTCGGTGGGCTGACCGGAGCATTGTTGACCGGTGTCTTCGCGCAGGAGTCGTGGAACGGAGTCGCGAACGGGCTGCTCTTCGGGAACCCGCTGCAACTGCTGATCCAAGCGGTCGCTGTGCTCGCGGTCGTCGCCTACAGTGCAGCTGGCACGTTCGTCATCTTGCGGGCGATCGCACTGGTGACGTCGCTCCGCGTTGCGGATGCTGCCGAGCGTGTCGGCTTGGACGTCACCGAGCACGGCGAGCAGGCCTACACGAGTGGAGAGGGGGCGGTGTTGCTCTTGCCGCTGAGCCGGACGGGCGGGGTGACGGCGCGACCTGGGCCGGTTGTCGAAAAGGTGGGAGGCAGCGCATGAAGCTCATCGTCGCCATCATTCGACCGGAGAAGCTCAACGAGGTTCTGGAAGCGTTGTTCCGGGCAGAGGTGCGTGGGCTGACGATTTCGGCTGCCCAAGGTCACGGTGGAGAGACGGAGCAAGTGGAAACGTATCGCGGCATGACCGTGAAGATGGAGCTTTCCCCCAAGATTCGGCTCGACATCGGCGTGTCCGACCATTTTGTCGAGCCGACGGTGCATGCCATTCTCAGTGCGGCACGCACCGGGGAGGTCGGTGACGGCAAGATCTTCGTCCTCCCGGTCGAGCGGGTCTATCGCATCCGAACGGGCGAGCGGGATGAAGCAGCGGTCACGCCGGTGGCTTGATCGAGCAAATGACCTCATCCCCACCCACCAACCGGCCCCCGGGAATGCTCCCGGGGGCCGGTTGTGGCATGGGATGGATGGGAGGTCAGTCTGCAACGGCTTGGGCCTCGACCGCGCGCTCGCGGGCGCGACGCGCTGGGCGTTCCTCGACTGCCTCGATCGGTGGATGGGGCACCACTTTCCAGAACGCGCTGCGGAGTTCTGCCCAGCGCTCCAGGATCTCTCGCCCGCGTTGGCTCCCGGTAAAGGCAACATGCTGGGCGATGAGCGAGCGAAGGAGCTCGTCGTCCTCGTCACTCAAGCGCTCGAGCTGGACGTAATCGCGGTTCAGTCGTGTCGGGAAGACGCCTTCCGGATCGAAGACGAACGCCAGCCCGTTGGTCATACCGGCGGCGAAGTTGCGTCCCGTCGGACCGAGCACCACGACCACTCCCCCGGTCATGTATTCGCAGCCGTGGTCGCCGACACCTTCGACGACCGCTACTGCACCGGAGTTCCGAACCGCGAACCGCTCACCAGCTTGGCCGGCAACGAAGAGCTGGCCACCAGTGGCACCGTATAGGACGGTATTGCCGACCAGGACATGGGGACGCGTCGGGTCAGCTGGTGGCTCCGGAGAGCGAACGACGATCGTGCCACCACCCATACCCTTCCCGACGTAGTCGTTCGCCTCCCCGGTCAGGATGAGTGTCAATCCGTGCCAACACCAAGCACCGAAGCTCTGTCCAGCTTGGCCAGTGAGCTCGACCGTGATCAAGTCGTCCGGCGCATGGTCGCGACCGAAGCGCAAGCTCAGCTCCCCAGCCAGCCGGCCGCCGACGGCGCGGTGATGATTGCGTACGGTCGCAGTGATGCGGACGGGCTCGCGCTGTTCGAGGGCCGGGCGCGCTTGCTCGACCAACCATTCGTCGAGTGCGGGGCCGGTGAGATCGTGGAAAATATTGCGGTCGTAGAGACACCGTCGCGGTGCGGTCGGATCGGGTGGAGGTGCGAGCAACGGGGTCAGATCGAGTGTCGCTGCCGGTCCATCGAGCTGGTCGAGCACCGCGAGGAGCTCGACGCGCCCAACGATGTCGTCGAGACGTCGCGCACCGAGCATCGCCAGGTACTCGCGGACCTCTTCGGCCAGAAGTGTAAAGTAATTGATGACGTGCTCCGGCTTACCGGCGAAACGCTTCCGCAAATCCTCGCGCTGGGTGGCGATACCAGTTGGGCACGTATTGAGGTGACATTGGCGAGCCATATCGCACCCGATGGCGACGAGCGCCGCCGAACCGAAGCCGAACTCTTCGGCGCCGAGCAGAGCGGCGATGATGATGTCGCTTGCGGTCTGCAAGCCGCCATCGGTCCGCAAGCGGACTCGGCTCCGCAGGTCATTGAGCACCAACGTCTGTTGCGTCTCAGCGAGCCCGAGTTCCCAGGGGACCCCAGCGAACTTGATCGAGGAGAGGGGGGACGCCCCTGTCCCGCCGCTGTGCCCGCTGATCAGGATGTAGTCGGCGTGCGCCTTGGCGACGCCAGCAGCGATCGTCCCGACACCGGCCTCGGCCACCAGCTTGACGCCGACGCGCGCCCGCGGATTGACCATCTTGAGGTCGTAGATGAGCTGGGCCAGGTCCTCGATGCTGTAGATATCGTGGTGTGGTGGCGGAGAAATGAGTTGGATGCCCGGAATGGCGTGGCGGAATCGTGCGATGATCGCCGTGACCTTGTGGGCAGGAAGCTGACCGCCTTCACCCGGCTTGGATCCCTGGGCGATCTTGATCTCCAGTTCCTCGGCACGAACGAGGTATTCGGCGGTCACGCCGAATCGGCCGCTGGCTACCTGCTTGATCTTGTTGTGCGGCACGTCGCTGCCGTTCTCGTAGTACCAGTCCGGATCCTCCCCGCCTTCACCGCAGTTGGAGCGCGCGCCGATCCGGTTCATCGCGATCGCGAGCGTGCGATGGGCCTCTGGCGAGAGGGCACCGAGCGACATCGCGGTGACGACGAATCGCTTGCGGATCTCTTCAGCGGGCTCGACTTCCTCCAATGGAATCGGCTCGGTCGGGCGGAAGGTGAGGAGGTCGCGCAGCGTCGCTGGCCGCCGGTGCTGCACGAGCTGCACATACTGGCGGTACGCATCGCGATCGCCGGTTTGCGCCGCCTGCTGCAGCGCGCGCACATTCGTCGGGCTGAAAGCATGGTATTCGCCGTCCTTGCGGAATCGGACGAAACCCCAGTCGGGCAGCTTGTCCAGCGGCGCAGTGAAGGCTGCGCGGTGGCGGGCAAGGGCACGCTCCGCGATCCCGGCGAGGTCCAGTCCGCCCAGCCGTGAGGGCGTACCGGTGAAGTACCGATCGACCACGGATTGGTCCAGCCCGAGGATTTCGAACAACTGGGCACCCTGGTAGCTGGCCAGCGTCGAGATGCCCATCTTGGACATGATCTTGAGCAGGCCTGCATCCAGTTGCTTCAGGTAGTTCTTGGCGAGTTGGTCAGGGGAAAGATGCTCAGCGCCACGGCTTCCCGCGAAACTGCGGGCGACGTGGAGCGCCAGATACGGATGCACGGCAGCGGCTCCGTAACCGATGAGCACTGCTGCCTGATGGACATCCCAAACATCGCCGGTTTCGCAGACGAGCGAGGCGCGCAAGCGCTTACCGATCTGGATCAAGTGGTGATGGAGCGCACCGACCGCCAACGGCATCGGGATCGGTGCGTGTGCTTCATCGACGGCACGATCGCTCAGGATCAGGATACTCGCGCCTTCGTCGATCGCTCGTTCCGCCTCATTCAGGAGTCGTTCGAGCGCCTGCTCGAGTCCGACCGGTCCATCGGCAACCGGGAAGATGGCAGCGAGCGTTCGGGCTCGTAGTACCGGGTGATTGGCGAGCGCGGCCAGCTGATCCTCCGCAAGGAATGGGCTGCTCAGATGCAGCAAGCGCGCGTGTTCGGGAAGTTCGGTCAGTAGATTCGGCCACGGCCCGAGATGGACGTCGAGTGACATCACCAGCTTTTCGCGATACGAATCGATCGGCGGATTGGTCACCTGGGCGAAACGCTGTCGGAAGAAATGGGCGAGCGGTCGCGGGAACTCGGACAGGACGGCCAATGGGGTGTCGTCTCCCATCGACCAGAGTGGCTCCTTGTTCTCCACTGCCATGGGATGAACGACCAACCGCTGGTCCTCGGCAGTGAAGCCGAAGGCCACCTGACGACGGAGCCAGCTCTGCTCGTCGATCTCGTGACCGTTTCCATCGACCGGCGCGCTACCCAGGGAGAGACGATACTGCGTCAGCCATTCGCCATACGGTTTCTGGGTGGCCAGGAGCCGCTTGATCTCCTCGTTCCGATACACCGTGCCCGTGATCGTGTCGGCGACCAACATCTGACCCGGCCCGAGTCGCCCGCGCTCGATCACCTTCCGGTCGGAGAGGTCGATCACGCCCGTCTCGCTCGCGAGAACCACGAGTCCGTCCTCGGTGATCGAGTACCGGGCTGGCCGCAGGCCGTTCCGATCCAGGACGGCGCCAGCGACGCGACCATCCGTGAACGCGATGGCTGCCGGTCCATCCCATGGCTCCATGAGCCCGGCGTGGTAGTCGAAGAAAGCGCGGATGGCCGGATCCAGATCGGCCATGTTTTCCCAGGCTTCGGGGATGAGCATCGCCACTGCGTGGACGATGTCGCGCCCCGAGAGCTCGAGGAATTCGAGGACCTGGTCGAGACTCATCGAGTCCGAACCGTCCGGATCGATGATCGGGAAAAGCTCGGCGAGGGAGTCGCCCCACAGCGGTGAGGAGAGTTCCGGTTCGCGGGCTCGCATCCAGTTCCGGTTACCTTGCAAGGTGTTGATCTCGCCGTTATGCGCGATGCGCCGGAACGGCTGTGCCAGCTGCCAGGTGGGAAAGGTGTTCGTACTGTAGCGCTGGTGGAACAGCGCCAGCGCACTTTCCATGTCCGGGTCTCGGAGGTCGGCGTAGAAAGTGCCGAGGTCGCGGGCGACGAAGAGGCCCTTGTAGACGATCGTCCGGCAGGAGAGCGACGGAACGAAGAAGCTGCGCGCACCGAGTTCCTTGGCGACCTGCTCGGCGCGCCGCCGAGCGCGGTAGAGCCGGCGCTCGAACTCCATCTCGTCACAGCCGACCGGGCGCAGCGCGATCACTTGCTCGATGCGTGGCATCGTGGCGCGCGCCTGCTCGCCGAGTACCCCAGGATCGACCGGAACGAGCCGCCACCAGATCCCATCGATACCTTGCCGTCGCAGCGCGCTGGTCAGCTCGTCCTTACAGCGGATAGCCAGGTCGTCATTGTCAGCTGGTAAGAAGACGAGACCCGCAGCCAGATCAGCCGGATCGACTGCCTCGACACCCAGCCGCGCGAGTTCCCGGAGGAGAAGCTTGCGGGGGATCTGGACGGTGATCCCTGCTCCGTCACCTGTCTTGGCATCGGCGGAGACGGCACCACGATGCGTCAGATTGACGACGGCTTCGAGCGCGTACTCCACGATCTCGTGGCTTGCCCGACCAGCGAGATCAGCCACGAACCCGGTGCCACACGCATCATGCTCGTATTGCGGGCTATAGAGTGGGGCGGCTCCCGCCAACTCCTCGACGCTCAGACGCTTCATCGCGTTCGTTTCTCCTTCCCTCTGCAGCGAGGTCGTCGCTCTCCGACAACGAGCGACGCAGCACCTTTTCCTGGCGATCGACTGGAAAACAGCGAAGATGAACCGATCCTGCAGCTGCTCGAGCGCGAATCAGTGCGCCACGAGGATCGGCAGCGAGCGCGTTACCTTGTCCTCTGGCAAGGTGGACGACTAGCGGTACCTTCGTCGAGGAGCAGAAGACGAGTCGTGAGGTACGAGTACAGGACGATGCCGGTTCGCCGCAGCGATGCAGCCATTCCGTTCCCTCCTCTACAAGCACGCGCACCGTTGCGCGGGCTCACCGTGAGGACTTCAGCTTCACACTATAGCAGGACCATGAGCGGTGCGCAAGAGGTCAGCCACGATCGAGGCGAGTGTCAGGTTTGTCTGCGGCGGCGACCGCGTCGAGCCGGCGCCAAACGTCAACGGCCGCAGGAGTGCAAGTGGGCGATGCTACCGCGTCCGCTCTGGCTGAGCGGAGCTCGGCCCGCCGGTTCGGAGGGGAGGGGCGAGCAGTGGAGTCCCGCCTGCTCGTGCATGCGCGCCCAGCTTACCTCAGGCGAGCGCTG
>Ga0272447_1000545_pt1 | contig 27861 bp, 23 predicted proteins | sample YNPCB0133_FD_194589 | JGI IMG/M metagenome (GOLD analysis project Ga0272447, IMG submission 194589) | Hot spring microbial mat communities from Yellowstone National Park, WY, United States - YNP-CB-013-3 | ecosystem: Environmental > Aquatic > Thermal springs > Hot (42-90C) > Sediment | place... | reverse complement strand
TTTCCGACTTCGCCGCTTTCAGCAGGTCAGCGTTCACTTGGTATGGCGTGAACACCTGCTTGCGCTGCTCCGCCTCATGCTCTTGTCCCATGCTAGCCCAGACATCGGTGTAGATAGCGTCAGCGCTGCGTACCGCCTCTTTCGGGTCGCGCGTAACCGTTATCGACGCGCCGGTCGCAGCGGCGATTTCCCGAGCCAGGTCTAGAACGCGCTGGTTTGGCTCGTAGCCTTCGGGGCAGGCGATGGTGAAGTGTGTGCCCAGCTTCGCCGCCAACAGCATGAGGCTGTGCGCGACGTTGTTGCCATCGCCCACGAATACCAGATGCTTGCCCTTTGCCTCGGCTTTATGCTCGATAAACGTCAGGAAGTCGGCCAGTGCCTGACAGGGGTGTTCCAAGTCGCTCAATGCGTTAATGACAGGAACCCGCGCGTTCTCCGCCAGCTGCATCAGGGTCTGGTGTGCGTATACGCGCGCCATGATGGCTTGACACCACCTCTCCAGATTGCGCGCCACGTCGGCTACGCTTTCGCGCTTGCCCAAGCCGATTTCGCTGGGCGACAGGTAAATGGCGTGTCCACCCAATTGTACCATCGCTGCCTCGAAAGTGAACCGCGTGCGTAGAGAGGGTTTCTCGAAAATCATCGCAAGCAACTGCGGACGCTTCCAGCGGAGCAACTCGTTGCCAGCGCGGTGGGTCCGTTTCATCTCGGCAGCCAGCTCTAGCAGGGCGACACACTCCTCGGAAGAAAGGTCGCCAATGCTCAGCAGGTCGCGCCCGCGTAAGGCACGCAGAACCTCCATCTGTAGCGTAGGAATCCGTGTGCGTGGTTGGCTGGGAGTCGTTCGGAGCGTTCTCACCGCCTGCCGCGCAGTTTCCAGCTGCACGCCCATACTGGTCAGTAGGTCTGCAGCACCGCCGCCAGCCTCCCGGATCAGTCCCAGCAGGAGGTGCTCCGAGCCGACTTCGGTATCGCCCATCTGACGCGCCTCATCGTAGGCGAGGTCTAACACGCGTTTGGCGCGCGGGGTCATGGATATCTCGGTCGACTGGGTGTTAGCTGGCGTGCCGTAGCGCTTCTCTATCTCCAAACGTAGGCGGCTCGGGCTGACCCCGAGATGGTATAGAACCCGCACGGCAGTAGAATGCTCCTCCCGCAAGAGTGCAAGCAGCAGGTGCTCCGTCGTCAGGTGGCGCTCACCGAGACGCCCTGCCTCTTCTTGAGCATGGTAGAATACTCGCCGCGCCCGCTCCGTTAGTCGTTGCCACATAGAATCTCCTCCTTTGCCCTCCCGCAGGGGGCTAACTTATTGTAACCCGTTACTGCTGTCGATGCAATAACAACTTCTCTCGAAACGTCTCGGTGTGATATAATCGCTGGTGAGATGAGAGTGGCTGCAATCGACATTGGTACGAACTCGATTTTACTAACGGTCGCCGAGTTGGACGGTTCGGAGATACGCTCACTGTGCGAGCGCAGCTATATCACGCGGCTGGGCGAGGGGCTCGGCGCTACCGGCAAACTATCCGAGCAACCGATGCGTCGCTCGCTGGAGGCGTTGCGTCAGCTGCTGGACGAAGCTAAGCGTTTGGGGGCGGACGAGATAATTGCCGTGGGCACAGAGGTGCTGCGCAAAGCGAGCAACGCGCGGGAGTTTCTGGATAGCGCCGCAGCACTGGGAGCGAATGTGGAGGTCATCACCGGCGAGCGAGAGGCACAACTCAGCTTCCTAAGCGTTGCCAAGGACCCCCTGTTTGCCCACAGAGCGGAACGTTTGTTGATGATAGACGTGGGCGGCGGTAGTACTGAGATCAGTCGCGGGCATACGGGTACGCTGGAGACCAGCCGCAGTTACCCCATCGGGGCTGTGCGCCTGACGGAGCGATTTCTACGAGACGACCCGCCGACCCCCGAACAGATTGCCGCGCTGCAACAGGCGGTGTGGCAACAGGTACAGCAGGAAACTCCCTTACAAGAAGGGGAGTATCTGGTGGGTGTGGGCGGAACGTTTGTGAACTTAGCGTCTCTTCACGCGCGCTTTCCCGACTACGAACCCTCGCGGGTGCATGGGGCGGTACTGTCGCGACAGGCGGTGCAGTCGTTAGCGGAGGAGCTCTGCCAGTTGCCATTGGCGCAACGACAGCTCCTGCCTGGCATCGAGCCCGAGCGTGCCCCCGTGTTGCACGCTGGGGCATGGATTGTGCTGAGCGTTATGCAGGCACTGCACGCCGAACAGATAGCGGTGAGTATGCGCGGATTGCGCTGGGGCCTCATTTACGAGTACGCCGATGCGCATCGCGATTGATGCCCGCTGTTTGACAGGCGCCTACACGGGTGATCGTAGCTATTGGCTAGGTTTGATACGAGGGCTTTGTGTGCTGCCGCACGCGCACGAGATACTGCTTTACACACACACCCCCATCGACGAACCGAACCTGCCCGAAGACCCGCGCCTGCAGCGGCGTGTCATCTGTGCCAGCAACCTACGGTGGTGGAGCTGGAAGCTGTTTCCAGATGCAGCGAACGCAGACAGCGCGGACGTTGCACACGTGCAATACACTGTGCCGACGCGCTTAAGAATGCCAGTTGTCACCACAATACATGATATCTCCTTCCGCCTGTTGCCCCGCTGCTTTCCGTTAAAACATCGACTGCTGCTAAACCTCAGTGTACCGCTTTCTATGCGTCGCGCCGCCAAGGTCATCACTGTTTCGCACAGTAGTCGGCAGGATATCCTACGGGTGTATCGGCTGCCGGAGGAAAAGGTTGTCGCCATCCCCAACGCTGCGGATGAACGGTGTCAGCCTGTGAACCGTTCGCAGGCAGAACAAACCTTAAAGATGCACTATGGCATCACCACACCGTTCGTGCTGATGGTGGGGGTGTTGCAGCCGCGTAAGAATCTGCCGCTGGCGGTGCAGGCGTTTGCACGAGCGGTTGTGCCAGCAGACCTGCCCCATCGCCTAGTGGTCGTGGGAAAGGCGGGGTGGGGAACCGATGCGCTCCTGCGAGCCGTCAGTCGGTGGAACGTGCAGTCCCGAACCGTGTTCACTGGCTACGTGCCCGATGAACATTTGCCCCACTTCTATTCTGCTGCCGATGCATTGATGTACCCGAGCTTGTATGAGGGGTTCGGTTTACCACCGCTCGAAGCCATGCAATGTGGGTGTCCCGTTCTGGCAAGCGACATTGCGGTCATGCGTGAAGTGGTGGGTGAGGCAGGCATGTTGCTGCCACCGACCGACCCAGTCGTTTGGGCGCAAGCGTTGCATACCGTCCTGACCAACGAGTGGACGCGACAGCAGATGCGCGACCGCGGTTTTCGGCAGTCTGCACGTTTCTCCTGGCGCGAGTCAGCCCAGCGCACGCTGGAGGTGTATGAAGCCGTGTGCCGTTACGTCTAGTCAGCGGCGCAGGCGGACACACACCAGTTTCAGCACCTGGCTTTCATCTCCCAGTCGTGCTATCCCGCCTTTGTCCATTCGCTCTGGTTACCGTAGCGGTCGACCCCACTAACCAACACGACTGTTGCTGATGGGGGTAGCGTGTAGCTGTTCGCTTCAGCGGGCAAAAGTTCGATAAACCATTCGCCGTTGGACTGGTAAGCGAGTACCCAACAGGCAATGGGGTCTTTGCTGCGGTTTTCCCAAACCACCCGCAGTTCGGTATTGGACAAGTAGACCGTACGCACGACTGGTGCGGTGGGGGAGGAGCGGCTAAGCCACGGCGTGGAAGGGACGAGAGCAGGCTGTGCATACAGTTCTTGGAGGAGCTTGCAAATGCCTCCCCTATCCTGCAGGATTGCCCTAGCGCTGAAGTGGAAGTTTCCAACCGCTCCCTGTTGCGAACGGGTTAGGCGTATCTGCTCCGCAATCTCTTGCGCCTCCCAGGCGGTATTGCTGCCATCCGCTACCTTGCTGGTAAAGTTTCCCGCAAGGACATGTCGACGCTTATTGTTCTGCTGTGCCCACCATTGCAAGAGCAGGGGGTAGCTGAGGTGCGGATGGTCCCTTTTAAAATAGAGCTGTGGTACGAAGTAGTCGCACCATCCCTGCTGGAGCCACTTGCGCGAATCGGCATACAGCTCGGCATAGGCATCGAAGCCACGGGTGCCTGGTGGGTAGCCGGGACGCCACAGTCCAAACGGGCTGATGCCAAACTTCACCCACCGTTTGGTGCGTTTGATCTCACGGTAGACCCGTTCCACGAAGCGGTCGACGTTTCGCCTGCGCCAGGCGTCGCGGTTCAGCCTGCCGCCAGAACGGCGATACCGTTGCCAGCTGGGTTCATCGGGGAAGTCGAAAACGTTGCCTTGCTCGTCACGCTCCTTGTATGGATAGAAGTAGTCGTCAATATGCACACCGTCTACATCATACCGTTTGACCACTTCCAGCATCACTGAAAGGGAATACTCGACGACATCGGGCTCGCCAGGGTCGAGCCAGAGGTAGCGTCCATACTGCTTAACAAGGTTTGGGCGACGCTTGCTAATGTGCTGGGGGTGTATCTCCGACTTCTCGGAGGGATGGCGCGCCCGGTAGGGATTGAACCATGCATGTAGCTCTAAGCATCGCTTATGTGCCTCTTCTACCGCAAAGGCAAGAGGGTCGTAGAAGGGCTCGGGTGGCTTGCCCATCGCTCCAGTCAGCACTTCAGACCAAGGCTCAATGGTCGAGTCGTATAGCACAGCACACGCAGGACGCACCTGCAACACAATGGTGTTAATTTTTAGCTCGGCTGCCTTGTCAAAGATAGCTAGCAGCTCTGCTTTTTGGACGTCAGATGGTAGTCCGGGGCGGGACGGCCAGTCGATGTTCGCGACTGTAGCCACCCACATGCCTCGATATTCGCGCGGTATGTCCGGCACGGACTGGCTCCGTCGCATGTGTTGCCGTTTCTCCTTTCGTTGCTGTTCTGGGAAGAGTATAACATGAAGATGATTTGGGCAACAACCTAGCTATGCCAAGAAACATCATGGGTGCTTAACTGCCACCCAAACATCGTTCCGAGGTTGGGAACTCACCAAATATCCCGAAGCTCCTTGCCGTGTGATGGCAAAGCTGATACACTGGAGCAAGGGGAGCGTTGCGCGGATGAAGGAACACCTCAAGAGATTAGACTGGACGGTGCTGTTCATCGCCCTCGTGTTGTGTGCCTGGGGGCTGGTAATGATTTACAGTGCGCGCCGAGCGCAAGGGGACGGGCTGTTTTTCGTGGGCAAGCAAGCGATTGCGATAGGGATAGGGATTGTGGCGATGTTTGTGGTCGCCCATTTCCCCATCGAGACATGGCGTAGGTTCACGCGATGGTTTTATGTGGTAAACGTTGGGTTGCTGGTGTATGTCGATTTTTTCGGGAGAACGACAAAGGGAGCACAGCGTTGGATTCCGCTACCTGGCGGTTTTCACCTACAGCCGTCCGAACTGGCGAAGATTTTCGTCATTCTGACGCTGGCCAGTTGGCTTGCCAGTCGCGAAGAGCAGTTGCGCACACCGTCGTTGTTAGTCAAATCGTTGCTTTACATCAGCGTGCCCGTGTTTCTCATCTTTAAGCAGCCGGACCTCGGCACCGCGTTGGTGGTAATGGGCATTTGGTTCGGCATGATGATGCTGGCAGGCGCACAACTGAAGCACCTCGCGACTGTGGTTGTGGTTGGAATACTGGCGTTCATTGCGATGTGGCACCTGAACGTTCTAGAGGACTACCAGAAGAACCGCTTTATCGCCTTTTTAAACCCCGAGCGGGACCCTCGCGGCTCAGGTTATCAGATTTTGCAGGCACGCATCGCCGTTGGTTCTGGTCAGGTGTTCGGCAAGGGGCTGTTTCGCGGCACGCAGAACCAGCTACTTTTCATTCCCGAACAGCATACGGACTTCATCTTCACAGTTGTTGCCGAGGAGACTGGTTTCGTTGGTAGTGTGGCGTTGCTATCGAGTTATGGTTTGCTGCTCTGGAGGCTGTCGCGCCTCATCCTGCAAGCGCACTCGCTGTACATGCGACTGATTGCAGCGGGCATCACGACCTTTTTCGCCTATCATATCATCGTGAACACGGGAATGGTCATCGGCATCTTGCCCATCGTGGGCGTGTGGTTGCCCTTCGTCAGTTTCGGGGGCACGGCGGTCATTACATGCTTCATCGCCTTAGGTTTGATGCAGGCGATACATCGGCAATTGCACGAGATAATGTTTTGGCGTTGATGCTAGCCCGCACTGACCGCCTGCAATGCGCCAGGCATCTTACTGCTGACTAATCACACTGGATGCGTCTGCAGCCACTCCAGTTCGATGCCCTGTGCGCGCAGCAGGCTCTGGTAGTCCCGTAGTAGGCTCTCGTCCTCGCGCACTTGGTGGGGTTCCGTGCCACGCTGGAGACAGAACGCTGCTAACAGTCCTGCCGCCTCGCCGATGTTCCACTCCACTGGATGCAGGCGGAAGCAGCCGTTGGTAATGTGTGTGGTGCCGATGTTCTTGCACGCAGGGAGTAGGTTGCGCATTCGTACAGGCAGCAGTGCCCCTAGCGGTATCTGGAACGGCAACGCGCCGATATCGATCGAGTTGGTTCCGTTGGTGCTAGGGTGCAGGTCAATCCGATAACAGCCCACGCCCACGCTGTCGGCAAAAGGCTGTGCCCTGTCCGCGCCAGGGTTTAGTTCGGAGGCGACGTGCTGTTCCTTCACGGTGAAAACGGCGCGGATGCGGCGCGATTCGCGAATGTAGGGGAACATCGCCAGCCCGTCGTCCGTACCTGTGATGTCTGGGCGCAGGTAAAGACCGGGGTAGCCAGTGCCGCCGTCGGGACGGGGTGCTTCCGTCTGCAGCCAATACAGCAGGCTAAGGGAGAGCTGTCGTGCCTCCTCCAATCGCTGTTGCACGACCGCTTCGGGCTGGTCGATAATCGTGCCCACAAAGTAGTCGTTCTGCGGCCAATTGACGATAGTTACCTCGTGCGGGGCAAGCTCAGACGGATAGTGGTCGCGACAGACGATGCGCCGATAGGTGAACAGCGCGCGATAAGGGTTATCGGTTTCGTGCGGGAACAGGAACCACCGCGTCTTCTCTAGCGTGACGGGATGGGCAGTGAACCAGCTGAGCAGTTTGTCGGGCCAGAAAGTGGGCTGATACTCGCGCCAGCGGTCGTATTGGGCGGGTTTATCGATGGTGTGGTCGCCTTCGGGGTCATACGCCATTGCGAAGCACCACGTGATTGCCTGCACGTTGTCGGGTTGCGGGTCGCCCGCGACGGCGTGGGGTTCACCCGTTTCGCGTTGAGATTCCGCCCCTACCACATACTCGGTGCGGGTCAAAGGCAGCAGGTCACCCTGCTCGGTGGCGTCCAACACATAGCGCGCCTGCACGACCTCTTCGCTGCCCGTATGCAGGTTGCGGAAGGTGACGGCAAGCACATGGTCGCCCTGCACCTCGGCATGGACAGGCTTTCGGTGCAAACGTATATTCAGCCAACCTGCCGTGCGCGGGTAGTGGAGCATAGCCTCCAGCACAGCCAAGCCCACACGCGGCTCATGACACAAGCGCGAGACCCAGCCGTTACCGGGGTTCAAACAGGGATGATTGCGCGCGTGCGCAGTGAGCGGGTAATGGTCTCGGTAGAACTGGCGCACGGCGTTCCGATAGTGCCGGTAACGTGCGGTACATCCGAAACTCTCGATCCATGGGTGTTCGTCGGGCGGGACGGCTTGCGCAGTCAACTGACCGCCAATCCACTCAGTCTGCTCGGTCATTACCACTCTGATGCCGAGGCTAGTTGCTGCCATCGCGGCGGCACAACCTCCGGTGCCCCCGCCGACGATTAGCACATCGCAGCTAGTTTCCCGCATCGCTACCCTCCCATTGGCGCACCGTGATTTCCTGATACTCCCCGACGCCACAAGCCTCCTGCTTAGGCTGGCGGAGCGGATTGGGATCAATGAATCGGCAACAGCAGTGGCAGAGTCAAACAAGGTGAAAGCACTCAGAGGAGGGACGGCAAATGGCGATATTAACGGAACGGGATAAGGCAGCGGTGCGCGAGCGGTTGGGCGAGATGGTCAACCCAGTGAAGATGATTGTGTTCGCGCCTGCTACCAATCTGATAGCACCTGGGCGGAGGGAATGCCTGTATTGCACGGAACTGCGCGAGCTGATGGGCGAGCTAGCAGACCTGCATGACCAGCTGCAGGTAGAGTTCGTCGACCCATACACCGACCCGGTTCGTGCGGCAGCTGATACCCTAAAGCAAGATGGGCAAGGCTACCTTGTACCCGCCATCGTGCTAACTGGCTTGCAAAACGGTGAGGAGGTGGACTACGGCATCCGATTTTACGGGCTGCCCGCAGGCTACGAGTTCGCCACCTTGCTGGAGGACATCTTGATGATTTCTACAGGGCGTCACCATCTGGCTCCCCAAGTGCTGGACGAGGTGAGCAGGATCGACAAGCCAGTGGACATGATGGTGTTTGTGACCCCGACCTGTCCATACTGTCCGCGTGCCGTGCTGACCGCGCATCAATTTGCCTTTGTCAACCCGAACATCCGCGGCTCCATGATCGAGGCGATGGAGTTCGAACAGCTCAGTGAAGAATGGAACGTGTACGGCGTACCGAAGACCGTTATCAACGAGGCAGTAGAGTTCGAGGGGGCAATGCCAGACAACATGGTGCTTAGCTACATCGAAAACGCCTTGGTGGAAGCGTAGTCACTGGAAATCTCCTGCCCCCTGTGCCGACAGGGGGCTTTTCCCATGTATCTTGGCGTCGTTCGCCAATGTGGCGTTCAAAGTGTTTCTGACGGCCAGGTCGCGGCTACTCCGTCCAAGGGCGCGGAAAGTCGCTGCTAATTTCTACTTGGTGACCCGTTTGCGCAGACCTTTGAGCGGCAAGCATGACCTCCAGTACATGGAAAGCGTGGTCAGCCGTCATGAGCGGTTTCTCGCCGGTAGCAAGGCACCGTGCCAGATACGAACCGCCTTGATACCAGCTATATCCCTGCTGGTCTTCGCAGACCACCTTCCATCCGCTGGCTTCGGGATCCCACACCTCCACGCCCTTCGGATGCCAGTCCCAGCCTAGCAAATTGATGCTACCTTTTGTACCGACTAGCTCAATGGTGCGCTCTTCGTGATAGGGACCGTAGACGAAACCGGTCATCACGCAGGAGAAAACACTGTTTCCGTGGTCTATCAACACGATGGTGTTGTCATCCGCTTCCACTTTCACATGCTGTCCTTCTATGAACCGCTCTTTGATAGCGGTTCCCATCAAGGCGGTAACGCTTTTTGCGGCGCCGAGTAACCCTGTCAGCGTAGTGATGTTATAGACCCCCAAGTCGAACAGACAGCCACCACCCTTCTGGTAGAACCATGGTCCCCAGCTGGGTCCCCCATGCCCATACCAGGCGCGCGCGACGAACACGTCACCGACCGTTTTCTGTGCCAGCAGTGTTGCCATGCACTGGAACGCTGGGCTCGTAACGACGGTAGGAGCTCCCCACAGTTGAACTCCGCGTTGCTTAGCGGTCTCTAACAGGGTGCGTCCTTCCTCCAGCGTGGTAGCAAATGGCTTTTCACAAAACACATGTTTGCCTGCCTGAAGTGCCCTTAAGTTGATGGGGTAGTGCTGTTGCATGGAGGTCAGGTTGATGAGCATGTCGAACTCGCATCGGCTGAGCATGTCGTCCACGTCGGTGAAGACACGCGGTATGCCAAACTGCTCCGCCCGCTCACGGGCACGTTCTTCGACCGTATCGCACACGGCGACGACCTGTGCGTGCTGGCTGGTCTGCAGGTCATTTAGGTAATGGCGACTGACGCTTCCGCATCCAGCGATGGCTATCCGAATAGGTGTCATGAGAATCCTCCCGCCTAAGGCGAAATTTGTGTGGGGTTACGTTCGTTGAGTTTTCTCGGTTCCCCTTTCTACCCGAACCGACCGCTGATGTAATCCTCGGTCGCTTTCTGTTTAGGGCTGAGGAAAAGCTCTTTGCTATGTCCGTATTCAATTAGTTCGCCGTACATGAAGAAGGCGGTGTAATCGCTCACGCGAGCCGCCTGCTGCATGTTGTGGGTTACCACAATAAGGAATAATCCCTCCCAGTATACCCAACGGCAGCGCGATAAGGAAGGTACCTGTTAACAGGAGCACAGAACCCCGAATCATCGGGTAGATTCCGCCGGAGGTCATTCCTTCTGTGGGAGGAGATGTCAGGAACTCAATGCTGATAGCAGGCGCACCTTTCACGATGATAATCAAGATGACAGCGAGTACGAGAGCGATGGCACCCAGTGCGATAGACCGAAGCGCCCAGATAAAGAGGTCGTTCGCCAAATCCCGGCGGCGCCGTGTGGTGAGGTATTGCCTTTTCTCAGACAGCGTAACAGTCTCTTCTAAAATCTCCATATCTGCTTCCTCCCGATGTAAACCGCGAGAAGGTTTGCCGCGAGCGTCGCAAGGAAGAGGATAATGCCTAAGAGGAAGAGATGTCCATAATGTACCCCTTCAAAAGCCACATTTCCCATCTCAATGGCGATGGTATCTGGGACGCCGCGGGTGGAGGAGACCAACGTCTTGAGAAACGCGGGAATTGAGTCGGCTTGCGGAAAAGTGGCGGTGCCGCCACTAAGTATCCAGACAATCATCGTCTCGCCGTATACTCTTGCCGTGCCGATAAGCAGACTAGCGATTATTCCTGGTCTAGCCGCGGGGAGCAACACATTGCGAATGTATTCCACTGGAGTCAGCCCGAGAGCTATCGCCGATTCGCGCAGGCTCTCTGGGACGGCGTTCAGCACATCTTCGGTAATGGATGCCACTACTGGCAACGCCAGAATCGATAGTAGCAACGCGGTTGTCAACATATTCCTGCCTGACTCCATGCCGAGCCATGTGCCCAACGATTGCTGCAGGTACGGCGCTACAAACATCAGACCGAAGTATCCGATGACCACCGTTGGCACGCTTGCGATGAGTTCGAGAGTCGGTTTCAGCCATTCTCGCAGTCTTGCCGATGCGATCTCGCTAAGTTAGAGAGCGATCGCTAGGGCAAGAGGGGTGGCTAACAGCATCGCCCACAGAGTCATTAGGGCGGTGGAGACGACTAAGGGCAGGACGCCGTATCTCGGGTACATGAGCGTTGGTGCCCACTCTTTGCGGAAAAGGTTTCGCAGAGTGGCCCAAAATGTTGTGGTAGTCGGTTCCACAGTGATTTCGAAGAGGTAACCCTGAGTTCGCTGAGCGTCCGTTCGCGCAACAAAGGTCGGCAAGGCGATGCGTCCCGATGGCGACCGTTTTAGGTCGATGTCAAACGGCTGGACTCCCGATTGTGGGGGAGCCTGCACTAAGCGCAACCGAATTCGGTAAGGCGTAAGCGAGGCCTCGAAGGAATGGTCGGGCTTCCAAGCAAGGTAGAATGTGTCGTGAGGGTAGTTGGGCGAGGCGTATGCGACGAATCGAAAAGTCTCACGATGCTCTGCGGGTTTTGGCGCACGCCACTCGTCGCGGAAGAGTTCGATACGCGACTGGTCTACCTGTACGAGCGCCGCTGTTGCTAAAGGCTCGGTTTCTGTCAGTTCCGCGATAGAGGGAGCTGGATAGTTCTCTTCGTGTTCATCTATCTCATCGGAACCTTCGGGGTTGGCAGTAATTAGCGTTGAAAAAGCAGCGGCGTTTATGTCTTTGGTGCTGGCTGCATCGGCGGGCAGCAGCGCGAAACGATATCCCCATGGGAAGGTTTGCTGGAAGGCGAAACGTCCTTCCCGCATCAGGAAATAGAAAATTGCCACCACCATCAGCGCGATGGCGATGCCAGTGGTGTAGACGAAGCTATCCAAAACCCGTTCTATCCAGCGCATCGCATTCCCATCAGAAGGGGTGGAGCAGGCGGCGCACACTGGGCGCCTAACCTGCTCCAGCGTGTTCACACTATAGCGGTTTCAGGCTGTAGTATCCCACTTGCTCGGCGATTGCCTGTCCCTCTGGAGAGAGTACCCACTGAATGAACTTTTCCACCTCTCCTTTGGGCTTGCCATTGATGTAGAAGTAGAGGTAACGCCAGATGGGATACTTCTTGGAGCGCACGTTCTCCTCAGTAGGGGGCACTGGTTCCTGTCCCGCGCGTGGGGCAATGGGCAAGATTTTGATGTTCGGCCGGTTCTTGAAGTAGGCTACGCCGCCATAGGCAATGCCGCCTGGTGTGCGGGCGAGCTCGCGGGCTTCCTCGCTAGTGGACGGAAGGAACCGCACGCCTGTGCCCCAGTTTCGGTTCTGCAGCACGTTTTGCTGGAAGAACCCGTAAGTACCGGAGTTACTATCGCGGCTGAACACCACGATAGGCAGGTTTGGTCCACCAACCTGGCTCCAGTTGGTGATTTCTCCTACGTAGATGCGACGCACCTGATCTAGCGTGAGCGACTGCACTGGGTTTGAGGCGTGCACAGCGATGGCGAGCCCGTCTAACGCTACGGGTATCTCGTTGGCGATGGCTCCTCGCCCCCGCGCCCGGTCTATCTCGCTTTTGCGCATGGGGCGGGACGAGGCGCAAATGTCGGTCACGCCGTTAATGAACGCGTTAATTCCGATGCCCGAACCGCCTCCTGTGACGGCGACACTGACCTTGGGGTTGACCTTCGAGTAGGCTTCTGCCCATCGCTGATTCAGGACGAGCATTGTGTCGGAGCCTTTGATGCTAATCGTCTGCCCGATGGCAACGCCGGTGGCGAACAGTCCGATGAAAAACGCGGTGAGAATCTTTGCCATTTCGTTTACCTCCTCCTACATCCTGAGCTGGAATCGAATCGTTGTGGAGTGACTTCGATTGGGCGTTCTCGCCGGGTCAAACAACACCTCGTAGGCTGCAGTCACGCGCGCGCCCGGGTTGATGTAGTATACGTAGGCTACGCCGTAACCGTGTATGGCATTGCCGTTGGCGTCGCGGTCGGGATCGAATTGCTCGTAGCGAAGCACCAGCTGGTTGCGGCTCGAGATGTTGTATCCCAGTACGGCGTGCCATCCCAGCATGTCTTTCGCAACTCGTTTGGGGTTGGCGGTAGTACTGGGCACCCTGTCCTTTCCGAACATCACTTCTCCTCGTGCGAAAAGCTGTGGCACTATCAGCCCGATGTAGCTGCCGTCGACGAAGACAAAGCGTCGGTCGACTTCAGGCGATGTCTGGTTGCCTGCCGTAAACGCAGGACGTTTTCCAATAAGGGCAGACACCCCCAGGTCGTATTGGGTTGTGTAGTACCGCCAGCCAGCGGTAACGGCTAACCGATTGCCGGTTCCCGGGGCCCTGCCACGCTGTTCGGGGTCATTGAACGTCAGCGCGTTCCAGACTCCTGCGTGAACCAGCGAGTTGATGCTGGTTCCATAACGCAGATATAAGCCGCGTCCGCGCTCCCCATTGAACATGGTGCGGTTGTAGTAGGCGCGCTCTGGGAACTCCCTCTCTGCCGACGACCGCTCCAGCTCGTAGCCCAGCGGAAGCGCCTGCTGTCCGAGCAACAGTTGTAACCCGACCTTTACATCGGACGGCTCGATGTCGTAGATGAGTTGGGCATCGCGCATCTGGGCTTGAAGCGTATCGGTTCCGGTAGCCACGTCGAACGATAACCGGATGCTCGTGCGGGGGTCGACCGTGTTCGTTTGAGAGATTCGGAAGCGACGCATCGCGAAAGCGTCCGTGGAGCCTGGTTCGTTGGAGTCGCGGTACTGGAACTGCAGTTAGTGCTTGCACGGAACCGCTTCATGTCCGTAATGTCGTTCGCCATTACCATCAGACTCTCGGTCTGTCCCTCGATCCACCCCTGAATATCCGCAATATCGTTCTGCATCTGTGACAACTTCTGCTCCAACTCTTCCAATCGCTTTAGAAGGACAGACAGCTCGCCGTGGGGGTTCGAGGCTGCTCCGTTATTCTCTTCCGCCTCCTCCATGTCTGGCTGCTGCTTCAGGCTCAGGGCAGCAAGAAGCTGCTGATGCCTCTGCACATTTTGCTTGAGGTTCGCCAACCGTAGTCTGATAGCCGTTCGGTATTCTGGGCGACTAGCCGAAGTGGCATCCGCGCACGCATACGTCGCTAACACTAACAGTGAACAAAGCACTCCACTCAGCGTCGCCACGCAGCGATGTCCAAGCATTTGGTCACCTCCATTGGTGTATTTGCGGGCATTAGGCTACACTGCATCTGTGTTAGGCAAAAGTTAACAAGGCGTTAAGAGTTTGTTAACATCTGTGTGAAGCACTGAGAGACCAGCGGGCTGTTTGCTAACGCTTGCCAAACAAGGTGGCTTGTGTTAATCTCTAAGTGCGCAAGAGGTGCTGGTGACGACCGAAGAGGGGTTCCAAACGGTGCTGCCACTGCGCTTCCTTCGTCTTCGGAGTGGGGAGGGAGAACCATAGTGGCTATCGTCGAGACACACAATCTCACCAAGCGATACGGTAATTTGGTGGCGGTGAACAACCTCAACCTGCGTCTGGAGGAAGGGGATGTGCTGGGATTCATTGGACCGAACGGTGCAGGAAAGACCACCACCATTCGGATGCTTGCCACATTGCTAGAGCCAACCAGCGGCTCAGCCACTATCGCTGGACACGATCTACAGCGAGAGCCAGAGGCGGTTCGGCGGGTCATCGGCTATATGCCCGACTTTTTTGGGGTTTATGATGACGTGAAAGTATGGGAGTATCTGGACTTTTTTGCAGGTGCATATCGCATCCCGCACACCGAACGAACGAAGCTCATCGACGACGTACTTGCGTTGACCGACCTTTCCCACAAGAAGAACGATTACGTAGAGGCGCTGTCGCGCGGGATGAAGCAGCGTTTGTGCCTTGCCAAGACGCTCCTCCATAACCCCCAAGTGCTGTTGCTGGATGAGCCGGCATCTGGGCTGGACCCGCGAGCGCGCATCGAGATTAAGGAGTTGCTCAAAGAGCTGCGCAACATGGGCAAGACCATTCTCATTTCGTCGCATATCCTGCCCGAGCTCGCGGATGTTTGCAACAAAATCGCCATTATCGAGCGGGGTGAGCTGCTGATTAGCGGCGAAATCGATTCTATCATGCGCCAATTAACGGGGTCGCATGTGCTGGAGATACGTGTAGCGGGCGACGCCGATGGTGCCGTGCAGGTGTTGCAGAATCAGCACGCAGATATTCGAGAGGTGGAGGTAGAGGATGGCGTTGTTCGCGCCTATTACATCGGCCCTCCGGGCGAGCATTATCGAATTATCTGGGCACTAGCGGAACAGCGTGTGAAGGTGCTCTCCTTCACGGAGCAAAGCACCAACTTAGAAGATATCTTCATGCGTGTTACACGAGGAGTAGTGCAGTAATGCTTGAGCGACTGGAAAACCCGGTGTTCCGCCAATCTTCGCGTCAACGAATGCGGGGGGCACGCACATACGGCTGCTTGATCGCCTATCTGTTCATTTTGGCATTGGTAATCGTCTTTGCTTATAACCAGCTAGTGGTAGGTGGGCAGTTGCGTTCGACCAGCGGACTAGCGCAAATCCTGTTCGAGGCGCTCGTCGCCACACAGTGGTTGCTAGTAGGTGTGATTACCCCTGCCCTCACCACCAGCGCCATCACAATGGAGCGGGAACAACGCACGATCGACTTGCTACTCATCACGCCGCTCTCTCGCCTGTCGATAGTTTGGGGGAAGTTCACGTCCGCCATGGCGTTTTTGGTAGTGCTGATACTGTGTGGGATGCCGCTGGTGGCGGTGCTGTTCCTACTCGGTGGGATCGATTCGCGGTTGCTGCTGGCGCGGTATGCTATGATGCTGTTGACGGGCGCGGTATTGGCAGCTTTTGGATTAACGATGAGTGCCGTTTGTGCGACATCCACGTTAGCGAACTTGCTAACCTATGGAGGGTTGGCGGTAGGCTACTTTGTAGCCGCTGTTGCAGGCGTTACTTTCGTCCTAGCGCGAGCGTTTGGTGGCAGTGCTGGTAGTTTCTTCGTTTTCGGCACCAGCGTAACTGGTTGGCAGGCGTGGGCATTTGCGCTTGCGGGCGTGGCGCTGGTGGTAGTTATCCTTTTGCAAATTGCCGCCAACTATCTGCTGTTGGATCCACGCGTTGGTGCATGGAAGACCCGTCTATATACAGCAGGGCTTTATGCCCTACTGCTGTTGTTCACCGTCGTGGATGCGCGGAGCTTGGTGCCCAGAACCAGCGTGCCGAACTACATTGCGTCAAACGTCGCGCCGTTTCTGTTGGTGATTGCTCCAGTCCTGTTCACAGGGGTACCGTACACAGGCGTTCGCTGGTACTATTGGTTACTTCCTGCCAACTTGCGGGTTGGCACAGTGCAAAGTGCGTGGTTATATCTGATGTTGCTTCTGTTGGCGTCGGTCGCCACCGACGTCTTCTCGCCGGCGTCCCCGAAGACTCACGCAATTATATGGGTTTATCTGGCGGGCTACTTGTGGTGGGTGTGGTCGCTTGGGTACCTTTTCTCGATGCTGATACGCAACCGCTGGGGTGCCTTATTCGCGCTGTTGGGTAGCCTTGCCGCCGTTATGCAGTTGCTAGCAACACTCAATGCCGCGTTGGCTGTGAGGGGTCGGGTGCCACCATGGATAGAGCAGCTGCCGAATTTGGTGATCCCAATGGCATTGTGGGAGAGTAGCCAGAGGCACGTTGACTATTACGCCACCTGGGCGGGGATATATCTTGTGGTAGGGCTCTTTGCTGTATGGCTGGCGGTGAAGATAGACCGCATACGTCAGGACAGAAGCGCGGAGAGGTAAAATAATGCGCTGGCTTGAACTGCATGTCGTTGCCCCAGAAAGCGCTCACGAGGCAATTGCCCAGCTCTGCAGTGAAGCGGGATCGCCCGGAGTGCGTTTCGAGCCGCAACGGGTCATCGCTTACCTACCGTTGACCAGCGAGGTTCACGAGCGCAAACGATGGCTATTCGAGCGGCTATCGCACCTTCCAGAGTGGGAGCTTCCTGCAGTGCAGGCGGTAGAGACGTACGAGGTAGACGACAGCGAATGGGCAGAGGCGTGGAAAAGCTACTTTCACGCACAGCGCGTCAGCAGGCGGGTCGTGGTTAAGCCCACGTGGGAGCCGTATGTAGCAGGGTTGAATGAGGTCGTGGTGGAGTTGGACCCTAGCATGGCGTTCGGCACTGGGCAGCACGCTTCCACTCAGTTGTGCCTCGAGTTTCTGGAGGAGTTGGTGCAGGGAGGTATGACCGTCGTTGATGTAGGAACTGGGTCGGGGATATTGGCTATCGCTGCGGCTAAATTAGGCGCTAGTTTCGTGTGGGCAGGGGATAATGACCCAGTCGCGGTATTAACTGCTCAGCGCAACGTTGCCCGAAATGGAGTGGAAAACGGGGTGAGGGTACATCTTGCTGAGGGGTGCGAAGGCGCACCAGCGTGCGACCTGCTGGTTGCCAATTTGACCGCAGAAGTCATCGAGGGCTTGCTGGCAGATTTCACTCGCTGTGTGAAGCAAGGGGGCTGGTTGGTGGTGAGTGGCATCGTCACAGAACGTAGCAGGCGAGTTAGAGAAGCACTGTGCCGGTGGCTATGGCGGCAGGTGCAGAGTCGTGAGCGCGGTGAGTGGTGTGCTTTTGCCGCAAGAAGGGAGTAGACTGGTGCCGAAACACCGATTCTTCGTCGAGGAGCGACAGTTTGCAGACGGTACGGTACGACTCGTTGGAGAGGACGCCCGCCAAGTTCGCGTTGTGCTGCGCCTCCAGCCAGGAGATGAAATCGGTGTGCTAGACGGTTCGGGTAAAGAGTATCGGTGCGTGTTGGAAAGGGTGCAGAAGGAGGAGGTGGTTGCGCGGGTCGGCGATTGGGTGCAGCTAAACGTAGAACCGAAGTTGCACATCACCGTGGTGCAGTCTCTGGCGAAAGGTGAGAAGTTAGAGCGTGTTATCCAGCACGGCACAGAGGTCGGCGTTTCGCGCTTCGTGGTGGTTCAGACTGAGCGGTGCGTGATGCGTCTGGAGGGTGAGCGTGAGAGGTCGCGAGTTGCTCGGTGGCAGCGCATCGCCAAGGAGGCAGCTGAACAGGCACACCGGGCACGTGTGCCCTCGGTGGAGGGCATTGTGACACTGCGGGAGGCACTGGAACAAGTGTCTGAATCAAGTATACTGGTGCTACATCCTGACGGAGCGATGATGTCGCTAGCGGAGTGGATGCAGCGCCATTTGCAACCGGAGCGGGTGGCGCTCATTGTTGGTCCCGAAGGCGGTTTGACAAACGAGGAGGTCGTGCTGTGTATGCGCTATCGAGGGGTATCTGTTTCCCTTATGCCACGTATTCTGCGCACAGAGACCGCCGCGCTGGTGGCGGTGAGCCAGTTGTTGCTAGCGGAGTATGTCCAACTCTCATAGACCGATGACGCCACACGAATGAGAGAAGAGTTATGTCCTTTGGGGAGGGTCTCATGCACAGCAGGGTGGTGATGGCAGGCATCTTGTTGTGGCTTGGGGTCTGCTTGCCCACAAGGGCATCCCTGTTGCGCAACGGCGGCTTCGAAACAGGAGCAGCGTGGACTGTAGTTAACGGCGCCAGTTTTGACACGCAGTTTAAGCGCAGTGGTCAGCGTAGCCTGCGCGTCGATAGCACCCGAAGCGTGCAGGTCGAGCAGGTTATCTTGCCAGTGGCAGCGGGCGAGCAGCTGACCGTCTGTGGCTGGGTGGCGACACGCAATGTGGTTCCCGTCGCGGGCGCTGGCTATGCGTTCATGGCGGTTTACCAGTTTGATTCCGCTGGACGCTTATTGCAGGCACACGACTTCGTGCAGGTTCAGGGCACCCACCCCTGGACGTATGCGGAGTACACCTTTCGTGTCAACACTCAGGCAGAATATATCGCTATCCGAGTGGGCATCTACAATGCCAGCGGCACCGCATGGTTCGATGATGTGAACTTGACCCGCGGGGAGCGAGCGGCGGCATGGAAGGAGCCGCCACCTGCGCAACGTCCGCGTCCATACCGCGCAGCAATCCTTCATGACACCAGCCTGCCCGTCAAGGGGGCACGTACCGCCGTGCAGACGTTTAGGCGTGTTCTCGCGCAGGAGGGTATCGAGCTAACGTTGCTAAACGCGGCGCAGCTAGCGGACCCGCGCACCTTCCACGCGGAGCGATTCGACCTGCTAATCGTGCCGACGGGGGCATCTTTCCCCGTCGAAGCGCGGGCATCCTTGCTAGCGTTTCTGGCGCACGGTGGGGATTTGCTCTGCACAGGCGGTTATGCCTTCGACCACCTGCTCATGAAGCGCAACGGAAGGTGGGTGCCCTACGCTGATTTTATCCAGCAACAGCTGGCTCAGGCGCGTAATAACCTTGTGCCTAACGGTAGCTTCGAGGACGGCGCAGCAGGCTGGGAAGCCGACAGCAGCGAGCAGTGCCGTATTGTTTCGGAGAAGCCAGCGGCTGGTGCGGCTTGTGCGCAGGTCGTTTCGGAGAGCGCACAGCAAGGCGCACGGTTCAGCTACGTGTTGCCAGTGGAGCCCGGCGGCACATATTTGATTGGCGCGCACCTGCGCACGGAGAGCGTACAGGGTTCGGGCTATGCTTTTCTTGCGGTCTACCAGTACGATAGGGAAGGCAGATTGGTCACCTTTTACGATTTCGCGCAAGTGCGCGGCACACAGCAATGGAAGCGATATGAGGAGCGTTTCCACATCGCGTCGAACGCCGCGAAGGTGGTGTTTCACGCAGGGCTTTTTCAGGCGTCTGGGCAGATGTGGTTTGACGAGGTAACCTGTGCGCCCGTTCCGCATGAAGAGCGCATCAATGCGCACTACGGTAAGCCCGAAGATGGTTTGGTCATCGCCCCCACGCAGCTCACCCTATTTCGTCCTGACCACCCGTTGGCAGGCAAGCGACTGGTAGCTGCGGAGGGAGCGTTGATTGGAGCAAACTGGCGGCTCGAGGGTGCAGTAACAGGCTACGAGGCGACCGCGCAGCTTCGACAGAACGCGCGGTGGGTGCCTCTAGTAGCAGCGCAGGATGAGTATGGTCGGTTTGCAGGGGTTGCAGGGGCGTTCGTACACCACTTCGCGGGCGTGTTCACCGATTCCACCTGGGCGATATTCGGAGTGGAGAACCGCGATATTTTCGTAGGGGCGCCGGGCGAGGTGCTGCTACGGCGAGTGGTGCGCCTGCTGCGAACAGGCGTGTATGCCACCTCGTTGAGTAGCCGGTATGCGCTCTACGAGCGCGGGGAACAGGCGCACGGCACAATCAGTGTGCGAAACACGTCGGCAACAACCCGAACGGTGAAGATGGAGTGGCGACTGATTGGGGTGGACGGGAAAGAACTACAGCGGAAGCAAGAACGATTAGTGCTACCACCGGGTGAGGAGAGGTCGCTCAGTTGGAACTGGACAGTGCCGCAGGGCGCGCCAGACTTCGTGAAGATACAGGCGCGTGTGACCCAAGGCGATATGCTATTAGACTTGATTGAGAGCGGTTTTTGCGTTCGTGACGAGCGTATTCTGCAAAGCGGGATGCAGTTAAGTTACGAAAGGAACGCTTTCACCGTAAGCCGTCCCGACGGCACCAGCCATCGCGTACTGCTGTTCGGCACCGATACCTATGGCAACTGGTTCTGGTCGCGCAGCCACAACCCGCTGACTTGGTACCGTGAGATACGCCTGATGCGCGACTACGGACTGCATCTGTTCGAGAACCTGCAGTATCACCCACAGAACTATCGGTTTAATGAGACGCAATGGCGGCAGTTAGACGCCGTTGTGCAAATCGCGCAGCGTTTTGGATTGCCGTATATGGCGGGATTGCTTATCGGGCAGGACGTGGTGGTAGACGACGCTACCTTACTCGCGCAGGCACAAATGTGCCGCCAGTTTGCAGCTCGATACAAGGGCGTGCCCGGACTGATTTACTATCTCAACGGCGACTTTGCCTTGAACCTTAAGGACACGCCAGATATTCGTCGCCTGTGGAATGAGTTCCTACGGGAGCGCTATGGGACAGAGGAGTCGTTGCGACAGGCGTGGGCGCCGCACGCGCCTAATGCTCCGCTTGGCGAGATACCAGTTCAGAACGTGACTTCCAGCCAATGGTATGAGGTACGTACGCGCGACGTTCGGGAGTTTCAGACGCTGCTCATGCGCCGCTGGGTTGGCGCACTGTGCGAGGCGATACGCTCGGAGGACGCCCAGCATCCCATCACCAGCGAATACTATCAGCGACCCATCGGTGGCATCGACTTGCGCCTAACGATGAGTGGCATGGACGCTGCAAACATTGGCTATTTTCATCAGCCGCAGCTGGACATCGCTTATCTCATGGCGACCATTAAGTGGAACGACATGCGCTTTGCAGGCAAGACGATAAACATCGGCGAGTTCGGGGTGAAGACCCATGATGCTTGGGCGCCCGAGCGGGGAGGCACTGGCTACCACGTCCGTCGCAGCGAATGGCAGCAACGCCAGCTGTTCTGGTGGGTAGTACACGCTGCGTTAGCGCTGGATGTGACCAAAATCCAGAACTGGTGCTGGAGCGACGACCCCGACGTCGTGTTTCCCTGGGGCGTGGTGTGGAACAACCCATTGCGCGCCAAGCCTGTGCTGAAGCTATACCGCAACCTGCGCTTTCTCGCCGACAGGGTACCGCGGGAGTATCGAAGGGCAAATGTCGTTCTCGTGTTTCCAGACAACTGGCGGCTGGGCGCGCCGGAGGGATTGGCATACGCTGCACTGATGAACGCCATCGAGTGTCTGCTCGCTACCAACGTTCCTTTTGACGTAGCAAACGAAGCGGACTTGACCGTACTGGCACAGGACCCGCCGCAGATGGTGTTGATGCCCTTCGCATACACGCTTTCTGCTGAGAGCGTGATCGCTCTGCAGCGCATTGCCGAACAAGGTGGCGTAGTCTATCTCTCGGGTGACCCGTCGACCGACCCGCTTGGAAGACGAGATGCTTCCCGATTAGAGCGGCTGTGCGGGGTGCGCTTGCGGAAGGTTACGGCGCATCCATCAGGACTACCGCAGCCAGTGGTCGAAGAGGCAGCGGCGCAGCGTCTGTCTCCGACGTTGGGCAGTGAGGTGTATCTGCATCGGTTAGGCAGCGGCATCGTGCTTTACACACCGATACCTTGGGAGACCCTAGCGGACAAGGATGTTTTTATGGAACACGTCAGGGACACACTCAATAACAGGGTGAATCTGTATCTGGGGCTGCTGTCCATCGCAGGGGTCACGCCGCCGGCACGGGTGTGGGCGAATCAAGGCGTTTGGCGGGTAACAGTGGCAGGCGACGACGCGCGACGGCTAGTGTCGATCTTGCCGCGTGAGAACGACGAGCGGGTGGCAACTGTGCGCGTCCAGATAGGCGAGGCAGATATCACTTGGCAAGCACGCCGTGACCTGCCTTGCACCGCGTTGCTAGATGAGGCAGGTCAGGTATTGGCGGCGACAAGCGGAAAGGGTCTGCAGGTTCAGGGGCAGCTTGTCGCGGAAGGTGATGGCGCGTGGATGCTGGTAAGTATGGACAACGAGCCGCTGTCGCGTTCTGCCTTTCTCGTCGCGACGATGATGGACGGGGGGAGACTGCAGTGGCAAAGTGAGGCGACCGGGCTTGGCGCGTGGCTGGTCGAGTGGCAGGACGGCATCGCACGGGCGGTGGCAGAGGTGCCGTTGCGGAAGGTAGCGGGCGGCTGGGAATTGACCGTCCAACCAACAGAGCTCATTCTGGTGTGTGCGCGTTCGGTGCAGTCTCAGGCTTTGCGTGAAATATCCTTCGTTTCGTCGAGGCGTTAATTCCTTTTTAACATCCTCACGGTAGAATAAAATTGCAAGGTCGCCTTGCAATAGCGAACAAAAACATAAGGCGCCCTGCAATCCCCCGGCTTTGGCGGCGGTCGCACGACCGTCGTCTTTTTCATCGTATGGGTGCAAAACAGGTAATTCCCTTCTGGCAGTTTTGTGCAAGAGGTGCTATACTGAAGGTAAAGCGATGTGTAGAGGGGGCGATGAGCATGGTTCGCCTTAGCGACGACCCGCGGCTGGTAGACCAGCGTGTGACCGAGTCGTTAATACGCCTTCGAAGTATCGAGGAGTGGCAGAAGCGTGAGCGCAAACCAGCGGTGCTGCCGTTGATTACCATCTCCCGCCAGATGGGAGCAGGGGGAGCGGAAGCAGCAACGAAGCTGGCAGAACTGTTGGGGCCGCCCTGGCGCGTTTGGGACCAGCAGCTTATCGACGCCATCGCTAATCATGCAGAAGTGCGGCGTGAGTTGGTGCAAACATTGGACGAACATACGCAAAGCGAGATAGAGGCGGTCGTCAAGTCCTTACTTGGCGTGGGTGGCATTGAAACTCTGGGCTACCGAAAGCATCTGGCAGAAGTACTCCTGACCATCGAACGCGCTGGGTTTGCCATCGTTTTGGGGCGCGGGGCAAATTTCCTACTCCGCCGTGCGTTAAACGTCCGCCTGAAAGCGTCTCTGGCGGTGCGTATTCAACGGGTCATGAAACAGAGGAACATCACCCGCGAGGCAGCCGAGCGGGCCATTCACGAAGCAGACCGAGAGCGAGCGGCGTTTGTGAAGCAGATTTTCGGGCGCAATATCGATGAGGAAGGCGCGTATGACCTCGTGATTTACACCGATGACCTGTCGCCGGAGGGAGCAGCCCACATCATTCGGACAGCGTTGCTGGTGAAGTATCCTGACCTCGAGAAGGTTACACCCGTGTATGCTCTCGTGCAGCCTCGTTCGCCCGCAGCGCCAGACGGTTGATTTTGGGTTCGGTTTTCACGGTTTTCGCAGCACCGCTACGACGCTGACGCCCCACGGGAAGCGAAGGCGCGCCAGCAGTGCCGTCTCGATGCGCTGGAAGCGAATCAGCAGTCGGTTTAGCCACAAGGGTAGGGGGGGTAGCTGCGCTTCCGGTTGTTTGCCGGGCGGCGGGTTGCGTTTGAAAAATCGCATGACCAGAGCAAGCGGGAAAAGGAAGAAGAGGGCGTAAGTCAGGCGAACAATCTCGAAGCCCGCTGCGCGACACCGCTGAGCAAGCACGCTCGCTACGTAACGCCTACGATGCATAAGGGCGAGGTCATGCTCGCTCCAGAGGATGCGGTAGGCGGGTACCGTGACGACGACGTAGCCGCCTGGTTTCAGCGCGCGGTAAAACTCATGCAGCACCGCCACGTCATCGTCGAGGTGTTCTAAGAGGTCCGTCGCCACGATGACGTCTACGCTCCCCGTGGCGATAGGTAGACGCTCCGCTGCAGCTAACAGCAGATTATGTAACCCGCGCTTGCGGCACCATGTTAAAGCCAGCGGTGAGACGTCTACACCTATTACGCTTCCGTGTTTACATAGCAACGCAGCGGTTGCCCCAGTGCCACAGCCTACGTCCACGATCACAGGGTTCACTGGCAGACAAAGATGGTGTATCAGCGCGTCTACAAGCTCACGGCGGCTGACAAACCACCAGTAGTCGTCTTCGAGGCGGTACATCCGTTCGTACTCTGCAGGGTTCATGGCGCCTGCTTCGGCTCCTGAACGATGGCGCGTAGGGCGTGATGCCTTCGCGAAATGCGCAGCAGGGCGAGAAACATGCGTACTGCATCGCGCAAAAGGCGCACTTTGGAACCCTCCCGGTGCATCCAGTGGACAGGCACTTCGGCAATGCGGTAGCCCAAACGCATGGCAACGTGTAGCACCTCGATGTCGAAGCTGAAGCCGTTCTCCTCACAACGAGAGAATATCTCGTGCGCCGCCTCCTGTTTGAACAGTTTGAATCCGCACTGCGTGTCGTGGATGCCTGGCACCGCCAACAGCTGAACGATCAAGTTGAAGCTGCGTCCTGCGAGCTCGCGATACCATGGCTGACGGACAACCAGCTTGGCACCCCTTACCGCACGGGAGGCGATGGCGATATCGTAGCCTTCGCGCAGTTTGGCGGCGAGGTTTGGTAGCTCCTCGATGGGGGTCGCTAAGTCGGCGTCGGAGAAAAGCACCCATTCGCCCCGAGATTGCAGGATGCCTGTGCGCACAGCGTGCCCTTTCCCGCGGTTCGGTTGATACGAGATGACGCGGGTTTGCGGGTGCTGCCGTGCGAACTCTTGAGCGATGGAGGCGGTGCGGTCGGTGGAGCCATCGTCTACCACAACCATCTCGAATTGCGAGAAATGCTCTCGGAGGTATGCGTAAATGACGGGCAGGGTATCCCGTAGTCGGTTTTCCTCGTTGTAAGCGGGGATTACTACCGAAATGCTTGGGATTTCAGTCACGGATGACGTGGTCGCGTCGCTCAAACTAGTCTACCTCGTGCCTTGGGATTGTGTATCATGTGATGCAGACCCTGCTTTATCCATTATACCTATCGCGGCAGCGGCGAACAAACATAGGTTTGGGGAGGCAGGCGTGATGCCTGCTCCCCATTAGTTGCGCTATAGTTTGATGGCTGTCGATTCAGACATCTGTTGCACCTCTTCTGCCGTCACCTCTCGTCCGAGCCGGTCAGAGAGGTAGATGCCTTCGCTAATCAACATGGTCGCGAGCGCCACCTCAGCGGTGGGCAGCAGCTCCACCCGCCCCTGCAGGGCGGCAATCCAGTGGTGCTGCGGCGAGTCGTAGGCGTCAGCGTTGTCGTTGAGTTGGTGCCATCGCCAGTCTGCGCCATTCAGGTCGAAGGTCGCGTTCATATCCATGTCCGCCACGGTGCTAAAGTAACCAAAGGGGTGCAAGCGGATGCCCCCTTTAGAGCCCACGATGTAGCTCCCTTCAAAGCTGTCCAGGTGGATGGCCCATGCCTCGATGATGTCGATGGTCATGCCTTCGGCACACTTGACAAAGCCCAGCCCGAGTTCTTCTACGTCGTAGCCGCTGATTTCGCGGCGGCGGGGGTCCATGTCGGTCTCCTGGTAGACCTTACCGCTGATACGCTCAACCTGCGGCAACCCGAGCAGGTAGAGCACCTGCGCGATGTGGTAGACCCCCATATCGTAGAGCGCGCCCCCTGCTGCTACTGCTTTCTGTACAAAGGACGCGGTGCCATAGCCGTCTACATACGGTCTGCCACGTCGGCGGAAACCAGTCGAACGCGCGTGATAAAGCTTGCCTAAGTAGCCTTCATCAATCAGCCGTTTAGCTGCTTTGGTCTCTTTGGAGAAGAGGGTGGCTAGCTGAATGGAGAGCTTTTTCCCGGTGCGTAGAGCGGCCTCGTACATCGCTAGGGCGTCGACATAGGCACCAGCCATCGGCTTCTCGCAGTAGACATGTTTACCTGCTTCCAGTGCTGCGATGGTCACGGGCGCGTGCAAGTTATTGTGCAGGCAGACGTCGATGGCGTCAATGTCGTCGCGCTCCAACAGCTGGCGAAAGTCGGTTGTGGTGAACGGGATGTTGTACTGTTGAGCGACACGCTGCAGTTCAGCGTCGTTGATGTCTGCAGCAGCCACAATCTCCGCACCGGGTATTTGGGCGTAGTGCTGCAGGTGAATCTTGCCAATTTGTCCAATGCCAATCATCCCAATCCGTATTGGTCGCATCAGTTACACCTCTTCGTAATCCATTTGTGATGGGTGCCAAGCCGGCAAAATGCTGGGTAACGAAGCTGTCGCCTGAGCAACGGAGGCTCGCAGGCTACGTACTCCGCATCACGAAATCAGGATAATCATTCGCGCAAACAACATTAGATACCTTGTGCCGCTGAAAGGAAGTCGGTCGCGCGGCGTGTAGATGCCAACTCCTGCTCCGCATGAGGTGTATCAGGTAGTCCCCTGCGATCGATGCATCTTAGCATCATATAAATGCTATTATGTATTCCAATAGACAACATTAATTGTCATGTGGTAATGATTTCGTTAGCGTAGTGGTGAACCTTAATTGGGGACTTCAACGTGTGGGGCATCTCCGCTGGTATCGGTTCTGGATGGGGCACGTTTGAAGGCGCGGTGGACAACATCTCCTACCGCTTTGGCAGCGGCCCCGTTGTTACCACCAACTTCGGGGTGGTGCCGGAGCCGACCACGATGGCGCTGTTTGGTTTGGGGCTGCTCGGCGCGGCGGGCGGTCTGCTGCGCCGCAGGTCCGCTTAACCCCGCGAACACCCACACGAGTATTCCGCGCAGGGCGGTTGCGCCCTGCGCGGTTTTTATCGGGTTCGCCTGCACGAACGGGCGCATGTTTGCCGCACTCGCGCCGCCACTTGACCCGCGTTCGAGCAGGTATCCTTTCCCCGCTCGTCGAACGGGGGACTGAGCGAACAACCATTGCACACAGGACGAGGCGCTGATTGCCCTCAGCGGCAGCGGCAACTGCCCCAACGCGTTGCACGCAGTGGAAGCTGCAAAAGTGCAGGGCGCATACACCATCGGGCTGAGGGGCCACCGAGGCGGCAAACTGGCGGCTATCGCGCATGAAAGCATCCGGCTGCTATTGATGACATAGTGGAAGGACAGTATTGCATTTCACGCCGCGATTAGTCCACGTTGTTTCTTTCGCTGTGTTGGCAACCAAGGTGTCATTTGCTTGGGGTGCCTGTGACACATAGTCAGTCAGACAACAAAAAACGTATTATTACTGTATTTTCGGAAATCCATTCTTCTTAACCATTTTAGTGGTACGGTTCTTGCATTTGTAAAGAAGCGAAAAACTTTCACGCGAGGAGGAGACACTATGCGCAACCTGTTCAAGCATCTCGTAGCTGCAGCGGTGGTGGGCGTGCTCTCCGCCAACGTGTTTGCTGCTACTACCATCAACGTCACCGTCTACGCCAATAACTTGCCGCCAGGTGATAGTGTCACCAGTGCCACCAACTTTTCCTTTGCTGTACCTATCATAAACTCCGGCGGCTGGTTTTACAACAACATGCGCAACTACGGTTACGTTGGCATCCGTACCGACCTGCCGCGCT
>Ga0272447_1000543_pt1 | contig 27923 bp, 17 predicted proteins | sample YNPCB0133_FD_194589 | JGI IMG/M metagenome (GOLD analysis project Ga0272447, IMG submission 194589) | Hot spring microbial mat communities from Yellowstone National Park, WY, United States - YNP-CB-013-3 | ecosystem: Environmental > Aquatic > Thermal springs > Hot (42-90C) > Sediment | place... | reverse complement strand
GTTCCGTTTTCCACCGGCGGCAGATAACGGCGACCGGGCCGGGCCTTCGATTCTTCCACGATCCGCAAGAACAGGTCTTCCAACGTGGTCGTGGGGTGACCCACCGATTCCAGGGTCCCGCCGTATTTGCGGAAGACTTCTTCCAAATCGGCCTTCAACTGCGGCGTTTCCTTGACGTTGCGGGCACGGACCTCCAGCCGGGCCGCGTCCGCCAGCAAACGGGACACCTCCCCGACTTCCTGCAGGTCTCCGTTGTACAGAATGGCGATCCGGTCGCACACATCCTGCACATCATCGAGTCGGTGCGAGCACATGAGTACCGTCTTGCCTTTCCGCTTCAGGTCGAGTATCAGGTCCTTCATCCAGCGAGTCCCGATCGGGTCCAGGCCGCTGGTCGGTTCGTCGAGGATGATCAGGTCCGGATCATTGATCAAAGCCTGGGCCAAGCCGATCCGTTGCCGCATCCCCTTGGAATATTCTTTGAGGATGCGTTTTTTGTCCGCCGAGAGACCGACGATGTCGATGAGTTCCGCGGCCCGCTTCCGTCGCACTTCCGGGTCCAGATGGAACAGGCGGCCGTAAAAGTCCAGCGTCTCTTCGGCATTGAGGAAGCGGTACAGATATGACTCCTCCGGGAGGTAGCCGATGCGTTCGTTCTTTTCCACCTTGGCCGCCGGCTCGCCAAACACGAAGGCATCCCCGCTGGTCGGGAACAACAACCCCAACAGCAGTTTGATGGTCGTTGTTTTGCCGGAACCGTTGGGGCCGAGCAGGCCGAAGATTTCGCCTCGATAAATCTTCAAATCCAGAGCATTGAGGGCGGTCTTTTTCTTCCGGCCCCAGAAATCACGGTACACCTTAGTCAAGCTGCGGGTTTCTACGATCACTTCTGCCATAAGCACCTCGCGGCTGCCGGGTATCGCATCACCATCGGGCTACAGGGTATCCATTACTCTACGGCTGCCGGGTATCGCCGGGGGATCGACCGCCGAATACCGGTTCTCGCCCATGTGCTAGGGGTCGGCTCCATCGTACCTGTGGCGGTAGCTGTGCATCTCGAGAGGCTGCCGGCGGTCAGCGGTTCCCGCTTTGCGAAGCTACCGTTTTGGGGAGCGCCCGTCTTGCTGAGCCAGCGTTTTGCCTGGCCAGCGCTTCTGTTTCTCATGTACGCTCCGGCTGATCCGACGGTTCGCACCCTGATCTCTCGGTTCCGGCCAGAAGTATTCCGCCCTGTTCTTCAACACCCGGAGATATTCTTCAACACCCGGAAATCTCTCTCGCCCCTGTCTCCGATTCGGGAAATATCCCACAGGCCGGCTTCCCGCTCGGGGAACATCCCTCCCCCCGACTTCCCTCTTGCCTTGTGGAAGGTGGCCCCAGCGGGCGTGGGTCAGGCTTGCGAGGGATTGAGGGAGCGGCCAGGTGTCCAGACGGGGCCGAACAATTGCGGACCGACAAACGCTTTTTCCACTTCGATGATTCCGTACACCATCAACCCATAGGCCACGATAGCAACCCAGACTTCCAGCGGCAGCGGGGCCATGTGGAACAGAGTATTCAGCGGGGAGACATGGGTCAGCAGGATCTGGCAGAGGGTCATTGCCGTCACACCGAACCAGACCCAGGGATTGCTGGTCCAGCCGACGTGGAACATGGAATGGGTCAGGCAGCGGCAGTTGAACAGGTAGAACAATTCCACGAACACCACGACATTGACTACCGCGGACCGTGCCAACTCTACCGGTGCTTCTCGGACCAACAGCAACCATTCAAACACCCCATAGCCGCCCAGCAGGATCAGGCCACTGACCAGGGCGGTACGCATGACCAGGGGATAATTCAGCAGCGGGGCATGGGGGTGGCGGGGTGGCCGACGCATGATATTCGGCTCCTTCGGCTCAAACACCAGCATCAATCCCAACAGCAACGCGGTGGACATATTGATCCAAAGGACCTGGATGGGAAGCACCGGTAGGGAGGAACCGATAAGGATGGCAGCCATCAGGATCAACCCTTCGCCAAAATTGGTCGGCAAGGTCCAGACGATGAATTTGACGAGGTTGTCGAAGACGCTGCGCCCTTCCTCGATAGCGGCTTCGATGGTGGCAAAGTTGTCGTCGGTCAGGACCATGTCAGCGGCTTCACGGGCGGCGTCGGTGCCGGATAAGCCCATGGCGATGCCGATGTCGGCCTGTTTGAGAGCCGGGGCATCGTTGATTCCGTCGCCGGTCATGGCCACGATATGGCCACGGCTTTGCAAGGCCCGGACCAGGCGTAGTTTCTGTTCCGGGGCGGTGCGGGCGAAGACGGCCACTTCTTCGGCCACCGCCGGCAGCTCCGCTTCTGTGGTGCGTGCCAACTCGGCCCCGGTGATCGCTCGTAGCCGACCGGTGGCCCCGTCCCGTACCCCGTGCAGGCCGAGTTGCTCCGCAATGACCGACGCCGTCAGGGCATGGTCCCCGGTGATCATCTTGACCAGAATCCCCGCTTCCTGGGCCAGGCGGACCGCCTGGATCGCTTCGGGCCGTGGCGGATCGATCATGGCAAACAGACCGAGGAAGGTCAGGCCGTGCTGAACATCCTCGTGTTGCAACAGAGCTTGATCGGCCGGTGCCAGCTTGCGAGCCACAGCCAGGATCCGCAATCCCTGGGCACTCCAGGCCGTTGCTTGCACCAGGATCGCCTCCCGTTGCAACGGTTGTTCATGCCCATAACGGTCCCACATGCCGCTGCAGTGTTCCAAGACCCGCTCCAGGGACCCTTTGACGTAGATGAGGCGATGCCGGTCCGGACCTGTATCATGCAACGTGGCCATGTACTGCCGCTCGGATTCAAAGGGGAGCACGTCCAGGCGGGGCAATTCTTCCTGGAGCACGTGGGGGTCCAGTCCGGCTTTGCGTGCTACGACGAGGAGCGCCCCTTCCGTGGGATCGCCTTGGATGTCGAAGCGTCCGGATTCTTCCACCAGCACAGCATCATTGCAGAGCACGCCGGCCCGTAAGCACTCGAGCAAGGCCACCCGGCCGTGCAGGTCTTCGATTGACAAACCCGCGTGTTTCCCGCCCGCTTCGCGTCCCTCCTGTTCTCGGCCTTCCTGCAAGCCTATATCGCCCAGCGTGTGGATCTCCCCCTTAGGTTCGTAGCCCACACCTTGGATGGCAAACGATTCGTCCCCGGCCAGCAAGCGGGTCACCGTCATCTGATTCTGGGTCAGCGTGCCGGTTTTGTCCGAGCAGATGACCGTAGTGCTGCCCAGGGTTTCCACCGCGGGCAGTTTGCGGATGACAGCATGGCGGGCGGCCATCCGAGAGACACCGATGGCCAGCATGATGGTCACGGCGGCAGGTAACCCTGCCGGAATCGCCGCCACGGCCAGAGCGACGGAAGCCAGAAACATCTCCCCCGCGGCCAGCCCCCGCAGCACCCCGACCAGGAAATTGACGGCCGCCAGAGTCAAAATCACTACCAATAGGACCCGGCTGAAGTGGGCGATCCGTCGGGTCAACGGCGTGACGATCTCCTCCGCCGAAGCCACCGCCTGGGCGATCCGCCCCACCTCGGTGTTCTGACCGATCGCCACCACAATCCCCACACCTTGACCGTAGGTGACCAGGGACGAGGCGAAGGCCATATTGGTCCGATCGGCCAGGACGGTCTCGGCCGGCAACGGTTCGGCTTGCTTATCGACCGGAACTGACTCCCCCGTCAGGGCCGCTTCTGCCACTCGCAACTCCCGCACCCGGACCAGGCGTAAGTCAGCCGGCACCCGATCCCCACTCTGGAGCAGGACCACATCTCCCGGCACCAGCGTGGTCGCGGACACGCGTTCCTTGCGCCCCTGTCGCACCACCGTGGCCAGCGTGGGGATCGACCGGGCCAGCGCCTCGATCGCTCGGGTCGCCCGATATTCCTGGACAAACCCCACGATCGCATTGACCAGCACCACGCCGAAAATCACTGCCGCATCCAGATATTCCCCAAGCCCCATCGTCACCACTGTGGCCGCCAGCAGGATATAGATCAGCGGCTGATGGAATTGCAGAAGGAAAGTCAGCAACGGCCCCCGTCCTCGCCGCTGCGTCAATTCGTTCGGACCGTACTTCTTCTGTCGCCGTTCCACTTCCTCCGCCGATAACCCTCGTTCCACATCCGTGTGCCAGTACGATGCCACTTCGCCCACGGTCTGGGTGTGCCAGAGTGGCATTTCGGTACCGTCCCGTGGCAGGTCCACCGATAGGCGCGATTGGGCTACCGGAGTTCCTTCCGTTCGGGCAGTTGAGTTTGTCAGGTGGGATGACCGATCGGCGTGATGATTCATAGCGGCCTCTCTCGTTTCGGGAAGTGTGGGTTCACACGACATAGTTTCTCAAGTGCAAACGGCATACCTGAGGCGGAGGGCTGACCGGTGTCATGGACGCAAACGGCTTATCTGACACAGAAGCCTGCTTGGTGGGATGGTGCATATCGGTCTCCATCGATCCGAGGATTCTTCATGCAACAAGGCCAGCTTGATGGACAAGCTTGATGGACGCAAAGGGCAATACCGGTTTCATGAACACATACCAGTTTCATGCACACAAACGGCAATATCGGTTTGATGGACACAAACGGCATATCTGAGGCGGAGGGCTGCCGAGGTTCTGGAGAACCGGTCCGAGCGGTATAATGTCAGCATAATGTCTTGCTCCGGGCTTCCCCCGACGGCGGTCTCTCTGATCAAGGTACAGACTAGCAAGGCACAGACTATGTTGCGGGACGAGCAGATCGAACTTCGGCGGCAACGGGCCAGCGCGGAGCAACTGGAAATCCGCAATTGCGGTAAGAACCGGGTCTTTTCCACCTTTCAGGTGCGCAATCCGACCAGCGAGGGGGAATACGAAGTCATCATCCGCGGCTGGGAGGTGGGGAATAACTATTGTTCTTGTCCCGATTTCCGGATCAACACTTTGGGCACGTGCAAACATATCGAGGCTGTCTTGCAAAAGCTGCGTCAGGAGGTGCCCGAGCATCTGCTCAAGCGCAAAGCCCCGGTGACCCAACCGGAGATTTATTTGCGTTACGGGGAGCAACTGCAATTGGCGATCCTGATGCCCCCCCGCAGTTCAGATGCCCTGCGGCGCCTGGCCGGCGAATTCTTCGATGAGCAGGGGTTGTGGCGCGGTGGCCGACGGTTCGCCGAATTGCGCCAGGCGATGGACAACGTGCCGGAAGAAATCCTCGTACGCAGCGACGCGGAGGAGTACATCTACCGGGAAATCGAACGGGATGAAATGCTGGCCAAGGAGAAGGAATGGCTGGCGCAGTTGGAGGCCGGCCGACTCGCCTGGACCCTGCTGCGGGTGCCGCTGTACGACTACCAGTTGCGGGGTGCCATCTTTCTGGCCTGCCGAGGACGCAGCATCCTGGGCGACGACATGGGGCTGGGCAAGACGGTGCAGACCCTGGCCGCTATGGAAATCCTGGCTCGCGAACGGGGCATCCGCCGCGTCCTGATTGTGGCCCCCGCCTCGGTCAAATACCAGTGGGAAACGGAAATCCGCCGCTTCACCGACCGCTCCGTCCTTCTGGTCGAAGGCAACCCCGAAGAACGCCACGCCTCCTACGATGCCAACACCTTCTACCTACTGGTCAATTACGAACAGGTGGTCCGCGACCGCAAAGCCCTCAACGCCTGGAAGCCGGATGTGATCGTGCTCGATGAGGCCCAGCGGATCAAGAACTGGCAATCCAAAACCACGCGGGAGGTCAAAAAACTCCAGAGCCGCTATGCCGTAGTGCTCACCGGCACCCCGATCGAAAACCGATTGGAGGAACTGTACAGCATCGTCCAGTTTGTGGATGAACGCCGCTTCGGTCCTGCCTTCCAGTTCCTCCACGATCACCGGATTCTGGATGAGAAGGGTCACGTCAAAGGTTACCGCAATCTGGAAGCGATTCGGGAAAAGCTGGCCCCGATCTTTCTGCGTCGCACTCGGGCCGAGGTGCTCCAGCAACTCCCACCCCGTACCGAAAGCATCCGCTATGTCGAGCTGAGCGAGCCGCAGCGCCGCCATTACGATACCCAACGCGCCACCCTGGCCCAACTGCTGCAAAAAGAGCACCTAACGGAACACGACCGCAAACGCATCCTCAGTTGCCTGGTGCGTATGCGTTGTTTGTGCGACAGCCTCTTCCTCTACGACCCCAATCAGCACGTTTCCCCGAAACTGGACGAGTTTGCCGAGTTGGTGCCGGAATTGCTCAGCAGCACCGGCCGCGAGGAGGGGCACAAGATCGTGGTCTTTTCCCAGTGGGAGCGGATGATTGCGGAAGCCGCGCGGGTTCTGACCAAAGTCCAGGTCCCTCATGTGGTCTTGCACGGCGGTCTGAGCGGTCCCGACCGGCGGGATGTCCTGGAACGCTTCCAGAAAGACCGGAATTGCCTCGTGTTCCTGAGCACCGATGCAGGAGGCACCGGCTTGAATCTTCAGGTGGCGGATACCGTCATCAACCTGGAACTCCCCTGGAATCCAGCGGTTCTGGAGCAGCGGATCGCCCGGGTGCACCGCATGGGGCAGGATCGTCCCGTGCGTGTCATCCACTTCGTGACCCGCAATACCATTGAAGAACGCATCCTCCAGCTCCTGCGTAGCAAACGCGATCTGTTCGCCCAGTTCTTTGAAGGGGACGACGACGAGATTTCCTTCTCTGCCTTCGAGACAAGCGGATTCATCGACGCGATCCGTGAACTGGTGCAGCCGGAGGGGGAACAACGCCTTGCAGGTGGTCCCGCCAGGAGCGACTCGACCTGCCGATCGGCGGATTCCCGTCCGGCGGCCTTTGCCCCGTCCTTGTGGCACGGTCTGGCTCAGATGCTGGAAGCGGCCGCTGCCAGTCTGGGCGATCCCCACACCCGCCGCTCGTTCCTCAGTCCGGAGACAGAACAGGCCCTGCGCCAGGCCACTCGACACCTCCTGCACGTCCTGGAACAGGCTCCTCCTTCCGAGGCAGATGCTGGGGCAGATTCGGACATGGCACCGTCCTCATCGTAATCGGACATGGCACCGTCCTCATCGTAAGAGGGAATCGTTCTCACCGTAAGCAGGGGAAAGCGGGGCGGTATAATAAGAACGGAGACCGGTCCCATGCGGGACTGGACCATCACGCGGGAGGTTTCCTCATGACACGTCTAGCATGCTGTGCCGTGGTGGCTTTGGCGCTGACTCTAGGCGGTTCGGCTCCTACCCACGCTCAGATCGTTTACGGCTACACCATTCCCAACGCCGGTGGTGTCGTCCAGGGCGGCACCTATTACTACCCCGGCGGGTACAAGAATTTTTCCTACTACTACTCCCCGTGGACCGGTGTGATCAGTGCCCAGGTGTACGGGCAGAACTTCCTCGGTCAGGCGTACGGCAGCAGCTTCGGCTTCCACCCCTGGACGGGGACGGCTTTCAGCAGCGGTTACGTCATCCCCAACTTCTGGGTGGCCCCGTGGGGAGGCTACAGTTACGGCTACGTTCGCCGTTTCCCGATCTGGGGCTGGCGTTGGTAAATGGGATGCTGATGCTGGGCGATCAGGATGCCGATTTGGGTTTATAGGGAAGTCTAAAGGGTGGCGCCCGCGTTGGTATAGGGAAGTCTAAAAGTAGGTACCCGCGTTGGTAATGGAATGTCGGTTTGGGCCATCGGATGTCACTCCGAGGGGCCGCGTAGGGGCATGACGGTCTGACTCCGTTGTCGGGCGGTGGCGGCTTTCTCAGATTCCCCCAGACTGTCATACACTTCGGCCAGCCAGAGCCAGATTCGAGAGTCGGTTTTCCCTTCCGGTAGAGCGACCGCGGTTTCGAGAAGCTCGCGAGCGGCGGGCACACGCTTTTGACGAAACAGCACCCGACCCAGGACAGCGGTGCTCAACGGATCGAGCCGGGAAGGCTGCCGCAGGAGTCGGCGTTGCCAGGCGGTCACGTAGCGGGCGTGTCGGGCCAGGCGTTCGGCTTGGATCAGATCGCTGTGCTCATCCTCAGCCAGGAGCAAAGCCAGCTCGCGGCAGGCCACCGCTTGATCGGGGTCCTTACCCAGTAGCGTCTGCCAGGCTCTCAGGGCGGCGGGGCGATTCCCTTGCTGCTGGAGAATCTGGGCGTAAGCCACCTCCAGCGCCTGGAGTTGGGGAGGGGGAAGTGCTGGGATCCGCATCGCATCCAGATGTTGGAGGGCAGCTTCCGTTTTGCCCATCCGGGCAAGCAGCCGTGCCTGCTGAAGCTCAGCGGCGAACCGTTCCGCGGCCGGTGTCTGCTTAGATGCCTGTTGGGCGATGTGCTCGGCTTTGGGGTGTTGCCCCAGGTGAGCCAGAGCCTGGGCTTGGTGCCAGAGGAACACATGACTGCCGGTGACCGGACCCTGGTGAACCCGCCGCTGACACACCTCCGCCACTCGGTCCCAGCGGTGGAGTCGTTGGAGCACTTCAAGCCAGCGGAGCAGCACCGCATCGCGTTGCGGGGGAGCGATCCGCTCAGCCGCCTGATGGTAGAAATGGTCCGCCAGCGTCCACTCTCCGAGTTCTGCTGCCAGGTGTCCGAGGAAGAACGCGGCCTCGGCCGAGGGGGACGCCTGGCGCAACTGCTGCAGCCACCGGGCAGCGATGTCCGGCTCGGCCAGCAAAGCCTGAGACAGGAGTTGGGCACGTTCCAAAGTGGCGACGGAAGCCGGCTCCGCCACCATGCGACCCGCTGCCAGGAGGCGTTCCAGCCAAGTGAGCACAGTCCGGTCACGGCCTTGTTCGATCCAGCCCCGCAGTAACTCTTGCAGCACAACGCTATGAACCCCGTGCTGGAGCAAGCGTTCGGCCAACTGTTCCGCCTGCTGCTGGGTGGAACGGCTTCGGCCCAACTCCACCGCCAGGACGGCTCCCACTACGGGTGATGACATCGACCGTTCATACAATCGCTGCAATTCGGTGGTCACCGCTTCCTGGGTGTGGCCCGACTCGCGCAAATACCGAACATAGCGGCGGTAGGATGGGATGTCGTCCGGTCGGGCAGCTTCGAGGTAGCGGCGTTGCTGCTGCACGGCCTCGGTCCAGTTTTTCTGCTGGGCGGCGGTCTCAGCCCGCACGGCATGCAAACGAAGTCGGCCGGCTTCATCCTTGCAGCGATGATAGAGACGCTCGGCGGCGGTCCAGGCTTGCTCCGCTTCTGCCAGCCGATCCTGGGCGATCCAGAGCCGGCTGAGCGCCTCCCAGGCCTGGGCCGCTTCCTGATCAACTTCACGGGGGGTCCAGACCGCGGCTTGCAACCCTTCGGCTCTCCGCTGCACTGTCCAGTGCAACACCTTTCGCCAGGCCTGCTCCTGTTCCGCCGCGGTTGGGGTGGCTTCGGCCCAACGGCGAGCCAGCCGCACGGCTACGGCCCATGCGCCAGGCGGAATTTCCCCCTCCAATGCCCGGCGTGACACCTCCACCACCTCATCGGTCAGGCCCAGCTCCTGGAGCAGGCGGGTCAGATGGTCCGCCGCGATCGGATCATCCGGTTTCTCGGTCAGCACCGCCTGAAGGTGCCGGATCGCAGCAGGCAGCAGGTCCAATTCCTCGTAGATCCGCGCCAATTCCCGTCGAACAGAGCCGCTGGACGGTTCATAGCGGAGGCTTTCCTCCAGCAGACGGGCTGCTGTCATCAGCCGCAAACGCCGGGCGTGCCAGACCGCGGTGCCGAAGCGGGTGACTGCCTCCCAGTGCTGCGACAGTTGCCGCTCCGCCGGCACTTCTGCCGTGGCTCCCATCATCAGACAGGTCACAACCCATGCGGTCATGGCCAATACCCTGCTCTGCCCGTTGATTCTCTGCCTTCTTCCAACTTCCAATTCTCTGCCTTGTTCTGTTGGACACTCTCGGCGTCTCACGCTTATCCTTGCGGTTCCTCCCATACCCTTGCCGGCGCAGATTGCAAGAGCGTCACGAAGAGCGTCACGCGGGAAGCTGCTGCACCTCCTTCTCCGTCCTCGGCCAGAGGCAGACCAGATGGGAGGGAAGTCTCGATTTAGCTCATTGATCCAGGACGGGGCCTTTGTCGTTGGGTCCACGAGGGAGTGCCCGCCAGGAACCGGTGCTGCTGGAAGGCCAGACATCCCCATCCATACGTTGCAGCGCACCTGGACGTTGCCCTACTTCTCAGGAAAGGGAAACTCCCACAGAGCCTACTTCTCAAGGAAAGGGAAACTCCCACAGAGCAGAGGTATCCCGCTGAGCAGAGGTGGGCCGAGTCCTGGGGGAGCCGCACAAGGAGCAGAAACAGGAGGAGGAGCAGAAACGGGAGAATGACGGTCTAGAACAAGGCGACCCGACCTCCGAAGCGATGGATCAACAGGCGTCGTCCTTCATGCCCGATGGCGGTGAAGCGGAGATTGAGGTCCTCCAACGGTGAGTCTTCGGGCCACTGCTCGGTCAGGAGCCGGGCGGTGCGATCGGTCAGAAGGTTGCCTCCGAGGATGAGGCGTCGCAATTGTCGGGGCCAAGGCGTTTGCAACAATGCGGCTACGGTGTCATCCTGAATGTCGTTGGCGGATATGTCCAGGTATTGCAGGCGGGGAAAGCGGTCGGCGGCCTGAAGCAGTTGCTGCAGATTGTCATCCCCCAATTCCGCACCCGACAAGTCCAGGACCTCCAAGCGAGGGAAAGCGGGAATCGCCTCGGCACGCCACGGTCCGGGCTCGCCCGTCTCGCGCAGGCCTTCCGTCTCTTCGCTTGCCGGGCTGTCTCTACGCAGGACTCGGCCTCCTCCGGGTGGTACGATCCAGCGGCTGGCCACGGCAGTGCGAATGGCATGAAGCACCCCTGCCAGCAGCGGGAAACGCTCGGTCGGTGTGTCGGCACGCCCACCCTCAGGGGAATTTCCTCCCGGACGTGTCGGCGATGAGACCGAGCAACTGATCATTCTGCGCACCGCCTCGACGGTATCCTGCAACCAGATCTGAGGCAAGGGGAGGAGTTGCTGCAATTCGGCCGCATAGGGCAGCAGCAGACGCATAGGGGCCGTGATGGCGCAAAGTAGGCCCCGGTGAAAATCAAAAGACCCACCCTGACGCAGGGGTTCCGGCACGTGCCGCAGCAGGCTCTGCTGTTGCTGTTGCAGCAGTTCATCCTGCCGGCGATAAATGGCCACATGGCGTTGCTGTTCCGCCCGGGAGAGCAGTTCCAGGCGGGCACTGACCAGCTGCACGCGGATGAACTCCGCTTCGACACTCCGTCCTTGTTCTTCCAACCAGTCGGCCAGGATCAGCCGTGGCAAGTCATCGTCAGGAGCTTGGGCGATCACCTGACGCAACTGCCGCTCTTCCTCGTGATACAGTCGCCGCACCATGATCGCTTCCGAGGGGGACACCATGCCTTTATTATATCCTTTGCGGAGAAATTCCCGGCGGCGGAGGAACCGAGGAAGTGCGACCATGAGCGTTTCAACTCTGTTGCAGGAACTGGCTCGGCAGGTGCGAGAACGGACCCTGGCCGTGTTGCAAGCGGCACCGGAGCAAGCCCTCCTCTGGGCACCCCCGGGAACGCAAAACCATATTCTCTGGCATGCCGGACACGCCCTCTGGCTGATGGAAGTGCTGGGATTAGAGTTGTTGACCGGCCGCAAGCAATTACCCGCCGAGTGGGAACAGACTTTCGGCATGAACTGTCGGCCTCCGTCGCAAACGCAGGTTTGGCCCGAACGCGCCACTGTCCGTCGCCTGTTGCAGGAGCAACTGAAGCAATACCTCCAAGCCCTGGCCCAAACGCCGGATTCCCGCTTGCACCTGCCGGATGATCCCCAGCAAGCACGGTATAGCCTGGGCGGCCGCCTCCTCCACGGCCTCCACGATGAAGCCTGCCACAGCGGCGAAATGTATCTGCTTCTGAAACAGTGGACACGCCAACACCGGGCCGAGGGGACATCAGCGACCTGAGAGGCGATCTCGCCCGGTTGCTCAAGCAATTCCCCACACAGCAGATCGATTCCCCAGAAGATTCTCGGGACGACAGACGGGAAACGCCCGAAGGCCGGCAAAGTCCACAATCCCCAAGATCGTCCCGGAAATGTTGACTGGCTGGCCCTGCATCGGGCGGGCAACAGACCATGATTCCCGGCCTGAAGTTGCTGACGGATTCCAGGTCCAGGATTGCCGACCTGGCACGTTGCCGGGTTTTGCAGGGGCTCTTTTCCCTGGTGCCTGGGGTTATCTCTGGTGCCTGGGGTTACGGCGGTGCGGCACCGGGGCGTTCATCCCCGGCGGGCTTCTGTCGTGTCTCCCAACCCAGCCAGCGGCGCAGACCCAGGTACAAAATCATGCTGATCGAACGCAGGGCTTCCCGCAGATTCACCTTGCTGCTCCCCGCCCGGCGATTCTCGAAGATGATGGGATACTCCCCGATGCGAGCGCCTGCCAGATGACAACGCAAGAGCATTTCCTGTTGGAAAGAGTAGCCGCGGGAAAGCAGACGCTCCCAGGGGATGCGTCGCAACAGGTGGACCCGATAGCAGCGGTAGGCGCCACTGGCATCCGCCGCCGGCGTGCGGAAGAGAAAGCGGACCAGCCAGTTGACAGCCCGGGAAATCAGCCGGCGTTGCCAGGGCCAGTTGCGTATTCCTCCGCCGGACACGTAGCGGGACCCAATCATGACATCTTTCCGTCTCATCCCCGCCAGCAGGCCCGGAATGTACCGCGGCGGATGGCTGAAATCCGCATCCAGATTCAACAGCAGGTCGTAATTGTGGTTGATGGCATGGCGCATCGCCGTCATGATGGCCGTTCCCAGACCCAACTTGCCGGGCCGACGCAGCAGGTGGATGCGGGGATCGGCAGCGGCCAGCTCCTGGACCCGCTCGGCCGTCCCATCGGGGGAATTGTCGTCGATGACCAGAATGTCGGCCTGAGGGGCGTAGCGGTGGATTTCCTGGATGAGCGGGCCGATGTTCTCCGCCTCGTTGTAAGTGGCCAGGCTCACCAGCAACCGTTGCTGCAACCCACGTGGGGAACCGACTGCTCCGGAGGCCGACGACGAAGGGGACAACATTCCATCCCCCGGGACCGGTGGAACGTGCGGCGGGCATTCTCGAAGGTCGGTGGTCATGGGAAAATGGCTTCTTGTGTAAAGTAGAGGTCAGCGAGTATCCTGAACAGTAAACCCACAGAGACCGGAATCCGCGTAGTTCCGTTCCCTCCGGCGTGTTCCTGTGGGCTGATCCATATATAGGGGAAGCTAGCACATGGCTGCAGGTATTGTCACCCGTTGTCCTCATTGTCAGACTGCTTTGAAGGTTCCTGAGAGCGCGTTGGGCAAGCGGATCAAGTGCAGTAAGTGCCAGCAGACGTTTGCTGTCCCGGTAGCTCAGGCTCAACCGTCCCCGGCACCCGCACGTCGTCCGGCATCGGCTCCGCCCCGTTCTCCTGAGGCGAAACCAGCCGTTCCGGCCTCTGCCCCGCCGGCAAGTTCCGGATCGGAGTCCCCGCCTCGTCCCAAACGTCCCTTTGACGATGACGAAGGGGTGGCCCAAGTCGGGGTGATCATGGAGGAAGATGTACCCCGCTGCCCTCACTGTGCCATGGAATTGGTGCCCCCCGACGCGATCGTCTGCATCCACTGCGGCTTCAACAACCGCACCCGGGTCAAAGCCGACACCAAGAAAGTTTATGAACCCACCTTCGGCGAATGGTTCATGCACCTGGCTCCTGGGGTGCTCGCTTTGCTGATCTGTATCGGCTTGATCGTGCTGAATGTCTTTACCACGATCAACATGCGGGGCTGGCTGGAAGGTACGTTTCTGGAAATGGACGAGGTCGATGCCGCCGGTCGCAAACGCTTCTACATCGCCCCCGGCTTTTTCATCTTTCTCATCGCCTTCATCTCGCTGGGGATATTCATTCCCTGCCTACGCTTCGGTATCCGCCGGCTCTTTATCGAATACCGGCCTCCGGAGCAGTTGAAGCTGCGCTGAGTGTACTTTCTGACCGGCATTTCCGCATGTTGGTCGGAACCGGTGAAGCAACCCTAAAGGACGGCGAATAGCCACGGCCTGGATGCCGGTAGCGCGTCAACCCCGTTCCCGCTTGGGAGGGAGGCATGCTGGCCCACTTGCGCACCTTTGCCCTGCTGGGTATCGACGCTGTTCCCGTGGATGTGGAGGTCGATACAGCACCAGCCCAGTTCCCCAAAACGGTGCTGGTCGGTCTGCCGGAGTTGACGGTGCGGGAGAGCATTCACCGCATCGAGCGGGCTTTGGTCAATCTGGGGTATCACCTGCCGACAGGACGGACTATTGTCAATCTGGCTCCGGCGGAGCTGCGTAAGGATGCCGGAGCCTTCGACCTGCCGATCGCCTTGGGGTTGCTGGTGGCTACCGGTCAACTTCGGGCTGAGGCATTGGACAGATGGGCCGCCGTTGGGGAACTGGCCTTGGATGGCAGTGTGCGAGCGGTGCGGGGGGTGCTGTCCATCGCGATGGAAGCCCGCCGGTACGGGATCCGCCGCTTGCTGGTGCCGGCTGGCAACGGTCGGGAAGCCGCGGTGGTGCGGGAGCTGGAAGTGTTTGCCGTCGGGTCGCTGGCGGAAGCGGTGGGCATTCTCTCCGGCCAGTTGCCCCTCGATCCGATCTCCCCACCGGTGGCCGAACTGGAACAGCGGTGGAACCGCTACGAGATTGACTTCGCCGACGTCAAGGGGCAGGAATTCGCCAAGCGGGCCTTGTTGATCGCGGCGGCCGGTGGTCATAACGTACTGATGCTGGGTAGCCCCGGCAGCGGCAAAACGATGCTGGCTCGTCGCCTGCCCACCATCTTGCCCCCCTTGACTCCGGAAGAAAGCCTGGAAACAACGCGGATTTACTCCGCTTGTGGCTGCCTGCCCAGTGGCGAAGCCCTGATCACCATCCGGCCCTTCCGCAGTCCCCATCACACCATCAGCGATGCTGGTATGGTCGGCGGCGGGACTGTTCCTCAGCCGGGCGAAATCTCCCTGGCCCATCACGGGGTGCTGTTTCTGGACGAACTGCCGGAATTCCCCCGCCGTTCGCTGGAAGCCTTGCGGCAACCTCTGGAGGAAGGGCGGGTCACCATCAGCCGGGCAACGCACACTGCCACGTTTCCGGCCCGCTTCATTCTGGTGGCCGCCATGAACCCCTGCCCCTGCGGCTTCCTCGGCGACCCCAAGCGGATGTGCAAATGTTCCCCAATGGCCATCGACCGCTATATGGCACGGATTTCCGGACCGCTGTTGGATCGGATCGACCTGCACATCGAAGTACCGCCGGTCCCTTACGCCGAGCTGGCCTCTCCCGCGGATGGCACCACCAGCGCCCAGTTGCGTCAGCAGGTAGAAGCCGCCCGGAATATTCAACAGCACCGCTTCGGTCCCGGTCAACTCAACGCCCACATGACCCCCCGGCAGATCCGCCAGTTCTGCTGCCTGGACAGCGACGGCCAGGCCATCCTCAAACATGCGGTGGACACCCTGGGGCTGTCCGCCCGTGCCCACGACCGCATCCTCCGAGTCGCCCGCACCATCGCCGATCTGGAAGCCTCCGAGATGATCCGACCAGCTCATGTCGCCGAGGCCATCGGTTACCGTACTCTGGACCGCAAACGCTTCGCCTAGCCCCCTTTCGCCACCGCTTTTCCGACCACCCACGCTTCGGCGGAAAGTCTCGACCCGTGCCTGCCCCGGCTTTCACACAACCCACTGGCAAACCCGAAGGAATCCCGGAGAATTGAGGAGAACACCACCGAGCCCAACAGAATCCCAGAGAATCTGAGGGGAACACCGGCGAGCCCAACGAAACACCAGGGAATCCTGAATGAACACCGGCGAGCCCAACGAAACACCGGGGAATCCTGAATGAACACCGGCGAGCCCGATAGAACACCGGGGAATCCTGCGGGAACAGCAAGGAACTGGACGAAACATCGGGGAACCGAGCGGACCGTCGTTCCTCGTGCCGATCGCTATTCCCCATCGGGAGTCGGGACCCCATAATTGCTGTGATACCGACCCTCTCGTTGCGTTCAGGAGTCTTCTATGGCAGATGTCCCGGCAGGCCGGCCCGCGACTTCCCCGCTTGTTGCGCCCTCCGAAGTGGCCTTGACAACTCCTGCTACCTCACCGCGGTCCGCACTTGTTCCTGGAGCTGGCTGGGCTTTGGCGCTGCTGCTGGCCATCAACTTGTTCAACTACATCGACCGGCAAGTGCTCTCGGCCACTTTGCCTAAGATCCGCCTGGACCCGGTCATGCTTCGTCCCGACGACCCGTGGGCGCAGACGAAGCTGGGGGGATTGACCACGGCGTTCATGGTGGCCTACATGCTCTTTTCGCCCCTGTTTGGTCGGTGGGGGGATTGCTGGTCCCGCTGGGCAATCGTTGGCGGGGCGGTCATTGTGTGGAGTCTGGCTACTGGTGGCAGCGGCCTGGCCACCGGCTATGTCATGCTCCTGCTTACCCGTTGCCTGGTCGGCATCGGGGAAGCGGCTTACGGACCGATCGCTCCGGCGATGCTGTCGGACTTGTATCCCGTCGATCATCGCGGACGGATTATGGCCTGGTTCTATATGGCCATCCCCGTGGGCAGTGCTCTGGGATTTGTGATTGGGGCCCAGGTCGCAGAAATGTTCGGCTGGCGCTGGGCCTTTCTCATCGTGGTTCTCCCGGGAGTCCTGCTGGGGATGCTTTGCTTTTTCATGAAGGAACCGCCCCGCTCGTCCTCATCATCTGAGGCGTCCGGCATACCCTCGCTGTCCTACGGGCACGTGTTGCGGGAACTGGCCGGCATCCGCTCCTTTGTGCTGTGTTCGGCAGGCATGACCTTGTCCACCTTCGTACTGGGGGGAGTGGCAACGGTCATGCAACTGTACCTGTTTGAACGGGAGGCCCGCTTCGCCGTCACGGCGGAGAATCTGCAACGGCTGAAGCAATTGCAAACCGCTGACGGTACCCCGATCATTCCCCAAGCCGTGTTGGACAAGCTTTTGTCACTCCAACAGTATGATCGGATGGATGCCGCCGAGCTCCGGTCCCGCTTGCAAGGGATCCTCGACTCTGCCGAATATCAGCTCTACAGCAGCTGGATTTTCGACACGGTGACCGCTCCCGGTTCCTGGACCAACGGCATGATCGGCCTGGGCATCGGCGGATTGGTCGTCCTCGGCGGATTGCTGGCCACGCTGTTGGGCGGGGTGTGTGGGGACTATCTACGCAATCGTGGGGTACGAGGGGCCTACTTTGCCGTGGCCGGCTGGGGCATGATCCTGGGCTTTCCCGCCTTCGTCGCCTTGCTGTACACGCCGCTTCCGTGGGGTTGGGGCTTCTTCTTCATCGCCGTCTTCTTTCTGTTCTTCAACACCGGGCCAGCCAACGCGATTCTGGCCAATGTCGTCCGCAGCCCCATTCGAGCTACCGCCTTCGCCATCAACATTTTCGTCATCCATGCCTTCGGTGATGCCATCTCGCCCCTGATCATCGGCTTGATTGCGGACCTCTCCAGCCTGCAGACTGCCTTCCTCCTGGTAGGGTTTTTGATCCCCCTGAGCGGAACCATCTGGTTGCTGGGTCGCCACTATCTGGATGCCGATACCGCCGCTGCCGAAGCTGCATCTCCATCTCCTCCAGAAACTACATCCCCATCTTCTCCAGGAGCTACACCCTAATCCCCCACCGTAACGTGACCGCATGATGTCACTTCACTGACCCTCGGCACCGACTACCGCTTCAGCCCCTGTCTGCCGGTCTTTTCTGCTGGGTCTGCTTCTGGCACCATGGTTCTGTTGCTTCCCCGTCCTTTTCGACGCCGCCGTTACCGCTGTTTCCCGGGATCGCTGGCCGCTTTTTTTGCCTTCACATAAGCCAATCACCATCACCCCCAGCAGGAACATGAGTGTGTCAGGTAGGGCGTACAGTGGCTGGATTGGGTGCGTGTATGTTGGGGAACTCCTAAAATGCCGAGTTATCATCCGGCGGTCATCGAGCGGCGTTGGCAAGAATACTGGTTGCGGGAAAAAACGTTTCGCACTCCTGAACCTGGCGAGCCGGAGGTGGCCGGCAAACCGAAATACTACGTGCTGGACATGTTCCCGTATCCCAGCGGTGCGGGGTTGCATGTGGGGCATCCGGAAGGATACACGGCCACGGACATCCTGGCCCGTTACAAACGCATGCAGGGTTACCACGTGCTGCATCCGATGGGGTGGGACGCTTACGGTCTGCCCGCAGAGCAGTACGCCATCGAAAAAAACGTCCACCCGCGTATCACCACCCAACAAAACATCGCCACCTTCCGCCGGCAAATCCAATCGCTCGGTTTCAGCTACGATTGGGACCGGGAGATCGACACCACCGACCCCCGCTATTTCAAGTGGACGCAATGGATCTTTCTGTTGATCTATGACACCTGGTACGACCCTGTGGCCCGTAAAGGCCGCCCGATCGCCGAGCTGCCGATTCCCCCGGAGGTGCAGGCTCAGGGACCGCAAGCCGTCCGCCGTTATCAGGATGCCCATCGCCTGGCCTATCAGGCAGAGGTGCCGGTGAACTGGTGTCCGGCTCTGGGAACAGTGCTGGCCAACGAAGAAGTCATCGATGGCAAAAGCGAACGGGGAGGGCACCCCGTCGAACGCCGTCCCCTGCGGCAATGGTTGTTGCGGATCACCGCCTATGCCGAACGCCTGCTGGAAGATCTGGACCTGGTCGATTGGCCGGAGTCGATCAAGCAGATGCAGCGGAACTGGATCGGCCGCAGCGAAGGGGCCGAGGTCCACTTCCCCCTGGCCGACGCCTCCGGTGTGATCACCGTTTTCACCACCCGGCCCGACACCCTCTTCGGCGCCACCTACATGGTCCTGGCTCCGGAACATCCGCTGGTGCCGCAACTGACCACGGACCCGCACCGGGCTGCCGTGGAGGCGTACCGTGAGCAAGCCGCCCGTAAAAGCGACCTGGAACGCACGGAGATCGCCAAGGACAAAACCGGCGTCTTCACCGGCGCTTATGCCATCAATCCGGTCAACGGCCAGCGGATCCCGATCTGGATCGCCGATTACGTGCTGGCCGGTTACGGCACCGGCGCCATCATGGCCGTGCCAGCCCACGACGAACGCGACTTCGCTTTCGCCCGGAAATACGGCCTGCCGATCGTTCCCGTGGTCCAACCGCCCGACGCCTGGCTCGAGCAGACCGGCAGCACGCTGGAGCATTTCACCGCCGCTTTCGTGGACGACGGCATTGCCATCCACTCCGCGTTCCTCGACGGCCTTCCCACACCGCAAGCCAAACAACGGATGATCGAGTGGCTCGAGGAACACCAGCGGGGCCAACGCCGTGTGCAGTACAAGCTGCGGGATTGGCTCTTCAGCCGCCAGCGCTACTGGGGTGAGCCGTTCCCTTTGCTTCATAGTGAAGAGGGCGATGTCATTCCCTTGTCCGAAAGCGAGTTGCCGCTGTTGCCACCGGAGCTGGAAGACTTCCGCCCCACCGGTTCACCGGAAGGCCCACTGGCCAAAGCCACCAATTGGGTCCACGTCATCCGGGATGGCAAAAAGTATCGCCGCGAAACGAACACCATGCCCCAGTGGGCCGGTTCCTGCTGGTATTACCTGCGCTACATCGACCCGCACAACGACCGGCAACTGGCCGACCCGGAGAAACTCCGCTACTGGCTGCCGGTGGATCTCTACGTCGGTGGTGCCGAACACGCCGTCTTGCACCTGCTCTACGCCCGCTTCTGGCACAAAGTGCTTTACGATCGCGGCTATGTCCCCTGCCCTGAGCCGTTCCAACGTCTGGTCAACCAGGGGATGATCCTGGGCGAGTACGAATACCACATCCGACCCGAGGATTACGAGCGCTTCCGCAGCAAGCTGGAAGAAATGGACATCGCCGCCCTTCCTCGTGGTGGTAAAGAAGGAGGTGGCTCCGAAGACACGCAAGCCGAAACCTACGTCCTCAAAGTCCGCAGCGTTGATGGCCACAAGTGGCTGACCTTACCCGAAGAAATGGTGGAAAAACGCAAAGGCAAAATGTTCCTCAAAGGCACGGAGCTGGAATTGATCGGCCGGGCGGACAAGATGTCCAAAAGTCGCGGCAACGTGATCAACCCGGACGACATCGTGCGGGAATACGGTGCCGACAGCCTCCGCCTCTACGAAATGTTCATGGGGCCGCTGGAAGCGGTCAAACCCTGGAACACCCGAGGGGTCGAAGGGGTGCATCGCTTCCTCGGCCGGGTGTGGCGCCTCATCGTGGACGAAGCCGCCGAACAACTGGCCCTCCACCCCGCCGTGCAGGATGTCCCGCCCGATCGCGAGACCCTCCGGCTTATGCACCGCACCATCCGCAAAGTGACCGAGGATACCGAAGCCCTCCGCTTCAATACCGCCATCGCGGCTCTCATGGAATTTGTCAATCACCTGACCAAACTGACCGTTCGACCCAAGCAGGTGCTGGAAACCCTCGTGCTGTTGCTCTCGCCGTATGCCCCGCATATTTGCGAAGAACTCTGGCACGCCTTGGGACACAAGCACACCCTGGCCTACGAACCGTGGCCGCGGTATGACCCCGACTTGACCCGAGCCGAAGAAGTCGAAATCCCCGTTCAGGTCAACGGCAAGCTACGGGCCCGACTGCATCTGCCGGCCGACAGCGACGAGGCCGCTTTGCAAGCCGCCGCCCTGGCCCACCCCCAGGTCCAGTCCTACCTGACGGGCAAAACGGTCAAGATGGTCAAAGTCGTACCCGGACGCCTGGTCAATATCGTGGTAGCCTAGTTCCTCAATATCGTGCTAGCCTGGTTCATCGTGGCAGCCCACTTCAATCTTTGGTAACCCACTTCATCCGGGTGGCCTGATCCATCGTGGTAGCCTGGTTGATTGTGGGGGGCTGGTTCATCGTGGCAGCCCACTTCATCGTGATGACCCTGTCCGGAGCAAAAGGTGCGATGAGCCAGCCGCCTCCCCTGGCTCAAGCGGAATGAGAGGACGGCATCTGTCGGCAGGGGAACAGGGTCTGCTGGACGCATTCCTGCACCGCCTGGGCCAGGGTCCGAGCGGCCCGCCGACTTTGCCGCTCCAGCCGGAGCAATTCCTTCAGCAGCGCCGGACGCCGCCCCACATGGCGAAGCAACGGGAAAACCCTCAGGCGCTGGTCTCGGAAGCAATCCAGCAGCTCCTGGGGAAGCGATTGGTCCCAGGTATCCGAGACCGAGCGGATGACGCGGCAAGCCACCCCGTAACGCTGGCAGACCTCTGTCACAGCCGCGGATTCCATATCGACGGCCAGAGCGTTCGTCCGGCTGGCCCAGAGTTGTTTGTGCTCTGCCGTCGCGAGTACCTGCGGTACGGTTAGCACCTGGGCATCCCGCACGATATCGCCGACTTGCAGATGGGGACGCAAAGCACCGCAAAATCCGGCGACCACCACCAGGCGGGGGAGTGGCCGCCGTTGCAACCGTTGTTCCGCAGCCTGCCGGGCCGCCGCCCACCCCATCCCGCTGACCTGGATTTCCACCTGGGGATTGCGTCGCAAACCCCGGCGGAGTGCCTTTGCCTCCCGCTCCAAAGCACAGACAACGACAATGACGGAATCCCTCACATCTGCAGCCATACCGAAATTGGCTTATCAGGAACCATGTCGAGCATCATGACACTGACAGAATCTCGCATATCCATAACCATAATAACATTTTTCACACCAACAATTATGATCATCTTTTCGCGTCAATTTCCATAACATGTAATATTTGTGACAATGTTCACGACACATAATAGCGTTTTTTCATATCTATGATCATGCTATGATCATGCCCATATTTTCCGTTTCATGAATAACGGTCCTAAACACATTTTTTCATCTAGGTGAGTTGCCAGAGCAACATCTTCCAGCCATCTCGCAGGCGGGCATTCATACCCAGCGCTGCCGCTGTTTCATAACCGGAATGCATCAAGCAGTGTTCGCAACGAGGATCTTTACCGTAACCGTAATTTTCCCAGGGTGTGCGTTCCATCAATTCTTGGAAGGTATCGTAGTGGGCATCGGTGATGAGATAGCATGGTCCTTTCCATCCGCGGACATTCCGGGTCGGGCTGGCCCAGGCGGCACAGGTCAACTCGCGCTTCCCTTGCAGGAATTCCCAGTAGATCGGCGACGTGGTCAGTCTGTATTTGTCGAACAGTTGCTGGGCTTGTTGGAACTTGGCCCGGATCTGATCGCGGGTCAGGAAGATTTCCGCGGCGGCCTGGGGATTGGTCCGGTGCACTGCCGAGTAGCCATATGCCGGTGACAACAGAAAGCCATCGACACCCAGGCGGGTCAGGTAGGCGAAGAGGGCGTCGATTTCTGCGATGTCCGTTTCGCGGTACACAGTGGTGTTGGTGCAGACCAGGAAGCCGGCCCGCTTGGCTGCCCGGATCCCTGCGATGGCCGCCCGAAAGACGCCGTCCCGTTCCACCAGCCGATCATGGGTCTGTTCCATCCCATCCAGATGCACATTGAAAAAGAAACGCGAGGTGGGTCGGAATAGAGACAATTTCCGTTCCAGATACACCCCGTTGGTACACAGATAAATATGCTTTCGACGCTTGAGGATGGCACGGACCAGTTCCCCGATGTGGGGATAGATCAATGGTTCCCCACCACAGATACTCACAATGGGTGCTCCGGCTTCATCCACGGCATCCAGACATTGTTGCACCGTCAGTTTTTCCCGGATGGTACTTTCATATTCCCGAATCCGGCCACAACCGGTACAGGTCAGATTGCAGGCATGGAGTGGTTCGAGCATCAACACCAGAGGAAAGCGGTGTTGCCGCCGGATTTTTTTGCGCAGCATGTAGGTGGTCAGGTCCGCGGTAAGCGAGAGGGGAAAGCGCATAAGACCTCCGTGGCTGAGAAGGAACGCATCAGCGCGATGTCGGGATCATCGGTGTCGGGGATGGGACACCGTCGGTGTTCAGGGGGTTGGCCAGCAGCGGCGGCGAGGGAACAGGCAAAGGGGTCCGAGCCCAGCGGGCATAACGACTCAGGGCCAGCAGCGGAAAGTAGAGGGAATACAGGTGGTACTTCAGGTAGAAGACCCGAGGGAAGCCGGTACCGGTAAAGGCAGTTTCCCGCCAGGAGCCATCCGCCTTCTGCGTACCCAGGAGGAATTCGACACCGGCTCGCACTTCGGGGCTGTCTCCCTCTCCGGCGGCGAGCAGGCCCAGGAGGGCCCAGGCGGTTTGGGACGCGGTTGATTCTCCCTGGCCCGCCCAAGCGGGATCGTCGTAGCTGCGGCAGCTTTCCCCCCAACCGCCGTCGGCATTTTGCACCTCTTTGAGCCAGTGGACGGCCCGCCGCACCGCCCACCGGTTCCGGTCGTAACCCACCGCTGCCAGGCCGCTGAGCACCTGCCAGGTGCCGTAAATGTAATTGACGCCCCAGCGACCGTACCACGCTCCTTGCGGTTCCTGACGGGCCAGGAGGAATTGCACAGCCCGGTCGATTGCCGGGTGACCGAGGCGATAACCGTGGTAGGCCAGGGCTTCGAGCACCCGACCGGTGATATCCGGACAGGCAGGATCAAGCATGGCATTGTGATCGGCGAAGGGGACCTTTTCCAGCAGAGGGTTTTCGATGTCGCGGTCGAAGGCGGCCCAGCCCCCGTTGCGGTTCTGCATCGCCAAAAGCCAGCGGCAAGCCCGCTCTACCGTCGCAGGGACTTCCCGAGCCACCCCACTGCGGGCCAAGGCGATGAGCACCATCGCCGTGTCGTCCACATCGGGATAGTACGCATTGCGGTACTCGAAGCACCAGCCGCTCGGCTCTACGTGTCGAACCCGCTGGGCCCAATCCCCGGCTATGCGAATCTCACGCTCGGCCAGCCAGCGAGCCGCCTGACGTACTGCCGGTTCACTTTCCCCCAGTTCCGCCAATGCATGGATTGCCAAAGCGGTGTCCCACACCGGTGAAAGGCAGGGTTGTACCCGTAACGTCTCCCCTTCGGCAAGGGTCAATTCATCCAATTGATGCAGGACCCATTCCATTTCCGGATCATCCGCCGCTACGCCCAGGCAGTGCAACACCAGGGCGTGGTAAACCATCGGCGGGAAGATGGCTCCCAGACCATCGCTGTCCCGGCAGCGTTCCCGGATCCAGGCCAGAGCCTGACGAATAGCCCAGTGTCGCAGTGGTGTCAGTCGCCAGCGTTCCAGTCTCTTGAGCCAGCGATCCACCCTCAGGAAGAAACCGGCCCAAAAGCCTTGAACCGGTCGGGCGGTCAGGGACCATTGCTGCGGCGGCTTGAGGAACAGTTCCCCAATCTGCTGTTCGGGGGGCAACGGCGTTACCGGTCGGTGAGCGTTGACGATCGACAGCGGGACGAAAATGGTCCGGCTCCACGCCGACATGGCGTAAATATTGATCGGGAACCAGCGGGGCAGCAGGATCAGTTCTACCGGCACCGTGGGGCAAACATCGTAGGGTATCTGACCGAGGGCCGCCAGATAGAAGCGGGTGAAGGAATTGACCGCCTCCGCCCCTCCCAAACGCCGGATCACCTCTGCCGCCCGCCGCATATGCGGAGCAGCGCTGCTCTCGCCGGCAATCTTCAGGGCAAAGTAAGCCTTGACCGACACACTGACATCCGCCGGACCGCCCGGATAGGTGGACCACCCCCCCTCTGCCATCTGCTGACTGCGAATGTAGTGGGCCAGCCGTGGGATGCGCGGGTCATCGCGTCGGCCCAGAATGGCTAGCAGCAGAATCAACTCGGACTCCAGGATCGTATCACCCTGCAGTTCCGCACACCAATGTCCATCCGCCTGCTGCTGGGCTAATAAGCAGTGGGTGGCTCGCCGGGCAGCCTGTTGTACCTCGTCCCACCATCCGTCATCGGCTGGATCGGTCTCCCAACCTCGCCGATCCATCTCTGAGACTGGCCACCTTCTCACGACCGGCTTCCTTTCCTCGTGGAAATGTTCCTGTTGGCCTCCAGAGCCGTTCTGGATGGCATGTTCTCCTTACTCTAACGCGGCCAGGCCAGCAGGTGCAAGGCGAACCGGACCGCTCCTCCCTGCGCTGGCCACGCGAGCCTTTTCCAAGGGCCTCATGCTGACAGATCAAGGTCACCTGTGTAGTCACCCATTCGGTCTGGTCGGCCCCCTCATCGATCAGTGACATCCGGAAGTCCTGATGACGCGGTCCGCAGATCAGCTGCCGTTTCCTACGCAGTCACGGTTTGTACACAAACTCGTGCGTGTTGAACAGGACCACGGCCAGGTCAGCCAGGGCCCGGGCTTGGGCCAGGTCGGTACCGGCTGGGAATTGAGTGGGGTCGATGCCGATGGGTTGGCGGGCTCGGAGCCGATCCCGAAGGGTATCAGCCTGGGCCGTCACGAACTCCTCGGCCATGTGCCGTTCCGTTGCGTTTGGACCTCTACCCAAACAGCGGCGGAACAGCTGCTCCAGGCGTTGGGCTTCATCCGTGGGATGGCGGCGGAACAGATCGGCGGCCAAGGCCAGCCCTTGCTCCCGCACAAAGGGCGAATTCATCAGAATCAACGCCTGCGGGGCGAACGTGCTCACCGGTCGGGCACAGCAGGGATTGAGCGTATCCGGCTGATCGAAGACTTCCAGGATCGGCAGACGCACATTCCGTTTGCGGAACAAGTAGATCGACCGGCGGGTATGTTGCCGTGGATCCGGTGTGACCAGCCACAGGCCATCCGGTTCGCCTTCGGTGAAGATCAGGGCATAGACTTCCGGTTCCAGGGGAACACGGACAGAAGGACCGCCAATTTGGCGATTGAGGGTGCCGGCTGCCGTCAGGATCGCATCCCGGATCGCCTCGGCATCCAACCGCTGGCGATTCATCCGCCAAAGCAGGCGATTCTCCGGATCCCGTTGCTGCCCATGGGTCGTCAGGGCGGACTGGCGATAGGTCGCCGAGGTGACGATCAACCGGTGGATATGCTTGAGGGACCAACGGTTTTCCACCAGTTCCACCGCCAGATAGTCCAGCAATTCCGGATGGGATGGGGGTTCGCCCCGCAAGCCGAAGTCATCCGTGGTAGAAACCAGACCGCGACCGAAATAACGTTGCCAGATGCGATTGACGATGACCCGGGCGGTCAGCGGGTGATTCGGCTGGGTCAACCACCGGGCCAGGTCGAGGCGGGACCGCGGTTGGACTTCAACGCTGGTCAACACCCGAGGAAAGGCCGGCACGACGGTGACTAGCTTGCGGTGCGGTTCCCCCCGCTTGAGGATGTAGGTAGGAACAGGCTCCTCATTGCGGATGGCCCAGGCTTGAGCGGGCGGCGGAGGCAAGCGGGCTTCCAGATCATGCAGCCGCTGCTTGAGCTCCGCCCGGCGTTCCCGGTCTGCCGGCGACAAGGCCGCCACGATCTCATCCCAACTGACCTTCAGCAGCGTGCTGGCTTCCTGGGCCAGCTTCTTCTGCTCCGCGGTGCGCTTCTCCGCCGGTGTATCCAAAGCCTGGCGGTAACGTGGCTCCAGTTTCTCACGCTTGGCCTTGACCAGAGCCGCCCGATAGGGGGCGTCGATCTCGGTGATCTGCTTCCGCAACGCGGCGATTTCGGCCTGGAGCGGAGCCGCTTGCTTCTTGTAGCTTTCTTTTTCCTCCGTCGTGGCGATGTCGATATCCGCGTAACGGGCCGCGGCGAAGAACGCTTGCAAGCGGTAGTAATCCCCCATCGAGAACGGGTCGAACTTGTGATCGTGGCAGCGGGCACAATCGACCGTCAAGGCCAGAAAGGCGGTGCCCACCCCCTTGACCATCTCCGTCAACCGCTCCTGGCGCAGCATTTCTTGATCCAAGTTACCGCTGACGATGTGGACCGGTCCGCAGCGGTGCATGCCGGTAGCGATCCACAAGTCCGCCACCTGTCGCGGCTCCTGACCCGCGGCCAGCTCATCCCCCGCCAGTTGTTCCGTCACAAAACGGTCGTAGGGCTTATCCGCGTTGAAGGAACGGATCACATAGTCCCGGTACCGCCAGGCGTGGGGACGGTCCCCATCCAGTTCATAGCCGTTGGTTTCCGCGAAACGGACCACATCCAGCCAATGCTGGGCCCAGCGTTCCCCGAAGTGGGGGGAGGCCAGCAAGCGATCGACCAGCTTTTCGTAGGCGTCCGGTGCCGGGTCGTTGAGGAAGGCGTCCACTTCTTCCGGTGTCGGCGGCAGACCGATCAGATCGAAGTAAACGCGGCGCAGCAAGGTCCGTTTGTCCGCCGGTGGCGAGGGGGATAATCCTTCCTGGCGCAACCGAGCGAGAATGAAGGCGTCGATCGGATTGTGCGGGGATGCACCGTTGTTCGGGTTCGCCGGTACCGGCGGTTTCCGTGGCGGCACGAAAGCCCAATGGTTGCGATCCTGCGGCACCAGCGGTGGGTCGCGGTAACTCTCCTGGGCCATCGCCACCGCTACCACAACGCCACCGAGCCCCAGAGCCGTCAGAGCCATCCATGCGGCACACTTCTGCCCCCATGCGGCACACTTCTGCCCGCTCCAATCACCCCTCCGCATGGCCCACCTCCTTCGCCCGATGTCATTTGCGGCCTGACGCCATTTGCGGCCTGACTTTATCGTATCCGTCCCTTTGGACTCATGACAACCACAAAACTCAGCCGAAACATTCCATAAACCCCACGCACTTTGCCGATACGGAACAGATAGGGGAGCCGTGGCAGGCAAGGCCAGAAGAATGATCCGGCTAACAGCCATATTCGTGAGCGTGGGTCTGACCACGGGGTGTCAGGCGCTGGTCGGCTGGTCCTCGCTACCGGTCGGGCCAACGGCGGAGCCGGCCTTAGAACAAGGCCCCCGACGCCCCACGCTGGTCCAAGTGCCCGCGGCCGAGCCACCCCCATCTGAGCCGCCCCCCACTTACCGCTATCTGACGGCGGAGCAGTGCCGACGGCGTGCCCTCGAAGTTGC
>Ga0272447_1000542_pt1 | contig 27946 bp, 24 predicted proteins | sample YNPCB0133_FD_194589 | JGI IMG/M metagenome (GOLD analysis project Ga0272447, IMG submission 194589) | Hot spring microbial mat communities from Yellowstone National Park, WY, United States - YNP-CB-013-3 | ecosystem: Environmental > Aquatic > Thermal springs > Hot (42-90C) > Sediment | place... | reverse complement strand
GGCTTCTTGCAAAGTCGGGCCGCGACCTTGGAGGTGGTAAGGCAAGTATGCTGGGGAGAGCTCGGGGAGGGTGGTGAGGGTGTGGACGTAGGCTACCTGCTGGTGCCGGTGCTGGTCCTGGCCAGCGGGGTCATCGCGTGGGCGGGTAACCTGGTGGGCCGGCGGGTGGGCAAGAACCGGCTGAGCCTGTTCGGCCTGCGGCCCCGTACCACAGCGCAGGTCGTCACCGTGTTCACGGGCGTGCTCATCAACGTGCTCACCGTGGGGGCGGTGCTGGCGTTTTCCCGCGACGCGCGGGTGGCCCTGTTCGAGCTGCGGGAAACCCTCCGGGCCCTGGAGGCCAGGGCGGAGCTGCTGCGGGCGGAGATCCGGGCCCTGGAGCAGGGCGACATCGCGGTGCTGCGGGGGCAGGAGGTGGCGCGGGGAATCCTGGACGGCCGGCGGGGGCCGGAGGAGGTACGCAGGGGTTTTTTCCGCATCCGGCAGGAGGCGGTGGAGTTCCTTGTGGCCCAGGGAGCCGGGCGGGACGCGTCCGGCAACGTGATCGTGCCGGACCCCCCGGGCCTTTCGTGGGAGGCCATCGAGCGCATCGTGGTCCAGCGGCGTCGCGAGGTGGTGGTGAGGCTGGTGAGCACCAAGAACGTCCTGGCGGGCTCCCCTGTACCCGTCACCGTGCAGATCGTGAACAACCAGCTGGTCTTTCACCGCGGGCAGGTGCTGGCGGAAGCGCGCTTGCAGGCGGCTCCGCGGGAAGTGGTACGAGAGGCCGTCCTGTCCCTGGCAGGCGTGGGCATCCGGGCCGCCACCGGGAAGATCCTGTCGGCCCCGGGGCAGCGGGTGGCGGGGCCGCCCTTCGTGGTGCTGGACCTGGACTCCGCGCGCCGGGCCACGGACAGGGTGGAGCGCTCGGGGATGGGTGGGGTCCGGGTGCAGGCCGTGGCCCTACAGGACGCCTACACCGCCGGTCCCCTCCTCCTGGGGTTCCACGCACGCTGACCGTGGGTGCGCGGTTTTCACCCTGGGCCTTCTGGCTCGGAGCCCGTCTCGGAAAGGCCGGCGTGTGGAAGAGGGACAGGGGTCCCCAAACATCGCGCAGCGGTTTTTGGGGTCTGGTGGCGGTGGTGGCCGCGGTGACCCTGCCCGGGGTGTGGGCCAGCAGCCTGCAGGGGTGTGACGAAGCGTACTACGCTCAGATGGCCCGGGGCATGCTGGAGCGCGGCGACTGGTTGGTGCCCAGGTACGACGGCACCCCTCCCCTGGACAAGCCGCCCCTGCTGATGTGGCTGGTGGCCGGGTCGTTCCGGCTCTTCGGGGTGGGCGACCTGCAGGCCCGGCTGCCCGGGTTGCTCCTAGGCGCGGTGTTGCCCTTCGCGCTGTGGGCGGGCGTCCCCGGACCCGCAGAGCAGCGGTTCGTGGCCGCCGCCACCCTGGCCACCACCCTGCTGTACGTGCAGCTGCAGCACATGGTCATGACGGACCTGGTGGCCTTCGCGGGGCTGGTGGCCTTCGCGGTGGCGGTGTTGCGGGCGGAGGAGAGCAGCGCCTGGGGCTGGCTCGCCGGATTCGGCCTTGGGGTGGCCGCCCTTGCCAAGGGCCCCCTGGCCGGCCTGTTCGTGTTGGCCACCCTGCCCTTCGCGGCTTCCCAGCGCGGCAGACTGCTGCGGGCGGGATTCCTCGCCCGCATGGTGCCGGGCCTACTGCCAGCCACGGCGTGGTACGCCCTCCTGTGGCGGGAGTTCGGAGCTCGGTTTCTGGAGGTGCACTTCGGCGTGTTCCTGTTCCGCCTGGCCGCCCAAGGGGGTATTGTTCCTGACACCGGCCTTGGGCCGGCTTTTTACGTCGTCAGCATGCTCTGGAGGTTGCTGCCGTGGTGGCCGATTCTGCCTGCAGCGTTGGCGCTGGGCTGGAGGCTGGCTCGGGGAGGTCATGGTGTGGCTTGGTGGTCGGTGGGGTTCGCCTTGGTGTACTTCCTGGCTATTACCCTCATGCGCACGAAACATGACCACTATGCCCTGCCCCTGGTGCTGCCCCTGGCCCTGCTGGTGGGCAGCTGGGCGACTTCCACGGGTCCTCCTGGAAGAGGCGACCGGGCCAGCGCCTGGCTGTGCCTGCTTTTGGCGTCTTTGCTGCTGGTGGGCTCCGGGGTGGCCCTCCTGGGTGCGATCCCGGTGGATCCTCAACTGCGGTGGCCCACGGTGGTCCTGGCGGGGTTTGTGGCGGCGGTGTACCTGGCGTGCGCGGCCCGCCTCCGGCGCGGAGCCCGCGGACCTGCCTGGGGGCTTCTCCTGGCCGCGGCGGGGGTGGCCTACGTGGCAGGCGGCGCGGCGCTGCGGCCGTGGGACACAGAACCCGGCCTGCGAGCCGTGGCCCGGCAGCTCCCGCCTGGGGACGCCGTGGTGTACGTGACCGACCGGCCTGTGGAGGACAACTTCTGCGAGTACGCGGCCCTGCGGTTCCGCCTGCAGGGCCCTCCCCAGGTTCTGGACGCGCGGGCGTTCCCTTCCGCGCCTGGTGGCTGGTACGCGGGCCGTCAGGGCGTCCTGCGGCCGGGCCCCCAGGACCAGGTGGTGGTTCAGGAGGCGGGGTGGGTGCTGGTGCGGCGGCCCTGAACAGCGGAGCGTGTCCCGGAAAAACCCCTCCGCCGGAGGGGGAACGCTGGTCTCGCGGGGGGCTTTCCCGGACACACCCCGAGTCGTAGAATCGTGGCGTGCAGGCCAAGGGAAGTCCGGTGTAGCCCACTTCGGGCGAGTCCGGCGCGGTTCCCGCCGCTGTAACGGGGAGCCTCCCCGGCGGTGCATGCACCACCCACTGGGCCGCACAGGTGCAAGCCGGCGGCCTGGGAAGGGCGGGACGAGGCGAAGACCCGGAGCCAGAAGACCTGCCTGCACGGACATCCCACACCCTTCGGGTGGAAAGCGGAGGTGGGATCATGTGGCTGTGCGTGTCGGCCCGCGTCCCGCGGGTCTTTTCCTCCGTCTTCCTCACCGTGCTCCTGGCCGTCCCGTCTAAGTTTTCCTCCGCCCAGCCCCCGGAAGTACCCACCTTCGAGGGCGAAGAGGTGGTGGTCGCCGGCCGGCGGCCGGAGCGGGTCGCCACGAGCCCCGCGTACGTGACGATCCTCCTGGGCAGCGAGCTGCGCAGGCTGGGGCTGCGGACGGTGGGGGAGGCCCTGCGTTACCTGGCGGAAGTGTCCGTTCGGGAGAGCTACGGCGGCCCCGGCGGACTCCTGCAGCCCTCCGTCCGCGGAAGCACCCCGCAGCAGGTGTTGGTGCTGCTGGACGGGGTGCCCCTCAACGCCACCGCGCAGCTGGGCGTGAACCTGGCGACCGTCTCCCTGGCGGAGGTGGAGCGGGTGGAGGTGCTGCGGGGTCCTTACTCCGCCATCTGGGGAAGCGGCGCCCTGGGCGGGGTGATCCACGTGGTCACCCGGCCCGCGGACCGCCTCCGGCTGCGGGTAGCCTACGGAGGCCCGCAGGAGTCCGTGGTGGCGCTCAGCGCGGGGTTCCAAGGGGAAAGCGCCCGGTACTCTCTCGCCGCGGAGCACCTGGGCAGCGCGGGCTACCAGCCCAACGCGGACGCCTCTCGGTGGACGGGAACCCTGCACCTGGGCTGGGAGCCGTCGCCGCGTTCCCGGTGGTCGTTGCAAGTGCACCACACCGCGGCGCGGTACGGCCTGCCCGGGGCCACCAACAGCTTCTGCTACCCCTGCCCTGACCGAGGCGCGGACCGCCGCACGGTCCTGCAGCTGGCGCGGCAGCAGCCGGATGAGGGAGGAACGGGCCAGGAGCTGCGGGTGTGGTGGTACGGGGACGGGCTGGACTACTCCTCCCCGGGGTACGCCTCCTCGGCTTCCGGCGAGGCGTACGGCCTCGCGTGGCAGCGGGCGTTCCGGGCGGGCGGAGGCGTCGTCACCGTGGGAGGGGAGTACCTCAACAGCTCTTACCGGTTCACCAGCACCTTCGGGGGCTTCGACCGCACCGCCCAGGTGGCCGCGGGGTTCCTGCAGTACGACGCCCCCCTGGGGGACCGCACGGCCCTGGGTCTGGGCGCACGGTACGACCTGCACTCCGCGTACGGAGGGCAGCTCAACCCGCGGCTGGGGTTCGTGCACTTCTTCACAGACGCCCTGCGGCTCCGGGGCGGGGTGGGCCGGACCTTCCGCGGGCCGACCTTCGCGGAACTGTACTTCCCCGGCTGCAGCAACCCGAACCTCCTGCCGGAGAGCGCGTGGTCTTTGGACCTCGGGCTGGAGTACGCCCCGCGTCCGGGGTTCGCCTGGAGGCTCAACGGTTTCTCCACGGACGCCCAGAACCTCATCGTGGGGGGCTGCAACCCGCAGAACGTGGGCTCCGCGCGGGTGAGCGGGCTGAGCGCGGAGCTTTCGGGCCGGCCCGCGGAGGGCTGGCAGCTGCTGGCCAACCTCACGTGGCTGGACGGCTGGGACCGCACCGCGGGCCAGAGGCTTTTACGGGTCCCCACCTGGACCGCCAGCCTCGTGGTCCGCCGGGAGCTCGACCCGACCAGCGGGGTGGCCGTCCTCGCCACCTACGTGGGGGAACGCGACGACCTGGACTTCTCCACCTTCCCGGCGGCCCGGGTGACGCTTCCCGGCTATGTCACTTTCGGGGTGCGCTACGAGCTCACCCTGGCCGACCTGGTGGTCAGCCTGGGTCTTGACAACCTGCTGGACGCCCGGTACGAGACCCTGCGCGGCTACCCGGCGCCCGGCCGGACGGTATTCGTACAGGTGGCAAGCCGGAGGTGACCGGGAGTGCGGGGGGTCTGGCTGGCAGCAGTGGCCTTGGTCCTCGCAGGGCTGTGGGCTTGGCGTCTTGACCCGCGGGACCCCACACCTGTGGTCGCCCGACACCAGGGGCTCAGGGGGCCCACCGCGGAGGAAGAGGGCGACTTCGGCTTCCGTACCCCGGCGTCCCCCCAGGCTGCCCGTGAAGACCGCAGCTCCCCGGAGCAAGGGACTCCCGGAACTCCCCTCGCGAGGCCCGGTCCGGCTTCGCCACGCGGTGCCCCACGCGAAGCCCCCGCCCCGAGGGAACGGACGAGGGTCCTGAAGGCGGATCCTTCCCGGAGCGCGTCTGCGGCGCGCGGTCACAACACCGAGGTGGGAGCGGGGGACCTGCAGCTGGAAGCTGCGCGCCGCGGGCCGCAGAGCGTGCCGTCTTCTCCTGATTCTGCGGGCACGAGGGAGGAGGGGCTCGGCCGGGACCTCTCAGCCCCAGCGGCGGAAGGTACGGCAGCCGCGACCGGCTCCTCCGAAGGTCCCGGGCCCCAGGCGCAGGGCGGACAGACCGGGGACCAGGTGCCCGGCGCGGAAGCTGCGCCCGAGAAAGCCGGCCCGGGCGAGACGAGGTCTCCTACGGGCTCCACAGCCTCCGCCCCGCTGGCCCAAGCAGCCCTCGGCCGGCCCACGCCCTTATACGCCCCTCTCCCCGAGCACCCGGGTATGAAGGTCACGGTGGCCCCACTCGGCGGATTTACTTCCGCTTCCGTGGTCGGCCGCGAGGGACGGGTGCGGGTGAGGCTCCTGGTACGGGCGGACGGGTCGGTGGGCAGGGTGGAGGTGCTGGTCTCCTCAGGGGACCCGGAGCTGGACCGGGCTACCGTGGCCGCCATGTCCCGCTGGCGGTTCGACCCCGCCCGCCGCGGTGGCACCCCGGTGGACAGCTACTACGTGGTGTGGGTCCGATTCGTGGTGGGGCCCTAGACCACCCCGGTCCCCTCCGTTCAAGGGCTTTTCCGGCACAGGCTGCCTTAGGCGTCGCGGCCGAGTTTGGGGCCCGGTTCCGGCCTGGTACAATGCCCCCAGGATGGCCACGGACGCCCTGGAAGTGCGGATGGCCCGGCTGGAGGGCAGCTACGAGCAGCTGGACAAGCGGCTCGGGGACCTGGCCGCGGACCTGCACGCCCTGCGGGCGGAGTTCCGTTCGGAGATGCAAGCAGTCCGAGCGGAGATCCAGGGAGTCCGCGCTGAGGTCCAGGGGGTCCGGGCCGAGATGACCCGGCTGTTCTACTGGCTGATGGGGACGTTTCTGACGACCCTGGTGGCCATCGGTGGGGTGATCGTCACGGTCCTGGTGCGGACGCGGTGAGGACATGGCCACAGACGCTCTGGAAGTGCGGATGGCCCGGCTGGAGGGCAGCTACGAGCAGCTGGACAAGCGGCTCGGGGACCTGGCCGCGGACCTGCACGCCCTGCGGGCGGAGTTCCGGAGCGAGATCCAGGCCTTGCGGGCCGAGTTCCGGTCGGAGATCCAGGGGGTGCGGGCCGAGATCCAGGGGGTCCGCTCGGAGATGGACTCCGTCCGTGCGGAGATCCGGGGACTCCGCGGGGAGATGGCCCGGCTGTTCTACTGGCTGATGGGGACGTTTCTGACGACCCTGGTGGCCATCGGTGGGGTGATGGTCACGGTCCTCGTGCGGACGCGGTGAGAGAGGACGGCCGTGAAAGTCCTGGCCGTGGACCCCGGCCGTGAGAAGTGCGGACTGGCGGTGGTGCAACCCGGGCGGGTCCTCCACCGGGAGGTGCTGCCCAGAAACCAGCTGGTGGCACGGGCGGCGGAGCTGGTCGGTCGGTTCGGCGTGGAAGAGGTCGTGGTGGGGGACGCCACGGGCTCCCAGCAGGTCCTCCGGGAACTGTCCCGGCTCGGGAGGCCCGTGCGGCTGGTGTCCGAAGCTGGCACCACCCTGGAAGCCCGGCGGAGGTACTTCCAGGATCACCCACCCAGGGGGCTGGCGCGGCTGCTACCTGAGGGCCTGCGGGTCCCCCCCCGGCCCTACGACGACTACGTGGCGGTCCTCCTGGCGGAGCGTTTCCTGATGGCAAAAAGCTCCCCGGTTTGACAGGAGTCCGGCGGGCTCCATAGAATGGAGTCTACCGGAAGGACCAACAACGGGTTTCGGAGCGTGGCGGGCGGTAGCCCGAGAGGCCGACGGCGCGGAGAGGAGGTGCTGGCGGGCCGTAGAGCGCCATCAGGTCGGGGTGGCCGTCTGACTACACCGGACGCCGCAGGCCGGGAAGGGCGCGGAGACAACAAGGTGACTCCGCGGGAAGCCCGGGGAGGGTGTCCGGAAAAAACCAAGCACAGGGGGGACACACCACATGCAGACGAGGAAGTTGGTACTCTCCCTGGCAGCGGTCCTGGTCCTCGCCCTCGTGGCCCCGGTGGTCGGCCAGCCCTTCGCGGACGTGCCCACGAACCACTGGGCGTACGACGCCATCGCGGAGCTGGCGGCCAAGGGGTTGGTGGAGGGCTTCCCGGACGGGACCTTCAAGGGCAACCAGCCCATGACCCGTTACGAGATGGCGATGATCGTAGCTCGGATCATCGCGCGGATCGAGGCCATCCCCACACCCCCTCCGCTCCCGCCGGATCTGGTGCGCCGGCCTGAGCTGACGCCGATCCTGACGCGGCTGGGGGCGGCGGAGGGTCGGCTGACCACCGCGGAGCGGCGGATCGGGGACGCGGAGCGGACCATCGCCACCCTGATGCGGCTGGTGAGCGAGTTCCGGGCGGAGCTGCAGGCCCTGGGCGTGCGGGTGACGGCCCTGGAGGAGGAGCTTTCGGCCCTGCGGGCGCGCCTGGACAACACCCGGATCACGGGGCTGTTTGACGCCGGGTACTACGTGCCTGTTACGTCGCTGCGCGCAGGGGCGGGGTTAACCGATATCGACCCAGGGCCTGGCTTCGTAGGGCAAATCACTGGCTCTCCGCTCATCGGGAACCTCGCGGCGAACCAGTACGGCTTCGGGAGCGCCGACATCTGGCCCCGCGTGCGTTTGAACTACACGGGCTCCGTGGCTCCTGGGGTGACGGTTTTCCTGCGCGCCCGTAACTTCTCGACGGTCGGCGGCGTAGCTGAGAGGGTAGACTTCGACCGAGCGTACATCACGGTGGACAACCTGTTCGACGTGCCCGGGCTGTGGCTGCGGGCCGGCCGGGACACCGTGACCCTCGGCCCCATCGGGCTGCTTCTGGACGAGGGCAATGGAAACGAGCGGCGGACCGGCGTCTACGTGCGGTACCGGATGGACCCCATCACCCTGTTCGGGTTTGCGCAGTGGGCAGCGGCAGACCAGGGCACGCCGGCCACCGTCTACGGCGGGCGGCTGGCAGTGGCGCTCGTTCCGGGATGGACGTTCGGCGTGAACTACAGGGCCGACCAGCTCCAAGGGGCCGGCGCAGCTGCCAACCCCGCAGTAGGTCCTCAGGAGGGGAGCGGTTGGAGCGCGGACCTGGCGGGCACTCTCCTAGCCGGCCTCCGGCTTACCGCGGAGTACGCCACCTACGACAACACCACCCTGGCGGCAACCGGGAGCTACTGGCAGGCCCGTCTTGACCTCGACCTGGCGCAGCTGCTCGGGATCGAGACGCTCTCGCCTCGCTTGGGGCTGTACTACAAGGACTTCGACGCGCTCGTCATCCCGCGGCCTCGCGCCGGCTTGCGGTCCCCGGACTTTTACCCGATGTTCTTCTACACGCCCGACCTGCGCGCCTTCGGAGCCCGGCTCGACCTGCAGCTCCTGGAGAACGTGAAAGCTTGGGCCCTGGGCGAGTGGGGGAACTTCAAGACGCCCTTGGGGGCGCCGCTGTCCGGGGACTCTTGGAGCCTGTTCGAGGCAGGGTTCACGTGGACCGCGGCACCTAAGGTTGATGTGACGGTGCACTACACTACGGCTAGTGCCGGCGGCACGGACATCGGTACCTTCTGGGGGCTCTACGTGGCCACCAGTTGGTAACCGGCTGGAAGCAGCCGCGGTCTAGGCCCCGGGGCGGGTGCCCCGGGGCCTGCCTTTTTGTGGGCGGAAGCGCGTTGGCCCCCTCGGCAGCCCGCGCTTGGCGGGCGGTCCTGTCGGGCTTACAATCCGGCTGAGGAGGCCGGGGTGGCTATCGTCAACGTTCCCAAGGCGTTGCGGGACAAGCTCGGGGAGGACGGGGCGGAGGCCCTGGTGCAGCTCATCAACTTGGCCACGGACCAGACCAAGGCCGACGTGCTGGTGCTGGTGGGGGAGAGGTACGAGCGCCGGCTGGCTGAGGAGGGGGCGAAGCTGGGCAACCGGCTGGCGGAAGAGGGGGCGAGGCTGGACCGGAGAGTGGCGGAGGAGGGGGCGAGGTTCGACAGCCGGCTGACGGAGGAAGCGGCGCGTCTGGACCACCGGATCACGGAGGAGGTGGCGAAGCTTGAGCGCAAGCTGGCGGAGGAGGTGGGGAAGCTCGACCGGAGGATTACGGAGGAAGCGGCCAAGTTCGACAAGCGGCTGACGGAGGAGGCAGCGCGTCTGGACCACCGGATCACGGAGGAGGTGGCGAAGCTTGAGAGCAAGCTGGCGGAGGAGGTCGGGAAACTCGACCGGAGGATTACGGAGGAAGCGGCCAAGTTCGACAAGCGGCTGACGGAGGAAGCGGCGCGTCTGGACCACCGGATCACGGAGGAGGTGGCGAAGCTTGAGCGCAAGCTGGCGGAGGAGGTCGGGAAGCTCGACCGTCGGATCACGGACGAAGCGGCGCGTCTGGACCACCGGATCACGGAGGAAGTAGCCAAGCTCGAGGGCAGCATTGCCGGGATCCGGACGCAGATCGCGGACGTGCGGGCGGACCTGCTGCGGTGGATGTTCGTGTTCTGGGTTGGCCAGATCGGCGCGTTGCTGGGAATCCTGTTCGCCTTCTTCCGCAAGTAAACCCCGATTGACCCACGGCCGGGCGCGTGCTAAGGTAGCCACCGAAAGGAACCTTTAAGTCGGTCCAGCGAGGCCGGCAAGGGCAATCAAGAGAAGTCCTGCGGGGCCTTCCTTGCCGGCGGCGAGGAAGGCTCTTTTCGTGCCCTGCTCGCCCCCTGGCCGACCCGGGGAGGCAGGACGATGAGCATCCTGGGCGGGCACCTCCTGGGGCTGGAGCAACTTTCCCCCGGCCAGATCGCTAGCCTCCTGGACCTCGCGGAGCGGGCTGCCTCCGGCGCTCTCGGAACCGACGCCCTGCGGGGCCGGGTGGTGGCCAACGTGTTCTACGAGCCGAGTACCCGCACCCGCACCTCCTTCGAGCTGGCCGCCCGCAGGCTGGGGGCGGAGGTGGTGAACTTCGACCCCGAGCGCAGCTCCGTGCAGAAGGGCGAGTCCCTGGTGGACACCGCCCTCACCCTGGAGGCCATGGGGGTGGACGCGGTGGTCCTGCGGCACCCGTCCTCCGGGGCGCCGCACCTGGTCAGCCGGCACGTGCGGTGCAGGGTGGTCAACGCGGGAGACGGCATGCACGAGCACCCCACCCAGGGCCTCGTGGACCTGCTCACCGTCCGGCGGGCCTTCGGCCGCGTGGCGGGGCTGCGGGTGGCGGTGGTGGGAGACGTGCTGCACAGCCGGGTGGCGCGGTCCGCGGCGTGGGGGTTTTCCAAGCTGGGCGCGCAGGTGGTGCTGTGCGGCCCGCCCACCCTGGTCCCGCGGGACCTGGGAGCGTGTCGCGGAAAAACCCCCGCAACGGAAAGAGACCCGGCTCCCCAAACGTCGCGCAGCGATTTTTCGGGTGGTCTAGAGGGCCTGCCGGTGGCGGTGACCCACAGGCTCGAGGAGGCCCTGGAAGGCGCGGACGTGGTGATGGCCCTGCGCATGCAGACCGAGCGGCAGCTGGGCGGGTTCGTGCCTTCCCTGGGCGAGTACCACCGCCTGTACGGCCTCACCCCCGACCGGCTGCGGTTGGCCCGCCCCGGGGCCCTGGTGATGCACCCGGGCCCCATGAACCTGGGGGTGGAGGTGACGCCGGAGGTGGCGTACGCGGAGCGGTCCCTGGTGCTGCAGCAGGCGGCCTGCGGGGTGGCGGTGCGCATGGCGGTCCTGTACGACCTGCTGGCCCGCTTGGAACCCGCGCCCCCTGAAGTGCGTCCCGCCCCGCGCTTCGAGCTGGCCCTCTCGGGCTCGGGGAGGGTGTGATGGAGGCCTTGCTCCTGGCCGGGGCCCGGGTCCTCGACCCTGCCACGGGCCTGGACGCGCCCGGGGACGTGCTGGTGGAGCACGGCCGCGTCGCCGCGGTCCGGGTTCCCCCGCAGCCACAGGCCCGTCCGCCCGGGCTACCGACCTTCGACCTCGCGGGCCTGGTCCTGGCCCCCGGCCTGGTGGACATCCACGTGCACCTGCGCCAGCCGGGGGAGACCCACAAGGAGGACATCCAGTCCGGCACCCGCGCCGCGGCCCGCGGAGGGGTGACCACGGTGGTGTGTATGGCCAACACCAGGCCGCCGGTCGACGACCCCACCGTGGTCGCCGCGGTGCGGGAGTGGTCCCGCACCGCCAGCGTCCGGGTGTACCCCGTGGGCGCCGTCACCAAGGGGCTGGAGGGCAAGGAGCTAAGCCCCGTGGGTTCGCTGGCGGCCGCCGGGGTGGTGGCCCTGTCGGACGACGGGCGCTGGGTGCAGGACGCGGGCCTCCTGCGGCGCGCCATGCTGTACGCGGACAGCTTCGGGCTCCCGATCCTGCAGCACTGCGAGGACCCGGCCCTCTCCGCGGGCGGGGTGATGCACGAGGGGACCGTCAGCGCGAGGTTGGGGCTGCGGGGGATCCCCCGCAGCGCGGAAGAAGCCGCCCTGGCCCGGGACCTGGTCCTGGCGGAAGAGACGGGCGCCCACCTGCACGTGCAGCACCTGAGCACCGCGGGCTCCGTGCGGCTCGTGCGCCAGGCCAAGGAGCGGGGCGTGCGCGTGACCGCGGAGGTGACCCCGCACCACCTGATCCTCACGGACCAGTGCCTGGAGGGGTACGACCCCAACTTCAAGGTGAACCCGCCCCTGCGGACGGAGGCGGACCTGGAGGCGTTGCTGGAGGGGCTGCAGGACGGCACCATCGACTGCGTGGCCACGGACCACGCGCCCCACGCGCCGTGGGAGAAGATGGTGGAGCTGGACCGCGCACCCTTCGGGGTGGTGGGGCTGGAGACGCTGCTGGGAGCGGTGGTCACGCGGCTGGTGTACCAGCGGGGCTGGCGTCTTTTGGACGCCCTGGCCAAGGTGACCGTGGCCCCTGCCCGGGTGCTGGGCCTGCAGGCGGGGAGGTTGCAGGTGGGCGGGCCCGCGGACCTGGTGGTGTTCGACCCGCAGGCGGAGTGGGTGGTGCGGCCGGAGGAGTTCGCGTCCAAGTCCCGCAACACCCCGTTTTCGGGGTGGACCTTCCGGGGCAAGGTGCTGGGGACCCTGGTGGGCGGCCGGTGGGCGTACGCCGACCCCGAACTTTTGCGCCGGCGGCCCGCGGAGGTGGGCCCGTGAGGGAGCAGCTTTCCCACGTGGAACTGCACGCACGCTCCCCGGACCTTTCCGTGGAGCTCGCGGGCCTGCGGTTGAGCAACCCGGTGCTGTGCGCCGCGGGGCCTCTGGGCCACGGCCGGGAGGTGGCGCAGGTGTACGACCTGCGGGCCTTCGGAGCCTTCGTGACCAAGTCCATCACCCTCAAGCCCCGGGAGGGCAACCCGCGGCCACACCTGGTGCGGACGGAGGCGGGCTGGCTCAACTCCGTGGGGCTGCGGAACCCGGGGCTGGCGGCCTTTTTGTCCAAGGACCTGCCGTTCCTGCGGACCCTGGGGATCCCCGTGGTGGCCAGCGTGGCAGGCCACTCCGTAGAGGAGTTCCGTGCCCTGGCCTCGTGGCTGGGGGAGGCGGAAGGCGTGGCGGCTTTGGAGCTGAACGTGTCGTGCCCCAACGTGGCGGACGGGTTGCTGTTCGGTGCGGACCCCGCCCGGCTGGCAGCTCTGGTGGCCGCGGTGCGGGAGGTCACGGACCTGCCCCTGTTCGTCAAGCTGGCGCCGGACCTTCTCGACCCCGTGCGGGCGGCGCGGGCGGCGGTGGAAGCAGGGGCCGACGCCCTCACCGTGACCAATACCCTCCCGGGGATGGCGGTGGACGTACACACGCGGCGGCCCAAGCTGGGCGGGACCACGGGAGGCCTTTCCGGGCCCGCCATCCGGCCTGTGGCGGTGCGCCTGGTGTGGGAGGTGGCTCGGGCGGTCCCGGTGCCCGTGGTGGGCGTGGGCGGGGTGGGCTCCTGGGAGGACGCAGCGGAGTTCTTCCTGGTGGGGGCCCGGGCGGTAGGCATGGGGTCCGCCTTGCTGGAGAACCCCAGGGCCCACCTGGAGGTCATCACAGGCCTCCGGGAGTACCTGAAGGCCCTAGGCCTGTCGTCCGTGAGGGACTTGGTGGGTGGCTTGCAACTTCGGGAGGAGCCCTCGCCGTGACGGAGCTGGTGGTGGCCCTGGACGTCCCGGACCTGGAGGCGGCCTGCCGAGTGCTGGACCGGCTGTACCCGGCGGTCCGGAGCTTCAAGGTGGGCTCCCAGCTGTTCACGGCCGCGGGTCCCCGGGCGGTGCAGGAGGTGCAGAGGCGGGGCGGCCGGGTGCTCCTGGACCTCAAGTACTGTGACATCCCCCACACCGTGGAGCGGGCGGCGGCGGCCGCGGCGGAGCTGGGGGTCTGGATGTTCACCGTGCACGCCTGCGGGGGGCTGGACATGATGCGGCGGGCTGCCGCGGGAGCCCGCTCGGGCCGGACTCCTCCCCTGGTGGTGGGGGTCACGGCCCTCACCAGCGCGGACGCGCAGACCCTGCACCAGGTGGGGGTGTCGGAGGAGCCCGGGGAGTACGCCCTGAGGCTGGCCAGGCTCGCCCGGCAGGCGGGCCTGGACGGCGTGGTCTGCTCCGTGCGCGAGGTGCGGGCGGTCAAGGAGGCCTGTGGGTCGCAGTTCCTCACGGTGGTCCCGGGGGTGCGGGCAGGGAAGGTCCCCGGAGACGACCAGGCCCGCCGCGGGAGCATGGAGGAGGTGGCGCGGGCGGGCGCGGACTACGTGGTGGTGGGCCGGCCTGTCCTGCAGGCGGCGGACCCCCTGTCGGTGGTCCGGGCCGCCCTGGAGGTGATAGGCTCGAGCCGGAGGGGTTGAGTGGGCATCACGTTCCTGGAAGTCGAGGTGGCGAACGTGGCGGCCCCCGAGGCCGCGGAGCGCTTGACGTTTCTGGTGGACTCCGGAGCCATCTACTCTGTCGTACCCGCTGCGGTCCTCCAGCGCCTAGGCATCCGGCCCTTCGCGGAGCAGACCTTCCGGCTGGCGGACGGGTCCACGGTGGTGCGCAAGAAAGGCGGCGCGCTGTTCCGGTACCGCGCGCGCATGGGCGTGGCAGACGTGATCTTCGGGGAAGAGGGAGACGCCACCTTGCTGGGGGTGACCGCGCTGGAGGCTTTAGGCCTGAGTTTCGACCCGATCCGGCGGGAGCTGCGGGAGCTACCCCTGGTGCTGGCGGTGCAAGCGTTCCGCCCGGAGGGCCGTTGAGTTGGCCTGTCAGCGCACAGAAGTGGAAGTGGTGGCCCTGCTACAGCGCCACGGCGCCCTGCAGCAGGGCCACTTCCTCCTGAGCTCGGGCATGCACAGCTCCCACTACGTCCAGTGCGCCCTGCTGCTGCAGTACCCCGAGCTCACCGCCCGGATCTGCGCGGCCCTGGCGGAGCCCTTCCGCGGGCAGGGCGTGCAGGTGGTGGTCGGGCCCGCGGTGGGCGCCGTGGTGCTGGCGTACGAGACCGCCCGCCAGCTGGGAGCCCGGGCCCTGTGGGCGGAACGGTCCGAGGGGAAGCTCACCCTGCGCCGGAGCTTCCGGGTGGAGCCGGGGGAGCGGGTCCTGGTGGTGGAGGACGTGGTGACCACCGGGGGTTCTGCCCGGGAGGTGGCCCTCCTGGCGGAGCGGGCGGGCGCTTCCGTGGTGGGGGTGGCGGCCATCGTGGACCGCTCCGCAGGGAGCCACGGCCTGCGGTGGCGGTTCGAGCCCTTGGCGCGGGTGGAGGTGCAGGCATACCTGCCGCCCCTTTGTCCACTGTGCCAGGAGGGGCTCCCCTTGGTGAAGCCCGGCAGCCGCTAAACCACCCCGAAAATCGCGCAGGGATTTTGGGACCCCAATCCCTGCCCTCGAAAGCTTCCCGGACAAGCTTCAGGCCCCAAAAACCCGGACCTTCCTGGCTTTTCCTCCCGGGAAGAGCCGAAGAGGCCGAACGATCGCGGGGTACGACCGCAGGTTTGACGTCCATTTCTCGATCTCCCTATAATGACGCAAACCGTAGGGCCTGTCCCCGGAAAAGCCCGTCGCGCGGAGGGGACCGGAGTCCCGAAAAAATCGCGCAGCGATTTTTGGGGTGGTCCAGGAGGCGTGTTCCTTGTCGCTGGTGGAGGACGTGGAGGAAGTCCTGATCCCCGAGGAGATCCTGCGGGCCCGGGTGCAGGAGCTCGGGCGCCAGATCTCCTCGGACTACGAGGGAAAGCAGCCCCTGTTGGTCGGCATCCTGACAGGGGCTGTGTTCTTCGTGTCGGACCTCATGCGGGCCATCACCGTCCCCTGTGAGCTGGACTTCATGGCCACCAGCGCGTACGGGGCGGGCACGGAGAACACGGGCGTGGTCCGCATCCTCAAGGACCTGAACGACAGCATCGAGGGACGCCACGTGCTGGTGGTGGACGACATCGTGGACACCGGCCTCACCATGGACTACCTCCTCACCACCCTTCAGGCCCGCTATCCCGCGAGCCTGGCGGTGTGCGTGCTCCTGGACAAGGCGGAGCGACGCCGGCGGGAGGTCCCCCTGCGGTACGTGGGCTTCCGGATTCCCGACCGGTTCGTGGTGGGCTACGGGATGGACTACGCGGGGCTGTACCGCAACCTCCCGTACCTGTGCGTGCTCAAACCGGAGGTGTACCGATGAAGCCCACGACCGCCAACCCGTCCCTCACGGAGGGCGGCTCCTTGCGCGCAGACCTGCACCCGCCCGAGTCGGAAGCTCCGGGGTTTGCGGACCCGCTGGGAGCCTGCGCCGTGGACGCGGTCCCCTTGGGCCTGGGGCGCTGGGTTCGGCGTGCGTACGGGTACGACGACATCGCCCTGGTCCCCGCCGCGGCCACGGTGGACCCGGAGGACGTGGACACCTCGTGGGAGGTGGGCGGGTACCGGCTGCAGATCCCCGTCCTGGCCGCGGCCATGGACAGCGTCACGGACGTGCGGACCGCGGTCCTCATGTGGGAGCTGGGAGGTGCAGGGGTCCTCAACCTGGAAGGCTTGCAGAGCCGCTACGAGGACCCCACGGAGCCTCTCGAGTGGATCGCCTCCGCGCCCCAGGAGGACTGCGTGCGGCTGCTGCAGGAACTGTACCGGCCCCCCGTACGGGAGGAGCTGGTGGCCCGCAGGATCCAGGAGGTCAAGCGGGCGGGGGCCCTGGCCTTCGGGTCCACCACCCCGGCTTCCGCCTCCTGGCTTGCGCCCCTGGCCCAGGAGGCGGGGCTGGACGTGCTGGTGTTGCAGTCCACGGTGATCACGGAGCGTCACCACTCCTCCCGGGGCCGGGCCCTGTCCGTGCGGGAGGTGGTCCGGCGGCTGGACATCCCCGTGATGGCGGGCAACTGTGTTTCCTACGAGGCGGCCCTGGAGCTGCTGGAAGCTGGGGTGGCGGGGCTGTTCGTGGGGGTGGGACCGGGCGCGGCGTGCACCAGCCGCAAGGTCCTGGGGGTGGGCGTGCCGCAGGTGACCGCCCTGTGCGACGTGGCCGCGGCCCGGGACGCCTTCCGGGCGAGAACGGGCCGGCACGTGCCCGTGGTGGCGGACGGAGGGATCCGGGTCGGAGGGGAAGTGGCCAAGTCCATCGCGTGCGGGGCGGACGCGGTGATGCTGGGCTCCGCCTTGGCGGCCGCGGCGGAGGCCCCGGGGCGTGGCTACCACTGGGGCATGGCCACCCCCCACGCGGCGCTGCCGCGGGGTACCCGCATCCGCGTGGGTACCGCGGGCACCCTTCGGCAGATCCTTCTGGGACCCGCGCAGGTAGACGACGGCAGCCAGAACCTGGTGGAGGCCCTGAGGACCGCCATGGGGATGTGCGGGGCCCGCACCCTGCGGGAGATGCAGCGGGCGCAAATCGTGCTGGCCCCGGCCCTCCTCACGGAGGGCAAGGCCGCGCAGTTCGCCCAGCGGGTGGGACAGGGCAGGTGAGGGTACAGCCGGCGGAGGGAGTCGCGCTGGCATCTCCGGCCGGGAGCCAGGCGGCGGGGACGGAGCCTCGACCCGCAACTCAGGATCTCATCGCGGTCTTGGACTTCGGGGCGCAGTACGCGCAGCTCATCGCCCGGCGCATCCGGGAGCTGCGGGTGTTCAGCGTGATCCTCCCGTACGACACCCCCGCGGAGCACATCCGCGCCTTGCGGCCCCGGGGTCTGGTCCTGTCCGGAGGCCCCGCCAGCGTGTACCAGAACGGTGCCCCAAGGCCCGACCCCGCGGTCCTGGAACTGGGGGTGCCGGTCCTGGGGATCTGCTACGGGATGCAGTGGATGGCCCACGCCCTGGGCGGCCGCACGGGGCCCGCTCCCGTGCGCGAGTACGGCCGTACCCGCCTGTGGGTGGACCGGCCCGGGGAACTGTTCGCCGGGCTGGAACGCCGCCTGCTGTGCTGGATGAGCCACGGGGACGCGGTGCTGGAACTCCCTCCGGGCTTCGAGACCGTGGCCCACACGGACCACTCGCCCCACGCCGCCATCCAGGACCCGGTACGGAGGCTGTACGGGGTCCAGTTCCACCCCGAGGTCTCCCACACCCCGTGGGGCGTGGACGTGCTGCGCAACTTCGTCCTGGGGATCTGCGGGTGCGCGCCCACCTGGACCATGCGGTCCTTCGTGGAGGAGGCCACGGAAAGGGTCCGGGAGCAAGTGGGCTCCGGGCGGGTGCTGTGTGCCCTCTCGGGAGGCGTGGACTCCTCCGCGGCGGCGGCCCTGGTGTACCGCGCGGTGGGGGACCAGCTCACGTGCGTGTTCGTGGACCACGGGTTTCTGCGGAAGGGCGAGGCGGAGCAGGTGGTGCGGACCTTCCGGGACCACTTCCGCATTCCGCTGGTGCACGTGGACGCCCGGCGCCGTTTCCTGGAACGGCTGCGGGGCGTGGCCGACCCGGAGGAGAAGCGCAAGCGCATCGGGGAGGAGTTCATCCGGGTCTTCGAGGAGGTGGCCGCCCGGACGGGGCCCGTGGACTTCCTCGTCCAGGGAACCCTGTACCCCGACGTGATCGAGTCCGGCACCCGCACCGCGGCGCGCATCAAGACCCACCACAACGTGGGCGGGCTTCCCGAGCGCATGCGGTTCCGGCTGGTGGAACCCTTCCGGGAGCTCTTCAAGGACGAGGTGCGGGAAGTGGCGCGGCAGCTGGGCCTTCCCGACGAACTGGTGTGGCGCCACCCCTTCCCGGGGCCCGGCCTCGCCATCCGGGTGCTGGGGGAGGTGACGGAGGAGCGCCTGGAGATCCTGCGGGAGGCGGACCGCATCCTGCTGGAGGAGGTCCGCAGGGCGGGGCTGTGGCGGGAGCTGTGGCAGGCCTTCTGCGTCCTGCTCCCGGTGCGCACGGTGGGGGTGGCGGGGGACGCCCGGACGTACGGCTACGCGTGCGCGGTGCGGGCGGTGACCAGCGAGGACGGCATGACCGCGGACTGGGCCCGCCTGCCTCCCGAGCTCCTGGAGACGGTGGCGGCCCGCATCACCCGGGAGGTCCCGGCCATTACCCGCGTGGTGTACGACATCACCTCCAAGCCCCCTGCTACCATCGAGTGGGAGTGAGGGCCTTGCGAGATTGCGCGGAGCGCCTGCGGGCGTACTGCGCCACCCGGAGGCCGGGGCCCGTGGTCGCCGCCTTCCTGTTCGGGAGCCAGGCCACGGCCCGGGCGGTCCGGGGTAGCGACGTGGACGTGGCGGTGGTCCTGGACCCCACAACCCGCGGGGTAGACTCGTTCTCCCTGCGGGTGGACCTGTCCAGCGACCTCGCGGGCGTGCTGCACACGAACGAGGTGGACGTCCTGGTTTTGGACGAAGCCCCACCCCTTCTGGCGGCGCGCGTGCTGCGGGCGGGGTGTGTGTACTGCCGAGACGAGGAAGCTCTGCCGCTGGGATTTCCGGAGGTCCTGGTGGACCAACTAGTGCGGCTTCCGGGTTTCCGCAATGTGGTGGTGCACGCCTACCTCAAGGTGGACGAGGCGCGGGTGCTACGGACCCTAGGAGCGTGTCCGGGAAAAACCCCTCCAGCGAAGGGGGACCGGGGTGGTCTAGAGGAGCTGGGACCGGTGGAGGAGTTCGTGGCATCGCTAGACCACCCCAAAAATCGCTGCGCGATTTTCGGGGACCCCGGTGCATCTGTCGGAGGGGTTTTCCGGGACGGGCTCCTAGCGGGCCGGCTCGGAGCGCAGACGTGAGGCCGGTGGAGGAGCTGGTCCGGGACCTCAACCCGCAGCAGCGGGAGGCGGTGCTGCACCGGGGAGGTCCCGCCCTGGTGCTGGCGGGCGCGGGCTCGGGCAAGACCCGGGTGCTGGCGTACCGGGTGGCGTACCTGATCCGGGGTCTTGAGGTCCCTCCTCACGGGATTCTGGCGGTGACCTTCACCAACAAGGCTGCGGACGAGATGCGCCATCGGGTGGCCGGCCTCGTGGGGGAGAGGGTGGCCCGGGCGCTGTGGGTGGGGACCTTCCACCGCACGTGTGCCCGGATCCTGCGGGCTCACGGAGAGCGGGTAGGGGTGCCGCGGCACTTCACCATCTACGACGAGGACGACCAGCGCCAGGTGATGCGGGAGGCCCTGCGCAACCTGCAGGTGGACGAGCGCCGGTACCCTCCCGGGGCCGTGCTGGGGGCGGTCTCCGCGGCCAAGAACGAAGGCCTGGATGCCGCGGCCTACGACCTGGGGGCCAGCTCTCCGTTCGAGCGGGTGGTGGCCGCCTGCTGGCGGGAGTACCAGCGGCTGCTGGCCCAGCGGGCCGCCCTGGACTTCGACGACCTGCTGCGGGAGGCCCTGCGGCTGCTGGAGGACGTCCCCGAGGTGCGGGAACGCTACCAACAGCAGTTCCAGCACGTCCTGGTGGACGAGTACCAGGACACCAATCCCGTGCAGTTCCGGATCCTGGCACGGCTGTGCGAAGGGCACCGCAACCTGTTCGTGGTGGGCGACGTGGACCAGGCCATCTACGGCTGGCGGGGCGCGGACGTCCGGAACATCCTGGAGTTCGAGCGGGACTTCCCCGACGCCCGGGTCCTACCCCTGGAGCAGAACTACCGGTCCACCCAGACCATCCTGAAGGCCGCAGAGCACCTCATCCGGCACAACCCGCACCGGTACCCCAAGCGGCTGTGGACACGCAACCCCCTGGGCGTGCCGGTGTGCCTGTACGAAGCGTCGGACGAGCACGACGAGGCCCGGTTCGTGGCGGAGCGCGTGCGCGGCCTGCAGGAGGAGGGCTTCCCCCTGCGGGAATGCGCGGTGCTGTACCGCATCAACGCCATGTCGCGCCAGTTCGAGGAGGCGTTCTTGCGGGCGGGGATCCCCTACCAGGTGGTCGGGGCGGTGCGCTTCTACGAGCGCAAGGAGGTGAAGGACGTCCTCAGCTACCTCAAGATCTTGGCCAACCCCCACGACGACCTGAGCCTGGTGCGGGCCCTGGGCGCGCCCCGCCGCGGGATCGGGGAAGGCACCTTGCACAAGCTCCGGGCCTTCGCGGCAGGCCACGGGGGGAGCCTGTGGGAAGCCCTGCAGCGGGTGGAGGAGGTGCCCGAACTCGGTGCCGCCTCCCGCCGGGCGGTGAGGTCCTTCGTGGACCTACTGCGGGATTTGCAGGAAGTGGCCCAGCGGGCCCGGGCCGCGGAGCTGGTGGAGGAGGTCCTGGAGCGGACGGGCTACCGGGCCAGCCTGGAGGAGGAAGGGACCGAGGAAGCGCAAACCCGCCTGGAGAACGTCCGGGAGTTGGTGACGGTGGCGCAGGAGTACGAGATGGCCACGGGGCAAGCCGACCTGCAGAGCTTCCTGGAGCACCTCTCCCTGGTGACGGACGCGGACACCTACGACGAGACCGCAGACCGGGTGGTGTTGATGACCCTGCACGCGGCCAAGGGCCTGGAGTTCCGGGCCGTGTTCCTGTGCGGCCTCGAAGAAGGGATCTTCCCGCACGTCCGTTCCCTGGACGACCCGCGGCAGCTGGAGGAGGAGCGGCGGCTGGCGTACGTGGGCATCACCCGCTCCAAGGAGCGGTTGCACTTGACGTACGCCCGGGTCCGTAGCCTGTTCGGTCGCAGCAGCGCCAACGTGCCCTCGCGGTTTTTGGAGGAGGTGCCGGAGGACGTCCTGGAGCGGGTGCAGCCGGGCCCCAGGCCGTGGGAGGCGACCGCTTCCCTCGGGCCGACCCGGGGTGTGGCGGAGCTTTCCGTGGGAGACCTGGTGCGCCACCGCCACTTCGGGACCGGGCGGGTGTTGGAGGTGGAGGGAGAGGGGCAGACCGCGGTGGCCGCGGTGTACTTCGAGGGCGTGGGGGTCAAGCGGCTGGCCCTGGGGTACGCGCCCCTGGACCGGGTGGGGTAGGGCCCGGGTCCTCCACTCCACGAGGTCCCGGGCACCGGGTGGGTTGTCGGCCGCAGGGAGGGTGGCAGGTCTGTCGTAGTCTTAGTTGAGGAGGGGCGAAGCCTCCGGCACGACTCTGGCCGGTGAAGAGGTGGCGGCCGGGGAACCTGGGAACGTGTTCCGAAAATCCTGGGACAGAGGGACCGGGTATTCGGACTTCGACAGGTTCGGGAGGGACGGACGTGACAAAGCGTGGGAGCTGGTTGGTGGTGGGGTTGGCCGCAGCCCTGGCGGTACCCACCCTGGGGCTGGCGGCGCCGGCGCCGGTGGCGGGGCCGGACACGGTGGTGGTCGGCACCCAGCAGGAGCCTGCGGTGATCGGCATGGCCATCTGCGACGCGTGTACCATGTTCGTGGCCACCATGGTGTCGCAGCCCATCATGCTGCCCACGGTGGAGATGACCGACGAGTGGAAGTTCCAGCCCGTGGCGGTGGAGAAGCTGCCGAGCCTCAAGGATGGGGACTGGAAGCTGCTGCCCAACAACAAGATGCAGGTCACCTGGCGGATCCGGCGGGGGCTCCGGTGGCAGGACGGCCGCAGCCTCACCGCGGAGGACTGGATCTTCGCGTGGCGGGTCAACATGAACCCGCGCTTCCCCTCCGCGGGCCGGGACGTGGCGCAGCGGGTGGAGAACATCCTCGCGCCCAACCCCTACACCATGGTGGTGCAGTGGAAGAAGAAGTACGCCTTCGCGGACCTCAACGTGAACGGGGCAGGGTACCTCCCCCGGCACATCTTGAGCCCTGCCTACCAGCGGGACCCTTCCAAGCTGCCCCAGCAGCCGTGGGGGACCTCGGAGCAAACGGTGGGCACCGGCCCGTACCGCATCGTGCAGTGGCAGCGGGGTTCCTCCATCACCCTGGAACGGTGGGAGGAGTTCCCGTACGACGTGGTGGGGGGCTCTTTCCGGACCCGGGCCCAGGTGCGGCGGGTGGTGTTCCGGTTCGTGCCGGACACCAACACCCAGATCGCCAACGTGCTGGCGGGGTCCGTGGACGCCTTCGACGAAACCGCCATCCCCTTCGTCCAGGGGCTGGAACTGGAAAAGCGACTGCAGCGGGAGGGACGGCGGGACTGGGTCCTCAAGGCCGAGCCCGGCCTGATTTGGGAGCACATCGACCTGAACCTGGACAACGTGCACCTGCGGGACAAGCGGGTCCGCCAGGCCCTTCTGTACGGGATCAACCGGGAACAGATCGTGCAGAGCCTGTTCGAGGGCAAGCAGCCCGTGGCACACCAGGTGTTCCCGCCCAAGCACTACGGGTACAACCCCCAGGCCCGCCGGTACGGGCACGACCCCGCCCGGGCCCGCCAGCTCCTGCAGGAGGCGGGGTACACCCCCGGCCCCGACGGGATCCTGCAGAAGGGGGGGCAGCGGCTTTCCCTGGTACTCATGACCACCGCCGGAAACCGGACCCGGGAGGCCGTGCAGCAGATCCTCCAGCAGCAGCTGCGGGAGATCGGGGTGGAGATCCGGATCCAGAACCAGCCGGCCCGCGTGTACTTCGGCCAGACCCTGCCCAGCCGGCAGTTCGAGATGGCCATGTACGCGTGGGTGTTTGGCCCCACCGCGGACTGCGAGGGCCTGTACACCGGGGACACGTTGCCCCCCCACGGCCAGAACTACCCGGGCTGGAAGAACGAGGAGGTGACCCGGATCTGCCACGCGGTCCCGGAGGAGCTGGACCAAGCGCGGAGGGCGCAGATGCTGCGGCGGTTCGCGGAGATCTTCGTGGACGAAGTCCCCGTGATCCCGCTGTACTACCGCGCGGACTACACGGGGCACAAGGCCACCCTGCAGAACTTCAAGCCCACGGGGGCGGACACACCCGTTACCTGGAACGCCACCCAGTGGCGGTGGACCCGCTAGGGGCCTGGGCCCGAAGAGCGCTCCGACCGATGGACCCCGGTCCCGCGCGGGGGCGGCCTTCCGTGGACACGCATCTCGGGCGGCGGGTTCGTACCTCCGGTTGAGGGGAGTGCCAGGGCGTCCCGTGGGTGCTTACCTGCTCCGGCGGCTGCTCCAGATGATCCCGCTGGTGTTCGGGATCTCGGTGATCGTGTTCCTGGTGCTGGTCCTGGCCCCGGGGGACCCGGTGGACTTGCTCCTGGCCGGGAACCCGAAGGTGCGGGCGGAAGACATCCAGGCCTTGCGGAAGATCTACGGCTTGGACGATCCCCTCCACGTGCGGTACGTGAAGTGGCTGGCCCACGCCCTCCGGGGGGACTTCGGGTACTCCCGCACGTACAAGGTCCCCGTGCTGCAGCTGGTGTGGGACCGGATCGGCAACTCCATGTGGCTCACCGTCCCGTCCTTCTTCCTCGCCTTGGCCGTGGCCGTCCCGGTAGGGGTGTACTCGGCCCTGCGGCAGTACTCCGCGGTGGACTACGCGGCGACCTTCTTCACCTTTTTCGGGGTCTCCATCCCCGCCTTCTGGTTCGGCATCATGATGATTTACGTCTTCGCCGTGGTCCTGCGGGTGCTCCCTCCCGGTGGCTTCGCGACCCCCGGAGTGCCCCCGGGCTGGCCCGCCCTGGCCGACCGGCTGCAGTACACGGTGCTGCCCGTGGTGGTGCTGAGCCTGTTGCAGATGGCGGCCCTGACCCGCTACACCCGGAGCAGCATGCTGGAGGTGATCCGGCAGGACTACGTGCGGACGGCGCGGGCCAAGGGTCTGGCGGAGCAGGTGGTCGTCGGCAAGCACGCCTTGCGCAACGCCATGATCCCCATTGTGACCATCCTAGCCCTGGGAATCCCCAACCTGTTCGCGGGAGCTCCCCTCACGGAGACCGTGTTCGCGTGGCCGGGGATCGGCCGTCTCATCGTGGAGTCCGTGGGGGGAGGGGACTACGCCACCGCCCAGGTGGCCTTGCTGTTCTTGGCCGTCCTGGTCTTGGTGTTTAACCTGCTGGCGGACGTGGCGTACGCCCTCCTCGATCCTCGGATCCGGTATGACTAGGAACCTGTCCGGAAAAGCCGTCCGTGGGAGGGCACCGGGGTCCCCAAACATCGCGCAGCGATTTCGGGGGTGGTCTAGGACAGGAGCTTGCCCCGGAAAAAGCCCTCGAGCGGAGGGGGCCGGGGTGGTCTAGGCGGAGGGGCGGCTAGTGCGGAGCAAAGCGGCTTCGGACCGTCCCGGGGAGCTGGCCGTGCGGGCGGGAGGGCTGGCACAGGAAGGGGAAACCCGTGCCGCCGTGGGCCAGAGCTACGGGCAGATCGCCCTGCGGCGGCTGCGCCGCCACCGGCTTGCCATGGCAGGGGCCGTGGTGATCCTGCTGCTGGTGGCCGCGTCCGTGCTGAGCCCCTGGATTGCCCCCTACCCCCCCACCCACATCGACTTGGCCAACCGCATGAGCCCGCCCTCGTGGAAACACCCCCTGGGGACGGACGAGCTCGGACACGACGTCCTCACCCGGCTTTTGTACGCGGGGCGGGTGTCCCTGACCGTGGGGTTCAGCGCGGCTTTGGCCTCCGCCCTGGTGGGCACCCTGGTGGGGATGGTTTCCGGCTTCTACGGAGGCTGGCTGGACAACCTGCTCATGCGGTTCGTGGACATCATGCTGTCCATCCCCGACCTGCCCATCCTCATCATCCTCGCCCGCTACTTCGGGGGCAGCCTGGTGGGCATCGTGGCGGTGATCACCGTTTTCGGGTGGATGGGCACCGCGCGCCTGGTGCGGGGGGAGGTCCTGAAGCTCAAGAACACGGACTTCGTGGAGGCCGCCCGGGCCCTGGGGGCGAGCAACGCCCGCATCATGGTACGGCACCTGGTGCCCAACGCCCTCGCCCCCGTGATCGTGGCGGCCACCCTGGCGGTGGGAGGGGCCATCCTGACGGAGGCGGCCCTGTCGTACCTGGGGTTCGGGATCCAACCCCCCACCCCCTCCTGGGGCAACATGCTGCAGAACGCCCAGGACTTCATCTGGCGGACGCCCTTGCTGGCCTTCTGGCCGGGCCTCATGATTTTCTTGACCGTGCTGTGCTTCAACTTCTTCGGGGACGGGTTGCGCGACGCTTTGGACCCGCGCCTGAGGACCTGACGGGAGGTGGAGGAGTGTATCCGGAGCCGCTGCTGTCGGTCCGCAACCTGCGGACCTACTTCACCACCGACGAGGGCGTGGTGAAAGCCGTGGACGGCTTGAGCTACGACCTCCGCCGGGGCGAAACCCTGGGGATCGTGGGGGAGAGCGGGAGCGGGAAGAGCGTACACGCCCTGTCCATCATGCGCCTGGTCCCCAGCCCCCCGGGCAAGATCGTGGACGGCCAGATCCTGTTCGAGGGACGAGACCTCCTGCAGCTTTCTGAGGAGGAGATGCGGCGGATCCGGGGAAACCGGATCGCCATGATTTTCCAGGAGCCCATGACCTCCCTCAATCCGGTCTTGACCGTGGGCGAGCAGATCGCGGAGGCGGTGATGCTGCACCAAGGGCTGGACCGGCGGGCCGCGTGGGAGCGGGCGGTGGAGATGCTGGACCGGGTCAAGATCCCCTCCGCCCGGGAGCGGGCTCGGGACTACCCCCACCAGTTCAGCGGGGGCATGCGGCAGCGGGTGATGATCGCCATGGCTCTCTCGTGCAACCCCGCCGTGCTCATCGCGGACGAGCCCACCACCGCTTTGGACGTGACCATCCAGGCGCAGATCCTGGACCTCATGCGGGAGCTGCAGCGGGAGTTCGGGACCGCCATCATCCTCATCACCCACAACCTCGGCGTGGTGGCGGAAATGTGCGACCAGGTGGTGGTCATGTACGCGGGCCGGCCCGTGGAGCGCAGCGACGTGCTCCGGGCCTTCAAGGAGCCCAAGCACCCGTACACCTGGGGGCTTTTGCACTCGGTACCCAAGCTGACCGAGCGGGCGGAGCGCCTCGTCCCCATCGAGGGCCAGCCGCCGAGCCTCATCGACCTGCCTCCCGGCTGCGCCTTCGCACCACGCTGCCCCTTCGCCATGGAGGTGTGCACCACCGCGGACCCGCCCGAGTACCCCGTGGGGCCAGACCACACCGCCCGGTGCTACCTGTACAGCGAATACGCGAGACCGGAAGACCGCCGGGCCGCGGAGCAGGCGGGGCTTCTGGCCAGCACTCGGAGCCTGTGAGGTGGAGCATGGCAGGTGAGGTCATCCTGGAAGTGAAGGACCTGGTGAAGCACTTCCCCGTGACCAAGGGGTTCCTCTTCCAGCGGTCCGTGGGGGCGGTGCGGGCGGTGGACGGGGTGTCCTTCACGGTGCGGGAAGGGGAGACCCTCGGGCTGGTGGGGGAGAGCGGGTGCGGCAAGACCACCACGGGACGGCTCATCCTGCGCCTCATGGAGCCCACCTCGGGGGAGGTGATTTTCCAGGGGCACAACGTGTTCCGCCTCAACAAGGAGGAACTCCGCCGCCTGCGGCGGGACATGCAGATCATCTTCCAGGACCCGTACTCCTCCCTCAACCCGCGGATGACCGTCGGGGACATCGTGGGCGAGCCCCTGGAGATCCACCGTCTGGCCCGGGGACGGGAGAAGGTCCGTCGGGTGCAGGAACTCCTGGAGATCGTGGGCCTGTCTGCGTACCACGTGAACCGCTACCCGCACGAGTTCAGCGGAGGCCAACGGCAGCGGATCGGCATCGCCCGCGCTCTGGCGGTGAACCCGAAGCTGGTGATCTGCGACGAGCCGGTTTCGGCCCTGGACGTCTCCATCCAGGCGCAGGTGATCAACCTGCTGGAGGAGCTGCAGCGGGAGTTCAAACTGACGTATCTCTTCATCGCCCACGACCTGTCCGTGGTGAAGCACATCTCCGACCGCATCGCGGTGATGTACCTCGGCAAGATCGTGGAGCTGGCGCCTTCGGACGAACTGTTCGAGAACCCCCAGCACCCGTACACCGAGGCCCTGCTGTCCGCGGTCCCCATCCCCGACCCAGAGGTGAAGCGGGAGCGGGTGATCCTGCCGGGCGACGTCCCGAGCCCCGTGAACCCGCCCTCGGGCTGTCGGTTCCACACCCGGTGTATGTACGCGGTGGACAGCTGCCGGGCTCAGGAACCCCCCTTCGAGGAGGTGTCCCCAGGACACTGGGTGGCCTGTCCCGTGCTGCCCTTCCGGCACCAGCGGAGCCGTGCCGCGGTGGTGCAGAAGAACCGGGTGGGCGAGCCCCCCGCGGGGGTCAGGGGGACGGCAGGCTGAGGGCGGCGCAGCGCACCAGCACGAAGGTCCGCAGGGGCCGGGTGTGTTCCGGGACGCGCAGGTCCGGCAGGCGCCGCGGGCTCCGGCACCACCGGTCGTAGGCCCCGGGGGGCGAAGACGCGGCGTCGTGTACGAACAGGGCCGGGGACCCCGCGTGGCTCGCCAGGGGACTCCACTGGTCGAAGGCGTGGGGGCCCGGGAGCACCGCCACCGGGTACCGCTCCCGGAGGGCGTAGCTGAGCTGGCCCGCGTTTTGGTAGGTGGTGGTGACCAGGACCGTGGAGGGATGGAGGTCAAGGCGGAGGACTTCCTGGGCGACGCGGTCCCAGCCCTTTTGATCCGCCAGCACGGCGGGGTGCCAGG
>Ga0272447_1000541_pt1 | contig 28011 bp, 18 predicted proteins | sample YNPCB0133_FD_194589 | JGI IMG/M metagenome (GOLD analysis project Ga0272447, IMG submission 194589) | Hot spring microbial mat communities from Yellowstone National Park, WY, United States - YNP-CB-013-3 | ecosystem: Environmental > Aquatic > Thermal springs > Hot (42-90C) > Sediment | place... | reverse complement strand
TTCTTATGTGCATTCAGCTTTTCGCGCAGCTCGGTTTGTAAGTCCTTTTTGGGATTGCGGCGGGTGTAGGGCATGTCCAGGTCGCCGAATGTGCCGGATGGCGCCTCACCATACAGCCTCGGCAAAAGCTTGTTCTTCTCATGGATTATCTCAAAGGCATTGACTTCTTTGCGTTCATAAGGTTTACCATGTAGAAAGCCCCAGGCTTTTACTGGGATCTTGATAGTGCCGCGCATAAAGCTGATGAACAACGTGATAAGCCCCAGTGCACCCCCTATGACCGATAGTGCTGCAATGACAGGATGCTGAGCAAGTCCTTCGAGCCATTCCCACATATATTATGTTCCTCCTAAATGTGAATTCAGCCTGCTGATGGCCAAGCAGCAACCTTGATGACATTATAGTTCGGATTAAGCATGAGCAGAGGGTATGTTCGTAGCGAAGGGCAGAACCGGGGTGAGGCAGCGGCACTGTCGTCGCCCATGCGAAGTACCTCAACTTACGGCCGACCAAAGCCCCAAGAAGTCACTCATGCCCAACCCTCCTGTCATGCTGAGCGGCGGCGAAGCATCTGTGAGCGGCCGTGTTGACCAGGGCCGTGCTAGCCCGCAACGCTTCAGTCGAGCGCGAGTTTAGCCCCTTCGCTTTCGCTAGCATGACACGCTGGCACGGCGAGCGAGCAGCCTGCGACCGATATTCGTAAACCCACATTCGTAAACCCACTCGTGTAAACCCGAACCGATGTGCCCAAAGGGTTGCGTTGGCTGAGGCCATGGCGGGCGGGTGAACCTACTCAACGTGAGTTCGGATTTACACAGGTGCGTTTACTCTGTCATGCTGAGCGTCAGTGAAGCATCTAAAATCCCGCCTGACCAAAGCCTAACGGCATCATCACAGCTACGCCATGCCCATGTCATGCTGAGCGCCAACAAATCTAAACGCCGCCCGCTCAAAATACCGCGAAGCCGCCAAATCGGCTACCCCGCGGCAACTTGGTTAGCCGCGAGCTTAGATTCTTCGCTGCGCGCTCAGAATGACAAGGTAGAGCAGGACGCTGGTTTCCCTTTACGCCGAACGTATGCACCCAAATTCCGAACTCACGTTACTCGACTAATCCTATCATGTAGGCAGAGCAGATGAATCAAATTCACCAGAGCCATTTTGACCGGTGCGTTCAAGGTAAGTGAAGGCGTTGTCTTTGTCCTTATGGGACAACGATCTGGCACAACCAGCGATTGGCCTGCGAATTATCACTGAAATACGCACTACGCAATACGCAATACGCAATACGAAATACGCAATACCCCCTCTACCTAATCAGCCTTACATCCTCCAGATAGAAGGTCGGCTGCGGCTGCCCATCCTCGGCAGCGATCTCCAGCGCGACCAACGTCCCGAGCTTCTCCAGCGCCACTTCGACCTGCGTCCACTCGCCGGGCACGGCTTGGAAGGTCTGCTGGATCGCCGGCCGGTCGGGCGCGGTGTAGAGCGCCAGGCGCAGCGTGCGCGGGCCGGCCTCCCCACCATGGACGTAGAAGGACAGCGACTTGAACTCGCCTACATCAAGCGGCTGGCGCGGCTCGACGCGGAACTTCCCGTCCGGCTGGGTGAGCTGGACAGCGATCGCATACATTCGGCGGACGACCTGCGACTCGATGAACGAGACCTGCGCGCCCTGTGAAGCATCGCGCCATTCGCGCGCGAGAAGGTTGGCGAAGATGGTGTAGTGCGGTGAGCGCATCATCGCCAGTTGCGTCTGCGTGCGCGGCAGGAGCTCGATCTCATCCACATAGAAGCTCAGCGGCGAGCTGCCGCCCAGGTCCTGGACGTTGATGCGCTTGATCGTCTTCAGGTTGCCGAGCTGGGCCAGAGGCACGCGCAGCGTGATCCACTGGCTGCCGGCCAACTGGAAGACGAAGCCCGGCCCCTCGTTGCCGCTCTCGTCGGCGCTGTGGAAGTAGATCTGCATTTGGCGCGGCTCCGGCTTGGCCCCGCGCAGGCGCAGCCGGATCGCGCTATACGCTTCGCCATCCAGCGTGATCGGCGCGCGCAGCGAAAGCCCGCCGTTGCCGTTGGGCATCTGCACAGCGATCGCGCGCCGGCCCGCGAAGACCGGCTCACGGCTGGCGAAGTCCACCTGCGACTCCCACGACCAGTTCTCCCAGCCATCGGCCAGCACATCGCTATAGACGATGTAGCCGCCCTCCTCGGTTGGGCCAGTGAGCGGGATGCTCAGCGCGCCCTCCAGCGGGCCGCTCACCAGGCGGATGTTGTCCACGTAAAAGGTCGGTTGGCGTTCGCCGCTGTTGTCCTGGATGGTCAGGCGCTTGATGGTCTGGAGGTTGCCCAGCGAACTGAGCGCGATCGTGATCGGCGTCCACGTGCCGGCGGGCGCCTCGAACTGCGCCACCCGCGACTCGCCGCCGCTGTCGCTCTGTTGGATGTAGAAGCGCAGGGCGCGCTCGCCCGACTCGCCGCCGTGCACCCAGAAGACAATCCCGCTGTAGCGCTGGGCGTCAATCGGGGCCGGCGCGCGCAGCGAGAAGCCGGCGAACGGTTCTCCGTAGCTCACAGCGACCGAGCGGCGGCCCAGCGCCGGCTGGGCATTGGCGAAGTTCACCTGCGTGTTCCACGACCAGTTTTCCCAGCCGGCGGCCAGGGCATCCCCATAGACCGTCAACTCAGCCGGCAAGGCGCCTGTTGCTGCTGGTGCTCGCGCTTGGGGCTGGGCTTGTCCACTTGCCGGGATGACCGATAACGCAGCGCCCGCGCCCAATTCGCGCGCGATATACAGGCTATCGAGATAGAACGTCTGTGGCTTGGCGCTCAGGTCCTGGATGTTGATGCGCTTGATCGCCTTGGGATTGCCCAGGCTGCGCAACGGCACGACGATCTCCTGCCATTCGCCGCCGCGCAGCTCGAAGGCGACCTTCTTCGAGTCGCCGCCGTCGTCGGTCTCTTGGATCCACACCTGCATCTGACGTGAGCGCTGCTCGCCGCCATGAGCACGGAAGACGATCCCGCCGTATTGGCCGGCGTCCAGCGGCGCGCGCAGGCGCAGGGAGAAGCCGCCGTACTGCTTCAGGTGCTTGACCGCCACCGAGCGCAGGCCGACCGCCGGGCTGGCGTTGGCGAAGCTCACCTCGGAGTCCCAGGACCAGTTGTCAACGTCCTCGCGGGTGGCCTCGTCGAAGAGCAGGAAGTCGCCCGGTTGCAGGTCCAGCAGGCCGCTCAGGTCCAGCCCTTCTTTGCCGCGCAGGAAGCAGATGTTATCGGCGAAGATCGGGAACTGCTTCTGGCCGGTGCGCTCCTGGAAGTTCACCCGCTTGATCAGCGGCGGGTTGCCGAGGGCCGCGAGCGGGATGGTGATCGGCACCCAGGTCCTGGGGGGCACGTCAATGTGGAAGCGGCGCGATTCGCCGCCGTCGTCGGCGCTCTGGATCAGAAAGACGATCTGGCGCGTGCCGGGGTCTTCGCCGCCGTTGATCCAGAACGAGACGGCGTCGTAGTCCCGGCCCGGGAGGGGCTGGGGCGAGCGCAGCGAGAGGCCGGCGTAGCCCTCGCGATATTGCCAGGCCAGCGACCGCCCGCTCAGCGCGTAGGGGTGGCCGCGGTTGACGTTGGTGTTCCACGACCAGTCGTCCCAGCCATCGGCCAGGGCGTCGTCGTAGAGCGTGTAGGCGCAGCCGGGCACGCCGGGGAAGCGCCCAGGCGGCGGCGGGGGCGGTGGCGGGGTCGGACCGGGCGGCGGCGGAGGCGGGGGTGGGGGCGGCAGCAGCGACGCGGAGAGGCAGACGTTGTCCACGTAGAAGGTCGGCTGCCCCATGCCAGAGCGGTCCTGGATGTTGATGCGCTTGATGAGGCTTGGGTTGCCGAGCGCGCTCAGCGGCACGATCACCTGCGTCCACTGGCCGGCGGGCGCGTTGAACGCCAGCGCCGGCGTATCCCCGCCCGTGTCCTGCGTCTGCACGAAGGCCTGAAGCTGGCGCGTGCCGGCGGCCCCGCCGTGTATCCAGAAGACGATCGAGACGAGGCCGCCGCCGGGGATGCCTGAAGCATGCCGCAGCGACAGCCCGCCATACGGCTGGGTGATCGTCGCGCCGATCGAGAAGCTGCCGAGCGCCTGCGCCGTCTCGGCGAGGTTATATGTCCCGTTCCACGACCAGTTCTGCCAGTTCGGGGCCAGCGCCTCCAGATACACGGGTAGCGTGCACCCAGGCGGCGGGGGCGGCGGCGCAGCCGTTGAGGACAGGCACAACTCGTCCACGTAGAACGTTGGCTGGGGCGCGCCGCTGTTGTCCTGGATGTTGATGCGCTTGATGGTGGCCGGATTGCCGATGGCGCTGAGCGGCACGATCACCTGCGTCCACTGGTTGGGTAACACATTAATCGGATAGCCCGGCTCGTTGGCATAGTCGTCGCCGGTCTGGACGACCACCTGGAGCTGGCGGACGCCGCTTCCGATGGCTCCGCCATGTATCCAGAAGACGACGGACGTATAGAGATTGCCGGGGATGCCCGTGGCATGTCGCACCGATAGCCCGCCGTAGGCTTGGGTGATCGTCGCGCCGATCGAGACGCCGCCGGCGTAAACCTGGCCAGTGTCGGCGAAGTTGTATGTGCCGTCCCACGACCAGTTCTGCCAGTTTGAAGCCAGCGCATCTTGATAGATGGGCAGGCTACAGGCGGGAGCTGGCGTTGGTGTTGGGCCGCCAGGGGTCGGTGTTGGGCCAGGTGGCGTCGGCGTATTCGTCGGCGTGCTGGTCGGTGTGGGCGTGTTGGTCGGCGTCGGCGTCGGCGTCAGCGATGTGGAGAGGCACAAATTGTCCACGTAGAAGGTCGGCTGGGGATTGTTTGTGCGGTCTTGAATGTTGATTTGCGTGATAGTGGACGGGCTGCCGAGCGCGCTGAGAGGAATAACGACTTGCGTCCATTGATTCGATGGCGCATCTACGTTGACGGGCGGCTCGCCGTTGTAGCTGCTGCCCACTTGTGCGATGACTTGGAGCTGGCGAGTGCCACTCGTCCCGCCGTGTATCCAGAAGACAATAGATGTATACGAGCCAGTCGAGATGCCCGCGTTATGCTTCACCGACAATGCGCCGTAGCTGGCGGTGATCGTCGCGCCGATCGAGAAGCTGCCGGCGTAGACCGGCGCGGTCTCGGCGAAGTTGTATGTCCCGTTCCATGAGGCGTTCTGCCAGTTTGGCGCCAGCGCTTCGAGATAGATCGGCGCGTCGCAGCCGGCTGGGGGTGGCGGTGGGGGCGTCGTGGATAGACAGAGATTGTCCACGTAGAAGGTCGGCTGCGCCCCGCCGGTGGTGTCCTGGATGCTGATCTGCGTGATTGCAGGTGGATTGCCGACCGCGCTGAAGGGGACGATCACCTGCGTCCACTGGTCGGGGAGCACATTGATGTAGAAAGGCGGCTCGTTGTTGTAGCTGTTGCCGACCTGGAGGATCACCTGGAGCTGGCGGACGCCGCTCCCGCTGGCCCCGCCGTTTATCCAGAAGACCACGGACGAGTATGAGCTGGTGCTAACGCCGCCGGGGATGGTGCTCTTCACCGACAGCGCGCCGTAGGGTTGGTTGATCGTCGCGCCGATCGAGAAGCTGCCGGCGTAGACCGGCGCGGTCTCGGCGAAGTTGTATGTCCCGTTCCATGAGGCGTTCTGCCAGTTTGGCGCCAGCGCTTCGAGATAGATCGGCGCGTCGCAGCCGGCTGGCGGCGGGGGCGGCGGCGAGGAAGATAGACAGAGGTCATCCACGTAGAAGGTCGGCTGCGCCCCGCCGGTGGTGTCCTGGATGCTAATCTGCGTGATTGCAGGTGGATTGCCGACCGCGCTGAAGGGGACGATCACCTGCGTCCACTGGTCGGGGAGCACGTTGATGTAGAAAGGCGGCTCGTTGTTGTAGCTGCTGCCGACCTGGAGGATCACCTGGAGCTGGCGGACGCCGCTCCCGCTGGCCCCGCCGTTTATCCAGAAGACCACGGACGAGTATGAGCTGGTGCTAACGCCGCCGGTGATGGTGCTCTTTACCGACAGCGCGCCGTAGGGTTGGTTGATCGTCGCGCCGATCGAGGAGCTGCCGGCGTAAACCGGCGTGTTATTGGTGTAGTTGTAGGTGCCGTCCCACGAGGCGTCGCTCCAGCCTGAAGCCAGGCTATCCTGATAGATCGGCAGGTCGCAACTGGCCGGCGGCGTCGCCAGCGCAGTTTCCTTCAAAATGGTGGGCATGACGCCCACGCCAAGCACGACGAGCAGCGCCCCGGCAAGCGCCCAGCGCAAAACCACGTGAACCCCTTTCATCAAAGCCCTCAGACTTTAAGCGAATAGCTGAAGCATATAGCACCGCTTCAGGCTCGTCAAGCCTGGATTTCGGATTTGTTCAAGCAAGGTTTTGCCTGAAGCGGAGATGTCGCAGCAGCAACGAGAGCGCGGCGTCGGCGGTGGCCCATTTGTTGCCGCTGCGGTCGTGCGGCCAGCGGTGTTGTGCGGCGGCTTCGCCCAACGGCGAGCTGAGGCCGATATAGACGAGGCCGACCGGCTTGCTCGCTGTCCCGCCGTCCGGCCCGGCGATGCCCGTGGCGCTGAGGCCGACCTGCACGTCGAGCGCCCGGCGCACCCCGCGCGCCATCTCCAGCGCGCACTCGGCACTCACCGCGCCATGCACGCGCAAGGTCTCCTCGTGCACGCCCAGCGCTTGTTGTTTGACCGCGTTGCTGTAGCTGATCACCCCGCCGGCGAAGTAAGCCGAACTGCCCGGCCGCTCTGTCAAGAGGTGGCCGATCAGCCCGCCGGTGCACGACTCGGCGGTGGCCAGCAGCCAGCCCCGCGCGGTCAGCGCCTCGGCGATCCGCGCGTTGGCGAAGCGCCGCCAGTGCGCCTTCAGCACGTCTTGCAGGGCGGGGACGGCGCCGCGCGCGCTGGCCGCCTCGGTCGGCGGCAATTCGCGCAACACCTGCGCGAACTCCTCTTGGTCGAGGATCTGCATCGTACCGTCTGGGTCCATCCAGATGTCGAGTGCCAGGTCGTCCCAGCTCAGCGCGTCGCCCTCCAGGCGGGCAGGCCGGCAGATGTCGGCATACCAGCCTTTGAGCGCGCCGTCCGGCCCGTGGATCTCAAACACGTTGTACCAGCGGTCGGTGTAGAAGGTCTCGATGAACACGTCGCCTGGTTCGAGCGTGACGAAGGGCAGCGCGCGGGCCGGCAGCGTCCAGGGGGCGCGCAGCGTGATGCAAGTGCCGTCGTTGGCGATTAGCTCGCCTTCGTAGCCGACGCGCCGCTCGCCGCGGTGGTCACATTTGTAGATGCGCATGCTCGGTTTAACGGGTGGTTGGGTCAAGTGCGTCGCGCAGGCCATCGCCCAGCAGGTTGAAGCCTAGCACGGCGATCGCGATGGCTGTGCCGGCGAACACCGATGGCCAGGGATTGGTCTGGATGAAGCCGTAGGTGGATGCCAGGATATTGCCCCACGATGGGGCAGGGGGCTGAATGCCGAGGCCGAGATAGCTCAAGGATGCTTCGATCAAGATGGCCGTGGCAATGGTCAACGACGTCTGCACAATGAGCGGCGCAGCGATGTTAGGCAGGATATGCCGCCAAAGGATCATCAGCGGGGGGACGCCTAGGCTGCGGGCAGCCTCAACATAGAGGAGTTCGCGCGTGGCCAGCGTTGAGCCGCGCGCCAATCGCGCAAAGGTCGGCAGGTTGACGATCGCAATGGCGAGGATCACGTTGCTCAGCGCTGTCCCCAATACGGCTAGGATCGCAATCGCCAACAGCACCGCTGGGAAGGCCAGCAGCACATCCATCAAACTCATTAAGGCGGTGTCTACCCATCCGCCGCGATAGCCGGCGAGCAGGCCGATGATCACACCAACGATCAGAGAGCCGGCCACGGAGAGAATGCTCACTTGAAGGGACGGCATTGCACCGTGCAAGATGCGGCTGAGCACATCTCGCCCGAAGTCATCCGTGCCGAGCAAGTATTCCGCACTGGGTGGTTTTAGCCGTTGGCTCATCTTCTGGGCCGTGGGGCTGTAAGGAGAAATGACCGGCCCAAGCACAGCGGTCAGGACGAATAGTAGGACGAGCGCTGCGCCGATGACAAACTGCGGGCTATGGGCAGCGCGGAGCAGTACCCGACGCGACGGGGAACTCATTTCGTAGCCAGCCGAACCCTGGGATCAATGACGCCGTATAGCACATCCACGATTAAGTTGATCAAGATAAAGAAGGCAGTGAATACCAGCACCGTGCCTTGCACGACCGGATAATCGCGCATGGCAATGCCGTCGAAGACCAAGCGACCCAAGCCGGGCAGGGCGAAGATTTGCTCGATGATCACAGCCCCGCCCAGCAGTCGCCCGATTTGGATGCCGATCACTGTGACGACTGGGATCAGAGCATTGCGCAGGGCGTGCTTGTTCACTGCCATGACATACGTCAACCCTTTCGCTCTCGCGGTGCGAAAGTAATCCTGCCCAAACACCTCGAGCAACGAGGAGCGCATGAAGCGCATGATTGTCGCGCCCAGCGGCAAGGCCAAGCCAAGCGCGGGCAGGATCAGATGGCGCAGGTTGTCGAGCGGTCCTTCGTGCAACGCAACGTAGCCGATGGACGGCAGCAGCCGCAAATGGAGTGAGAAGAAGAGCATCAACAGGATGGCCAGCCAGAATCCGGGCACGCTGATGCCCAGCAAAGAAACGATGCCGACCAGGGTATCCGCCGTCTTGCCGCGATAGGTGGCGGCCAGCACCGCCGCCGGCACCCCGATGAGCAGGCCCAGCAACAGCGAAAGCGCTGTGAGTTCTATCGTCACGGGCAGCCTTTGCAGGATGGATTGGCCGACCGGCATTCGCGTTCGGATGGAAAGGCCCAAGTCACCTCGCAGCACATTGGCGAGCCACTCCGCGTATTGAACCGGCCAAGGCCGATCCAGCCCATACAACCTGCGAATCCCCTCAACATCTGCGCCCATCGCGTCTGTGCCCAGCATGATCAAGATCGGATCTCCAGGGATCCAGCGCACCAGGCCGAACGTGAACAGGCTAACCCCGAACAGGATAGGGAGCGCCACCAGCAGGCGACGAAAGATGTACTGAATCACGAATGTGCGATACCGCGTCTACGGGAAACTCCGGATACCTGCTCATATGGCAAGCAAGCATCCGGAGTTTTCAGGTCGTGGGGTCTAGCCTATTTATCCAGCCAAACTTGGCGGAATGAGACGTGCGAGCCGTTGAGATAGTGGACGTAGCCTTTGACGTAGCTCTGCATCGCCTCATACTCGTTCGCTGCATAGAGGAAGACCATCGGGGAGTCCTCCAGCAGGATCTTCTGAATCTCTTGGTAAATCTCGGCGCGCTTGGCCAGGTCGGTCTCCTCGGCGCCTTTGGCGACCAGCTCATCCAGCTTGGGATTGCTGTAGTTCATGAAGTTGTTCTGACGGCCGGTGACATAAGTGCCATCTAGAGGAATATGGGGGTCGGCGAAGCCGCTGTAGCCGCTCACGACGGCTTCAAAGTTCCTGTCCGTCAGATAGTCCTTCAGGAACACGCTCCATTCCAGCGATTCAATCTCGAAGTTGATCCCTACTTCCTTGAGCTGCTCTTGAACGGCGATGCCGGCGTTGCCGAGAAAGCTATAGGTTGGGGTGTTCTTGAGCTTAGCGGTGAAGCCATTGGGATAGCCGGCTTCGGCCAGCAGTTGCTTTGCCTTCTCGAGGTCGCGTTTATAGACGGGCTCCTTCAGGCCAGGCCAGAATGAGGGCAAAAATGGGCCGGCATAGAGTGGTGTCCCCGCCCCGTTGACAGCAGCTTGCAACACTGCTTCGCGGTCTACAGCCCACGCGATTGCCCGGCGCACCCTTGGATCGTCAAAGGGCTTTACCTTGACGTTGAAGGCGAGGAAGCGCACGTTGTTATTGCCCTCGCCGGTGATGGTGATGTTGGGGTCATTGCGCAGCAGCTCGAGGTCTTTGGCCGGCGCATATTCGATGAAGTCCACCGAACCGGTTCGCACAGCGGTGCTGCGCGCCGTGTCATCGGGGATTGGCTGGTAGATCACCTGGTCGAGCAGGGGCTGGCCTGGGATGAAGTAATCAGGGTTTTTCTCCAGCACCGTCCGCGTATTGGGCACCCATTCCTTCAGCTTAAACGGCCCAGTGCCATCGGCCACGTTATCGAGCTTGCCCCCATTGGCCTCGACGAAGTCCTTGTTCACGATCGCGTTGGTCCGGTCGGCCAGCACAGCGAGTAGCGGTGCAAATGGCTTACTGGTCTTGATGATGACGGTGTAATCGTCCGGCGTTTCGATCGCCACGATCGGCTCTAGTTGTGACCGGCGAGACGACTTGGTCGCTGGGTCCTTGATGCGCTCCAGGGAATACTTGACGTCGGCTGAGGTGAGCGGCTTCCCGCTGTGGAACTTGACGTTCCGGCGCAGCTTGAACTCCCAGGTTGTTGCGTCAATGGCGCGATAGCTCTCAGCCAGATCGCCTTCGATCTCGAGATTGGGCTTAAAGCGCAGGAGCGAGCTGTAGATGTTCTCTAGGATGCGGAACGAAGCAGTGGCGTTGGTGGTATGCGGGTCAAAGCCCACAGCATCTTGATTGGTGCCGACGCGCAAAACGCCGCCGGGTTTGGGCTGGCCCGGTGCAGGCGCTGTTGGTTCAGTCGGCTTTGGTGCTTCGCCCTGTCCCGCCGGCTGCACAGGCTGCGATGGCGCTTGGGGTGGTGGTGCCGCGCAGGCTGCCAGCAGTGCAAAAGTAAGCACGGTAGCGGTAAGCGCAGTTCGAGTGGTTCGTAAGGCTGACAGGCGTTTCTCGTTCATCGGTCTCTCCCTTACTTGCTCAGGCGTACTCCGCGCACCATGCGCCGGAGTACTCTCAGATTTTGTCGCAACTGCGCCGGCTGTCAAACAGGACGCTCTAGAGTGGTATGGTCAAGCTATCCAGGTCACGTGGGTAATAGGTGATAACCTCGTGGCCATCCGGTGTGATGACGACTGTGTCGGAGTGGCGAAAGCCGCCCAAGTTTGCTGCGTATAAGCCTGGCTCCACTGTGAACACCATGCCTGGCTTAATCTCCGTGTCGTCGCCGATATCGAGGAACGGCCCTTCGTGGTAGCGCAGCCCAATCGCATGGCCGGTGTGATGTTTCCAATAGCCCATAAGGTCGTGTTGCTCGAAATAGGCGCGCACAGCGCGATCGACATCGGCACAGCGGATGCCTGGCCTGAGCGACTGGATAGCCAACTCCTGAGCGGCCAGCATGTGATCAAACATGCGCTTCTGTTGATCGGTTGGCCGGCCGATGACCATCGTGCGCTCAAGTTCGGAGTGATAGCCCCATATCGGCGCGCCCGCGCCAGTAACCAACACATCGCCGGGCTGAAAGGTGATGTGATTGGCGAGGGCATGTGGAATCGCTGCGTTGCGCCCAATTTGGCCGCGATAGCTGGCGGACGCTCCCTCGCCATACATGCTGCGCGCAGCATAAAGCGGCCCGAGCGTCTCTATCATCACGAGCGTCGCTTCCTGACTGGCCCGCAGGCTGACTTCGGTCTCGGTGAGACCAGGACGGGTGTATCGCTGGAGCAGGCGGTGTGCGAGGTTGGCCCATTTGGCGCTCTCCTTCAGGAGCGCGATCTCAGCAGGGCTTTTGATCATCATCATGTCCTCAATAAGCGCTGCAACAGGCATCACGGTCGCACCCGTTACCTCGCTCAGCGCCGGGCCACGATAACCGAAGACCCACGGATAGCCATCGTTATCCGCGCCGATCCGCTCGCCGATGCCCATATCGGCCAGCACGCTGGCGAGGACATGCATCGGATGAGGCTTGTATGGATACTCCACATAGTGCTCTATGCGCTCAAACCCTGTCTGTTGACGGGCGTGCTCCAGCTCCAGCCTGGGGACGAACATCGCGCGCTCGCCTTCGGCGTTCATGACGAACGCGATCGGTCGTTCGGTAGGGATAAAGGCAAAGCCGGTGAAGTAGTGGATGTATGCGCTGTCAAACAGGACTATGCCCTTCAGCCCACGAGAGCGGCTATGCTCCAGTAAGCGCTCTGTGCGCTGATTGAACTCTTCTCGGGTGATGCAAAGTGAGGTATGCATGAGGTTAATTATCAGACACTAACGCCGGCTCATTGTTGCGTCCTATAGTTTTTGCATGTCTCTCTCCTCACCCAACTGGCAGGCCCTGGCCGAACAGACCGTGCGCTACCTGCGCGACCTGATCCGCCTTGACACTACCAATCCACCGGGCAATGAGATCGTCGCCGCAGAATACATTGCCGGTGTTTTGCGCGCAGCCAACCTTGACCCGATTGTGATCGAGACCGCGCCGCGCCGCGGCAACGTGATCGCGCGCTTGACCAGTGACGGCTCCGCCCCGCCGCTGTTGCTGTATTCGCACACCGACGTCGTGCCTGCTGAGCGTGAGCATTGGACGACCGATCCGTTCGGCGCGGAAGTGAAAGATGGCTTCGTCTATGGGCGCGGGGCGCTGGATATGAAGGGCGTCGTCGCCATGCAACTGGCGGTCTTCTTGGCCATCGCCGGCCAAGACCGCCAAGCCTTGCGCCGCGACCTGATCTTCGCTGCCACGGCTGACGAGGAATCCGACACCAACCAGGGCATCGGCGTCCTAGTGGAGAAGCACCCTGACCTGCTGCGGGCCGAATATGCGCTCAGCGAGTTCGGTGGCCATAGCATGTATGTGAATGGCCGCTGCTTCTACCCCATCCAGACTGCTGAGAAAGGGGCGCTGTGGATGCGCATGGTGGCCTATGGCCGGCCCGGCCACGCCAGCGTGCCACATGCCGAGAACGCTGTCGTCTGGCTTGCCCGCGCCGTGGATCGCCTGGCCGGCGCTCGGCTGGGCGCGCATGTGACGCCCACCGCCCGCGCCTTCATCGGCGCGCTGGCCGACGGCTTAGGCGGCCGCGCAGGCGCAGCATTGCGTGCATGGCTGGACCTGGAGGCGCTGCGCGAGGCGCCCCTGCTCGGTGACCCGACGTTGGCCGCCGAGTTGCATGCCATGACCCACAACACGGTCACCCCAACCGGCCTGCGCGCGGGCTACAAGACCAACGTCATCCCATCGTCCGCCGAGGCCGTCCTGGACTGCCGGCTGTTGCCGGGCTATGCGCCCGACGCGCTGATCGCCGACCTGCGTGGCGTGCTCAGAGACTTCCCGCATCTGGATTTTGTGGTGGATAGCTTCGGCGAGGGGTTGGAGTTCCCCTTTGATACGCCGCTCTTCGCGCTCATCGCGCGCATCCTTAAGCAGCACGATCCAACCGGCATCCCGCTGCCCTATATGATGACCGGCTCGACCGACGCGAAGCACGTCGCTCGCCTCGGCGCGATCTGCTATGGCTTCTCGCCGCTGCGCTTCGCGCCGGGTGAACGCTTCTTCGACCTCGTTCACGGCCACGACGAGCGGGTGGCGATTGACTCGCTGGCTTGGGGTGTGCGCGTGCTTTATGAGGTGGTGAGCGCGTTTCTCGCTATGCCTTGAAAAGGCAAGGGCCACGCAACTATGCGTGGCCCTCGGACGTAGTTGCATAACGAATGCTAGCGATTGCCGGTTGGCTTGGCCGGCAACGACCGGAGATATAGCCAAATCGCCTTCAACTCGTCGTCGGTCATCTGGCCGAGCGCCTGCCAGGGCATGTAGCGGTTGGCAATCTGTTTGCCATCCGGCGTGACGCCCGTGCGCATCACTCTAATGAAGTCGTCCTCAGACCACTGGCTCAGCCTGCCGCCGGGGGTGAGGTTTGGTGCCGGCGGCCAGTCCGCCGGGACGCCGGGGATCGGCCCGCCGGATAGTCCCGGCCCATGACAGCCGATGCACGTCACGGCTAGGTACTGGCCGTATGCAGCGGTGACGCTAGGCGCGGGTGGCGTCGGGCGCGGGGCATCATGGTCAACCCACTCCGCCGGCAGCAACGCCACCTGGCCGGTCAGCAGGTAGAGTATCCGGATTGGCAGCGCGACCTGGCTGGGTGGCAGGTCGCTGTCCACAGGCGGCGCGCTCTTGAGATACGCGATCATCGATCCGAGATCGGCGTCGCTGAGGAAGTAGTACTCATGGGCTGGCATGAACAGCAGCGGCTTGCCGTCCGGCCCGACCCCGTGGCGAATGGCGCGCACATAGTCGGCCACGGTGTAATAGCTGCCGATGCCGTTCCGCCCAGCGGTCAGGTTCGTGGCCACCAAGCGGCCGGCCGTGGGGCTTTCCAGGAAGACGCGCCCACCTAGGTTTTGACCGTGACAATCCACGCAGCCGCGCGTCTTCATCAGGCGCTCGCCGTAAGCGATGGCATCAGCGTCGGTGGGAATGGGCACTGCCTCAACACGAATGTCGTATGTCCTGTTGATGCGTGCTTCGGTGACGGCATACACCCCTGCTACGGCCAACACAACCAAACCAACCAACACGCCAAACACGATCCCGATCCATCTGAGAACTCGCTTCATCTTACACATCCTCCTCAAGTTAGGAGTTCATCCCAGCCCAAAGCATTGATAAGGAGAGCGGTGCCTGACGTCGTTCTCGATGTGGTCGAAGCCTTCCGTGTTCACCAGCGCCTGGCGGTTTGAGCGTGATCAACAACTACCGGTGCCCTCGTCAGCTGGCTTCTCACCTTCCCCATGGGCAATGTAATGATTTAGTCCTTAGCCTGCAAGCACGAGCGTGGATGTTTTAATCTGGCGTTTAGGAAGAGACCAATCTGACTCAATCTGCGCTTGCCCAGGAGCAAGTGGCCTGTGCGTGTTGACCGGAACATAGGCAATCCTGTCTTGCTTCCGGAGCGCTACCTACGGGGATGCCGCTCCTCCTAGCAGCAAGATTTGCTTCGCGTGCTCTGCGTGAGATCCCTCGCCTTGAACACAACTCGTGTGTGGACACGTTCAAGAACGAGGCCGCTCGCTGGCTGTGCCAGAGCCTGTCGTGCTGGTATTGCAGTTGCTCAGAGTGACGAGACAAATGGGAGTGGCCCAATAGAAAGATGCTGGAATGAACGTCAGTTTGGATATGCACGAACCCGAGCATGCATCACTCGCCGCGTCAGCCTGTCATGCTGGCGAAGCGTGGTATGCCGTGTCCACTGACTTCATGAAGCGACACTTGCGCTCGACTGAAGCGTCGCAGGCCGGCACAGCCCTGGTCAACGCAGCCGCTCAGATGCTTATGCCTCGCGTGAGGGCATAGCGATACCGCGCCTCTCGCGTGGCAGTAGTCAGACGTTGAGTGAGCAACCTGCGTGACAGACTGGCATGCTGAGCGAGCGGCTACAGCCCCTATTGGTGAAACGTCCCCTCTCTCGTCCGCGCGTTCGCTAGAATGCCGGCATGGCGCTTCAGCGCACAGCAGTGGCCCTGTTTACCTTGTTGGCAATGGTTGGCTTAGGGATGATCGCCGTCGCCTGGCTGCGTCCAGCACAGCCGGCTCGTCCACCCGTCGGCCAGGTGGCAGTGACGATCTATCCAACCGCGCCTCTGCCGGCGACGCAGCCGCCGGTGCAGCCGGCCATCGCAGCTGCCGACCTCCCTTTACCTGAGCCAACTCCTACCGTGCGCGTCACCCAATACGTCGTGCAGCCGAACGACACGCTGTGGGACATCGCCATCCGCTTTGGCTTTGGCACGCTGGACGCGCTGATCGCGGCCAATCCCGGCATCAATCCTGATTTCCTCTCGATTGGCCAGGTCCTCAACATTCCCGGGGCCGACTTCGTCCCGCCGCCGCGCCCTCAGCCGACGGCGCTGCCGCTCCTCCCCCTGCCGCCGGCAGCGCCGGCAAGCTACGTCATCGGCCGGGTGCTGCCCGACGCTGGTGGGTTGCGCCTGCGCAGCGGCCCCAGCTACGACAGCCGCGTCATCACCCGCCTAGGGCCAAACACTGAGCTGAAGGTCTTTGGACCAGTGGCTGGGCAGAGCTGGCTTAAGGTGGTGACGCCCAACGGGACAGAAGGCTACGTGGACGCCCGCTACGTAAGCATCGGCAGCGGGGTCGCGTTGCCCACGCCGCCGCCGGGCGCTGCCCAGGCAGCTACACCGACGCCGATCGCCGTCGGTCCGCTGGAATACCCGTATTTATCCGACCTCTCGCCGCGCGTCTTTCAGATCTTCCAGGCCGGCCAAGCGCGCGGCAACCGCGCCAACGCATTTGCTGTGGTCGGCGACAGCAACTCGCAGCATCCGGCCTTCCTGAAGCCGTTTAGCCAGGGCAACTACAACCTAGGGAGTTACGTTTACTTACAGGACACAGTGGACTTCTTTCGAGAGTCGTTCGGCCATGAGAGCGTCGCTGCCGCTGGCGGGTTCAACACGGCCAAGGTGCTCGACCCGGCGCACGCGCCGCCTGGTTGCAACGGGCTTTCGCCGCTGGAGTGCGAATACAACCGGGTGCGCCCCAGCGTTGCGCTGATTTTGCTCGGCACAGGCGACCAGCACAGCTGGCGGGACTTTGAAGCCAACTATCGGCGCATCGTGGAGATCACGATCAACGCCGGCGTGATCCCGGTGCTGATCACCAAAGCCGATGACTTGGAGGCGACCGAGGGCGGCGCGCCCTACGGCTATATCAACAGCAAGATCGCCCAGATCGCCAGGGAATACCAGGTGCCGTTGCTCAACCTGCGCCAGGTGGTGGTGCGGTTGCCTGGCCGCGGGATGCTGTGGGATGGCTTTCACTACAACTATCCTGAAGATGAGCGCAGCGCCTGGTTCACGCCGGAGTATCTTCAATACGGCTACAACCAGCGCAACCTCACCGCGCTCCAGGTCCTGGATGTGCTGCGGCGCAGGGTGATCCAGGCGACGAGTTAGCGCTCACCCACGATGGCGGCCAGCGTCTGCAGGGTGGTGAGGATGCGGCGGTCTTTGCCAGCTTCGCTCAGGTGAAAGTCTTTATCGCCCTCGTCCACCAGCCCGAAGTTGGGCAGTTCGCGCGTGGCCGCCCAAAAATCCAACAACGGGACCTGATACTCTTGCGCCAGCTTGCGAATGACGGCGTTGATGTGGCCAGGCGGCGCGCCGGAGGCTGTCTCGATGTCATCTGCTTTGGTCATCAGCACGGGTAACACTCCCTTGCCGAGCGCATGCTCGATCAGCGGGCGATAGTGCGCCTCAAACGACTGCCAGGTGTATTGCTCTTGCGTGCCTAGGGCGATGAACACGATGCTGGCCCGCGAGACCCACAGTTCGCACTCGAATGGGCCTTGTGTGGTGCCGCACAGCGCGCCATCGGCCCAGGTCGGATCCATCATCGAATGCGCGCCGAACCCGCCCTGAGCGGCCAGGCTGACCCGGCCGAACGAGCGCTCAAAGCGCCGCACGATCGCTTGCAGGGCGCGGCTCAAGGGTGCTGGCATCGAACTGGCCGCTGGCCAGCCGACGCAGATAGACCGATGGCTGGGCGTTGCAATCGCCAACCACGGTAAAAGTGTTCAAGTCCTTGCCGAAGCGCGGGCTGTTCAGCCAGATCGCGCGCTGCTGGGGCGTGATGCGCGGGATCCAGGCTGGCCAGGGCGTCGCCGGCGCGCGCGGCGACGGCGCCCGCCGCGCTGGCGTGACAGCCGGCGTGATCACTGGCGCAGCCTCTAAGCTGCTGGAGTACAGCACGCCCAAGTCGGCGAACAGCCAGGTGCCGCCGGACTTCTGGCCCGGAACCACCAGTTGCCACCAGGCGTTGTCGGCTGTGCGCGCCAGCACGTCGTAGAACTGCCCTTTGGCCACCGGCAGCGTCCTAGACGCCGTCAGGCTTGGCCCGCGGCGCAGCCAGGCGTTGTCAACGACGATGGTGATCTTGGGCAGTGACTGCGCCTTGCCTGGGGAGGTGAGCATCAGCAACACCCCTAAGCCAGCAGCGATCGCAATCAGGCGTTGGCTTACCGTTCGCGCGTTTGCCATGGTCTCTCTCGGGCGGTTAGCGTGGGCCGAGGCGTTTGTGTGGGCTTGGGCGCGCTCGGCGTTGGGGTCACCGTCGCCCGCCGTCCGGCAGGCGCGCGCGTGGGAGAGGCCGTCGCTGCCTTGTTCGGCGTCGCCTTTGGAAACTGAGCGAGCGTGCGCAGGGTCAGCCAGATCTTGGCATCGGCGCCGGCGGCGCTTAGGTGAAATGGATCAATTTGCTGGAGTTTGTCGTTGCGCTCGATCACCAACCCACCGTCCGGCAGTTGTCTGGCGGCCAGGGCCAGGTCAATCACTGGCACGCTGTAGCGGGCGCCGAGCTGGCGGATGACGGTGTTAATGTAGTCGGCTGGTGCGCCGCCTTGGCGCGCTTCTAGCTCGTCGGCCTTGGTCATCAACAGTGGCACGACCCGGCTGGCCAGCGCGCGCTCGATAATGGCCGCGTAGTGCCGCTCAAAATCGCGCCAGGTGAACGTGTCGCCCGTGCCTAGGGAGACGATCAATAAGCTGGCGTTGGACAGCCGCAGCTCGCAATCCAGCGGCCCCTCGTTCCTCTCACACTGTTTAGGGTCGGCCCAGGTCGGGTCGAGCGCCATCGTCACGTTGAAGCTGCCGCTGGTGGCCAGGCTCACGCGCTTGAACGAGGGCGCGAACGCCAGCGCAACCTGGCGCAGGTCAGGGTATGGCGTCAGGTCGAACCCGCCGCCGTCCAGCCGGCCAAAGTAGACGGGGTGCTCTGAGTTACAGTCGCCCAGCACAGTGACCATATCTGGCGCACGGCCGGCCCGCACGGCGTCCAGGTAGCGCTGCTGGATGGCTTTGCTCACAACCGGCACGCCGGGCAACTGTAAGGCGCGCGCTGGCGGCGCGGGCGGTATCTGGTCCGCGAAGGGGAGCTGCGTGATGTCCATGCCATCGGCGAAGCGCACCGCTGCGCGACTGACCCAGGCGCGCGTGCTGCCAAAGGGCACCAGCACCCAGGCGCTGCTCTCATCCCTGGCCAGCGCAGCGTGACATTGGAACTTCAACATCCGCCCGATCTTTGGAGACGCCCAGTTGCTATCACGGTAGGCAAAGACGCCATCCACATCCACCATGACCTGCGGCTGGGGGAGGTTGTCGCAGAGGAAGTCAATGGCGAAAGCCGGCCCAGCCTGGCTAGCGATCAGCACGAGCGCACAGGTCACATACGCGAGCCGGCGCGCGATCCGTCTGCTGCGCATCCTCATCACCACGGTGACTATACCAAAACCGAGGGTGCGTCCTCATGACAGGGAGTGTTCCAATTCGGAAGGAAAGACTACGTCGTTGGGTACACACCAGACCTCTGCCATCAGCACGGCATGGTGGAATGGGGATAAGTTGTGCTAAGCGTAGCACGGGAGCATACGCTCTTCAAGTTTGGGGAGTGATCCAATAGAGAAGATATTTAATTTCCGGATGTGCATGTGCCCATTCACGAATCACTCACCGCGCTAGCCTGTCATGCTGCGCGGCAGCGAAGCATCTAAAATCCCGCCCAACTAGTCCCCGTGGATTCACATGTTGCTGTGCCGCGAAACAAAGGCTGCGCAGCCTTGGTGACCCCGCAGCAGTTCACTCGGGCGCGAGTTTAGATTCTTCGCTCTCGCTCAGAATGACAGGGTGAGGCGGGGCATTGGTGACCCTGGTGCGCTCAATACGCCAAGCATCACCGACCTGCACGATGCTTCGCAGCGATGACGTGAGCGATGCGCGTGCGAATGACCGACACATGTGCCCAACGACGCAGCCTTTCATTCCGAATTGAACCACTCCCCAAGGTTAAGCCGCTAAGCGGCAACATACGCCAGGCCGAAAATGATGGGAGACGAAGAACAACAGGAGCTACTACGTCAACAGACATAAAGCCCGGTCTTGCTCAGGCGAAGACCGGGCTTCGGATTTAAGCGCGGGGTCGCGCGATATAGCTATATCACGAGCGATTCGAGCAACGAGTCACCGTCGCTGTTCTGTGCGGGCTGTGCCTCCACCGGTCGGATGGTGACGTCTGCCGTCCCAACCACCTGCTCGGTCTGCGTGAAGGTCAACTTACCATCAACGAGCCCTATCAGGATGCGCGAGTTATCCGAGAACTGACCGGAGAGCAACCCATCGGACAGCACATCTTCCACCTCGCTCTGGATCACGCGGCGCAGTGGGCGCGCGCCATAGTCTGGGTCATAGCCTTTCTCCGCCAGGTATTGCTTTGCCTCTTCGCTTACCTCAAGGGTGATGTTGTGCTCGGCCAGCCGCTTTTGGACTTTGTTCAACTCCAGCGTGACGATCTGCGCGATTTGGTCCTTGGTCAGCGGCCGGAAGACGATTGTCGCATCCACGCGGTTGAGGAACTCTGGCCGGAACAGGCGCTTGAGCTGGCCAAGCAGCTTCTCCTTGATCTCAGCGAACTGCGCTTCGGCAGCTTTATGCTCGTCCTGCTTGACGTTGAATCCTAGCTTACTCTCGCGCTTAATCATCTCAGCGCCGACGTTGCTCGTCATGATGATGCAGGTGTTGCGAAAGTCCACCTTGCGCCCTCGCGCGTCGCTCAGCCGGCCTTCCTCCATTATCTGGAGGAGCATGTTGAACACGTCGGGGTGCGCCTTCTCGATCTCGTCGAAGACGACGATGGTGTAGGGTCGGCGGCGCACGGCCTCGGTGAGCTGGCCGGCATCGTCGTAGCCCACATAACCAGGCGGCGCACCGACCAGCCGCGAGACCGTATGGCGCTCCATGAATTCGCTCATGTCGAGCACCAGCAGCGCATCTTCGCTGCCGAAGAGCTGCTCAGCCAGTGCCTTAGTCAGCTCCGTCTTGCCCACGCCAGTTGGCCCCAGGAAGATGAAAGAACCCATTGGCCGTTTGGGGTCTTTCAAACCGGCGCGTGCGCGGCGAACAGCCTTGGCGATGGTTGTGATCGCCTCTTCTTGGCCGACGACGCGCTTGCGCAGCTCATCCTCTAGGTGGATCAAGCGTTCGCTTTCTGTGGCCGCGATCCGCTTCACTGGTATTCCCGTCCACATCGCAACAACCTCCGCGATGTCGTCGGCGGTGACCACTGCGCCCTCGGTGTTTGGGTCGAACTGTGTGCGCAACTGCTCGATCTGCTCCACCAATTCGCGCTCGCGCTCGCGCATCTGGGTTGCTTCCTCATAGCGCCCTTCAGCGTATAAATCCTCGCGCATCTTCTGGATCTGGCGCAACTCGCGAAAGGCGCGCTGCAGATTGATGGATTGGGGCGACTTATACATGCGGACGCGCGACGCGGATTCGTCAATCAGGTCGATCGCTTTGTCCGGCAGGTAGCGGTCTGGGACATAGCGCGCAGAGAGTCGCACAGCCGCTTGAATGGCCTCGTCACTGATCTTCAGCTTGTGGTGTGCCTCGTATGCTGCCTTCACGCCGCGCAGGATTTCAATCGCCATCTCAGGAGTCGGCTCTTCCACATACACGGGTTGGAAGCGCCGCTCCAGCGCCGCATCGCTCTCGATGTACTTGCGGTATTCGTTGAGGGTGGTCGCACCGATGCATTGGAACTCGCCGCGTGCCAAGGCGGGCTTGAGGATATTCGCCGCATCTACGCTGCTGCCGGCCGAGCCAGCGCCAACCAACATGTGTACCTCGTCAATGAACAAGATGGTGTCGCTGATCTTCACTTCCTCGATCACGCGCTTCAGCCGCTCCTCGAACTGGCCGCGATACATCGTGCCGGCGACGAGCGACCCGACATCCAGTTGCATCACCCGCTTACCCAGCAACGGCTCCGGCGTCTGGCCATTGACGATGCGTTGGGCCAGCCCTTCTACGATCGCGGTCTTGCCCACCCCCGGCTCCCCGATCAGCGAGGGGTTGTTCTTGGTGCGCCGGGCCAAGATTTGGATCACGCGCTCGATCTCGGTCTCCCGACCGATCACAGGGTCGAGCTTGCCCTGCTCCGCCAGGGCAGTTAGGTCGGTGGCCAGTTGGTCCAAGGCAGGCGTCTTAGGGCGTTCCTTCTTCTGGATGATGGAGGGGATCGATACGCGCGCTGTGTCAGGCTGCTCTTGCTGGATGGCGCGCAATGTCTCGCGGCGGATGCGGTCTGGGGTCAGGCCGAGCTGACGTAGCACATCAATCGCCACTCCATCGGCATGGCGGATAAGGCCCAGCAACAGGTGCTCGGTGCCGATGTAATTGTGGCTCAGCTTGCGGGCTTCTTCGACGGCGAATTCCAGCACTTGCTTTGTGCGCGGCGTCAACTCCAGCTTGCCGGCGGATGATGAGCGCCGGCCTGTGCCCGTCATGCGCTCCACCATTTCGGCGACGCGATCTGGCTTGGCACCCATCTCGCGCAGCACGCGGCCCGCGATCCCGTTCTCCTCTTTCACCAAGCCGAGCAGAAGGTGCTCAGTGCCAATATAGTTGTGAGACAAACGTTCAGCTTCCTCGTTTGCAATTTGCAACACGCGACGGGCGCGTTGATTAAACCTGTCGATCTTTCCTGCCACAGTTCACCTCTTTAAGTAATTTTAATCTCCGAGCGTGAGAGCAGCCTTAAAACCTTGAGGTAAGCCGAAACGTGGCCGCATAAGGATAGGGGCGCAGAAACCCTGCGCCCCCATCGCTCAACTCGCATCAGCCACAGAAGATTGGGCCGGTTCTGCCGTCCCTTCTTCCGTTGGCGTGTGTTCCTGTTCCATCGGCATCTCTTCTGAAACCTCTGCCTGCCAGTCCATATCGGCATATTCAGACCAGCTCACCCGCCGCAGGCTAAGGGCGATCTGGCGCTGGGCTGATTCTACGCGCAACACGCGCAAAGTGAGTTGCTGGCCCTCCTTCACCAGCTCGCGCGGGCTTTTCACCGGCTTATCGCTCAGTTCGTTCAAGCGCACCAAGCCCTCGATGGCCGGATCATCCTTCAGGCGGACGAAGACGCCATGGCGTGGATGCAAGCTCACCACCTCAGCCTCGACAAGTTGACCAGGCTTGTAACGCTCCTCGACGCTCAGCCACGGGTCGGGCATCAGCGCCTTCATGCTTAGAGCGATGCGCCCCGCCTCGCGATCAAGCTCGATGACCTTCACAGTCACCTGGTCGCCCTCCTTGACGACTTCGCTAGGATGTTTGATCCGCCCATGGGCAAGTTCGGTCAGATGCACCATGCCATCCGCGCCGCCCAAGTCAACAAACGCGCCGAAGTCCTTGATGCTGGTGACTGTGCCCTCAAGCACCTGCCCGACTTCGATGCTGTTGAGCAGGCGCTCCTTTTGCATCTGACGAGCTTCTTTGCTGGCCGCGCGCTCGCTGAGAATCAGGCGGTTGCGCTCGCGGTCAACCTCTATCACTTTGACCAGGACTTTTTGGCCTATAAGCTTTTGAAAGCGCTGCTCTGGCGGCAAGCTCTCGTCGCCCACCATGCGCTGGTGTGCCGCGCTCAGCTGAGAAGTCGGTAGAAAGCCGCGCAGCCGGCCGATCTTAATGATCACGCCGCCCTTATTAAAGCCGGCGATAGGATATTCGACCGCCTGTTGCTTCTGCCGCAGCGCTTCGACATATTGCCAGTCTTTCTCCGTGATGGCCCGACTGAGCGAAAGCGTAACGTTGCCGCTTTCGTCCTCCGGCTGGAGGACATAAGCGAAGACCTCGTCGCCCTCTTTCAGGCTGTTGCGAACATCTTTGGGCAACGCCTCGATGTCCTTGCTGGTGACGATGCCTTCCGATTTCGCGCCTTCTAGCCCGATCAGGATCTCGCGCTCGGTGATGCTGATGATTCTGCCGCGCACGAGCTGATCCTTCTCGAAGCGTTGTTTGGCCTCGTAGCGAGGGAGCAGGCGCGTGAAGTCTTCTTCCCCCTGATTGGGAGTGCTGCCGTGTTCGGGGGCTATCTGATTCTCCATAACTAGCGGTATCTTCCCTTTGCCGTTGTGCAGGGAGATTATACCCAAGGGGTGGATAAGTCCACCGTGGCAGGCCACATCTTGACAATCACTCGCGCGCCAGCTCAGGCGGACGGCCAAATTCGCGCAGGGAGCGCCAGTGGTTCTTCAGCGCAGCGCGAAAGGTGGGATACGAACGGTAGGGCAATCCGAATTCCTGGCATGTGGCGCGCACAATCGGCGCGATCTTCGGGTAGAGCAGATGGCACATGTGGGGGAAGAGGTGGTGTTCAATCTGGTAATTCAGGCCACCGACATACCAATTTAAGATCCGGTTGTTGGGCGCGAAGTTGCTCGTGGTCTGCACCTCATGGATGGCCCACTCGTTCTCGATCTGCAGCGGGTCCCCGGTCGGCTCTGGAAAGTCCACATCCGCTGTCACGTGGGCCATCTGCAGGATAATCGCCATGACGAAGCCAGTGACCACCGCGGTGAAAGCAAAGATCAACAGCCCACCCAACAGGCCGAAGGCGAGCGAGGGCAGCACGATATAGACGCACAAATTGATCAGTCGCCCGACCCAGAAAGTGATCTTGTCGTTGCGCGTCATCGGTAGATACCGGAAGGTCTCGCCTGATTTGCCGGTGAAATACACCTGAAAATTGCGGCCAAAGAGCAGCGCAACGCCGGCTAGGGCATAAACGATGGGCGCGTAGATGTGCTGAAAGCGGTGAATGGGCTTCCATATATCCTTCGGGCTATTGCGCACCCAACCATCCATCTCCAGCCCCTCGTCCAAGCCGGCGATGTTGGTGTAGGTGTGGTGCCAGATATTGTGCTGTTGTCGCCAGATAAAGCTGCTCAAACCAACCAGCTCTACGGTTAGGCCGAACAGGCGATTGACCCAAGAACGATCGAAGTAGCCGTTGTGGTTGGCGTCATGCATGATGTTGAATCCGATGCCGCTGGTGGCCAGGCCAAAGGAAAGCGCGAACAGCAGCGCGAGCGGGAGTGGCCAGCCAGCGAAGCCGCTGTGGAGCAACAGAGCATAGCTGACGCTCCACCATCCCAAGCAGATGGCCGACTTGACATACATCCCCGGCAGGTCGCGCGTGCGCAGGTGATTGGCTTTTAGAAAGTCCTCCACCCGCTGCACCACGGTGCGTCGGAACCCATACTGCTTGGTGAAAGGCACAGCGCGCACAGGGTTCCTTTTCACTGCTGGCACAAAGGCGCGATGTGCGCTTGAGGATGGTCGGGCAGCTCGACGATGAGATGTGGACATGTCTTTGGAGATGGTTAACCGCCTTTTGCAGACTTTCTTAGCCAGGTCTTATCCCCGTGAGAGCAAGCAGAAACTGGCCGAGCAAGCCTACCACATCTATCAGTGAAGATGAAGGCGCGCTCGCAAATAAGGAAAGCGGCCCACCGGCATCCCCTGCTCACTCTTGCGTAAGCAGACTTCCTCTGGCTGATTCCTCTCGCAACATCTGATGATGGCCGCCCCATCATTCATTGGGATTGTGGAGGAATCAGAAAGAGAAAGTATCTCCGTCACGCTAAGCGCAGCAAAGCAATCTGGGGGATCGCATTGGTTGTGACCTAAGCAACCCGCCCTGTTTCAGGCACGCGCGACGATTCTTAACCTCGCTCAGGTATGGAGGCGGGGATCACGCTTTTCACATCCTCTGCCCAAGAGAAGCTAACCCTCGCCATAGATGCCCTTGAAAATGCAACAAGTAAAGGTGTAAGCTTATAGGCTCATGGACACGCGCGTCGCGTTTGAGCTAGGCTTTCTGCGCGTTTACTGGTATGGCCTGCTCGTCACCCTTGGTGTGTTAGCGGGCACTTGGGTCGCTGCCCTAGAGGCAAAGCGACGCGGCGATGATCCCAACGTAGTGTGGGACAGCGCGCTGTGGGTCATCTTGCTGGGACTTATCGGCGCGCGCCTGTATCACGTCTTCTCCTCGCCAAACGACGGCAGCCAAGGCGGATGGGCATACTACAGCCAACATCCGATCCAAATCATCGCCATCTGGCAAGGGGGGCTGGGCATTTACGGGGGACTGTTCGGAGGCGCGCTTGGCATCTTGTTGGTGTGCATCCGTCGTCGCCTTCGCTTCCTGAGACTCGCTGATAGCATTGCTCCTGGCGTCTTGCTGGGGCAAGCGATCGGGCGCTGGGGCAATTACTTTAACCAGGAGCTCTATGGCGGGCCGACGGGATCTTCTTGGTGGGGCATCACCATCGATCCGCCTTATCGAATTCGCACCCCTAGCGCTGATTTCACGGATCTGACGCGCTACCCGCCGGAGACGCGCTTTCATCCGACCTTTCTCTATGAATCCATTTGGAACTTGGTTGGTTTCATCGGCTTGCTGTGGCTGGCGCGCCGGCGCGGGCAGCACTTGCGCGAGGGCGACATCGGAGCAGCCTATCTCATCTGGTATGGCAGTGGTCGGCTGTGGATTGAGCTACTCTTCCGGCCGGATGCGTGGACGCTGGGCGGCGTGCCTGTTGCCGTCTGGCTATCGTTGTTCATCATCGCCGTGGGTATGTTTGTTGTGGTCTTGAACCGCAGGTTCTCCATGCCGCAGCCGGCAACCCACCTACGCTCACCGAATGCCTCGCTACATCACTGATCAATACGAGCTGCCGGACGACGACGATCTGTTCGAGGAGGGCTTCTCCTATCGCCGTCAACGGCCGATGCTGGTCAGCATCCTGCCACTGCTCTGTGCCATGTTGCTTGTGATAGGGGGGGGAGTGGCCGGCGCGCTGGCCATCTCTGAACGCCAGGAGCGCGATGACTTCTGTTTGAGCTGTCACACCCCGCAGCATCGCGCCTACGTTGAGCGGGCGACTGCCGCAGTGGCCGGCGCCTTGGCCTTGGATTTATCCAGCTATCACTACCAGCAAATCTATGGGAGAGGCGAGGTTATCCGCTGCATAGATTGTCACCGTGGGGACGGCGGCGCACGCCACCGCGCGCAGCTCATGTTGCTCAGCGCAGAGCTAAGCATCCTCTGGCTGGTCGGTCAGGACGACCGCCGGCTAGAGAAGACAGCGATCACAACGACGGTGATCAACGGCCTGACACAGACTGTTTCGCCGACCAGCCTAGCGCTGCGCGCACCGGAGCTCTCGAACGCCGGCTGCGTCGCCTGTCACAAAGCGCAACTCTTGGTAGCTGGCATGGCCAATCACATGCACAATACGCTACCGGCAGCTTACGAACTCTGGAGATACGGCGAACCCCTGATTGCGCCAAAGGATGCGCCAGATCCGCAATCGCTGATCGCCCAAGGCCTGGCGCTCTACCAAACGTCAGTTCAATGTTCGCACTGTCACCAAACCCATCGCGCGCTGGATACGGACAAATTTCTGGACTGGCAGGCGGTGGTCAAGCCGGCGTGCGAACAGTGTCACCGAGAGACTGGGCGCGGCCCCGCAGAGGCCACCATCTCAACGGATGAGTGAGGCAGCGTACTCGACGATTTCCACGCGCTCGTATTCTGCGCTGAGCAAGATGCGCTCAACGACCAGTTGGGCGTTCCGGCACACCGCATCGAGCAAGCTGCTCCCAGGATGAGTGAGAGCGTCTTGCATCAATGCCCGAGAGCAGGGCCTGAGCGGCAGCCGGCACGATGAGCGAAGCCAATGGTGCACGCGCTCAGCAAGCAGCCTAGCGTCAGCAGTGACGCTTAGCTAGGCTTGGTGGGGCTGAATGATCAACGGCCTCACTGGGAATAGCGCCATCCTGATGTGGTGACCTCACTGCTCAGGACAGGTCAGGCATCCGCCGTAGGCGGCAGCAGGCCGAGCTTGCGCACGTGTTCTTCTAGCTTGCTGTTGCTTGGCTCGGTGAGATGTGAGCCATCGGGAAAGACAATGGTGGGGATGCTGCGGAAGCCGTTGTTGACCGACTTGACGAATTCTTCCGCGGCCTTGTCCTTCTCGATGTCAATCCACTCGTAGGGGACGTTGTGCTGATCGAGCCAGGCGCGCGCACGGCGCGTGTCCCCGCACCACATCGCGCCATAGAACTTAATCACCGAGGTTGTGCTGGACATTTTTCTTCCCCTCCTGCTCTCTCAGTAGCTGTGAGATTATAGTAACACAAGCTGTGCGTCCTCGCAGTGGTACGAATTTCACCATGAGGGGCAAGGCTATCTCCCGGCGAATCCATAGCTCATCTAGATAGA